>Ga0247742_10000083_pt1 | contig 80190 bp, 69 predicted proteins | sample UWRJL208509C2_FD_180944 | JGI IMG/M metagenome (GOLD analysis project Ga0247742, IMG submission 180944) | Plant litter microbial communities from Arlington Agricultural Research Station in Wisconsin, United States - UWRJ-L208-509C-2 | ecosystem: Environmental > Terrestrial > Plant litter >...
GACGTTGCCCAGCAGGCCGATCACGCCGAAGACGATCAGGAGCCCGCCCTCGATCTCGGGCGGGTCGAACAGTCGCTGCACGGCCTCGATGAGCACGAAGATGCCGACGGCGAGCAGCACCGCGGCCTGCGCCGTTGCTCCCAGAACCTCGGCGCGCGCCATCCCCCAGGTGCGTCTCGCCGTCGCCGGCCGCTTCATGAGGGTGGCCGCGAACAGCGCGATCGCGAGCCCGCCGGCGTCCGTGAGCATGTGCGCCGCATCCACAAGCAGCGCGAGGCTGCCGGTGACGGCGGCGCCGACCACCTCCGCGATGAGAACGGCGACAGTGATGCCGAGGGCGATCGCCAGCCGGGCACGGCTACCGCTGTGCTCGTGGCGGTGATCGTGCTCGGCGGACGTCATGGTGATTCCATTCTCCCGCACCGGGGCGCGAAACAGCCGGGAACGTTGGCGCGGGTCACCACTCCTCCGCGCCCGCGAGCGTGGTGGGGCCGGGGCGGTAGCCGAGTTGCTCGCGCGCGGCCGTGAGATCGAAGGTGCGCTCCACGCCGAGCTGGCTGACGGCGTAGCGGGTGAGGAGCGGTCGGCGGGACAGCCGTTCGGCGATCGCGGCGGCGCGGTAGGCAACCGGGTACGGAATGCTCGTGATCGAGACATCCGCCCTCCCCCGCCGCACCAGGAACTCGGTGAGCACCGCGGAGAGCAGCACGTCGGTGTCGTCACCGACGTTGTAGACGCCGGCGGGACCGTCGAGCGCGAGTTCGATCGCCGCTACGAGGTTGTCGATGTGCGTCAGGGTGTGCGAGACCCGCGCGCCGTTCGGCAGCACCAGGCGTCGGCCGCGAATGCCCGCCATGATGCGCGGCAGCAGGGTGCGATCGCCGGGCCCGTACACGGCATGCGGACGCAGGATGACGCTGCCGGCCGGCACCTCGGATTCGGCCGCCGCCTTGGACTCCGCGTAGCTGCTGAGGAAGCGGCTCGGCAGGGCCTCGCTCTCGGACACACGCACGCTCGGCACGAACGCGTCATACACGCTCGACGTGGAGATGTGCACGATCCGCGCGCCCGGGAAGCTCGCCACCACGTTGCGAGTGCCGATGCGATTGACGAGCATCGCCGTGCCGATCGGCGCCCGATCGTCGGCAAGCGCCGCGGCGTGCACGACAACGTCTGCATCGGGGCCGACAAAGGGGCCCGCGGTGATGTCCCACTCGGTGCGGGTCAGCGCCGTCACGGTGTGTCCGTGCGCGCGGAGGTGGGTGACGACCGCGCCGCCCACGAACCCGGCCGCGCCGGTGACGACGACCCTCACCGCTCCGACCCCGTGAGCGACTCCGCGAGTGCCATGCGGTCGAGCTTGCTGCTGCGGCCGTGCGTTGGCAGGTGCGTCATGGTGACAATCCTGTCGGGCATCACCGCCGCGTCAATGAGGCCGGGCAGTGCGTCGGCGACGCGACTCGCGTCGCCGACGATCACGAGCACGATCTCGTCGTCGCCCATCGGGCCGGGCACGCCCACGAGCGCCGCTTCCCGCACGCCCGGGATGCCCGCGATCACCGGCTCATACAGCCCCGGATACACATTCGTCGTGCCCCGGATGAACATGTCCTTGCTTCTGCCGGTGAGGGTGAGGTGCCGCCCCTCCAGCCGGCCGAGGTCGCCCGTTCGGAGGCGCACCAGGGGCGGATCGCCGAGGTAGCCCAGCGCGAGGCCCTGCCCCTCGAGCACCAGTTCACCGTCGTCGACGGTCGCGTGCACGGCGCTCATCAGCTCGCCGACGTAATCGCCCGCTCCGGCGTAGGCGAGTTTCTCGTCGCCGTCGGCAATCGCCACCGGGAGTATCTCGGTCATGCCGTAGATCGCCTTGATGCTCGTCTCCGGAAGCTGGCGCCTTGCCCGCTCGAGCAGCGGACGCAGCACCGGCGCCCCGCCGATGAGGAGCATGCGCAGCTTCGGCGCCGCCCGAGATGGCTCGCGCTCGAGCATCCCGAGCAGCGCGTCGAGCGCGGCGGGAACCGCGAACAGCACATCGGCGTCCGGAAGCAGGCGGAGGTACTTCTCCGGCTTCGCGCCGGGATCGGCGCCCGCCGGCGGCAGCACCCAGTGCGCACCCGAGATCAGCGCCGGGATCCCCACCATCAGCTGGTCGGTAAGCACCACCTCCCCCGGCCGGAACCCGACGTGCTCGGCGAAATCGCCGAGCCCCGCGCGGAGGGACGACCGAGAGTGGACGACGGCCTTCGGGTGATCGGTGGTGCCGCTGGTAAAGATGATGAGGGCTTCGGCGGTCGCGCTGGTTTCGCTGCGCACCGGGTCCGGGTGTCTCGACACGCTCGACGACCGGAGCAGGCTCGACAACCGCGTCGCACCGGCGGGAACCCCCGGCAGCCATGGCCCGGCGTAGATGTGCTTCGCGTCTGGCACCACGCCGCGGTAATCCGGCAACTCGAGCCCCCGTCGGCGAGCGATTCGCCGCAGCGGGCCGCGAGATGCCGCGTACAGCACCGACTCAGCCGCCACCCACTTCGGCGCCGCGAGGTTCGCGCGGGCACGGAACAGCTGCTCACCCGCGCCCGGATCCGCAAACACCACAGTGCCGCCCGCCGCGATCACGCCGAGCGCGAGACAGATGCCGTCGAGACCGGGTCGCACCGAGAACAGCACGCGGTCGCCGGGCTCGAACCCGTGCTCCGTCAGCCCGCTGGCGATGGAGGTGACCCGGGCGCGCAGCTGCCCGAACGTGAGCGTGCGCCGACCGAGCGACATCGCCGCGGCAGCCGGAGTGCGCTCGCACGCGTCCAGCAAGGCCGTGAGGATGTCGGTCGTGTGGGCTCCGGGCTCGCTCATCTGTGCCCTCCCATGCGGTCTCTCATGCGCGCTCTCTCGTGCGGCAAGCTCATCCGAGCACCGTCGTCGAGGCCTCGGCGTCTGGCTTCGTCATTCGAATACGTCATCTGGCTCTGCCCTCAGGGCCTCGTCCACTGGGCCCCGTCTGTTTTGGCCCATTTGTCTCCCGACCATGGGTGCACCCAGTGAAACGTTCACCATCTACAGGACACCCGGCTTCCGAACGGCGCGTGTCCTGTCGATGGTGAACGTTTGGCAGGAGGCCCCCAGCAGAGGACCTCCGCGTCGACGCCGGGGGTTTCTGAGCCCGGTGCGCCCGCCGAAGCCAAGTCTGAGCGAGGGACTTGAGCAGCGCGCTGGCTCCGCCAATGGCCTTGGGTGCCACGTCGCTGCCGACTCAGATCTGCTACCTCGGGATGTCATCGAGACTCAGAGCTCCCGAGGACGGCGGAAGCGAAGCCGGGCGTGGAGTTCGCTCGGATACGCAGCGAGGCATATGAAGGAATGAGCACCCCTCGAGCGGCCGAGCGCGACACGATCGCGACCGAGCCTGCCGCGAGGACGGCATCGAGCGTCAGCCGGATCTGCGCCATCGCGAGTGGTGCGCCGAGGCAGAAGTGGGTCCCGGCGCCGAACCAGAGTTGCCTCAGCGAGGCGGCCGAGTTGGCCGCCGGGTCGAATGGTCCGAGCGCGCCATTCGCCGCGAAAGTCGCGAGGATCACCCGGTCACCCGGCCGAACCGGCACAGCGCCGATCGAGGCCGGTGCGATCACGCTGCGAAGCATCACCGGCGACGGGGTCGTCACGCGCAGTCCCTCGGCAATCGCGGGCTCCACGAGGGCGCGGTCAGCGGCGAGGTGGGGCAGCCAGTCAGAATCGACCAGCAGGGCGATCAGGCGCGGGGTGTAGGAGACCAGCGTCTCGGTGCCGGTGAGCACGAAGGCACCCACAGCACCCATGGCCTCGTCTTCGCTGAGGTCGAGCGCGCGCATCCTTCCCGGTACCGTCGACTCGTCGCCCGAGCGGTATGCGCGGCGGGCGTGCGTGGTCAGTTCATCGAGGATCGCGCGGGCGGAGCGCACCTGCGGCGGGGTGAGCCGGGGGCGCGCCAGTCTCACGAACCGGGTGATCGACGAGACCCGGTCGAACAGCTCGTCGTCGACGTCGGCGACCGGGAGCCCGACCAGCTGGCTGATCATGCCACTCGCGAAGCGTTTGACTTCCGCGACCAGGTCGACCGTCTCACCGGCGCGCAGTCGGGCGGTGAGCGCGGCGGCGGGTCCGGTCAGCGACGCGGCCGCGAGCGGCTCGACGTACGACGGTACGAACAGCGGGCCGAGCTTTCGGCGCAGGGCGAGGTGGTCGGCGCCCTCCATGTTCAAGAGCACCGCCGGGCCGAGCACCGGCGTCCAGAGGTCGCTCGGGCTGCCGGGGCCCACCTTGGAGAAGCTCGCGGTGTCCATCAGGGTTGACCGCAGCAGCGCGGCATCCCGAACCAGCACGCCGAGGCCCGGCACCCGCTGCACCGGCCGCCTCGAGAGTTGCAGCAGCGGGTACGCCACGGGGTGGGCGGCGCGCATGACGCGCTGCTCCCAGCGCTCCGCGGAATCGATCACCGGATGTCCACGTGCTCGGGCCGATAGGCGTGATCCTTGTACCAGAGCAGCGTGTTCTTCAGGCCCCAGGCCTGCACCCGGCGGGATGACCCAAACACCACGACATCGCGTCGTCGGGCGTAGCGCGACGTCAACCGGCGCACGGCGTTCACGAGGGCGCGATCCTCGTGCAGGTCTTCGATCGCGGTGCGCGGGAAGCCGCCTGCCGCCTCATACATCTCCGCCGTGATGCCCACGTTGCAGCCCGCCGCCATCATGTACGGGCCGAGGTACTCCGCCGATCGGTTGCTGGGTCGCGCCCGCCCGAACGCCTCCGCGAGTTCCACCGCGCCGCGCAGCAGCACGCGGCGCCGCAGGGGAAGCCCCTCGTCGTGGCGCGGCACCAGCTCGCCGCCGACCAGGTCGAGGTCGCGCAGCGCGCGCTTCATCGACGCGGTCCAGTCCCGGCGAGGAAGGCAGTCGGCATCGGTCCGGGCGAGGAGAGTGGCCCCGGCGGCGATCGCCGCGCGCATCCCGGTGTCCGCCGCGGCGCCGGTGCCCTTCTGCGACTCCGCAATGAGGTTCCAGCGCGCCTGCGCGTACGACGCGATGACGGCGGCCGAGTCATCCGTCGACCCGTTGTCGACGAAGAACACGTCGAAGTCGCGGTCGTCCTGCGCGAGCAGGGCGTCGAGTGTGGCGTGGATGCCCGCCACCTCGTTGTACACCGGCACCACGACGGCCAGGCTCACAGCCGCACCACCATCAGACCCAGGCTGATGCCGCCCGCCAGCCCGATCAGCAGCGCCAGGCTGCCGGGGCCGACCCGCCCCTCGGCACGCGCCTGCTGGAGCTGAAGCGGCAGGGTTACCGAGGCGAGGTTCCCATGGTCGGCAATCGTGATCACAGTCTTGCCTTCGGTCACACCCAGGCGCTCGAAGATCGGCGGCAGGTACGGCAGCGCCACCTGGTGGATCGCCACCAGGTCGAAGTCATCCCAGGTGAGTCCGTTGCGCTCGAGCAGGTCGAGCACGGGCTGCGGCCCCAGCTCGAGGAACGCCTGCTGCAGCGCCGCCCCGTCCATGTCGAAGTAGCTGAGCGACTCGTCGCGTGGGTTCATCGATCCGCCGATCGAGAGGGTGCCGACATCCCACTTGGCTGAGACGGCGAAAAACCGGGAATCCAGGATGCCCGTAGCCGGATCATCCGTCGCCTCGAGAATCACGGCCGCACCGCCGTCGCTCATCGTGTATCCGGGGAACGACCGGATGAACTGCTCGTGCCCCTCGAGTTGCCAGCGCACCGCGTGCGAGGGCTCTTCGCCGCTCGCGATCAGCACGCGCCGGTACTGGCCGCTGGCGATGAGGGCCTCGGCCACCTGCATCGCGTTCAGCACGCTGTTACAGGCGTTCTTCACGTCCATCACCGGGCAGGTCAGCCCGAGTTTCGCCGCGACGATGTGGCTCGTCGCCGGCTCGATCAGGTCCTGGCTGGCACTCGCGAAGATCAGCAGGTCGATCTCTCCGGGGGCGTCGGCGAGAGCATCCCGAGCCGCCGCCACCGCGAGATCGGAGGTCTGCCAGCCGTCCGGGCGGATGTGCACCGTGTCGACTCCCGTGAGGCGGTGGATCAGACCCGTCGCGAGCTTCAGTGACGGGTTCTTCTCGCGCAGGTCGGCCTCGGTCTGCGCGCTCGACCGGGTCTGCTCCGGCAGGTAGATGCCGACCCCGGCGATGCGGGCCGAGGCCGTGTGCACGCTACTCCCCGAGAAGTTCTTCGAGTTCGAGCCAGCGGAACTCCACCGTGTCGAGCTGCTTCTGCAGTTCGGCGATGTCGGCGGAGAGCTTTCCGAGGCCCGTGTAATCGTTCTGGTCGTGGGTCGCCATCGCGGCGTGCACGCCCGCGATCTGGCCGTTGAGCTTATCGATCTTGCGACCCGCGGCGGCGTGCTCCTTCTGGGCGTTGCGCAGCTCGGCGCCGCCGAGGGTGCTGGTTTTCGTCGCTGCTGCTGCGGGCTTGGCGGCCCCACCCTTCTGCTGGGCTGTGCGCAGTTCCAGGTACTCGTCGACCCCGCGCGGCAGGTGACGGAGGTGACCGTCGAGCACCGCATACTGCTGGTCGGTGACACGCTCCAGCAGGTACCGGTCGTGGCTGACGACGAGGAGCGTGCCCGGGTAGGTGTCGAGCAGGTCTTCGATGGCCGCGAGCATGTCGGTGTCGAGGTCGTTGGTCGGCTCATCCAGAATCAGCACGTTCGGCTCGCTCAACAGGATCAGCAACAGCTGCAGGCGCCGCTTCTGACCGCCCGAGAGGTCCTTCACCGGCGTGCTCAGCTGCGCGCTCTGGAACCCGACCCGCTCGAGCATCTGCGTCGGCGTCATCTCCTTGCCGCCCGCGATGTAGCTGCTCTTGTGGCGGGAGATGACATCGCTGACGCGGTCGTTCCAGACATCCTCGAGCTCGGCGAGCTGCTGGGTCAGGGTCGCGACCTTGATGGTCTTGCCGCGCTTGACGCGGCCGCTCGTCGGCAGCTGCGAGCCCGAGACGAGCGACAGCAGGGTGCTCTTGCCGGCACCGTTGACGCCCAGGATGCCCGTGCGCTCGCCCGGGGCGATGCGCCAGGTGATGTCGTCGAGCACGTGCTTCTCTCCGAAGCTCACCGACACATCCTCGAGGTCGACCACGTCTTTGCCGAGGCGCTGCATGGCCATGCTCGCGAGGCTCACCGAGTCGCGCACCGGCGGCTCGTTGGCGATCAGCTCGTTGGCCGCATCGATGCGGAACTTCGGCTTTGCCGTGCGGGCCGGAGCGCCGCGGCGCAGCCACGCGAGCTCCTTCTTCATCAGGTTCTGGCGCTTCGACTCCATGGTCGCGGCCATCTGGTCGCGCTCGACGCGCTGCAGGATGTACGCGGCATAGCCGCCCTCGAACGGCTCGACGAGGCGGTCGTGCACCTCCCAGGTGGCGGTGCAGATCTCGTCGAGGAACCACCGGTCGTGAGTGACCACCACGAGCGCGCCCGAGTTGGTGGACCAGCGCCGCTTCAGGTGCCCCGCGAGCCAGGTGATGCCCTCGACGTCGAGGTGGTTGGTGGGCTCGTCGAGGAAGATGATGTCGTGGTCGCCGATGAGCAGTGCCGCGAGCGCCACGCGCCGGCGCTGCCCGCCGGAGAGGTCACCCACCTTCGCTTCCCACGGGATGTCTGCGGCAAGGCCGCCGATGACATCCCGAACCTTCGGATCGCCCGCCCAGACGTGCTCGTCGATGTCGCCGATGATCGTCTGGTGCACGGTGAGGTCGTCGTCGAGGTCGTCGCTCTGGTCGAGCACCGCGAGCGTCACGCCGTTGCGGCGCGTCACGCGGCCGGAGTTCGGCTCGAGCCGGCCGGACAGCATCTTCAGCAGGGTCGACTTGCCGTCGCCGTTGCGGCCGACGATGCCGATGCGGTCGCCCTCGTCGAGGCCGATGGTCAGGGAGTCGAAGATGACCCGAGTCGGGTATTCGAGGTGCAGCGCTTCAGCGCCGAGGAGGTGTGCCACTGCCTAAGGGTACCGTTGTGAGGTGGCAGCACTCTCCTACGCCCGCGAGGTCACGATCGAGCTTCTGCTCGCGTCGCCGCTGCATCGCTACGAGGGCCGGCCCTCCGACGGGCCGCTCGACGCGACCGGTCCGGAACTGCCCGACCACATCGACATCCGCGCCCACCTCGGGATCGTCGGTGATCGCTACTTCGGCCAACGCGCGCACGTGACGGCATCCATCACCGTGTTCGCCGCGGAGTCGCTCGACCACATCGCGCGTGTTCTCGAAACCGGGCCGCTCGACCCCGCCGACACCCGACGCAACATCATCGTGCGCGGGCTGCCCATCGACGCGATGCGCGGCGAAGAGTTCAGCCTCGACAGCCGGTCGGGCCCCGTGCTCTTTAGGGTGCACCGCCCCGCCAACCCCTGCGCCTGGATGGATGTCACGCTCGCGCCCGGAGCGCACCAGGCGATGCGGGGCCGCGGCGGCATGCGCTGCGAGCCCCTCACCGACGGCACCCTGCGACTCGGGCCCGCGATCGCGCGGGTTGCCCACGACCCGGGCATCCCGCCGCTGTTCTGAGGCCGCGAACTACTCGACCGTCACGGTGATCGTGTGGTAACCCTCGGAGCCGTCCGGCGCGGGTGGAATGCGGTTCTCGCGCTGCGTGTCGTCCACCGCTCCGGTTGCGCGCACCGCGACCGTATGGTTGCCCGAGTTGGCATCCCACTCGTACGACCACTGCACCCAGGTGTCCGTCGAGATCGCGGCGGCCAGGGTTGCCTGCTCCCAATCGCCGTCGTCGATGCGCACCTCGACGCCCTCGATTCCGCGGTACTGCGCCCAGGCGACGCCCGCGACGGCGACGGTGCCGGAGGAGATGGATGTTCCGCTGCGCGGCACGTCGATCCGGGAAGCGGTCTTGACCGGCCCGAGGGCTGACCATCCTCGCGGCGTCCAGTAGCCCATGTCGGCGGCGAAGGTGGTGACTTTCAGCTCGACCACCCACTTGGTGGCGGAGACGTAGCCGTACAGTCCGGGCACCACGAGTCGGGCGGGGAAGCCGTGCTCGATGGGCAGCGGTTGTCCGTTCATTCCGACGGCGAGGAGGGAGGTGCGGTCCTCCTCCAGCAGGACTTCGAGCGGGGAGCCGGCGGTGAATCCGTCGATGCTGGTGGAGAGCACCATGTCGGCCCCCGGCATCGGGCCGGCTTGCATGAGCAGCTCGCGGATGGGGTAGCCCAGCCAGGTCGCGTTACCGACGAGGCTGCCGCCGACCTCGTTCGAGACGCACATGAGGGTGACGACGTGCTCGGTCAGCGGAAGGGCGAGCAGCTGCTCGAAGTCGATCTCGACCTCGCGCTCCACCATGCCGGTGATCTTGAGCTTCCAGGTGCGGGCGTCGATCACCGGCACCTGCAGCGCGGTGTCGATGCGGTAGAACGTCGCGTTGTCGGTGAACAGCGGGGTGATGCCGGTGATGTCGAGTTCGGCTCCCGCCGGAACGGGCGGCGCGGCGATCGCAGGCTTGGGCAGCACGAGCGAATCGCGCACCGAGTTGACGGCTTCGGTGGCGGCGTTCATCGCGCGGGCGCCGATGCCCACGATGAGGGCCCCTGCCGCAGTGCCGCCGAACACCAGCAGGAAGTTGCGGCGGGTGACGGCGGTTCGGGCCGGCGGCGCGGAGAGCGTCACGGTCCACGCGTGCAAGCGATCGGTGGCGACCCGCAGCACGATGAGGCCGGCGACGACACCGAGCAGGGTGGGCGCCGCCGAGAACACGTCGGCGCCAGCGCGGGTGCCCACGGCAAAGAGCGCCACCGCCCCGACGACGACCAGGGCGACGACTCCCCACGGCGGTCGGCGGTACTGCAGTACCCCGATCCCGAGAGCGAGCACCGCGACGAGGATGCCGAGGGTGATCAGCAGCACGGCCTTGTCGGCGGTGCCGAAGAGCCCGATGATGAACGTCTTGAACCAGCCGGGCACGAGGTCGATGACGAGCGACCCCACCGCGAAGAGCGGGCTGCCCTCCGGGGCGGCCATGAGCGCGGCGACGAGTTCGGCGACGGCGAGCGCGACCACGGCGGCGAGCGCGCCCACGAGTGCCGACCAGAGGGTTATGCGCCGGGTGCTCACGATCGCGATCCTACTGCGGCAACATCCGCGAGACCCTAGACGTGCATCCAATCCGGCCGCGGCGGCAGGTCGGGGAAGGTGCGGTACGCGATCGTCGATTCGGGCGCCAGCACGACGACGACGGTCAGCACGAGGAGGCGGAAGTCGGTCCAGAGCGACTTGTGCTCGAGGTACCACATCTCCAGCGCCCCCTTGTATGGCGCGATCTTGTCTTCGTAGAAGGCGCGTGGGTCGACGCCCGGCTGTGACAGCAACCGCTCCTCGTCGCGGAACACGATCGACCCGATGCCGGTCACCCCCGGCCGCACCGAGTAGATGGTCTCGCGCACCCGCTGGGGGTAGATGTCGAAATCGACGGTCATCTGCGGTCGCGGCCCGACGAAGCTCATGTCGCCGGTGAGCACGTTCAGCAGCTGCGGAACTTCGTTGATCTTGGTGGCCCGCAGCACCCGCCCGACGCGGGTGACGCGGGGGTCGCCCCGCACCGTCAGCGACCCGGTACCGATGTTCGGGCTGTTCTTCAGCATCGTCGCGAACTTCCAGATGCCGAACGTCGCGTTGCGGTACCCGATGCGATCCTGCCGGTAGAACACCTCGCCCTCACCGGTGAATCGCAGAGCAACCATGATCACCAGCAGCGGCACGGCGAGGATCACGAGCGCGACGAGCGCGACGAGAAAGTCGATGAGTCTCTTCAGCAGCGAGTACACGATCACATCTTCTGGTCGAGGCTCATGCCGGTTTCCACGTGGCGGAATGTGGGAACCAGCTGGGCCAGCACATCGACGATCGCCTGCTTGGGCAGGTCGGCCTGCGCGAAGAGCGCCCGCAGGTCGGCAACGGTGGAACGGATCCTCTCAACCGAGGCCACCGCGTCGCCCTTGACGACGCCCAGCGCGGCGAAGCTCTCGAGGTCGACGGTCTCGTCGTCGGTGTGGAACTCCTCGAACGACTTCTCCCCCGACGTCTCCGAGGCGAAGTAGTAGACGGGCCAGGTGGGGTCGTCCGCGGAGCGGACGTGCGCCTTCTGACGTGCCTCTTCTTCGGAGGTGCAATAGTCGGGCTCGAACCCGAGTTCGCGCAGCAGCGCATCGGCGATTGACGAGAAGGTGAGCATCCGGGGCTCTTCGAGCCGGGGGAAGAAGATGTCGGCCGGCTGCCCGGTGACGCAGGCGAGCAGGCACAGCTGCCCGCTCTCGTCGGGCGAGACGAAGTAGCGACGTACGTCGAACGGGGCCGAGAGGGGCTGATTCTTGGCGATGCGTTCTAGGAACCCGGCCGGCAGGCTGCCGTTGGAGAACGCGACGTTGGCGAATCGTGCGGTGACCGCGGGTAGCTGCGCGGCGTAGGCGAGCACCGCCTCCTCCATGAGCTTCTTCGAGGCGCCCATGACGTTCGCGGGGTTGGCGGCCTTATCGGTGGAGACGCAGAAGAAATGCTGCGGTGGCGACTCGAGCAGCAGGTCGAGCAGCGCCACCGTGTTCATGACGTTGTTCTCGAGCATGGCCTCGATCGAGTAGCGATCCTTCTCGCTGCGCACGTGCTTGTGCGCGGCGAAGTGCGCCACGATGTCGAACGGCCCTTCGCGCCGGAACATCCGCTCGAACACCGGGTCGCCGAAGCTGATCGGGTACGTCTTGTAGTCGTCGGGCACGTACTGGCCGTCGGTGCTGCGCAGGTCGCGGGTGAGCTCGGTCAGGCCGTTCTCGTTGAGGTCGACGACATACAGTCGCGCCGGCTCGAATGCCAGCAGGGCGCGGATGAACGATGACCCGATGGTGCCCGCCCCGCCGATGACGAGCACCGAGCTCCCCTCGATGGCCGCGCGCAGCTCGGCGTCGTGCGCGGCGAGGTCGGCGGCGAACAGGCTCTCGTCGCGGCCGATCACGTGCCGGGCGATGAACTCGTCGAGCGAGAACGCGCTCACGGCGTTGACTCGACAGCCTCGACCACGGCCGTGATCACCTCGTCGACCTGCGCATCGGTGAGCCCGTTGTAGAGCGGCAGGGTGATCTCGTTGCTGTAGAGCGCGTAGGTGTTCGGGTAGTCGGCGATGTCGTATCCCCGCGACTTGAAGAGCGTGAGCATCGCCATCGGGATGTAGTGCACGTTGACGCCCACTCCCCGGTCGGCGATGGCCTGGATGATGCGATCGCGGCGGTCTTCGTCGGCGCCCGCGATGCGCAGCAGGTACAGGTGGCACGAGCTCTCGCGGTTGGCGTCGGATGACACCGGCCGGATCGCCCAGTCGTACCTCGCGAAGCCTGCCTGGTAGCGGGCGTAGATGCGGCGCCGATCCGGCAGCAGCGTCGACTCGTACTTGCGGATCTGGGCCAACCCGATCGCCGCACCGATATCGGGAAGGTTCACCTTCATCCCCTGGTCGATGATGTCGTATCGCCAGGCGCCCGGCTGGTTCTTCTCGAACGCGCTCTTGGTCTGGCCGTTGAGGGCGAACGCGCGCAGGAAGACGTATTCGTCGTCGTTGTCGAACGGCTCGGGCAGGTTGATGGCGATCGCGCCGCCCTCACCCGTCGTGATGTTCTTCACCGAGTGCAGCGAGAACACGGTGGCGTCGGCCCACTGCCCGATGGGCTTGCCGTGATAGGTCGCCCCGATCGAATGCGCGGCATCGGAGACGACGAGAATGCGCCCCAGCTTCTCCTGGCGCGGGGTGCTCGGGATGAACTGCTCCCGCACCTCGGACTCGCCGAGCACCGCCCTGATCGCGGCGTAGTCGGCGGGCCAGCCGGCCATGTCGACCGGGATGACCGCCTTGGTGCGCGGGGTCACCGCGGCGCGGATCTTCTCGGCCGAGATGGTGAAATCGTCGTCGACGTCGACCATCACGACGGTCGCGCCGAGGTTCATCGCGCAGAGCGCTGTCGCACTGTAGGTGTACGCCGGGATGATGACCTCGTCGCCCGGCCCCACCCCGAACCAGTGCAGCATGAGCATCGCGCCGGAGGTCCAGGAGTTGACGCACAGCACCGGTGTTCCGGTGATCTTCGCGATCTCGGCCTCAAGAGCACGCACCTTGGGACCGGTGGTCAGCCACCCCGTGTTGAGGAGGGCGTCGTTGACTTCGGCGACCACGTCCTCATCGATGAGAGGCAGGGAGAATGGGATGACCATAGGGTCAGAATTCTAGTCGCCGACTATGCGGGCACCGTGCACCGGGCCGGTCGCGCGGACCACCGTGAGCTTGGCCGCGCTGAGGGCGATCTGCAGTTCGAGGGCGGAATCGAGGTCGGCCGCGAGGAAGGCCACCGTGGGGCCGGAGCCCGACACGACGCCGGCGAGCGCGCCGTTCTGCTCCCCCAGCTCGAGCGTGGCAGCGAGGGACGGTTCGAGGTGCAGCGCCGGCGCCTGCAGGTCGTTGTACAGGCACTCGGCGAGCATGTGCGGGTCGCCGGCGCGCAGCGCCTGCAGCACGTTGGAGTCGACCGATGGGGCCACCTGCGCCGGGAAGATGTCTTGCGAGTGTCGAACCCGGTGCTTGTCGAGCTCGCTGTACACGGCGGGGGTGGAGAGCCCGAAGTCGGCGAGCGCGAGCACCCACTGGAACATCCCCTTGGCCAGCGCCGGGCTCAGCTGGTCGCCGCGGCCAGTGCCGATCGCGGTGCCGCCGGTGAGTGCGAATGGCACGTCGGCGCCGAGCTGCGCCGCGAGGATCAGCATCTCCTCGCGCGGCAGCCCCGTGCCCCACAGCGCATCGCAGGCGAGGAGGGTGGCCGCGGCGTCAGCAGATCCGCCGCCCATGCCGCCGGTCACGGGCACGTGCTTCTCGATCTCGAGGCGCGCTCCCCCGCGGTAGCCGGTGCGACGCGCGAGCAGTCGCGCGGCCTTCATCGCGATGTTCGTGGCGTCGGTCGGCACCCGGGTCAGCTCGACCGTGCCCGAGACGCTCACCGAGAAGTCGTCGGCCGGGTAGGCCCGAACATCCTCGTACAGCGACACCGCCTGGTACGCGATCGCGACGTCGTGATAGCCGTCGTCGAGCAGCGACCCGACCTTGAGGAAGACGTTGATCTTGCCCGGCGCCCGAGCGTGCACCACGGTGGGCGTAGGCGCTGCGCTCATGAGAGAAACCCTAGCGCGGCTGCCTGCGGTGGCCGACCGCCCTGTCTAGTCCCGCGCCGCGCCTCAGGCCCGGGCGATGGCCAGGAAGTCGGCGACGGTCAGCTCTTCGCCGCGGGCGGTGGGAGCGATGCCCGCGGCATCCAGTCGGGCCGATGCCGCGGTCGAATCCCCGAGCAGTGCCGACAGCGCCTGCCGGAGCATCTTGCGACGCTGCTGGAAGGCGGCGTCGACGAGGGCGAAGGTGGCCACCCGCTCGGCCTCGGTGCCGGGCTGCGCGTGCCGCTCGAAGCGCACCAGGATCGAGTCGACGTTCGGCACCGGCCAGAACACCTGGCGGCTCACCTTGCCCGCCGTCGAGAAGTCGCCGTACCAGGCCGCCTTGACGCTTGGCGATCCGTACACCTTCGACCCGGGGCCGGCTGCGACCCGCTCCCCCACCTCGGCCTGCACCATGACGAGGCCGCGGTCGATCGAGGGGAACCGCTCGAGGAAGTGCAGCAGCACCGGCACCGAGACGTTGTACGGCAGGTTGGCCACGAACACCGACGGTTCATCGGGCAGGGCGGTGACCTTCAGGGCGTCTTCGGTGATGACGGTCAGGCGGGCATCCGGCTGCAATTCGGCGACTGTCAGCGGCAGCTGCTGGGCCAGCCGTCGGTCGATCTCCACGGCGACGACGGATGCTCCCGCCTCGGTGAGCCCGAGGGTGAGCGACCCGAGACCGGGCCCCACCTCGACCACCGTCTCGCCCGCGACCACGCCGGCCGACTTCACGATGCGGCGGACGGTGTTGGCGTCGATGACGAAGTTCTGGCCGAGCTTCTTGGTCGGCTGCAGGTCGAGTTGCTCGGCGAGATCCCGGATCTGGGCCGGGCCGAGCAGGCTCACGCGAGGTCCGCGAACGGTCCATCCGGAGCCGACACGGGCTCGCTGTCCCACCGGCCGTAGACCTCCTCCGTGGTCGAGGTCACCTGGGCGGCGAGCATCGACACGTCGGTCTCGAGGTGCGCCGCCATCGCGCGGAGCGTGTACGGCAAGAGGTACGGCGAGTTCGGGCGGCCGCGCAGCGGGTGCGGGGTCAGGTACGGGGCGTCGGTCTCCACCAGGATCTTCGACCGCGGGATCGCCTCGAGGGCGGAGCGCAGGTTGCCCGCGTTCTTGAACGTGACGGTGCCCGCGAAGGAGAGGTACCAGCCGTTGTCCGCGCACATCCGCGCCATGTCGGCGTCGCCCGAGAAGCAGTGGAACACGGTGCGTTCGGGTGCCCCGACTCGGCGGAGGGTCGCGATGACCTCGGCGTGGGCATCCCGATCATGGATCTGCAACGCGAGGTTGTGGGCTTTGGCGATCTCGATGTGCGCCTCGAACGAGCGCAGTTGGGCGGCGAGCTCATCGTCGCCCGCGGTGCGGTAGAAGTCGAGGCCGGTCTCGCCGATCGCGCGGACCCTCGGGAGGGAGGCGAGCTCATCGATCTCGGCGAGCGCGTCATCCAGCTCGCCCGCGGCGGCATACCGCGGCGCTTCATTCGGGTGCAGGGCGACCGCCGCGAGAACTCGCGGTTCGCGGGAGGCGACCTCCGCCGACCAGCGCGACGTCTCCAGGTCGCCGCCGACCTGGACTACGCCGCGGACGCCGACGCTGGATGCCCGGTCGAGGTGCTCCCGGTAGTCGAGCTGCCCGCCCGGCAGGCCATCGGAGATCTCGAGGTGGGTGTGGTTGTCGTACACGCCGACCGTGAGGGCCTCGGGAAGCGGCGGGTACTCCAGGTCGCGGTTCTCGGAATCCTCGCGGTGGCGGATGTGGGCGTCGCTCACGCTGCTCCCACGCTCGTCGCCTCGGCCTCGATCCGCGGGAAGAGCGGGGCGGCAAGCGGCGTGACCGAGGGCCCGCCCGTCCACTCCCAGGCGCTGCGGATGACGGTGTCGTCGACAGCTCCGGTGCCGCCGAGCGCCTCCCAGAGCTTCGCGGTGGCCTTCGGCAGCACGGGCGCCAGGAGCACGGCGAGGGTGCCGAGGCCGCGGATCGCGGTAGCGAGTACCTGCTCGAGGCGCTCCCGCTTCTCCGGGTCCTTGGCGAGCGCCCAGGGCTCCTGCTCGCTGATGTAGCCGTTCAGGGCGTCGACGAGTTCCCAGATGCTGGAGAGGGTCTCGTTGATCGCGAACCGGTCGATGGCTCGGTCTGCGTCATCCGTCACCCGAAGCGCGATGTCGCGGATCTCGTCGTCCGGCTGCGCGTCGGGGATGACGCCGTCGAAGTAGCGGGTCACCATCGCGAGCACGCGGGAGGCGAGGTTGCCGAAGCCGTTGGCGAGCTCCGACTGGTAGCGAGCGCTGAGGTCTTCCCAGCTGAACGAGCCGTCCTGCCCGAAGGTGATCGCGGAGAGGAAGTAGTAGCGGAAGGCGTCGGAGCCGAAGGTGTCGGTGATCTGCGACGGCGCGATACCGGTGAGCTTGGACTTGCTCATCTTCTCGCCGCCGACCAGCAGCCAGCCGTGGCCGAACACCGCCTTCGGAACGTCGAGCCCCGCCGCCATCAGCATTGCCGGCCAGATGACCGCGTGGAATCGCGCGATGTCTTTGCCGACGATGTGCACGGCCGGCCAGCGCTTGTCGAACTGCTCCTCGTCGACCCCGTACCCGACGGCGGTGATGTAATTCAGCAGCGCGTCGAACCAGACGTAGACGACGTGGCTGTCGTCCCACGGCACCTTGATGCCCCAGTCGAAGCTGGATCGCGAGATCGAGAGGTCGGCCAGGCCCTGCTTGACGAACTGGATGATCTCGTTGCGCACGCTCGAGGGCTGCACGAAGTCGGGGGTGTTCTCGTAGAGGTCGAGCAGTCGCTGTTCGAACGCGCTCATGCGGAAGAAGTAGTTCTTCTCCTTCAGCACCTCGACCGGGCGGCTGTGGATCTTGCAGATCAACTGGCCTGCATAGTCGCCGTCAGGGGTCTCCATCAGGTCGTCGATCTGCTTGTACTCCTCGCAGCCGACGCAGTAGTAGCCCTCGTACTCGCCGGAGTAGATGTGGCCGTCGTCGTACAACTTCTGCAGGAACCGCGCGACGCCGACCTCGTGGCGGGCGTCGGTGGTGCGGATGAAGTCGTCGTTGCGAATGTCGATGGTGGTCAGCAGTGGCTTCCACGCCGTCTCGACCAGGTTGTCGGCCCACGCCTGCGGAGAGGTGTCGTTCGCGACCGCGGTGCGCAGGATCTTCTGGCCGTGCTCGTCGGTGCCGGTGAGCAGCCAGGTGTCGTCCCCGCGCTGACGGTGCCAGCGCGCAAGCACGTCGGCGGCCACCTCCGTGTACGCGTGACCGATGTGGGGAACATCGTTGACGTAGAAGATGGGCGTCGTTATATAGAAGGAGTCTCCGGCGGCCATGCAGCAAGTCTACGGATGCCCGGGGTTCGGGTTGCGTCCGGAGCGGGCGCGTTCGCTCAGGGCCGCCGCGCGCCGCTTGTTCAGGACCGCTTGTTCAGGGCCGCCTCGTACAGCTCCCGCTTGCTCAGGCCGGTCTGCTCGGAGACCTCGGCGGTGGCCTCCTTGAGCCGGAGGCCCGCAGCGACGAGAGCCTGCACCTGCTGCACTCCGGTCGCAAGGTCGGCAGTGGCGGGGAGGGCGCCCTCCACGACGAGGCAGATCTCGCCGCGCGCACCCTCAGCGAAGTGAGCCGCGACCTCAGCGGCGGTGCCGCGAACGACCTCCTCGTGGAGTTTGGTGAGCTCCCGGCAGACGGCCACCCGCCGGTCGTCGCCGAGGGCGCTCGCGAGATCGGCGAGCGACTCGCCCAGTCGGTGCGGGCTCTCGAAGAAGATCATGGTGCGGGGCTCCCGAGCGAGCGCGGCGAAGTAGGCCACCCGCGATTTCCGCGGCAGGAAGCCCTCGAACGTGAACCTGTCGGTGGGCAGCCCGCTGAGCGCGAGCGCCGTGATCACCGCGGAGGGACCGGGCAACGCTGTGACCGTGACCCCGGCGGCGATGGCGGCCTGCACCAGCACGAATCCGGGATCGCTGACCGCGGGCATCCCGGCGTCCGACAGCACGAGGATGTCGGCATCGCGGGCGAGCTCAACGATCTCCGCAGCCTTCTCGCTCTCGTTGTGCTCGTGCAGCGCGATCAGGCGCGGGCGGTTCTCGACGCCGAGCGCGCGCATCAGGTGGATGGTCGTGCGAGTGTCTTCGCTGGCGATCGTGTCCATGTTCGACAGGGCTTCGACCAGCCGCTGTGAGGCGTCCCCGAGGTTGCCGATGGGGGTCGCCGCGAGAATGATCACGCCCCATTCTCGCGCCGACCGGATGCCCGCGGTCGCCGCCGCACGAAATAGCATGTCCGGGTGAGCACACGGAGTTTCGACGAGCTGCTCACCGCGGAGCCGGGCGAGGCCACGCCGCAGCGCCCGCCGCTGGATGACGACGAGCCGCGCGGGTCGCGGCTGGACCGCTGGTGGCAGCGCCTCTCGCCGCGGGTGCAGAGCCTGCTGCGCTGGGGCGCCCCCGCTTTCGTGGTGGTCGTCGCCGCGGTCACCCGGCTGTGGAATCTCGGTCACCCGCGCGCGCTGGTGTTCGACGAGACCTTCTACGTGAAAGACGCCTGGACCCTGTTCAACCTCGGCTACGAAGCGTCGTGGCCGAGCGACGCGAACCCGCTGTTCGAGGCCGGCCAGGCCGACATCTTCCTCACCCAGGCGTCGTTCGTCGTCCACCCGCCCCTGGCCAAGTGGATCATCGGGCTCGGGATGTCGGTGGTGGGGCCCGACAACCCCGTGGGCTGGCGGATCAGCACCGCCCTCGCGGGCATCCTCGCCGTGGTGCTGCTGATGGTCGTCGCGAAGCTGCTGCTGCGCTCCACGTTGCTCGCCACCCTCGCCGGGTTGCTGTTCGCGATCGACGGCAACGCGATCGTGATGAGCCGGGTGGCCCTGCTCGACAACTACGTGATGCTGTTCGCGCTGGCCGGGTTCGGCGCGATCCTGCTGGACCGGCGCTGGAGTGCCGAACGGCTCGCCGTCTGGCAGCTCGCCCGCGAGAAAGGCGGGCGCAGCGTCGACTGGGGCCCGGCGCTGTGGAGGCGGCCATGGCTAATCGCCGCAGGGGTCGCGTTCGGAGCCACCGCCGCCGTCAAGTGGAGCGGGCTCTACTTCCTCGCCGCGTTCGCGATCTACACCCTCGTGGTCGATGCTCTGGCGCGGCGCCGCGCGGGCATCCCGTTCTGGCTGTCCGGCACCGTTCTCAAGCAGGCGCCGACGACTTTTCTGCTCATGGTTCCGGTGGCGGTCGCCGTTTACCTCGCCTCGTGGACGGGATGGTTCGTCACTGACGGCGGCTACAACCGGCAGTGGGCCGACGATGAGGGCAACGCCTGGACGGGCGCGCTGTCGTGGGTGCCGCATTCCCTGCAGAGTTTCTGGCACTTCGAGACCGCGGTGTACGAGTACCACGTCGGCGAGAATCGCCCGCACGCCTACCAGGCCAACCCGCTGTCGTGGCTCTTCCTGGTGCGGCCCACGAGCATGTACTACCAGGCGGTGGATGCCGGCACGAACGGCTGTGTCACGTTGTGCGGGCAGTCGATCACCGGCATCGCGAACCCGTTCATCTGGTGGGCCGGAACGGCGGCGGCGTTCTACCTGGTGTACCGACTCGCCCGCTACCGGGAGTGGCGGGTGGGCCTCGTGCTCACCGGGCTGGCCGCCGGGTACCTGCCTTGGCTGCTGTACCTGAACCGCACGGTGTTCCAGTTCTACACAATCGCGTTCGAGCCGTACCTGATCCTCAGCCTCGTGATCGCCATCGGGTTGCTCATCGGCCGACCCGACAACGCCGCCTGGCGACGGGTGGGCGGCCTGCGGATGCTCGCCGTCTTCCTCGCGATCGTCGTCGCAACGAGCGTCTTCTTCTGGCCGCTGTGGACCGGGATGCAGCTGGACTACGACTACCTCGCAGCGCATTGGTGGCTGCCCACCTGGCGGTAGCTGGATTGACTGTGGCGCCAGTACCACGGATTCCCCTAGGGTTCAGGTGATCCCGACCGTTATCCCTGAGGCCGACTCATGCGAAGTACCGCCCCGCCGCCCCGATCCTCGACCCCTTCCGGGGCTACATCGCGCCTGCGGATGACCGCAGTGGCTGGCCTGGTCCTGGCACTCACGCTGGCACCGGTGGTGCTCTCGGCGACGGTGGCGACGGCCGCGGAACCCCCGCCGGCGCCCACCTACGCGGAGGGCAACGACTACGACCTGGTCGAGGGGGAGGGCCTCACCGTGGAGGGCAGCGCCGAACCTGGGGCGGTGGTGAACCTCACGCTCGGGGGAACACAGTTGTGTGGCGACATCGGCGTGAACAGCGGCACTTGGTCGTGCACCGTGAACCCGCTCCCGTATGACCCGGGCGAGTACACGTTGTCGGCGACCCAGACCCTCGAGGGTGCCACCTCGGCCGCGAGCACTGCGACCGTCACGGTGACGGCGGCCGAGGGAGAAGAGCAGCCCCTTTCCGGACGCGAGGTACTCGACTGCGCGTTCTCCCCTGGCGCGCTCTCGGTGACCAGCACCACGCCGGGGGTCACGGTGAACCTGTATCGAGTAGACCCGCCAGGAGACGAAAGCTATTCGGCCGACAATCTCGGGCTCTGCTCCGGCGACGCGGGAGCCGCCAACCCCGGCCCCTTCGGCGACACGCCTTTCGGGGACTGCTCGGCCAATGGCGGGGGCGAAGGCGGGGAGGAAGGCGAAGGCGGCGAAGGTGCGCCAGGCGGGCCCACCCTCTCCGGAGACCCCGCCACCGGCTGCGTCGTGTCGGGCCTCACTCCGGGAATGTGGAATCTGTACTACTTCGAGAACGGGGAGGGCGCCACCACGTGGGACTGGTTCTTCATCGTGCCCGAGGCGCCGAGCTCCCTCGCGGCGGGTGAGCCGGTTCCTGGCACGGCAGCGTTCTCCAGTAGCGGCACCACTGGCAACACCATCACCGTGGTCGACGGCGCTAACGCCGTGGTCTGCACCAGCCCGGTCGTGGCCAACCAGTGGGCCTGCTCGCGCGAGGTGGGCGCCGCGACCACGGTCTATCGCGCATTCGAGACGGATGCCTCCTCCGGCGGCACCTCGCCGTTCGGTACGGGCGTCTCGCTCACGACAACGGCGCCGGTCTTCCTCACCGTGCCGCCGAGCCCCCTGGCCGGAGCACCCGCAGCACCGCGCCCCTCGCCGGGCACCGTCGTCACATCGACCCGCGTCCCGTTCTCCTGGACCCTGGTGATGACGGGCGTCAACGGCCCCCTCCGACCCGGGCAGTACGTCGGCCTCAGCAGTTCCGGCATCCCGGCCGGCAGCACGGTCGACGCTGAGCTGCGCTCGACCCCACGACAGCTCGGTTCGACCACGGTGAAAGCCGACGGTACCTTCGACTTCCGAGTCAGGATCCCGTTGGACGCCGAGCCCGGCGAGCACCGCATCGTGGTCACGGTCACCGCGCCCGGGGAAGAACCGTCTCCCATCGGCAACCCGGTCGCCATCGAACTCGAGCCCGAGTCGGAGCCCGGCAAGTCGGGCGAGCTCATCAGCAAAGACGACCCGAGGCTGGCGGGCGTGAACCAGTCCGCCCCCGTGCTGTCGCGGGATGACCCGGCTGCGCCGACCGCGCTCACCGGCGCCCTGCCGACCCTGTTCGACGTGCTGACCAGCCCCGCGGTCGTCGCGATCTCGGCGGGCCTCGCCCTGGTCATCCTGTTGCTCGTGGCGATCCCCGCCGAAGTCCTCAACGCGACGATCGAATCGAACACCAGTCGATTCGGCCGCACCTTCGCCCGCATCGAGGCGGCGATCAATCGTGCGACCGAGTGGTTCGTGACGGTGACGAGAACTCCGGCCGTGGCGGCGTTGGTGCTCATCGTGATCACGAGCATCATCTTCGGCTTCGTCGACCCCGCGTTCGGGTTCGACATCGCCTCGGTGCGTCTCGTGCTGTCGCTTGCTATCGCCCTGTTCATCGTGACCTTCGTCGCATCGCGGCTGACGGGGGCGATCGTCGGGCGCGCCTGGTCGATCCGCAGCTCCATCGGCTTTCAGCCGACCGCGCTGCTCTTCGCGATTCTCGGGGTGATCGTCGCGCGACTGCTCGACTTCTCCCCCGGATTCCTCATCGGCCTGGTGCTGGGTCTCGAACTCTCCCATCGAGCGGACGAGTTGCACCGGGTGCGCGCGCTGGTGATCGAGTTCGGCCTCATCGTGGGGTTCGGCGTGCTGTCGTGGCTCGGCTACTCGTTCGCGGTCGCGGTGACGGCGGGCTCGGAACCGACGTTCCTCAGCGCGCTCGTGCAGGACACCCTGGTCGCCGTCACCTCCGAGGGGCTGACCGCGGTCGTCATCGCGCTGGTGCCGGTCGCCTTCCTCGACGGGAAGAAGATCTTCGACCGCTCGAAGCGGCTGTGGGCGGGGATGTTCCTCGTCGCGGCAACGGCCTTCTCGTTGCTGGTGCTGCCCACGGCGCTTGCGGGCCAGGAGATCGAGGATGTCGCGGTCTGGGTCGCCGTGCTGGCGGGCTTCGCCGCGCTGGCCTTCGGCGTGACGTGGTGGCTGCGCCGCACCGGTCGCAACCCGGCGTCACAGGAACGAGCGAAGGCACACGACTCTGTAGCCTGAAGCCATGGCAGATCGTGAGTACGGCTTTCGCACCAGGGCAATCCACGCCGGGAACATCCCCGATGCGGTGACCGGCTCGCGGGCGCTGCCGATCTACCAGACCAGCGCGTTCGTCTTCGATGACACCGCCGATGCCGCTGCGCGCTTCGCCCTGCAGAAGTACGGCAACGTGTACTCCCGCCTGGCCAACCCGACGGTCGCGAGTTTCGAGGAGCGCGTCGCGTCGCTGGAGGGCGGCCTCGGCGCCGTCGCCACCGCAAGCGGTCTGGGTGCGCAGTTCATCACCTTCGCCTCGCTCGCCGGGGCGGGCGACCACATCGTGGCCTCCGCCAACCTCTACGGCGGTTCGGTCACCCAGCTCGACGTGACGATGCGACGGTTCGGGATCAACACCACGTTCATCCGGTCGTCCGACCCCGCCGACTACGCGGCGGCGATCACCCCCGAGACGAAGTTCATCTTCGCGGAGACCATCGCCAACCCGTCCGGCGAGATCGCCGACATCGAGGGGCTCGCCGAGGTCGCGCACGCGCACAACCTGCCGCTGATCATCGACTCCACGGTCGCGACGCCCTACCTGAACCGGCCCATCGAATGGGGCGCCGACGTCGTCACGCACTCGGCGACGAAATTTCTCGGCGGCGCCGGCACCACGCTCGGCGGTGTGGTCGTCGAGTCCGGTCGGTTCCACTGGGCCAACGAGCACTTCCCGCTGTTCGACCAGCCGGTGCCCTCATACGGTGGCCTGAACTGGCACGGCAACTTCGGGGAGTACGCCTTCCTGACCCGCCTGCGCGCTGAGCAACTGCGCGACATCGGGCCGGCGCTCTCCCCGCACTCCGCATGGTTGCTGGCAACCGGCGTCGAGACGCTGCCGTTCCGGATGCAGGCGCACGTCGACAACGCGCGGATCGTGGCCGAGTGGCTCGACGCCGACCCGCGCATCGAGAAGGTGTTCTGGGCAGGGCTGCCCGAGCACCCGCACTTCGAGCGCGCGCAGAAATACCTGCCGAAGGGGCCCGGTTCGGTGTTCAGCTTCGTGGTCAAGGGCGGCCGCGAGGTCGGCCAGAAGTTCATCGAGAGCGTCGACCTGGCCAGCCACCTCGCGAACATCGGTGATGCCAAGACCCTGGTCATCCATCCGGCATCCACCACCCACGCCCAGCTGAGCGAGCAGCAGCTCGTCGACGCCGGCGTGCTGCCCGGCGTGGTGCGCATCAGCGTGGGAATCGAAGACCCCGAGGATATTGTTGACGACCTCGACCAGGCGCTCGCCGCCGCGACGAAGGAGTAACGGATGACCACTGCCACCGACACGGTGCAGCTCGCGAATGGTTTGACCTGCGACGTGCCGGCGAGCTCGCCGTTGGCGAAGCTGCTGAAGTCGCAGCGCACCTGGGTGGGGCCGGATGCAAAGCAGCGCCTCGCCATCCTGCGCTCCGCGAAGTCGATCGCGATCGTTGGCGCCTCACCCAATCCGACCCGGTCGAGCTACTTCGTGGCGACCTACCTGCTGCAGTCCAGCGATTACCGGGTGTACTTCGTGAACCCGATGGTCGACGAGATCCTCGGCCAGAAGTCGTACAAGTCCCTGGCCGACCTGCCGGAGGCGCCGGACATCGTCGACGTGTTCCGCAAGGCGAGCGACATCCCCGCCGTGATCGACGAGGTGCTCGCTGCGGGCGCGCTGTATGGCAAAAATCCGGCCGTGTGGGTGCAGCTGGGAATCTGGAACCAGGATGCCGCGATCTACGGTGAATCGAAGGGGCTGACCGTCGTCATGGACCGTTGCCTCAAGGTGGAGCACGCCCGGTTCCACGGCGGACTGCACCTGCTCGGCTTCGACACCGGCGTCATCACGGCACGGAAGACCGTCCGCTAAGCACCGGCCGCTGAGTACCGTCCGCTAAGGCAGACGCCGCTAGTTGGGCGTGACCGTGTTGCGGTCACCCGAGTCGTTGAACGACTCGACATCCCGAGCGGTCAGCGTGTTGTCGTTGCCCTGCACCGTGACCGAATCCAGGTCGCCGCCGGTGATCTCGTTGCGGTCGCCAGCGATCGACACCCGGTCGGAGTCGGTGAGAGCGACCGCGTTGTCGTTGCCGGCGATGTCGATATCGTCGATGTCGTCGGCCGAGACCGAGGCACGGTCACCCCTGATCACCAGGGAGTCGACGTCGTTGGCAGACACCGTGATGTCGGCACCCTCGAGGGTGAGCAGCTCGCAGTCCCCCTGGATGGCGTAGTCGCCGGGCGCGTTCAGCAGCAGCTCGTCGTCGCAGCGAAGGTCGGAACCCGGCTGCGCGGTGCTGTCATCACGGTCGTTGCCCTGGTTACCCGACTGCGGAAGCTGCACCGTGATGCAGCCCGAGAGGCCGACGACAATCGCGAGCGCGAGGGGCAGTGCAGCGAGGGGTTTCATCGTTCCACTGTATTGCGGTTGCGGCGGGGCCGCGCCGGGTGCACCATACCGGCATGGCCACGATCAGCTCCGAGAAGAACGTCGACGCCCTGACGCTCACGTTCGTCTCCCACTTCGATGCTCCCGTGAACCGCGTATGGCAGGTCTGGGAGGACGCCCGCCAGTTGGAGAGCTGGTGGGGGCCGCCCAGCTACCCGGCGACCTTCGAGACTCATTCGTTCTCGGAGGGCGGTGAGTCGCGCTACTACATGACCAGCCCCGAGGGCGAGAAGATGTGGGGATGGTGGCGGCTCACGCGCATCGACGCACCGCATCGACTCGAGTACGACGACGGCTTCGCCAATAGCGACGGCAGCCACGACGAGACGATCGCCCCGACCCACACGGTCGTGACGCTCGATGCTGACGAGGGCGGCACCACGATGACATCGATCACCCAATTCAGCAGCGCAGAGCAGCTGGACCAGATGGTCCAGCTGGGCATGGAAGAGGGGATGACGCTGGCCCTCGGTCAGATCGACGAGGTGCTCGAGGCCAACGCCTGACGCCGGTGCCCTACAGCAGCGCCGCCAGTTCGCTAGCGCTCGTGACCGGCAGGCGGCACACGAAGTCTTCGCACAGGTACGCGGTCGCGGCACCGTCTGCGGTGACTCGACCCTCGAACAACTCGAAGCCTGCGGCCGCGAACGCCGCACTCTGGTCACTGGTGACGACGGCCGTGACCCCCGATTGCTGCCGTCGGGCCAGGGCGGTCAGGTCGGACTCACCGTCTGACACCACTACGAGCTGCCTTGCGGGTTCGGCGAGCCGCGACATCACGGTGAGCGCGGCACCGAGCGAGATCGGCTGCACCGCCGCGACGTCGGCGAGCCCAGCCATGGCCGCGGTCGCGGCCGCGCGGTACCGCTCGTTGGCGGTGAGCTGGAAGAGAGTGACGGCGGCGCCCGCGGTCGCGCTCAGACCCGACGGCAGCGCCCCATCGCTCGGGTCGGCCTGGATCGCGAGCCCCTGGGCGGCGAGCACCGGGTCGGAACCGCCGGGCACGCCGAAGGGGATGCCCTGGCTCTCCCCCGCGGCGATGCAGTCGTCGATGAGGCGGCGGGCGGCCACCGCGTAGTGCAGCTCCCCCGACGCCACCGCGAGTTCGAGGAGGCCGGAGGCGAGCATCCCGAAATCTTCGAGCGTTGCCCGCGCGGGCGACAACACGCCGCCGATCGACGTGCGGATGAGCCGGTCGGTGACGTGGGTCTCGAGCAGGAAGTCGGCCGCCCCCCGCGCCATCGCGATCCACTCGGGTCGGTCGAGCAGGCGGCCAGCGAGAGCGAGCGCCTCGATGGCGAGCCCGTTCCAGCCGGTGAGGATCTTCTCGTCGACCGGCGGTGCTTCGACTCGGGCGCGGCTGGCGGCGTCGAGCGAGTAGTAGAAGCCCTCGACCCGTTTGCCGTCGACGGTGCTCTCGCTGTCCTGCGCCGAAGCGAAACCGCCGCCCGGCAGCTGCATGGTGCCCAGCCAGTGCGCGATGCCCTCGGCGACCTCCGTCCGAGACGCGCTGGCGGGCTCATCTGGGGCCGACAAGGCTGCGAGCGCGTAGCAGGCCAGGAGCCCTGCGTTGTCGTAGAGCATCCGTTCGTAGTGCGGCTCGGTCCAGTCGCGCTTCGTGGCATACCGGAAGAACCCGCCGTCGACGGGGTCGCGGAGCGCCGAGGCGGCCATCGCGTCGAGAGTGCGGGTGGCAAGCGGAGCGTCGCGACCCAGCAGGAAGCGCAGCACGGGAGACACCGGGAACTTCGGGGCCGTGCCGAACCCGCCGAACTCCCGATCCTCGGCGGCGGTGAGCCCGGCAACAGCGCGGTCGAAGTCGGGAGGCAGGGAACCTTGGGGCGGTCGCACCTCGCCGAGCGCCGCCACGATCGCCTCGCCGTTGCGTTCGACCTCGCCGCGGCGATCCCGCCAGGCATCGAGCACCGCCTCCAGCACCTGTCGGAACGCGGGATGACCCTGGATGGGTACCGGCGGGAAGTAGGTGCCCGCGTAGAACGCGCGCCCCTGGGGAGTGACGAAAACGTTCAGCGGCCACCCCAGGTTGCCGGTGAACACCGCGGCCGACGCCATGTACGTCGAGTCGACCTCGGCGTGCTCCTCGCGATCGACTTTGATCGAGACGAAGTTGGCGTTCATGTACTCGGCCACGTCGGGGTCGCTGAAGCTCTCGCGCGCCATGACGTGGCACCAATGACAGGTGGAGTATCCGATGGAGACCAGCACCGGGACATCCCGAGCCTGCGCCTCGGCGAATGCCGCCGAGCCCCACTCCCACCAATCGACCGGGTTGCCGGCGTGCGATCGCAAGTAGGGACTCGCAGCACTCGCCAAGCGGTTGGGCATAGTCTCAGAATATGTCGATGACGACCCTCACATACATCGGCGGTCCGACCGCGCTGCTCGAGTTCGCCGGCATGCGGTTCATCACCGATCCGACCTTCGACGCTCCCCAGAACTACGTCGAAGCCGGGTCGACCGAACTGGTGAAGACAGCCGGTCCCGCCATCGCCCGCACCGACCTGCCCCCGATCGACGTCGTGCTGCTGAGCCACCACAGCCACAAGGACAACCTCGACTACGAGGGGCTGGAACTCATCGCCACGGGCATCCCGACCCTGAGCACACCCGATGCCGCCAGCGACCTGTTCGGGGGTTCGGTCGTCGGCCTCGACTCGTGGGAGACCTACGAGATCGGGCGGGTGACGGTGACCGCGCTGCCCGCGCTGCACGGCCCTCCCGGCAGCGAACGGCAGGTCGGCGAGGTGACCGGGTTCATGCTGGAGGCCGAGGGTGAACCCACGATCTACATCAGCGGCGACAACGCATCACTGCCGCTCGTCGAGCAGATCGCCGGCCGGTTCCCGATCGTCGACATCGCGCTGATCTCGGCCGGTGCCGCCAGGGTGCCGAGCATCAACTCCGCGCTGACCCTCACCTCCAGCGACGCCCTGCGGGCCGCCATCATGCTGGGGGCGCGACGGGTTGTGGGTCTGCACACCGAAGACTGGGCGCACTTTTCCGAGAGCCGCGACGAGCTGGAAACCGCGTTCGCCGACGCGGGGCTGCTGGTCGCAACCCCGCGCGGCGAGACGGTGGAGCTGTAGCGGGCTAGAAGCGCGCGCGGTCGGGGTCAGCTCCGACGCGCATGCCCTGGTCGAGCGCGTCGATCGCCGACATCTCCTCCGGGCTCAGCTCGAAGCCGAACACGTCGAAGTTCTCGGCCATGCGCTCGCGACGGTTCGACTTCGGGAACACGATGTTGCCCGTCTGCAGGTGCCACCGGATCACGGCCTGTGCTGGCGTCACGTCATGTGCGGCTGCCGCGTCGGCAATCGCGGGCATGTCGAACAGGTCGTACTTGCCCTGCCCGAGCGGGCCCCATGCCTCGATGTGGATGCCGCGGTCGCGAGCGAACGCGGAGAGCTCGCGCTGCGCGAGACCCGGGTGCAGCTCGATCTGGTCGACCGCCGGCACGGTCGAGCTGCCGTCGATGATCTTCTGCAGGTGCGCCTCGTGGAAGTTGGAGACACCGATCGACACGGTCTTGCCGTCGGCGCGCATCTGCTCCATCGCAAGCCACGACTCCAGGTAGCGGTCGAGGTCGGGGCGCGGCCAGTGGATCAGGTACAGGTTCACCTGTTCGAGGCCGAGCTTCTCGAGGCTCAGGTCGATCGCGTCGAACGCGCTCTGCGTACCTTGGTCGCTGTTCCACAGCTTTGTGGTGATGTAGAGCTCGTCGCGCGGGATGCCGGAGTTGGCGAGGGCGCGGCCGACCCCGACCTCGTTGCCGTAGATCGCGGCGGTGTCGATGTGCCGGTAGCCGACCTCGAGCGCGTCGGAGACGATGCGCTCCGTTTCGTCGGGGTCGACCTGGAATACGCCGAACCCGAGCTGGGGAATCGTGGTGCCGTCGTTGAGGGTGATGGTGGGAACAGTCATGCTTTCCACATTAGGCCGAGCTGACGGGCACGTGCCTCTCGTCTGGTCCGACGTATTCGCTGAGCGGTCGGATCAGTGCGTTCGATGCGCGCTGCTCCATGATGTGGGCCGTCCACCCGGTGACCCGCGCGGCGACGAAGAGCGGTGTGAAGAGCTCGGTGTCGAAGCCCATCAGATGATAGGCGGGTCCGCTCGGGTAGTCGAGGTTCGGCAGGATGCCCTTGCGCTCGGTCATCGCCGACTCGAGCGCCTCATACAACGCGCCGAGATCGGGGCGGTCGTACTCGGCGATGAGGGTGTCGAGCGCCGCCTTCATGGTGGGAACCCGGGAGTCGCCGCTCTTGTACACGCGGTGCCCGAACCCCATGATCTTGCGCTTCTCGGCGAGCGCGGTGTCGAGCCACGCCTCGGCGCGGTCGGCGGTGCCGATCTCCTCGAAGACGTGCATGACGGCCTCGTTCGCGCCGCCGTGGAGCGGCCCTTTCAGCGCGCCGATGGCGCCGACGACGGCGGAGTACAGGTCGGCCAGGGTCGACGTGATTACCCGCGCCGCGAAGGTGCTCGCGTTGAAGGAGTGCTCGGCGTACAGGATCATCGACACGTCGAACGCGGTGACGACGACCTCGTCGGGCACCTCGCCGAACGTCATGAACAGGAAGTTCGCGGAGTACCCGAGGTCGTCGCGCGGCTCGACGAGGTGCTGGTCGCGACGCCGGCGCTGGTCGTAGGCGACGATGGCGGGCAGCTGGGCGAACAGCCGGATCGCCTTGACGAGGTTCGCCTCGGCACTGTCATCCGGCGTCTCGGGGTCCCGCGCGCCCAGCACGCTGACGGCGGTGCGGACGACGTCCATGGGATGCGCGGTCATGGGCAGCTCGTCGATGACGCGCTTGACCGTCTCGTCGAGCTGGCGGAGTTCGCGCTCGCGGGTCTCGAACTCCGCAAGCTGCTCGGGGTTCGGCAGTTCACCGTGCCACAGCAGGTAGGCGACCTCCTCGAAGGTGCAGTTCGCGGCCAGCTCCTGCACCGGGTACCCGCGGTACAGCAGCGAGTTCGTCTCGGGGTTGACCTTCGAGATCTCCGTGGTGTCGACGACGACGCCCGTGAGGCCCTTCTTGATGTCGTTCATGTGGCTCCTTGGGTCGTTTCTCTAGAGGGTGAAGTTGAAGACCGAGGTGTCGAAGGTGTTGTACGACTCGTAGTCGAGCAGCTCATACAGTCTGGCGCGAGTCTGCATGCCCGCGACCTCGGAGTTCAGCGACCCCTCGCGCTGGATCGTGTCGAGACCGCGCTCGGCCGCCCCCATCGCGATGCGCAGCAGGCTGACCGGGAAGATCACGATGTTCACGCCCACCCCCGCCAGCTGCTCGGTGGTGAAGAGCTCGCTCTTGCCGAACTCGGTCATGTTGGCGAGGATCGGCACGTCGACGGCGGCGCGGATCGCCTCGAACTCGGCGAGGTCGCGCATCGCCTCGGGGAAGATCGCGTCGGCACCCGCGTCCACCAGCGCCTTGGCGCGGTCGATGGATGACTCGAGCCCGTCGATCGCGCGGATATCGGTGCGCGCCATGATCAGCAGGTTCGGGTCGCGGCGCGCGTCGACGGCGGCCCGGATGCGCTTGGTCGCCGTCTCGGCGTCGACCACGGCCTTGCCGTCGAGGTGCCCGCAGCGTTTCGGGTTGACCTGGTCTTCGATGTGCAGGCCGGCGACCCCCGCGTCTTCGAGAGACTGCACGGTGCGGGCGACGTTCATCGGCTCGCCGAACCCGGTGTCTGCGTCGACGAGGGTCGGGAGGTCGGTCATCCGGCTGATCTGCTGCGCCCGGCCGGCCACCTCGGTCAGCGTCGTCAGCCCGATGTCGGGAAGGCCCAAGTCTGCCGCGATCACCGCGCCCGAGATGTAGACGCCCTCGAAGTGCTTGTCCTCGATAAGGCGCGCGCTCAGCGGGTTGAACGCTCCCGGGAAGCGCAGCAGCTTGCCGGTGGCGAGGGCCGCGCGCAGCCCCGCGCGCTTGTCGGCGGGGGTGACGGTGGAGTACAGCATCAGAAGATTCCTTTCGGAGTGACCGCGGTGAACGGCCCGGAGAGGGTGAGCCCCGAGAGGTCGGTGAGGTTCGGGAGATCTTGCGCGGCGTCGAGGAAGCGCTCGATCTCGCTCGGCGCGATCACCCCGTCGGCGAGCATCCGGAACTTGGCGACGTACTGCTCCCGCGCAAACGGCCGGGCACCGAGCGGGTGCGCGTCGGCCACCGCGATCTCGTCGACGATTCGCGAGCCGTCGGTCAGCTCGATCTCGACGCGACCCCCGAACGCCTTCTCGGCGATGTCGTTGGAGTGGTACCGCCTGGTCCACTCCGGGTCTTCGACCGTCGTTACCCGGTTCCACAGCGTGACGGTGTCGGGGCGGGCCGCGCGCTCCGGAGCGTACGACCGCTCGTGGTGCCACTCCCCGTCTTGCAGCGCGACCGTGAAGATGTACGGGATGGAGTGGTCGAGGGTCTCGCGGCTGGCCGTCGGGTCGTACTTCTGCGGATCGTTCGCGCCGGAGCCGATCACGAAGTGCGTGTGGTGGCTGGTGTGCAGCACGGCGCTGTCGATCGTGTCGGCGGTCAGCTCGGGATGCTCGTGCTTGAGCTTCCGCGCCAGGTCGATCCAGGCCTGGGCCTGATACTCGGCGGAGTGCTCCTTCGTGTAGCTGTCCAGAATCGCGAGGCGGGGCTCGCCCACCTCCGGCAGGGGTACCCGGTATGCGGCATCCTTCCCGTCGAGCAGCCAGGCGATCACGCCATCCTCGCCCTCGTAGATGGGGGTCGGGCTGGTCTGGCCGCGCATCGCCCGGTCGACGGCCTCGACCGCCATCTTGCCCGCGAAGGCCGGGGCATGCGCCTTCCAGGTGGAGATCTCGCCCTTGCGCGACTGTCGGGTCGCCGTGGTGGTGTGCAGCGCCTGGCCGATCGACTGGAAGATGACCTCGGTCGGCAGGCCGAGCAGCGTACCGATGCCGGCGGCGGCACTCGGGCCGAGGTGGGCCACGTGGTCGATCTTGTGCTTGTGCAGGCTGATCGCCTTCACGAGGTCGATCTGGATCTCGTAGCCGGTGACGATGCCGCGCAGCAGCTCCTGCCCGGTGCGCCCCAGGTGCTGGGCGACGGCGAGGATCGGCGGGATGTTGTCGCCCGGGTGGGAGTACTCGGCGGCGAGGAAGGTGTCGTGGTAGTCGAGCTCGCGCACGGCGACCCCGTTGGCCCAGGCGGCCCACTCCGGGCTCGTCGGTTCCACCGAGCTGAACACGGTGCTGCCGACGCCGTTGCGGGAGACCCGGTGCGCTTCGGCCTGGGCGCGGGCGGCGACGACCGGTTCGCGCAGCAGGGATGCCGCCGCGACCGAGGCGTTGTCGATCACGCGATTGATGACCATGTCGGTCACCTCGGGCGTCGGCTCCAGCTGCTCGGCGGCGACCTCCGCGATCTTCCACGCGAGCTGACCCTTCCGGGCGAGGTTCTCGTCGCTGCGGTACACGCGAACGGGGTGCAGTTTCATGCTGTCCTGACTGTTGAGGGCGAGAGGCCGCCTGCCTCGGCGGTTGCGAGTATGGTTCGGAGGCTCTGGTGCAGGTGCACGATCGTCGCGCTGCGGGCCAGCTCGGCATCGCCGGCGACGATCGCCTCCGCGATTAGCAGGTGCTCGGCGGCAGCTGCAGCCAGGCGCTCCGGGTTGTCCCGGGCCAGCCGACGAATGCGGGCGAGGTGCGTTCGAAGGCCGCGCAGTGCCGACACGAGATAGCTGTTGCCCACCGCGTCATCGATCGCGTCGTCGAACCGGCGAACCAGGTCGTAGTAGCCGTGCCGGGTGGGGTCGGCGAGCAGCTGCGTCGCCTCGCGGAACTCAGCCAGCAGCGGCTCGAACACCGATCGGTCCCCGCGCTCTGCGGCCAGCGACGCGGCTTTTGCTTCGAGCGCCTCGCGCACCTCGAACAACTGGGCGACGCTCTCGATGGAGGCCGCGGTGACGACGAGCCCGCGCCCGGGCAGCGCTTCGACCAGGCCGTCGGATGTCAGGCGAGCCAGGGCTTCCCGCAGCGGCGTGCGGGAGATTCCGAGGCGCATCGACTGCTCGACCTCGCCGAGTGGTGCGCCCGGCAGCAGCCGCCATTCGAGGATGTCGTCTCGGAGGCTCGCGTACGCCTGGTCACTTGCTCGCACCGCCACCTCCTCCGCTGTATACAGAGACTAGCTCAGAGCAGCCGATCGGGCAGAAATATCCGCAAATTCGCCCGCTGTGTATACAGGACGGGGGTCAGCGGCGTACTCTGCCGCTCTTCTCGGCGAGGTCGGCGAGCGCCGCAGGCTTCGCGAGCACCCAGGCGACCACCATGACGACGATGGATGCCGCGAAGAACGCAACTCCGAGCCAGCTGCTGTCGTCGCGCCCGGCGTACATGTGGTTGAGGTTGCGCTGGGCACCGGTGGTGAGCACGAGGAAGACGTGCACGATCACGAAGCCCACGAAGTAGATCATCACCGGGAAATGGATGGCGCGCGCCGCCGCCAATGGGAACACCCGATCGATCCCGCGGAACCGTGCGGCCAGTCCCGGCGACAGCCGAAGCCCCGTGATGAGGGCGAGCGGGGCGGCGAGGAAGATCGTCACGAAGTAGCTCAGCTGCTGCAGCGCGTTGTAGTTGACCCAGCCGTTCTCGAGCGGCCACACGAGAGAGGCGTACTGCAGCCCCGCCGAGATGGCGTTGGGGAAGACATCCCACGTCGTCGGCACCACGCGCAGCCACTGCCCGGTCGCGAACAGCAGCACCACGTAGATCACGCCGTTAAGCACCCAGAACGCGTCGACCACGAGGTGCAGCCAGAGCGGCACCCCGATGCGCACCGGCGGGTTCTTGGTGCGAATCATCCCGTCGTTGCGCCGGGTCCAGAACGCGGCGGGCCGCTTCTTCTGGCGCAGCTCCCACCCCGTGCGCACGATGAACACCAGGAAGAACGAGTTGAGGAAGTGCTGCCAGTTCAGCCAGAGCGGGAAGCCGACGGGGGTGCCGGCCGGTGGCTCCGAACGGCCCGGGTACTCGAGCAGGAAGCCCTGCACCCCCGGCAAGGCGCGAACGCCCTTTGCCGCGAGCACGACGACCACGGCGAGAACCAGCGCTGCGGGAATCAGCCACGCAAGCAACCGCACACGGTTCGCGGGCACGCCCGCCAGCGCCTTCGGGATCTGCATGGCGCGGCCTCTCGGTTCTGGTGCGACTACAGAGTAGTCCGCACTTCGAGCCTCACCGGTACCGGCGCCCCTCATCACGCCGGAAGAGCAGCAGCACGACGGCCAGGAGCACCACGATCCACGCGATGAGGCCGAGCCAGGTCAGCGGGGTGAGTTCGCCGCCCTGCACCACCCAGATCACGAAATCCCGCGCCTGGCGCGACGGCAGGAACTGCGAGATCGCATTCAGCCAGTCCGGGAACAGTTGCGGCGGCAGGAACAGTCCGCCACCGAAAGCGAGCGCGAAGAACGCGACCTGGATGACGGCGATCGCGGCTTTCATCGGCAGTGCGTAACCGATCGCCATGCCCAGCAGCATGAACGGCAGCGACGCGAACGCAATGGCGAGCAGGCCCAGCACGAACTGCAGCGGCTCCACTCGCGCTTCGGTGAGGAGCGCGCCGATGATCAGCAGCGGCACGAGGGCGACCAGCGCCAGGAGCCCCGTGGAGAAGATCTGGGCGAGCACCCGCGCGATCCCGGGCGCGGGCAGGGTGCGCAGGTACGGTTCCCAGGCCTTCTCCCGCGCCTCGGAGATGCCGAGCCCGAAGCTGAACAGGCTGCCGACCATCACCGAGAACACGCTCATCGAGATGATCGCCTGCGTCGCGTAGACCGGGTCCTGTGCGACGCTGGCCTGCGGCACCACGAAGAACAGCAGGGCGAGCGCCGGGAACACCAGGGTGCCGATGATCGCGATGGGCGTGCGGGCCGTCTCGATCAGCGAGTATTTCGCGTGCACGAGGGTGAGTGAGGCAACAGACATCAGAACACGTCCTGTAGGGTTGGTGTTTGGGTGAGGGACAGGAATGCCTCCTCGAGGGTGGCGCCGCGGACAGTGAGGCTGCTGAACGGGATGCCCGAATTCACGAGTGAGACCAAGAACGCGTCGGAGTCCTGCACGACGTAGCTGCCGGCCTCGTGCCGAACCACCCCGGGCAGGGCCGCCACCCCGTCGGCGTCCGGGGAATCCAGCCGCACCAGCCGCACCCCCACGCGGGCGAGCACGCCGCCGAGCGTGTCGTCGGCGAGCACCCGGCCCTCCCCCATCACGACCACCCGCTCGGCGAGTGCCTCGATCTCCTCGAGGTAGTGGCTGGTGAGCACCACCGTGGCGCCGCGTTCGTGCTGCGCGCGCAGCGCATCCCAGAGCGTGCGCCGGGCATCCACGTCCAGGCCGGTGGTGGGTTCATCCAACAGAACCAGCGCGGGGTTGCCGACGAAGGCGAGAGCGACGCTGAGCCGGCGCCTCTGGCCGCCGGAGAGGGAACCGGTCTGCCGCCTCAGCAGCTGGCCGAGGCCGAACTCGTCGGCCAACTGCGCCGTCGGCACCCGGTGCTCGAAGTGCGCCCCGACGAAGTCGATCACCTCGCCGACGCGAAGGCTGTCCGGCAGCGCCGTCTCCTGCGGTGTGCTGCCGAGCAGCTGGCGGCTGCGGGAGTCGATGGGGTTGCCGTCGAACAGGCGGACGGTTCCGGATGTCGCCCGCCGCAGCCCCTGCAGCAGCGAGATCACCGTGGTCTTGCCCGCGCCGTTGGGCCCGAGCAACCCGAGGATGGTGCCGGAGTGGATCTCCAGGCTGACGTCGTCGACGGCGACGATGTCGCCGAAGGTTCGGGTCACGTGGTCGAGGCTTGCGAGAACGGTCATGGTTGTGCTCCCAACAGTGCCCTCAGGGCATCGGTGTAGTCCTCGAAGGCTCGGCGGCCGAGCTTCGAGAGTTCGAGATAGGTGACCGGCGTGCGGCCCTGATGGGTCTTGGTGACCGTGACGTACTCGGCCTCCTCGAGTTTGCGCAGGTGGGTGGACAGGTTGCCGGCGGTCATGTCGAGAAGTTCGAGCAGGCGCGGGAACGTGATGCTCTCGCCGGCGTCGAGGGTGGCGAGCGCCGACACGATGCGCAGGCGGGCCTGGGCGTGGATGACCGGATCGAGCTCGTCCATCAGTCGCTGCGTCCCCCGCGCGCGTACAGCGCCAGGGAGACAGCGCCGCCGAAGAACACGGCACCGCCCGCGATAGCGAAGAACAGGTAGTGGTTCGGGTAGCCGAAGAAGGGCGCGATGAGTGAGATGACCAGGATGCACCCGCCGAGGACGATCGACGGGACCGCGTGCCAGATGGCCCCGGCCATCAGGTACATGATCGCGATGACAATGCCGAAAGCGGTGGGGAAGAAGATGGTCTGCAGCTGCTTGTCCATGCCGTTCGCGGCAAGGCCCACGGCGAAGATGTACATCGAGAAGAATGCGGCGCTCGCGGTGACGCCGTAGACGGTGCCGGTGAAGGCGGCAGCTGGGCTGGATCGGATTCCGCGCTGCGCCCGAGTACCGATCACGGCGGACGCCACCACCGCGGCCACCTGCACGGCGATGAACACGACGACGCTGGCCACCAGCGGAACGGCGAACAGCGGCCTCGCCCCGTCGATGAGCCAGAGCATCCCGAAGCCGACAAACCACGCGATGCCCCAGGCGAACAAGATCCACGGGATCCGCCGCGCCATGCGTCGCGAAACGCCGCTCTGCTGGTCTTTGACCAGCGCGAGCATCGCGGCTGGGTCGAGGGCGTCGTCGAGAGCGGCCTCATCGTCTGGTTTGTGTTGCATGAGTACTTTGTAGCACAAAGTACTTTGCCGCGTCCAGTGCCGCGGCTGCTGCCAGCGCTTACGATGAAAGGCTCATGTCTGATTCCGCGGCCCCGGCCCTCGCCATCACCACTGGGCTCGTCACATACCCGCCCGGGCTGCCCGTCAGCCAGCGTCGGGATGACATCAGCGCCGCAATCCGCGACAACCAGGTGCTCATCGTCGCGGGTGCGACCGGCTCGGGTAAGACCACCCAGTTGCCGAAGATGCTGCTGGAACTGGGCTACACCTCCATCGGCCACACCCAGCCGCGACGGATCGCCGCCCGCACGATCGCCGAGCGCATCTCCGAGGAGCTCGGCACCGAGCTCGGCGGTCTCGTCGGGTACCAGGTGCGGTTCACCGACAAGGTGGGCAAGGACACCCGCATCAAGCTGATGACCGACGGAATCCTGCTCAACCAGATCCATCGCGACCGCGACCTGAAGCAGTACGACGCGATCATCATCGACGAGGCGCACGAGCGCAGCCTCACCGTCGACTTCCTGCTCGGCTACCTCAAGCAGCTGCTGCTTCGGCGACCCGACCTGAAGGTCATCATCACCTCGGCGACCATCGACCCGGAGAGTTTCTCGAAGCACTTCGCAGACGCGCAGGGGGTCGGCGCCCCCATCATCGAGGTCTCCGGCCGCACCTTCCCGGTCGAGATCCGCTACCGGCCGCTCGTCGCGGAGGTCAGCGACGACGACGAGGCAGACCCGGCTGACAACCGGGATTACCTGCAGGGCATCAACGACGCGCTCGACGAGCTCGGGCGCGAGGGCGACGGCGACGTGCTCGTGTTCCTCTCCGGTGAGAACGAGATCCGCGATGCGGAGGATGCGATCCGCGGGCGGAACCTCCCCGGCACCGAGGTGCTGCCGCTGTACGGTCGGCTCAGCGCGGCCGACCAGCACCGGGTCTTCGAGAACCGGCGCACGCCGGGCATCCGGCGCCGCGTCGTGCTCGCCACCAACGTCGCGGAGACGAGTCTCACGGTTCCGGGCATCCGCTACGTCATCGATGCCGGCACCGCGCGGATCAGCCGGTACAGCGTGCGCTCGAAGATCCAGCGGCTGCCGATCGAGGCGATCAGCCAGGCCAGCGCCAACCAGCGGTCCGGCCGATCAGGGCGCACGAGCGACGGAATCGCGATCCGGTTGTACTCGGAGGAGGACTTCGCGGCGCGGCCGGAGTTCACCGAGCCCGAGATTCTGCGGACCAACCTCGCCGCGGTCATCCTGCAGATGATCTCGCTCGGCCTCGGCGACATCGCCGCCTTCCCGTTCCTGCAGCCGCCCGACTCGCGCGGCATCAAGGACGGCCTCGACCTGCTGCGCGAACTCGGTGCTGTGGAGTCCGGCGGTCGAGCGGAGTCGAGCCCGCGCATCACCCGCATCGGCAAGCAGCTCTCGCAGCTGCCGATCGACCCGCGGCTGGCGCGCATGGTGATCGAGTCGAAGCAGCACGGCACCACCCGCGAGGTGATGGCGATCGTCGCCGCCCTCAGCATCCAGGATCCCCGCGAACGACCGCTCGAGCGCCGGGCGCAGGCCGACCAGCAGCACGCCAGGTTCACCGACCCGACGAGCGACTTCATCACCCTGCTGAACCTCTGGAACTACCTCGAGGAGAAGCAGAAGGAGGTCTCGGGCAACCAGTTCCGGCGCGCGGTGCGATCCGAGTACCTCAACTACCTGCGCGTGCGGGAGTGGCAGGACGTGTACCGCCAACTCTCCCGGATGGCGAAGCCCCTCGGCCTCGTGGTCGGCAGCCCACACGCCAATCCCGACGGCATCCATCGCTCGCTGCTCGCGGGCCTGCTCAGCCACATCGGGCTGCGCGACCAGGCGAAGAAGGATTATGTCGGCGCCCGGCAGTCGCGCTTCGTGATCTTCCCCGGCTCGGCGCTGGCCAAGAAGCAGCCGGCGGCCGTGATGAGCGCCGAGCTCGTCGAGACGAGCAGGCTCTTCGCCCGCACCAACGGCGCAATCGACCCGGCCTGGGCGGAGCCGATCGCCGGAGACCTCGCCAAGCGCACCTACTCCGAGCCGCACTGGGAGAAGAAGCAGGGCTCGGTGGTCGCGTACGAGCGGGTCACGCTCTACGGCGTGCCGATCATCGTGAAGCGGCGGGTGCAGTTCTCCCGCATCGACCCGGTGTACGCCCGCGAGCTGTTCATTCGGCACGCCCTGGTGGAGGGCGAATGGGATTCCCACCAGGAGTTCGACCGGCTCAACCGGGCGCTACGCACCCAACTCGCCGAGCTCGAGGAGCGCACCCGGCGCCGCGACATCCTCTACGACGACGAGGCGATCTTCGAGTTCTACCACCGCCGGATTCCCGCGGGCATCGGGTCGACTCGCGACTTCGAGGGCTGGTGGAAGAAGGCGCGCGTCGAGACGCCCGACCTGCTGACGATGACACCCGAGAACCTGGTGGATCAGGATGCTGCGCCCGAGCTCGACGAGAAGTCGTTCCCGAGCACCTGGGTGCAGGGCGACCAGACGCTGGCCCTCAGCTACCGGTTCGAGCCCGGAGCCGACGACGACGGGGTCACGGTGACGATCCCCCTCCCCCTGCTCGCGGGCCTCAGGAGCACCGGGTTCGACTGGCAGGTTCCGGGGCTGCGTGACGAGCTGGTCACGGCACTGCTGAAGTCGCTGCCGAAGAACATCCGGCGCACGGTGGTGCCCGCTGCGGACTGGGCGCGCAAGCTGCTCGCCCCTGTGGCCGAGCGGAGCCCAGACCAGACCGACCCGATCTCGATGAGCTCGATCACCGAGTACCTCGCCCGCGAGATCGCCGCCCAGACCTACACGCCCGTCACCCCCGCCGACTTCGACCTCGACCGGGTGCCCGCCCACCTGCGCGTCACCTTCGCTGTGGAGGATGACCGGGGCAAGCGCCTCGCGAGCGGCAAGGTGCTGAGCGCCCTGCAGGCGAGCCTGAAGCCCGCCGCCCGGGCGAGCGTAGCGAAGGTCGTCGACGCACCGTCGTCCACCGGCGAGCGCAACACACTCGAGCGCGCGGGAATCACAACGTGGGACATGGATGCCATCGACCGGGCCCGCGACGTCAAGCACGGCGGCAACACGATCCGGGCCTACCCCGCCCTCGTCGACGAGGGCACCAGCGTGGCGCTGCGACTGATGAGCACTCCGGATGACCAGGCCGTCGCCCACCGCGCCGGCGTCCGTCGTCTCCTGGTGCGCGCCATCCCATCACCGCTCGGCTACGTGCAGGAGCACCTGACCACCCAGGAGAAACTGGTGCTCGCGCAGGGCCCGTACCGCACCACCGCCGACCTGTTCGAGGACTGCCTGGTCGCGTGCGTCGATGCCGTCGTCGGCGACCGGCTCATCTTCACCCGGGCAGAATTCGAGGAGGCTCGGGACGCGGTCTCGGCCACCCTCGTCGACACGCTGTTCGCTACCGTCAGTCTCGTGTCGAAGATCATCGCCAAGGGCCGCGACGCCGACAAGGCCATCAAGGCGGCAACGAACCTGTCACCCATCGCGCCGCTCGGCGACGCCAGATCGCAGCTCGACGCCCTGGTGTGGGCCGAGCCGAAGGGCCCGGGATTCGTCTCCGCGACGGGACTCACCCGGCTACGTCGGCTGCCCGCCTACCTCGACGGAATCGTGCACCGTATCGGCCGGCTCGTCGAGAATCCCGCTCGCGACCGGGTCTGGATGGGCGAGGTGCAACTCGCGACCGGCCGGTACATCGCCGCGGGGGGCACGCTGCCGCTGCTGCCGGGAGCGGAGGCGCGCATCATCCGGGCCCGCTGGATGCTCGAGGAGCTGCGGCTCAGCCTGTTCGCGCAACACATCGCGACGGCCGAGCCGGTGAGCCTGCAGCGGATCACCAAGGTGCTCGCTGGCTGAGCGAGCTCCGCGGGGCCGATAGCCTGTAAAAGGCGCCAGCGCCGGAAGCAGAGAGGCTCTTCGTGCAGCAACCACCACCCCGCACCGTGTCCGCCGAGATTGCCAGGTCGTGGCTGCTCGTCGCTGCGACCAAGCCCGAGACCTTCAGCGCCGCGGAGGGTTCACGGGCCGACCAGATCATCCTCGACATCGAGGACGCCGTCGACCCCCGCCTCAAGCCGAAAGCCCGCACGGATGTCGCGGAGTGGTTGTCGTCGGGCGGCAGCGGGTGGGTGCGGATCAACGATCGCACCAGCGACTTCTGGTCGGACGACGTGGATGCCCTCGCCGGGCTTCCCGGACTGCGCGGAGTGATGCTCGCCAAGGCGGAGGCCGCCGCCCACGTGACCGAGACCTTCGACCGGCTGAAGGGCAGCACGCCCGTGATCGCGCTCGTCGAGTCGGCGCTCGGCATCGAGGAGGCCGCGAGCATCGCGCGGGCCCGGGGTGCCTACCGCCTGGCCTTCGGCAGCGGCGACTACCGCCGCGACACCGGCACCAGCGCCGACGACCTCGCCATGGCCTACCCGCGATCGCGGCTCGTCGTCGCCAGCCGCGTGGGTAACCTGCCCGGCCCGATCGACGGACCGACCGTCGGCTCGAACCACCCGGTGCTCCGCGAGCAGGGCAGCATGGCTGTCGCGCTCGGGATGACCGGCAAGCTGTGTCTGGACACCGAGCAGCTGCCGATCATCAACGAGGTCATCTCCCCCACCCGCTCTGACGTGGCGTGGGCGCGTGACTTCCTCTCCGATTTCGAGGCCAGGGGCCGGGTCATCCGCGACGGAAGCGACCTGCCGAGACTCGGTCGCGCCGAGAAGATCGACAAGCTCGCCCGGGCCTTCGGGGTGGAACCGGCTTAGTCTGGCAGCATGCCCGCAGCTGTCATCGTCGACGCCATCCGCACTCCATCCGGCAGGGGAAAGGCCGGGGGCGCACTCGCCGACTGGCACCCGGTCGACCTGTTCGGCACGGTGCTACGCGAGCTGGTTGCGCGCAACGACCTCGACCCGGCGCTCATCGACGACGTGATCGGCGGCTGCCTCTCGCAGGTCGGCGAGCAGTCGGTGAACATCACCCGCAACGCGGCCCTGGCGGCCGGGTTCCCGGTGTCGGTGCCCGGCACCACGGTCGATCGGCAGTGCGGATCGAGCCAGCAGGCGGCCACATTCGCGGCGAACGGGGTGATTGCGGGCGCGTACGACATCGTGATCGCGGGTGGCGTCGAGATGATGAGCAAGAACCCGATCAACGTGGCCACCCGGGGCGAGGACAACTGGGGCCCCAAGGTGCGTGAGCGCTTCCCGGACGGGCTGGTCGGGCAGGGCATCTCGGCCGAGCTGATCGCCGGCCGCTGGAAGCTGAACCGGCACGTGCTCGACGAGTTCGCGGCGCGGTCGCACCGGCTCGCGGGCGAATCCGACTTCGACAGCGAGGTGCTGGCGTTCGGCGACCTGACCACCGACGAGACGATCCGGCCGGGCACGACCGCGGAGAAGCTCGGGATGCTCGCCCCCGCGTTCTACGACGAGGCGTACTCCACCCGGTTCCCCGAGATCGACTGGCGCATCACCGCCGGCAACTCCAGCCCCTACACCGACGGCGCCTCGGCGGTGCTCATCATGAGCGAGGAGCGGGCGCTCGAACTCGGGCTGACCCCGCGGGCCCGGTTCGTGTCGTCGGCCGTGGTCGGCTCCGACCCGATCGAGATGCTCACCGGGGTGATGCCGGCGACGCGCAAGATCCTCGACCGGTCGGGGCTCGGCATCGACGACTTCGACACGATCGAGATCAATGAGGCGTTCGCGAGCGTGCCGCTGGCGTGGCAGCACGAGTTCTCGGCCGACCCCGACCTGGTGAACCCCCGCGGCGGCGCCATCGCGCTGGGGCATGCGCTCGGGTCATCCGGAACCCGCCTGCTCACCACCATGCTCAACCAGCTGGAGAGAACCGGCGGCACCTATGGCCTTCAAGTCATGTGCGAGGGCGCCGGCATGGCCAACGCCACGATCATCGAGAGGCTCTGATGCAGCTTCGGGATGTCTCAGCGCTCGTCACCGGAGGGGCGTCGGGCCTCGGCCTCGCCACCGCGCAGGCCCTCGCCGCCCGAGGTGCTCGCGTGGTGATCGCCGACCTTCCCACCTCGAGCGGCGCCGAGTTGCCGTTCACGTTCGTGCCGTGCGACGTGCGCAGCGAGTCAGATGTGCGCGCTGCGGTCGAGGCGGCGGGCGAGTTGCGCGTGCTGGTCAACTGCGCCGGAGTGGCAACGCCCGGGCGCACCGTCGGCAAAGACGGCCCGTTATCGCTCGACACCTTCGAGCGCGTCGTGGCGATCAACCTGGTCGGCACCTTCAACGCAGTGCGGCTGGCGGCCGCGGTGATGATGTCGCTGCCGCCGATCGACGACGAGCGCGGGGTGATCATCAACACCGCGTCGGTCGCGGCGTTCGAGGGGCAGGTCGGGCAGGCCGCGTACTCGGCGTCGAAGGCGGGCGTGGCCGGGATGACCTTGCCGCTCGCCCGCGAGTTCGCACCGCACCTGATCCGGGTGATGACGATCGCGCCCGGCATCTTCGAGACCCCGATGATGGCAGGGCTGCCGCAGGACGCGCAGGACTCGCTCGGCGCCCAGGTGCCGCATCCCTCACGCCTCGGCCGGCCCGACGAGTACGCGGCGCTCGTGGAGCACATCGCCGCCAACCGATACCTCAACGGCGAAACCATCCGCCTCGACGGTGCGATCCGGATGGCCCCGCGTTAGAGCTGCTTGCGCATGCAGATGGCGCCGGGGATCACCGAGTAGGCACCGAACACCGGGATGTGCCGGTAGCCGATTGCCTCGTAGAGTCCGATCGCCTCGACCTGCAGCGAGCCGGTCTGCAGAACAAGGGATGTCACGCCGTGCGCCACCGCGTACTCCTCGAGCCAGGCGAGCATCCGCTTCGCCACTCCCAGTCCACGAGCCGCGGGATCGGTGAACACCTTCTTGACCTCGAGCTCGTCGCCGAACGGCCGCAGCGCCGAGTGCCCCACCGGAGTGTCTCCGGCGAAGGCGATGATCGTCACCGCAATCGACTCCGGGTCGACCGCGAGCGACGCGTCGATGGCCGCGGTGGTCTCCGGCGATTGGCTCGCGGTGAACTTCGCGTACATCGCGCCGGTCTCGACGTTCATTGCGTCGCGCAGCGTGATCGCCCGGGGATCGAGCCAGTCGACGACCTTGATCTCGACTGGTTCGATCCCCGAAGCGGGCTCGATCACCGAAGCAAGGTCGGTCACCGGTGTGGGCTCGTCCGCGTCAGACACCCACGGTCGCGGGCTTCGACGTCGCGCTCGCGTTCGACTCGTACGAGGTGTTCGTCGACTCGAAGAAGTTGACCAGCTGCAGGGTGTCGTTGGCGGCAGCCATCCACTTCGCCGGGTTCGAGACGTTGTAGTGCGCCTCGAAACCGAGCTCCTCGAGACGGCGGTCGGCCAAGTACTTCACGTACTGGTTGATGTAGGTGGCGTTCAGGCCGAGGATGCCGTTGGGGAGGAGGTCACGGTTGTACTCCTCCTCCATCTCGACGGCATCGAGGATCATCTGCTTGATCTCGGTCGCGAACTCCTCCGTCTGCAGGTCGGGGTTCTCCTCGAGCACCGTGAGGATCAGGTTGATGCCGAACTTCAGGTGCAGGCTCTCGTCGCGCACCACCCAGTCCATCAGCGAGCCGAAGTTGCGCAGCAGGTTCCGCTGGCGGAACGACAGCGCGACCATGAAGCCGGAGTAGAACCAGACACCCTCGAGGATCACGTTGTACGCCACCAGGTTGCGAACGAAGTCTTTCTTGCCCTCGGTGGTGGTGATGTCGAGGGTCTGCTCCGTCATGCGACGGATGTACTTGACCTCGAACTCCTCCTTGCGCGCCATCGACGGGATGTTCGCGTGAGCGCCGTACGCGGCTTCGCGATCAATGGGGAAGGTCTCAAGCACGTACTCGAAGCTCATGCAGTGGTTGGCCTCTTCCCACATCTGCTTCGCGAGGTACAGGCTGCACTCCGCCGCGTTGACGTAGGGGTAGACGCCGAACGCGAGAGCCTTGTTGACGAGCAGCTCGTTCGGGTTGAAGTAGCTCATGAGGAACGTCACGGCGTGGCGCTCTTCATCGGTCATCTTCTTGAAGTCGGCGATGTCTTCGCCGAGCTGGATCTCGTTCGGGAACCAGGTGTTGGCCACGGCCTGGTCGTACAGGTCCATCGCCCACTGGTAGCGGATCGGCTTGAGCAGCAGGCCTTCTTGCAGGCCCGTTCCTAGAATTCCCATGATTACTGGCAGCTTTCGCATTGGAGGTCGTCCATCGGATCGACCGGAATCGAGTACTCGGAGGTGTTGTCGAAGAGACGGTCCACGGTCAGTTGCCTGCCTTCGGTGCGAGCCCGCCGAAACCGCGACGAGCGGGAGCCGCCGCTGGAGCCGACTCGGTAGCAGCACTGGTCGCTGCCGGTGCGGCCGCCACGATGTCTTCGGCCTTGTTGACCTTGACGGTCGACTGCTCGGCGGTGTGGCGCGGCTTCATGTGCAGGTAGTACGTCGTCTTCACGCCGCGCTCCCACGCCGCGAAGTAGATGTCCATCATGTCGCCGAGGTCACGCGTCTCGAGGTACATGTTGCGGCTGATCGCCTGGTCGATCCACTTCTGCGCGCGGGCCGAGACCTCGAGGAAGGCGTACGGGGAGAGCTGGAAGCTCGTCTTGTACGTGGCCTTGATGTCGTCGGGGATCGACGCGATGTTCTGGATGTCGCCCTGGCTGCGCAGGATCGCCTCGCGGGTGCTCTCCCAGATGCCGAGCCGCTGCAGGTCGGCCACCAGGTTGCGGTTGACCTCGAGGAACTTGCCGTTCGAGGTCGAGCGGCTGAAGATCTGCGAGAACTGCGGGTCGAGACCCGGGGTGGTGCCGGCGACCAGCCCAATGGATGCGGTCGGTGCGATGGCCATCAGGGTGGCGTTGCGCATGCCCCCCTTCACCTTCTCGCGCAGCGCGTCCCAGTCGAGGCGGGTCGTGCGGTTGACCTTGATCGCCACACCCCGGTCGGCCTCGGTCAGCGCGATCGAGTCGAGAGGAACGAGACCCTCGCTCCATCGGCTGCCGGCGAAGTTCGAGTACGAGCCGCGCTCCTTGGCCAGCTCCGTCGACGCGTCGATGGCCGCGTAGGAGACGTGCTCCATGATCTCGTCGATCAGGTCGTACGCCGCTTCGCTCTCGTAGCTGATGCCGAGCTTCTCGATGATGTCGGTGAAACCCATCACGCCGAGGCCGACGGCCCGGTTCTGCTGGTTCGAGAAGTCGGCCTCCTTCACCGAAGAACGCGTGATGTCGATGAGGTTGTCGAGCTGGCGCACCGCGAGGCGCGCGCTCTCGGCGATCTTGGTGAAGTCGACGGAGAGCGAACCGTTCTCCGCCGCGATCATGTGCTGCGACAGGTTGATCGACGCGAGGTTGCAGACGGAGACGTTGTCCTCGTCCTGCGGCAGCGTGATCTCGGTGCACAGGTTGGAGAGGTGGATCGTGCCCGTGTTGTTGTTGAGGGCGCGGTTGTTGATCGTGTCCTTCCAGGTCAGCCACGGGTGGCTGGTGGTCTGCAGGGAGATCAGGATCGACTTGAACTGCTCGCGCGCGGTGATCTTCTTGAACATGCGCATCTGCCCGGCTTCGGCCATCGCCACGTACTCGTTGTAGCGCGCGGAGAACGCCTTGCCGTAGAGCTCGTTGAGGTCGGAGACCTCCAGCGGATCGAACAGGTACCAGTCGTCGTCGGCCTGCACGCGCTTCATGAACTCGTCGCTGATCCACACCGCGGTGTTCGCGGTGCGGGTGCGGCGGTACGGGTCGCCGGAGTTCTGGCGGAGGTCGAGGAACTCGGGGAAGTCGAGGTGCCAGTTCTCCATGTAGAAGCACAGCGCGCCGAACTTCTTGCCACCGCGGCTGACCGCGCGGAGGATCGAGTCGATCGTGTGCATGAACGGGATGGGGCCGGTCGAGCTCGTGTTGTTTGAGCGGATGGGCGAGCCCTGGGCGCGCAGCTTGGTCACGGAGAGGCCGATGCCGCCGGTGCCCTTGGTCAGCCACATCACATCGCGGGTGGTCTTGGCGATGTGCTCCATGTCGTCCTGCATCTCCATGACGAAGCAGTTCGCGAGCTGGGGGTAGATGGTGCCGGCGTTGACGAGAGTGGAGCCGGCCGCGAGGTACTCGAGGGTCGACATCTTCTCGTAGAACTTGAGCGCCGCCGACGTGGGGTCGGCCTCGTTCAGCGAGAGCCCCATGGCGATGCGCATCCAGAAGAACTGGGGCACCTCGAGGGCGTCGCCGTTGCGACCCTTGATGCCGTAGCGGTTGTTGAGGGTGACGACGCCGATGTACTTGAGCAGTTCGTCATGGGCCGGCTCGAGGTGGGAGGCGAGCAGGTCGATGTCGAAGAGTTCGGTGAGGCGCGGGTCGAGCAGGCCTTCGGCGACGCCGCGGCCGACGTTGGCCGCGAAGTGGCTGCGGTGCAGCTCCTTGAGCTCTGAAGGCGTCTCGTAATCCCCGAGTACGCGCTTGTAGATCGTCTTGAGCAGCAGGCGGGCTGCGACGACGTCGAACGCCGGGTCGTCTTTCACGTTCTGCAGGGCGACCTGGATGACCGCTTCGTCGAGTTGCTGGGTGGTGATGCCGTCGAACAGGGTGAGCTCAAGCTCGCTGGCGATCTGCGTCACCCAGGTGATGTTGTCATCCAGCCCCACGGTCGCAGCCTCGATGGCGAGGTTGATCTTGTTGGCGTCATACGGCTCCCGCTCGCCGCTGCGCTTGACGACTGTGATTCCCACGAAATACTCCTTCTGCGTTCGATACGAACGCCCTGTTAACACCCCGAATTACCGTCTGACCGACACCCCCGGCCTGGCGGTTTCACCACTATATATCGTGCCACCGACACTCGGTGAACCCAATATGTAGTGGGCGTGTCATCCACAGGTGTGGATAACTTGTACGACTTGTGCACAGGCTAATCGCCGCCTCCGACGCCCGGAATCGCGCGGCTCCGAGCATCCCGAGCCGGTCTAAGCTGGTCATCTTGTGAGCAGCTACGCCAACCTGTTGAAAACCCCGGGAGTCGCCCGGATCATCGGGGCGCAGCTCACCGCGCGCTTCCCCAGCGGGATGCTCTCACTCGCGTACCTGCTGCACATCGAGCACCTGCTCGGATCGTACGGCGCTGCCGGTCTCGTGCTCGCGGCCACGAGCGTCGGCCAGGCCCTCGCCGGCCCGCTGACGAGCCGGTGGATGGGCGTGTGGGGCATGCGCCGGGTGCTCACGCTCACCCTCATCGTCTGTGCGATCAGCATCTTCGCCATCGCACTGGTGCCCATGACCCTGCCGATGTACATGATCGTCGGCCTGATCAGCGGGCTCAGCACGCCGCCCATCCAGCCGGCGGTGCGCACCATCTACCCGAAGATGGTCACCTCCAACCAGCTGACCCCCTTGTTCTCACTCGACGCCTCGGCGCAGGAGATCATCTGGATCGCAGGCCCCGTCATCACCACGTTCGTCGCCGTGCAGGTATCGACGGTGCTCGCGATCATCATCGCCGGCACGTTCCTGATCGGCGGGGGAATCTGGTTCATCGCGAGCCCCGAGGTCGGCCGGGTGCGCATCCCCCGCAGCAAACGCAAGTTCGGCGTGGTGCTGCGCCGCCCTGCGGTGCTGCTCGCCACCATCACCGGATTCCTCCTGGTCGGCTCGTGCGCGGCGGTCGAGGCCGGCGTCGTCGCGGTCTTCGGCGACGGCGGGCCGCAGGCGGGCATCGTCCTGGCGATCTGGGCCGTCGGGTCGATCGTCGGCGGGCTCGCGCTCGGCCACGTGCCGATCGGCCCGTGGGCCCTCGCTCGCCGGATGTTCATCGTCTTCGTGGGGCTCGCACTCTCGATGCTGTACACGATCGTGCAGGGCACCGGCATGGAGTTCTGGTGGCTCTCGGTGGGCCTGCTGATCGCCGGCATCGGCATCGCCCCGGCGCTGGCCGTGATCTTCGCGATCGTGTCATCCAGTGTGAAGTTCAGCGACACGGCCGAGGCCTACGGGTGGATCGGCACCGGGCAGCTGATCGGGGCCGCCCTGGGGTCCGCGGCTGCGGGCTTCCTGATCGACTCCGAGGGAGCGATCGGCGGGTTCTGGGCCGCCACGGTTCTCGCGCTGCTCGGGGTGATCGTGCCGACCGTGCTCCGCAGTTGGCATCCGGATCTGCGCGGTCGGGATGCCAGCCCGCAGGCCGACACGGAGCCGGTAGCAATCCAGCCCAGCTAGACCCGGGTTACCAGCGCTCGTGGACCTCGGCGCGGAAGAAGCGGTCGTACAGTTCGGTGACCCGCTCCGTGATCTCCAGCTCGCCTACCGAACCGGCGCTCGCGTTGGCCCGCGCCTGCTCGACGTTGCGCGCGCCGGGGATCACGGTGGTGACCCCGGGCAACTGCGCGAGCCACGCCAGCGCGGCCGTCGGTGCGCTGAGCCCGAGCGTCTCGGCCAGCGCTGTGAACTCCTGCGCGGCAGTGACGCCGGTCTCGAAGTCGACCCCCGAGAAGGTCTCCCCCACGTCGAAGGCTTCGCCGTTGCGGTTGTAGTTGCGGTGGTCGTTCGCGGCGAACGTTGTGTCGATCGTGTACTTGCCGCTCAGCAGCCCCGACGCGAGAGGAACGCGAGCGATGATCCCGACACCGGCGGCGGCAGCGGCAGGCAGCACTCCGTCGAGCGGCTTGAGCCGGAAGGCGTTCAGGATGATCTGCACGCTGGCCACGTTGGGTCGAGCGATCGCGGCGAGCGCCTGGGCCGAGGTTTCGACGCTGATGCCGTACCGCGCGATGACACCCTCATCGACGAGCGTGTCGAGGTTGTCGTACACCTCATCGCTTTCGATCACCGCGGTGGGCGGGCAGTGCAGCTGAACCAGGTCGAGGGTGTCGACTCCGAGGTTGGCGCGCGAACGGTCAGTCCAGGCCCGGAAGTTCTCCATCGAGTAGTTCTCCGGAACCTGCTCGAGCCGACGACCCATCTTGGTCGCGACGAACACGTCGGGGTGCGTGGCGATGAAGCGCCCGATGATGCTCTCGCTGCGGCCGTCGCCGTAGACGTCCGCGGTGTCGAAGATGGTGACTCCGGCCTCGACCGACGCCTCGAGGATGGCCGTGGCATCCGCCTCGCTCACATCTCCCCAGTCGGCACCCAACTGCCAGGTTCCGAGGCCGATGACGGAAAGGGGGCGGCCGAGACGGGCGGCGGTGCGGGTGTCCATGGCTTCCACCATACGGGCCTCGCGAGAGCGGTTCAGCCGATGATCGCGGCCAGCGCTTTCGAGAGCCGAGTGCGCAGCAGGTGGTCACTGACCTCGACCCGGTGCATCGTGACGTGGCGCATCTGGCCGATGATCCGCATCGTGCCTGCGGCGATGAACTCGTCCTGCGCGCCGTAGACGACGTCGATCGGCACCCGTACCGCCGCAATGTCGCTCACTGTGGTCTGGGATTCGATGCAGTTCTGCAGGCTGAGCATGAACGCCCGCCAGTTTCGCTCGGAGAGTTCGAGCACATCGCCGAGCTGGAAGATGCTGGCGATACGTGCGGCACTGGCGATTGTGAAGTTCTTGTTGGCGCGCATGAACTGGTAGACCCGCAGGTAGGCACCGACCTGGCTGCGAACGCGCGGGTCGCTGATCTCGGCGGGCGTCAGGTAGACCGGCGGGCTGGCCAGGATCACGCGGCTGATCTGGCCCGGATGCACGGCCGCGAGCCGCGCCGAGAGCAGGCTGCCGAGTGAATGCCCGACGAGCACGAACGGTGCCGTCAGGCGCAGCGACCTGATGGTGGCATGGAGAGCGGCGACGTGCTCTTCGACCGTGTACTCCGCACCCTCCGGTGCGGGAGAACCCCCGAACCCGAGCAGGTCGATGGCGATGCACCTGTAACGGTCCGACAGCATCGGGATGACCCGCACGAATGTCGCCCCGGACGACGCGATGCCGTGGATCAGGACAACGACCGGCCCTTCGCCAAAGTCGACCGCGATGTTCAACAGCGGGGCTCGCCGGCGCCTGATCCGAGGCAGCAGTCGGGCTGCCGCGCTGCCCAGCCAATTCATGCGGCTCAGTTTAACGACGAAACGGGAGCAGCCCTGAGGCGTGCTCCCGTTTCGAGGACCGCTGCTAGTCGCGCAGCTGCTCCTTGTAGTCGTTCTTGGCTTCGGTCGCATCGCGATCGGCTTCGGCCTTCTTCACGTCGGCTCCGGCACGGTGCACCTCTGCATCGGCTTTCACCTCGTCGGCCTTGTCGCTCACGCGCTCCTTGGTGTCGTCGACGAATTCGCCGACCTTCTTGCCGGTGGCTTCTGCGGCATCCTTGGCATTATCGAGCAGTCCCATGATGTCCTCCTTGTGGTTGGTTATCTGGTCATCAAAAACGATACGCCCCCGCGATCGGGTTCGATTGGGCCTTGACTTCCCAGCAATCCTGACGAAGTTGTCACGGGAAACGTTGGGTACCGGTCGCCCCGCCCGATCGCTACCGTGAGGGCATGAGGCGCTCCCTGATCTTCCCCACAGCACTGCTGGTGACGATGCTCGCCCTGGCGGGATGCACGTCGATGCAGGCATCCGATTCCGTCGCAGTACCCGGCGTGGAGATGGCGCCGGAACTCGCCGCACCCGACTCGGGCTCCGGCACCTCAGCGGGCGGTCGCTCCGAGGAGATGGTGACCCAGGATGCGGTCGATCGCGAGGTCATCACCACCGGCTCCGTCACGGTGACCGTGGATAGCCCACTGGAGGCGGCCGCCGAGGCGGTGCGTATCACCGAGTCTGTCGGTGGCCGAGTCGACGGTCGCACCGAGTCCGCGCCGATCAACGGTGACAAGGGCAGCGCTACCCTCACGCTCCGCATCCCGGCCGACTCGCTGACCGCGACCCTCGACAGCATCAAGGAGTTGGGCGAGGTGCAGCAGGTAGCCCTCAGCGCCGTCGACGTGACCGTGGAGACGCAGGATCTGGACGCCCGGATCACGGCCCTCCGCGCGTCCGTCGACCGGCTGCTCGGTCTGCTCGTCTCCGCGACCGACACCGAGACGCTCATCCAGTTGGAAACCGCGATCTCCGACCGTCAGGGCCAGCTGGAGAGCATGGAGGCGCAGCGCCGCTACTACGCCGACCAGGTCAGCATGTCGACGGTGACCCTCACCCTGGTGAGTGAATTCACTGCCCCGCGCGCAGAGCCCGACTCGTTCTTCTCCGGCCTCGTTGCCGGCTGGAACGCGTTCGTCGCCTTCTTCGCGGGACTGCTCGTCGCCGCGGGGGTGCTGCTGCCCTGGCTCGTGTTCGGGGCGATCATCGCCGGAGTCATCCTGCTGCTCCTGCGCCTGCGCCGTCGTCGGGCTGCTGCTGCTGCTGCTGCTGCTGTGCACGATCAGCCGGCCGCTCCGCTCGAGTAGGCGACCTCAGACAGGCGGCCCGGCCGACCGCGCGGGGTCGCCGGGGGCGCGATCACCCGGCGCCTTCGAGGTTCTCTCGCCCTTGCTGCGGATATCGGCGACACCCTCTACCGACTCTCGAACGTCAGCACGTTTGTTGGGGTCGCCACCATATGTGCTGACGTTCGAGAGTCAGTTGAAGATGCGCCCCTGGTCCGCGCGAAATAATCGGGCGGCGCGCCGTCGCAAGCGGGCCGCCACCGCGCTGCGCACGCCAGCGATTCCCCTCGGCGCTGCGGGCGCCAGCGGGCCCCCTCGGCGCTGCGCCAGCGGCCAAGGCCAAGATCCAGGCGGAGGCAGATGCAGGGGCCGACGCAGAGGCCGAGAAAGCGCTGACGCGGCGACCGCTGGGTGGAGGATCTAGGCGAGCATGTCCTTCACCATCGGGATCACCTTCGAGCCGTACAACTCGATCGAGTGCATCATCAGTTTGTGCGGGAGGGTGCCGGCGCTGTACTTGAGGTCGAAGCGCTGGATGCCGAGGGTCGAGATCGTGTTGGCCAGCTTGCGGGCCACAGTCTCGGGCGAGCCGAGGTACAGCGAACCGTTGCTGATCTCGTGCTGGTACTCGGCCTCGTTCGACGGCGGCCAGCCGCGCTCGGCGCCGATGCGGTCGCGCATCGCACGGTGGTGGGGCCAGTACTGCTCGGCCGCGAGCTCGTCGGTGTCGGCGATGAAACCAGGCGAGTGCACCGCGATCGGGAGGTCGGGCTTCTCGAGCTGGGCGAGCGCACGGTGGAAGAGGTCGACGTATGGGGCGAACCGCGCCGGGTCGCCGCCGATGATCGCGAGCACGAGCGGCAGACCGTAGCGGGCCGCGCGCACGACGGACTCGGGGCTGCCGCCGACACCGATCCAGGTCGGGATGCGCCCGCCCTCGGTGCGCGGGTACACATTCTGCTCCGTCAGCGGCGGGCGGAGCGAACCCTGCCAGGTGACCGGCTCCTCCTGGATGAGGTGGGTGAAGAGATCGAGCTTCTCCTCGAACAGCTGCTCGTACGAGGAGAGGTCGAAGCCGAAGAGCGGGAACGACTCGGTGAACGACCCGCGCCCGAGGATGACCTCGGCGCGACCGTTCGACAGTGCGTCGACGGTGGCGAACCGCTGGTACACCCGGATCGGATCATCCGAGCTGAGAACGGTGACCGCAGACCCGAGGTGGATGTTCTTGGTGGCCGTCGCCATCCCGGCGAGCACGACCTCGGGAGCCGACACCGCGAAGTCGACCCGGTGGTGCTCGCCCACTCCGATGAAGTTGATGCCGAGCTCATCCGCGAGCACAGCCTCGGCCACAAGGTTGCGAATCACCTGCGCCTGGCTGACCTCGGAGTCATCCAATCCCACAGTCACGTCGCCGAAAGTGTCCAGCCCGAATTCGATGTCCATGGTCGCTCCTCAGTTCGATGCAAACGTATCGTTCGATGGAACAATCGTAGGCTCACGCTATTCCCGGCTGACGCCGGAATCCACGCCGACAGTCGAAAAGAGACCCCGACCGTTTCCGGCCGGGGTCTCTCGTTACACCCGGGCACCACTACCCGGGTGAGCTTCAGTAGGTGACGGTCAGGGTGTTGGTCACCGAGATGATCGTCACCACAGCGGCGTTGATGAACCCCGCGATGTACGGGTTGCCGGTCGCGCGGTACAGCTTGCGCGAGATGACCACCGTGACGATCAGGATCAGGATCACCGGGAACAGCCAGATGCTGAAGATGCCACCGAAGCCGTCGACCGGCAGACCCGTGATGAAGAAGGTCGTGTACTGCACGACCACGAGCACGACTGCGGCGAGCGCCGTGAACAGCGCGATGGCAGCAGTGTTGCCCCACTCCTTGCCGCGGATCGTGAACCGGTTGAACACGTTGGTCGCGATCGAGCTGGCCACGAAGTACAGCAGGAAGAACGGCAGGTAGAGCAGCCCCACCCACAGCTTGTCGGGCTCGAACGCCTTGATCGCCACGACCCAGAACCGGAAGTCGGTCTTGAAGAAGTAGTCGGTGATGAAGACGAGCGCGAACGCGGCGGAGACGACGACGGCAGCGAGCCCGATGCCCTGGAAGAACTTCTTCCAGCCGGGCAGCAGCCCGGCAGCGCGCAGGTCGACACCGTTCTTGCGGCCGTACGCGAAGTACGAGATCGCGAGCACGATCGCCACAGCGACCGCGTTGATGGCCGCCCACAGTGCCACGAAGAACACCGCACCCTGCGTGAAGATCGACGGGGTCGCGTTGAACGCGATACCGCCGAGCCAGGTGGCCTGGCTCAGGATGATCCAGCTCGCGCCGGAGACGAACGCGAGAACGACGAGCCCGCCCCAGAACCAGGCGAGACCCTTGCGGGTGTTCGCGGCGATCGGGCGAGGGGTGTCGAGGCGAAGTCCCGCGAAGGCACGGGTGGTGAGCAGCGCCCGGGCGAACGCGACCAGGAAGATGCCGAACCCGATCAGGCCGAGGGTGGTGAACGCCTCCTTGACCTGCCAGACCTGGCTACCCGCCTCGATGGGGTTCGGAGCGCCGAACGCCTGCTCGAAGAAGTTCACCTGGTCGGTGACGCTGTCTTTGGAGATGGTTCCCCACGGGTGGGTCTGCGCCGGCGTGTAGATGACGCGCATGGCATCGCCGTCACCGTCGGTGTAGACCGTGTCGGCCTCGCGGGTCTCGTCGGCGTCTGCCGGGTCGCTGCCGTAGTTCAGGAACGACTGCGCGTTCGGCGTGCCGATGAACTCGCGGGGCGGGGTCAGCACGGCGCCTTCTGCGCTGTAGCTGCGGAAGAAGAACTCGTCGTACTGGTCGGCGATGATGCCGGTGTCGCGAGCGCCGTACAGGTCGAAGTACGCGTTGTCGTTCGCGGCGTCGGTGTACACGCCGTCGTTGTTGACCAGCAGCACGGCCGAGATCAGCGGGCTGTCGGCGGCGTTATCCATCGCGACCGAGAAGTTGGCCGCGCGGGCACCGTTGGAGTGACCCGAGACGCCGATCCGGTCGGGGTCGACGTACGGCAGGTCGGCGACGAGCTTGACCCCGTCGTAGAGGCCGGTGCCGCCGAGCGCCAGGTTGTCGTAGGGCAGGTAGTCGGAGTCACCGTGCCCGTACATGTCCAGCGCCAACACGACGTATCCGCGTCGGGCGAGCTCGACGTAGTTCGCGTCCTGCATCTCCTTGTTGTTCCACCAGCCGTGGGTGAGCACGATCGCCGGAGCCTGGTTCTCGGCGGAGACGCCGTTCGGCTTGTAGAGCAGCGCGCTGACCGCCTCGCCTGACGAGGTCTCCCACTTCAGGTCTTTGACGGTGACGCTGTACGCCGATGTCTGGACGAGGGATGCTCCGATAGCTGAGATCAGGACGAGCACGAGAGACAATGCCAGCCAAAAGCTGTTTCGTCTCACCAGTGTTGGTTTCATTTGGTTCACTCCTTTGTGTAGGTGGTTGGTGGGTTCGGGGGTATGTCGGGTCATAACTCCACGTCCTCGTCGACCCAGCCCATGGTCTTGGTTACCGCTTTCTTCCAATTGCGGTAGAGCTGGTCTCGTTCGATTCCGGGCATCTGCGGCGTCCAGCGCTTGTCCTCAGACCAGTTGTCCGTGACATCCTGCTGTCCGCTCCAGAATTCGACGGCGATCCCGGCGGCGAAGGCGGCGCCCAGCGCCGTCGTCTCCGTCACCTTCGGCCTGATGACATCGACACCGAGCTGGTCGGCCTGAAACTGCATGAGCAGCTCGTTGGCGACCATCCCGCCGTCGACGCGAAGTTCGGCGAGGTCGACGCCCGCGTCGGCATTCATCGCGTCCATGACCTCGCGGGTCTGGTACGCGGTGGCCTCGAGGGCCGCCCGGGCGATGTGGTTCTTGGTGACGTAGCGCGTCAATCCGAGAAGGGCGCCCCGGGCATCCGGTCGCCAATGCGGCGCGAACAGCCCGGAGAAGGCGGGCACGAAGTACGCACCACCGTTGTCTTCGACCTCGAGAGCGAGCTTCTCGATGTCGGGTGCGTCCGAGAACATGCCGAGGTTGTCGCGCAGCCACTGCACGAGCGACCCCGTGACGGCGATCGAGCCCTCGAGCGCGTAGACCGCCGGTGCGTCGCCGATCTTGTAGCAGACCGTGGTGAGCAGGCCGTTCTTGCTGAGCACCCGCTTGGTGCCGGTGTTCAGCAGCAGGAAGTTACCGGTGCCATACGTGTTCTTGGCCATGCCCTCGGTGAAGCAGGCCTGGCCGAAGGTGGCGGCCTGCTGGTCGCCGAGGATGCCAGCGATCGGCACTCCGGGCAGCATGCCGTGGGCGCGACCCTTGCCGTAAACCTCCGACGACGACCGGATCTCGGGGAGCATCGACATCGGGATGCCCATGTCGGCGGCGATATCCTCCCGCCAGGTCAGGGTCTCGAGGTCCATGAGCATGGTGCGGGAGGCGTTGGTCACGTCGGTGACGTGCACGCCGCCGTGCACTCCGCCGGTCATGTTCCAGAGCAGCCAGGTGTCGATGGTGCCGGACAGCAGGTCGCCCGCGTCGGCCGCCTGCCGGGCGCCGTCGATGTACCGCAGGATCCAGGCGATCTTCGGGCCCGCGAAGTAGGTCGCGAGCGGCAGCCCCACGATCTCCTTGTAGCGGTCGGCTCCGGCATCCCCACCGAACTCCTCGACGATCTTCTGGGTGCGGGTGTCTTGCCAGACGATGGCGTTCGTGACCGGGATGCCCGTGTGCCGGTTCCACACCACGGTCGTCTCGCGCTGGTTGGTGATGCCGACCGCCGCGATGTCGTCCGAAGTCAGGTTGGCCCGGGTCAGCGCGACGCCGACCACCTCGCGCACGTTGCTCCAGATCTGCAGCGGGTCGTGCTCGACCCAGCCCGCGCGCGGGAAGATCTGGTCGTGCTCGAGTTGACCCTTGGAGACGATCTGCGCGGCGTGATCGAAGACGATCGCGCGCGAGCTCGTGGTTCCCTGGTCGATCGCCAGGACGTAGTCAGCCATCAGTGCTGTGTCTCTCCGTTGAGATGGTGGTGGTGATTCAGCGGACGCTGAGGTCGATCATCGGCACGATGTCGGCCGCGCTCTCGCGAGCCCGAGCCGCCGCAGCATCCGTGGGCTGGCGGGCCGCTTCGCCGACCGCCGCCGCGCGGGTGCGGTACACATCGATCTCCCGAGCGGTCTGTTCGGGGTTCCAGCCGAGGGTGGTCTCGGCGAGCGCCGCGACCTCGGCCAGGGCGGCCGTGCCCTCGTTCGGGTACTCGTAGACCACACGCGTGCGGCGCATCATCAGGTCATCCAGGTGCAGCGCGCCCTCGTGCGTGATGCCGTAGACGATCTCGGCACGCAGGTAGGCGGGGGCGTGCTCGAGCGGTGCGGCCAGGGTCGGGTCATCCTGGGCGATCTGGGCGATGTCGCGGATGTTCGCGCCGTAGCGGTGGAAGAGATGGTCGGTGGTGAACTTGCTCCAACCGAGGCCGTGGATGACGGAGGCCAGCTCCTCCTCGGCGGCGAGATAGCCCTCGGCACCGGAGAGCGGGATCTTCTGGGTCACAGACGGTCGCGACTTGGCGGCGGCCCCCAGGGCGAAGTCGACGGCGTCCCTCGCCATGATGCGGTAGGTGGTGTACTTGCCCCCCGCGATCGAGACCAGGCCGGGCACCGGGGAGGCAACGGTGTGCTCGCGGGAGACCTTCTCGGACTGCGTGCCCTCCTTGGTGCCGGGCTGCAGCAGCGGCCGGAGACCCGCCCAAGTGCCGACCACGTCGTCGCGGCCGATCGGGTTGGCGAGCACCTTATTGGCCTCGGCGATGACGTAGTCGATGTCGGCCGCGGTGGCGACCGGGTTCATCAGCTCTTCGTTCCAGGGAGTGTCGGTGGTACCGATCACCCAATACCGCGACCACGGGATCACGAACAGCACGCTCTTCGCGGTCTGCAGGATGAGCCCGGCATCGCCGTTGATCCGCTCGCGCGGGACGACGATGTGGATGCCCTTCGAGGCCAGCACGCGCAGCCCGCCGGTGCTGTCGGCCAGCGACTGCGACTCCTCGGTCCAGACCCCCGTCGAGCTGATCACGGTCTTGGCCTTCACGGGGAAGGTCAGCCCGGTCTCCAGGTCCATGAGCACCGCGCCATCCACGGCCCCACTCGAGTTCTTGGTGAGCTCGACGACCTGGGTGCGCGCCGCTGCGTGCGCCCCGTACTCGACCGCGGTGCGCATCACCATGACGACGAAGCGCGCGTCATCCACATTCGCGTCCCAATACTCGATGGCGCCGACCGCCGCGGTCTTGGCGAAGTCGGGGAAGGTCTTGGTGAGCGCTGCGCGCGAGAGGTGGCGGTGGAATGGCAGCGCGCGCTTGCCCTTGCGTGCGCTCGCGAGCAGGTCGTACAGCATGATGCCGGCGCCGACGAACGCCCGCTCCCAGACCCGATGGCGCAGTGGGTACAGGAAGGGCAGTGGCCGCACCAGGTGCGGCGCGATCTCGGTCAGCAGCAGGTCGCGCTCCTTGAGCGCCTCGAGCACGAGCTTGAAGTCGAGCATCTGCAGGTAACGCAGACCGCCGTGCACCAGCTTGCTCGAGCGGCTGGAGGTGCCGGATGACCAGTCCTGGGCTTCCACGACGGCCGTCGACAGGCCGCGACTCGTGGCATCCAGCGCGATTCCCGCACCGGTGACGCCGCCGCCGATGACGAGCACGTCCAGCTCCTGTCCAGGTGTGGTGCTCTGGGCGAGGCGAGCGAGGGCGCGCGTGCGAGTCTCGGCGGTGAGGCGACTGTCTGTCATCACGATCCTGGGGGTAGGTGGCACTGGTGGACACATCAAGTAGTCCGAGGTGCAGCGTATTACGCCGACCACTACCGATGGCAATCTGAGCAGGCAACCTGCACGAACGTGCAGAATGGGCAGATGAACCGCGAAGAGACGATGCTGGCCGCGTCATCCATGTACTACCTGCAGGACGTGAAGATGGAGACCATAGCGAGTCACCTTCACATGTCGCGCTCCAGCGTTTCCCGGCTTCTGAAGCAGGCGAGGGCCAGCGGCCTGGTGGAGATCACCCTGCGCCCCACCCCTTCCCGGGCACCGGGCGTGGGCCAGCGGATCTCGCTGATGTACGGCGTCGAGGCGTATGTGGTGCCGGTCACCGACTCCGCGTCGGTGGAGGAGCGGCTCGAGCAGGTGGCCATGTCGACTGCCCGACTGGTGAGCGGATGGATGGACTCCGACATGATTCTCGGAGTCGCATGGGGCACCACGCTCGCCGCGATCGCCCGCCATCTCACCCAGAAGACCACCCGCGGCAGCTCGATCGTGCAGCTGAACGGCGCAGCCAACACCCGCACCTCCGGCGTCGAGTACGTCGGCGACCTCATCTCACTGTTCGGCGACGCGTTCGACGCAAAAGTGCACCTCTTCCCGGTGCCCGCGTTCTTCGACTACGCCGAGACGCGACGCGCGATGTGGCGGGAACGCTCGATCGCCCGGGTGCTCGACGTGCAGCGTCGAGCCGACATCGTGCTGTTCTCGATCGGAGTGGTGGGCGGCGAGGTGCCCAGCCACGTCTACGCGGCCGGGTACCTGGAGCGGGAAGACATCGAGACCCTCGAGGCCGAGGGCATCGTCGGCGACGTGTGCACCGTCTTCCTGCGGGCCGACGGCAGCTACGAAGACCTCTCCCTGAACGAACGTGCAACCGGCCCGACCCCCGCCGAACTTCGCCAGGTGGCTCGTCGGGTGTGCGCGGTGGCGGGCGACAGCAAGGTCGTTCCGCTGCTCGCGGCGCTGCGTGCCGGCGCGATCACGCACCTCGTGATCGACGAGCAGACCGCCATGCGCCTGGTGGAGTTGGACGCCTCGACCCCGGCTATCGGCCCCAGACCGGACGGAACTGCACACTGATCCTCGGTCCGACCGCCTGCTTGGTCTTCAGGATGGCATGCTCGTAGGTGCGCTGGCAGCTGCCGCCCATCACCAGCAGGTCGCCGTGCCCGACGGGAAACTTCATCGTCGTGCCGCCGCCCTTCGGTCGCACCGACAGCACCCGCTCGGCGCCGACCGACATGATGGCCACCATCGTGTCGCGGTCGATGGCGCGCCCGACGCGGTCGCCGTGCCAGGCGACGCTGTCGTCACCGGTGCGGTAGAAGCAGAGGCCCGCCGTCTCGAACACCTGCCCCGGCGGGCGTCCGTAATGCTCGTTGAGTGCATCCCGAGCCTGCACCAGCACGGGATCCGGGAAGCGATCGCCTGCACCGAACCACGACACCAGCCGCGGGACCGTGACCACCCGGTCGTACATCTCCCGGGTGTCGACGCGCCACGGCACATCGACCGCAAGGCGCTCGAACAGCGCGTCGGAGTTGGACAGCCACCCCGGCCGCAGGTCGAGCCAGGCGCCGTCGTCGAGCGGGATGCGCTCCACCATCGCGCCGAGCGGACGCAACTCGGGAGCCGAGAAGAGGTCGTCGAGGAGGGAGGCCTGGAAGCTCATCGTCATCGCCCCACCCTAACAACATTCGAACATAGTTTCGATAGGCGTTGGGGTGCTCCGACCTGCGCCCGAAAGCGCGAAGCGACTACAGGTCGCGCTTGCGCAGGGCCGAGCGCCGCACGAAGCCGATGACCGCCGTCGCAAGGAACAGCACGATGCCGATCACGGCGATCCACACCAGCCCCTCGATGGCGAAGCCGACGATGGTCACGATCAGCCAGAGGGCCAGCAGCACGATAACGAGGATCAACATACGGCTCACACTACGTCAGGATTATTCGCCGCACGACGGGGTTGACGCCGGCTCGGCTGGACTTTGAACCCGCGGCAGGACGAGACTGAAACTCATGGTCAGCGCCCCCCGCACCATCCGAACACCCGATCAACGCCTCAGAGTCTTCGTCAGTTCGACGCTCGGTGAACTAGCAACCGAGCGCGCGGCCGTCCGCGCAGCCGTCGAGCGCCTGCACCTGGCCCCGGTGATGTTCGAACTCGGCGCTCGGCCCCACCCGCCGCAGGATCTGTACCGCGCCTACCTCGAGCAGTCGGATGTCTTCATCGGGCTGTACTGGGAGAGCTACGGATGGGTTGCTCCCGGTGATGAGATCTCGGGGCTGGAGGACGAGTACCGGCTCTCGGGAAAACTGCCCAAGCTCATCTACCTGAAGAAGCCGGCCGACGGGATGCAGCCGCGGCTACGGGAGCTGCTGGACCGCGTGCGCAGCGACGGCCGCGCCGCCTACCGCTCCTTCTCCACCCCGGAAGAACTCGGAGAACTCGTCGAGACGGATCTCGCGACGCTGTTGGCCGAGCGCTTCGACCAGAGCCGCGCCACGGTCGGACCGGAGACGGCGCCCATCGAGGTCATCCCGGTCGACAACATCCCTCTGCCGTTGACCCGCCTGCTCGGCCGGGAACAGGATTCGACGGGCATCCGCGCGCTCCTGCAGGCGGACGGCGTGCGACTGGTGACGCTGACCGGCCCGGGAGGCATCGGCAAGAGCCGTCTCGCCATCGAGACCGCCCGCAGCGCCGCCGACCTCTACCCCGGTGGCGTCGCATTCGTCAGCCTCGCAGGCGTGCACGACCCGGCCTTCGTGCCCACCGCGATCGCGCAGGCCATCGGCGTGCGTGACACCGGCGTCGGCACTGTGCTGGAGAAGCTGACCACGGCGCTGCGGCACCGCACCATGCTCATCGTGATCGACAACTTCGAGCAGGTACTGTCGGCCGCGCCCACCCTCAGTGCGCTGCTGGCGGCAGCTCCGCAACTGACCCTGCTGGTCACCAGCCGCACACTGCTCCGGCTCGGCGGGGAGCACGCCTACGAGGTCGGCCCGCTGGCGCTCCCGCCCGGCCCGGCCGTCCACTCGCGCGAGGTGGCCCTCCGCTCCCCCGCCGTCACCCTCTTCGTCGAGCGAGCGCGCGCCGTCCGACCCGATTTCGAGGTGACGGATGACAATGCCGACGACCTCTGCCGGGTGGTCGGGGCACTGGACGGGGTGCCCCTCGCGATCGAGCTCGCCGCTGCGCGGGTGCGGATGCTGCCGCCGCGGGCGATGCTGGAGCGACTCGATCGCCAGTTGCCGCTGCTGGTCGGCGGGGTGCGAGACCTGCCCGAACGACAGCAGACCATCCGGAACACCCTGCAGTGGAGCGTCGAACTGCTCGCGGCGGATGACCGCACCCTGCTGACGCTGCTCGGCGTGTTCTCCGGAACATTCACCCTCGAGGCGGTCGAGGCCGTCGCCACGGGGCAGGATGTGCGCGACGTGCTCACCAGCCTCGGCAACCTCGTCGACAGCAGCCTGGTCAGGCAGCAGGATGGCGGCGAGCGCGCCCTGTTCAGTGTGCTCTCCACCGTGCGCGAGTACGCCCGGGAGCAGCTCGACGCGACGAGCGATCACCCCGCCGCGCGGGCCCGCCATGCCGCGCACTACGTGGCGGTCGGGGAGGCCGCGAGCCCGGCCTTGGAGGGAACCCGGCAGAAGCAGACGGTGCAGATGCTTGCCGAAGAGCGCGACAACCTGCGCGCAGCCGTGCGCTACCTGCTGGACGAGAAGCAGTGGTTCGCCGCGGCCGCCCTGTCCTGGGCGCTCTACGTGTACTGGTGGATCGGCGGGCATCTCGGCGAGGTGCGCAACTGGATGAGCGAGGTGCTGGAGTCGGGTGCGGAACTGGATGACCTGACTCGCGCCCGGGCGCTGTACTTCACCCACGCCATCACCTTCTGGCAGGACCCGGACGGCTCGGTGCTGCGGGGCCTCACCGAGAGCGCCACTCTCTTCCATCGGGTGGGTGACGACGACGGCGAGTCCCTCGCCCGCATCTCGGTGGGGCTCGGCCTGCTCGCATCCGATCCCCCCGAGCCGGTGCAGGCCGACGATACCCTCGAGACCGCGCTCGGACTCTCCCGCTCGTCGGGCGATACCTGGGGCGAGGCGATGGCGCTCATCACCATCGGGCGGGTGGCGCTGCTGTCACAGCACGTGCCCGCATCCCTCAACCGGTTCGAGGAGGGGCTGCGGCTGTCGCAGTCGCTCGGCGATCAACTGGGCGTGACCATCGCTTTCCACCACCTCGGCTGGGCGCACCTGCTGCTGGGCGATCCCGCCGCGGCGACGGTGAAGTTCACCGAGTCGCTCATCGGCTCGATCGCGCTCGGGCACGAGGAGGGCATCGCGTACGGGATCGAGGGTTTCGTGGCCATTGCGGCGCTGGTCGGCGACGTGGAGAAGGCGGGGCTGTTACTCGGGGCGTCTGAAATTCTGCGCGAGGAAACGGGCTTGTACAACTCGCCGTCGTTCTCCTTCCACCAGCTCATGCTCGACCCGATCCGGGAGAGTGAAAGGGCGGCATCCCTCGAGGACGCCCGGAGGCGCGGGCGCCGCCTGTCGATCAACGAGGCCATCGCCCTGGCCATCCCGGAGCAACCAACGTGACCACACCCCTCGCCGGAAGCGACCGGATCCTTCGTTACACGAAGGCCGTCGCCGCCGTGATCCTCCCGTTCCTCGCCGTTGCGTCGTTCCTGCTGTACATCCTGCCCACACGCACGGACGAGCTCTTCGCGTGGACGATCGAGCCGCCCCTGACAGCGATGTTCCTGGCCTCCGCGTATCTCGGCGGAATCTGGTTCTTCGTGCAGGTGCTGCGGCAACGCGACTGGCACCGGGTTCGGTACGGCTTCCCCGCCGTCGTCCTGTTCGCGACCCTGGCGGGCGTCGCAACCTTTCTGCACTGGGACAGGTTCCACTTCGGCCACATCAGCTTCATCGTCTGGGTGATCCTGTACGTGACGACCCCGTTCCTGACCCTCGCCGCGCTGCTGGCCAACTATCGCGCCGACAACCGGGCGTACGAATCGAAGGACTTCCGGATCCCCCTGCTCGCGCGACTCGTGCTGGCGATCGTGGGCATCCTGGCGCTCGTCACCGGGCTGGTGCTCTTCGTCAGCCCGACACCGTTGATCGACGTCTGGGCCTGGGAGCTGACCCCGCTCACCGGGCGCATCGTCGGCGCGATCTTGACGCTGCCCGGCGCGGTCAACCTGTGGATGTTGTTCGACGCGCGATGGAGCGCTTTCAAGCCGATCACCCAGGCCTCGCTGTTCAGCCTCGTCTTCATCGTGCTCGCCCTCGCGATCTCGTGGGGGCAGCTCGACTGGACCCGGCCGGCGACACCCCTGCTTGTGGTGGGGCTGGGTGCGTCGCTGGTCGTCTACGCCGGCTTCTACCTCTACTGCGAGCGCGCCCGGCGGGTGCGTTAGGCGAGTTGCTGCGCCGCCTCCGCCACCGGGGTTTCGCCGTCGGTGACCTCGATGATGGTCCGCGTCACGGCCGGGGTGGCCAGGATCGCCGCGATGAAGCTCGCGAGGTTGTCGCGTCGGATGTCGCCATAGGCCACCGCTGCCGCGGCGGCCACCAGGCCATCGCCGGCGTCATCGGTGAGAGTTCCCGGCCGCACGATGACCCAGTCGAGATCCGTGCCCACGAGGTAGATGTCGGCCTCCTTCTTGACGGTCATGTAGTGCTCGAACGACTCCGACCGTTCACCGGAGCGACCCGCATCCGGGATGACGGAAACCAGCACGAACCGGCGAACACCCGCTGCCAGCGCTGCATCCGCCGACTTCGCCAGACCCTCGCCGTCGATGAGGGTGGTCTTCTCGGCGCCGGTTCCGTGCGCACCGGCGGAGAACACTACGGCGTCGTGGCCCGCCATCCGGGCCGCCAGCTCGTCGATCGAGTCGTTGATGAGGTCTCCGTGAACCGGGGTTGCGCCGAGCGCCTCGACGGCGGCCTTCTGGCTCGGTTCCCGGTACATCCCCGTGACGGAATCGCCGCGTTCGACGAGAATCTTCGCCAGTCGCCGTCCGACGCCGCCAGCGACACCCACCTGAAATACCCGCATCTGCTACTCCGTTCTCCGTTGGTTCCAGAATGTCGCGATCTCGCTCGCGTTCTGCTGACCCTGCCGCACGCCCGCCCGCGCCGACGCCGCGCGCGTCGCCGCCCCGAGCGGATTGCGGCCGAAAGCCCGAGCCGACTCCCGGTCGGCGTACTCGACCCGCACCTGGGCAGGAGCGAGGGCGTCGAGCTCTGATCTCGTGACCGTGCCGAGCCCTCCCCCACCGCGGAGCGGCGCGACGATCAGCACCGGGTCGCAGCCGGCCGCGACATCCGCATTCGCGATCGAGCGCATCCCGCCGTCCATGTACCGTCGCCCGTCGATCGTGACCGGCGGGTAGACGCCGGGGACCGCGCAGCTGCCCGCGACGGCCCGAGCGAGGTCGACCCCGGATGACTGGTCGAAGACCCGGTGCTCACCGGATTCGCTGTCGACGACGTTGATCAGCAGCCGGCGGTCGGGCCACGAATCGCTTCCCAGCCGCCGTCGGATGCTGCCCACCCAGTCATCCTCCGGAAAGGTCTGCGCGCGAAGCGCATACGGCCCGATGCGGCGGCGCGCTGCCTCCGGCGACCGGGTCCCGAGCCGAGCGCCGATCATCGTCGCCGCCATGCCCACGAGATGGAATCGCGGTCCGCCGGACGGAGCCGTGGCGCCCGCCATCTCGGGCGCCAGCAGGTCCGCGATACTCACGCCGGACGCCAGTTGGGCCGCGACGATGGAACCGGCGGACGTGCCGACGAAGGTCGTCTCCGGCGAGCGGATCCGGTCGAACAGGGTCGGGGATCCCGACTCGAGGCCGCGCAGGAAGCCGAGCTCCCAGGCGATTCCGACAACGCCGCCGCCGGCGAGGACCAGGGCTCCGTGTGTCACCCATCCATTGTGCGCACATTGCCTCGCCGACAATGACTACTTTTTCGAGCTATAAACTGTCCGTCACGACAGGGTTATAGTGAGGTGCATGGCGACAAACGATGCGTTCGATGCGCGTCCGCGCACTGCTGCGGACTTCCCCTATCGTTCGGAGTTGCTTGCCAATCTCAGCGCGCTGATCTTGTTGTGGGATTCGCCGGCCGTTCAGGGTCAGATTCTGGCGAAGACGGGCGAAGCCATCGATCAGCAGTCGCACGCCGCTCTGCGGCATCTCGCTGCCTGGGGCCCCATGCGCCCAACGGCCATGTCTGAGGTCCTGGGAACCGGGGCCTCGCACGTGAGCAAGATCGTTGGGCGCTTGGAAGAGGCTGAGCTTGTGGTGCGCTCGACAGACCCCGCCGACGGGCGAGCGACTTTGATCAGTCTCACGGAGTCCGGCGAGGGAGCGGCTCGCGGCGTCTACGAGCTTGGTGATCGCATGATCACTGAAGTGCTCGAGGGTTGGTCCGAGGGAGACGTAACGCTGTACACCGAGCTGACGAAGCGATTCGTGACAGACGCGATCAACGCTGCCGACCAAATGCTCGAGCGCGGGCTGCGTCCGGTCGACTGAGGCGTTGCTACTCGCTTCTTTTTGCTCCGTGAACTGGACGGCAAAGAGGCCACCTCCCAGTGGAGGTGGCCCCTGATGCCGGTGCCGATGGGTCAAGCCGCTGGCTCAGCGAAATCCAGCTCGACGATCTGCCCGTTCTCGTCGAGGTGGAACTGGTACTCGAGCCCCACCACCCCGCCCGGGAAGTCACCCTCCAGCCGGTATGACGCTCCCACCATCCCGTCGACCTCGCGCGCGCCGAGGAAGGTCAGCGTCGTGGTGAACAGATTGATGCTGTTCCGTATCCACCCGTTGATCTCGTCACGGCCGCGGTGGGTGTGACCTTCATCAGTCACCACCGCGTCCGGAGCAAACAGTCCTTCGACCCTTTCGGCATCCCGACCCTGCCATCCGTCCACGAAACCATGCACGGCAGCGGGCAGATCGGAGCTTTCCAGCTTCTTTTCCATCAGTCGATCCCTTCTCTTGTTCTTCTTGCACGAGGTTCCTCGAGCGCCTTGTTGGACGGACGCCGACCGCGACGGTGCTGCGCTTCCTTGACGTTGTCGAGAAACCGTCCAATAGGACAGTACCATGGATACTGTCTTCTTGGACAGTATTTTCGATGCACTTTTGACACGGCCTCTCTTGTTGCCGAGGCAGGGGGCGGCAGCGTCCTCCCGCTCAGAGAGGCGAGGCAAAAACAAAAAGCCCCGCACTCTCTCGAGTGCGGGGCGTTCTGTTTCCGGTGCATCCAGATCCGACTTTCGTCAGAAATTGGATGACGCACCACTGGTGGACCCTAGGAGATTTGAACTCCTGACCTCCTCGATGCGAACGAGGCGCGCTACCAACTGCGCCAAGGGCCCGCAGTGCGTTAGCTAGGTTATCACTAGCCGCGGCGGCGTCACATCAGCCCGCGGCTCGCCTCCGGGCCAGCACGGCGTCGATGTCGGGAGTGGCCTGCCCTGCGTCATCCACGATCCCCATCGCGGCGAAACGACTCGGCTGCGCGGGGGCGGCGGAAGCGACCGGCGGCACCTCCCGCTGGGCATCGCGAAGGGTGCGCTCGGCGGCGGCCGCGGCCAGTTCCAGCTCGAATTGCGGGTCGACCGCGACGGCGGCCGGCGCCTGGGCACGGGACAGGTACATCGGTTTCGGCACCGGCACCGGGGTCCACGGCGTTGAGGCTTGCGCGACGGGTGCGGCCGGACGCGCACCGAGCGAAGTGCGACGCTCGCCGGTGCGCTGCACGACGACGCGGGTCTGCGAGACCTGCGCGAATCGACCGAGCAGCCCCAGGGCGCTGACTCCGGCGACCCCGGCAACCGCCAGAACGATGAATGAGCCGGCAACCGCACCGGTCGTCGCGATCAGGGTGACCTGCAGCACGATCGTCGCGACAGCGATCAGCAGCCCCACTCCCGTCGCGGCGCGAGCCCGGCGGATGCGCATAGCAGCGGCGTGCTGCTCAACCGCCGACGGGGTTCGGCGAACCGGCCGACCCACGGCGACCGGCCCCTCCAGGTATTCGGCGCGCTGCTCCGCGGCCAATCGGCGCGCGGCGGCTTCGGCACGCACTGCATCGGGGATTTCGGCGGTCTCGGCCAGCACCCGGATGGTCTGCTGCAGCCGCACCGCGTTGCGCTCGGTCGCGCGATACTCCCGGCTCTTCAGCCAGTTGGGCACCAGGTAGACGAGCCAGAGGCCGGCGGCGACCGCCACCATCACCCCGCCGCCGACACCCGTGAACTCCATACCCAATAAGGTACGAGTCGGCGACCCGAAAGCTTCGGCGCCGCGCCTACGGGATCAGCGGTCTTGCAGCCCGAGCCCGATCGCTCGCCGGCACGTCGGCATCGGAGTGCGGCGCCTTGCCGTCGAGCCAGCGTCGAAGCACTCCGCTCGGCAGTTCGTCGACGGTCAGCGCGAAGCAGAAGTGGTCGCGCCAGTCGCCGTTGATGTGGATGTAGCGCCGACGCAGCCCCTCGTAGCGAAACCCGAGTTTCTCCACGACACGCAGCGACGGAGCGTTCTCCGGGCGGATGCAGATCTCCATGCGGTGCAGCCCGACGCCGAAGAAGCAGTGGTCGGTTGCCAGGGCGACCGCGGTCGGGGTGGCGCCCTTGCCCGCGAACCGCTCAGACACCCAGTACCCGATGGTCGCCGACGAGAGCGACCCGTACGCGATCGACGACACGTTGAGCTGTCCCGCCACCTCGCCCTCGTACTCGATCACGAACGGCAGCCCGAGACCCGCGCGGGCGTTCTGCTGCAGCGACCGGATGCTCGAGCGCACGTCGAATGACATCGGCCCGTGCGGGTTGGTCGCCTCCCACTTGCGCAGCCACCCGCGGTTCTCGGCCAGTTCGCGTTCGAGGGCGCGGGCATCCCGCAACCGAATGGGACGGATCGTCGTCTTGCCCTCGGTGAGGGTGGGGATGGTCGATGCCACCGGTTACTCCAGCGTCGAGGAGAACTGCTTCAACCAGGGGCGGAGGTCCGGCCCGAGGTCGTCGCGCTCGACAGCGAGCTGCACGATCGCCTTGATGTAGTCGAGGCGGTCGCCCGTGTCATACCGCCGACCGCGGAACACCACGCCATATACGCCGCCGGCAATATTGTTCGTCGCCATGTTCTGAAGGGCGTCCGTCAGCTGGATCTCGTTGCCCTTGCCCGGTTCGGTGTGCTCGAGAACGTCGAACACGTCGGGCTGCAGCACGTAGCGACCGATGATGGCGTAGTTGGAGGGTGATGTCCCGGCCGCGGGCTTCTCGACGAGGCCGGTGATCTTGACCACGTCAGGCGTGCCGGAGTTCTCGACGGTGGCGATGCCGTACATGTGGGTGGTTGAGGGGTCGACCTCCATGAGGGCGACGATCGTCGCGTTGCGGGTGGCCTGCTCCTCGATCATCCGGGCCAGCAGCACGTCCCGGCTGTCGATCAGGTCATCGCCGAGCAGCACCGCGAACGGCTCCCGACCCACGTGCATGCGCGAGCGCAGCACCGCGTGCCCGAGCCCGCGGGGGTCGCCCTGGCGCACGTAGTGGATGTTGGCGAGGTCGTTGGTGTACTCGACCGCGGCGAGCCTCTCGATGTCGCCCTTCTGGCCGAGCGTCGCTTCGAGTTCGGTCATCCGGTCGAAGTGATTCTCGAGGGCGTTCTTGTTGCGCCCGGTGATCATCAGCACGTCGCTGAGACCGGCGGCGACCGCCTCCTCGACGACGTACTGGATCGCGGGCTTGTCGACAACCGGGAGCATCTCCTTGGGCATCGCCTTGGTTGCGGGGAGGAAGCGAGTGCCGAGACCCGCTGCTGGAATTACAGCCTTAGTGATCCGAAATGCCATGAGGACAGGCTACTGTGCGGGCACTCCTAGAATTGCGGTATGCCAGACGAGGTGGCCCACGAGAAAAGGGCCCTGCGAGCGGAGCTGCGGGAGCGTCGTCGCATCTCCACCGTCACCGAGCGCGCCGAGGCTGACGCTGCGCTCACTCAGCACCTGATCGACCTGGTCAGCGACCTCGGTTCCAGGTCTATCGCCGCCTACCTCTCGCTGCCCGAGGAGCCCGGAACTCGCGACTTCCTCGCCTGGGCCAGTGACGAGGGCATCAGCATCCTGCTGCCCGTGTCGCGCGCCGACGGCCTCCTGGACTGGGCGCCGTTCGATGGCGCCGATGAAGAACCGGACGAGTTCGGGATGCCCGCGCCGACGTCAGGGCTGCTCGGCCCCATCGCGATCAACGGTGTCGACCTGATCATCGTTCCGGCGGCATCCGTCGACCGCGGGGGCATGCGCATGGGCTGGGGTCGCGGCTACTTCGACAAGACCCTCGGCAGCATGGAGAACTGCCCCCCGGTCTATGCTGTGATCTTCGACCACGAGCTCGTGGACTCCGTGCCGAGCGAACGGCACGACCAACGCGTCGACGGAGTGGTCACCCCCTCCGGCATCGTCACCTTCTGATCCAAAGGACCTGCGTGCCCACCTATTCCTACCGCTGCACCGAGTGCGAGAACGCGTTCGACATCGTGCAGTCGTTCACCGACGACACCCTCACCGTCTGCCCCGTCTGCGGCGGCAAGCTGCGCAAGGTGTTCTCGCCCGTGGGCGTGAGCTTCACCGGGTCCGGCTTCTACCGCACGGATTCGCGCGCTGCCGCCTCGGGCTCGTCCTCATCTTCCTCGTCGTCGTCCTCGTCTTCTTCCTCCGACTCGGGTTCGTCTGGTTCCTCGTCCGGCGGTTCCTCTTCCGGCGACTCCTCGTCTGGGGCATCATCGTCAGCACCGAAGAAGGAATCGTCGGGGACGAAGTCTCCGGCGCCGAGCAGCTCCACCGGGAGCTCGAGCAGTTAGGACCGGCCAATGCTGAACGGCTTCAAGCAGTTCATCCTGCGCGGCAATGTCATTGACCTGGCCGTGGCCGTGGTCATCGGCGCGGCGTTCACGAACATCGTGAGCGCGCTCGTCAACAACGTGTTCAACCCGGCGTTGGGCGCCCTGTTCGACGCGAAATCGCTCGAGACGGCGCTGCCGGTGGCGATCCCGACGACCTCGGGCGGGGAGGCGGTCATGTACTTCGGTGCCGTCATCGCTGCGGTCATCCAGTTCCTGCTCGTCGCGATCGTCGTGTACTTCGCGATCATCGTGCCGATCAACTACCTCTCGAAGGTCGCGTTCAAGCGCAAGGAAGAGGGCACCGAGCCGGTGAAGGACGCCCCGCCGACCGAGCTGGAGCTCCTGACCGACATCCGCGACCTGTTGGCCAAGCGGGAGTAAGGCCGGGGCTGCGCTGCCAGCTTCCGATGGGTGCCGGGTGTCGCCGCGGCTCTCGAAATGAAGGACCGTCCTTCACAACGGGAACGTTTAGAGGGTTTGACCACCGCTGCGGACGGCGTCGAGAAGCGCTCGAGCGTTACGCCCAGTGCGGCGGCTTGTCTCGCTTGAGCTGTTCGTCATTCTCGCGGGATTCATGGCGTGCGGGCTCGGGCGCCGGGTGTGGATCGGAGCCCTCGGGCGCGTCGGTGGTGACCCGCCGGTGGCGCGGACGACGTGCGGATGGAGTTGCCGGCTCGGGCGAGGCCCCATCAGCAGCGGGCGACGGGGCCGCAGCGGGCGAAACCGGGTCCTCGGGCGCAGGGCCGTCGTCGCCAGGGTCAGGCACCGGGCGCGGCGCCCGTCGAGTGGGACGCAGGCGACGGGATGATGGTGATCGGCTCGGTCACCGGGTCGGGTGATGCCCCGAGCATGACGGCGATCCGAGCAGCAACGGCTTCCGGGTCGCTGAACAGCTCGAACGCGTGCACGCGCAGGTAGTGCCAGCCGAGGCGGCGCAGCAGTTCCGGGCGGAGGCGCAGCGATTCGCGCAGGCTCGAGCGGTGCAGCACCGTGTCGGTCTCGATCGCGATGCACATGCCGCCGCGGGAGGCGACGAGACCGAGCTTGCCGCGATGCCCGAGAGCAACCCGCAGGCCGCGAGCCTCGAGCCGCGACGCCAGGTCGACGAGCATCGGTTCGCTGTCATCCGGAATCGGCTCGGCCGACTGCCGGGCGCCGACCTCACCGAGAATCTCGGCGAGAGCGACGGCGCCGTGCTTCATGCGTCCGTCGTCGAGGTCTTCGGGCTGGAACGACGTCACGATCACCATCGAGCGGCGGGCCCGGGTCATCGCGACCGCGAGCAGCCGCTCGCCCCCGGGTTCGCCGAGCGCACCGAAGTCGGAGAGCACCCGCCCGTGTGGGGTGCGGCCGTAACCGATCGAGAAGATCACCCGGTCGCGGCTCTGGGCCACGGCCTGCTCGATCGTCGACACGGTGAACGGCTCCGGGCGGTCGCTGACGACGAAATCGGCGAGCTCGGGGTTGGTCGCGGCCAGGTCGAGCACGGCCTGCATCACCGCAACGGCGTGGCGGGCGCTCGCGGTGATCACCATGAGCGACTCGTGGGGCTTCTTGGCGGAGTGGTCGAGAACGAGGTCGACGACCCGCTCCACCTCGGCCGCAGGGCTCTCGACAGCGCCGGACTCCGGGTCGGGCATCCCGTGGCCCTCGGCGACGTAGTCCAGCGACAGGCTGCCGTGGCCGAGGAAGCTGCCTGCCCACGGCAATGAGTCGATGCGGCCGCCGTAGAAGCGCCGGTTGACCAGCTCGGCGAGGTCCTCGCCGCCGGGGCGGTAGCTGCGGGTCAGCGTGAGGGTCGGCAGCAGGGTGCCCAGGCGCGCGAGGGCGGAGTTCGAGTGCAGATCTTCGGGAGCATCGTCGACGGCGTCATCCACGGTGGGATCGTTCACGGCGATCTCGAACGGCGCGGGAGTCTGCGTCACCGGGTCGCCGAACGCGATGACCTGCTTGCCGCGGCGGATCGCTCCGACGTTCTCGGCGACGGTGGTGGCGCCGGCGTCGACCAGGATGACGGTGTCGAACGGCATCGTGTCGACGATCGAGTCGGTCTCGTACGGGGAGGCGAGCCACACCGGCGCGACCGTGCGAGACAGGTGCGGGGCCGTGGTCTGCACGTCGAAGGCCGAGATCGTCTCGCGGGCGAGCAGCCGCTTGAGCAGCGTCGCCTCGTCCGGCCAGTCGACCAGGCCGATCTTCCAGTTCTCCGCGAGCTGCCAGCCGAGCAGCTGCGCGTTGCCGGAGGCGTGGGCCTCGTCCACGAGCCGGAAGTCGGCCTCGAGACGATCGAGCACCGAGGTGTTGGCGTTCAGCAGCGCGCGGTCGGATTCCAGCATGGTCTCCAGCGCCGACTTCCACCACGAGAGCTCGAGCTCGCGGGCGACGAAGGTATCCGGAACGTGCCGGCGGGCGAGATCGTCGATCAGCGGGTCGAGGTCGAGTTCGCGAAGGCTCGCCATCAGGGCGGTGCGCTCCTGCAGGTTGTGCAGCACGTCGGACTCGGCCGCGAGCCCCTCGATGCGCTCGAGCAGGAACGGGATGGCCAGGTGGCTCAGCTGCGTCTCGCGCGTGGTGAGGCCGAGCGGCTCGTCGAGCGCCGCCAGATCCTGCGAGATCTCGGCGTACTGGCGCTGCACGTCAGCGATACCCACCGGAACCTGCGGCGCGGCGCCCTCGGCGACGAACCTGTGCCAGAGCACCCGCTGCTGCTGGATCTTCACGAGCGCGGCGTTCAGGTCGCCGATGCGCACGCCGGGTCGCACGTACTCCATCGCGAGCTTCTTGAGCCGACGCCGGTTGCCGCCACTCATCTCGGGGAAGTCCTTGCGCGGGGCGGTCGCGGCAATCAGTTCGCTGATCGAGCGGTCGAACACCATCGGGAGGAACTTGTCCAGGCTGTCGCGCAAGTCGATGAGCAGCCGGAGGTACACACCGAGCTCGGTGATGTTCTGGAACGGCCGCATGTGCGTGGTCGAGATGAGCTGCATGCCCGCCTCGACGAGGCTCGGCAGGTTCTCCTGCAGGCGCTTGGCGGTGCGGTGTGCGCGCAGGGCGTCGTCACCGCTGGCGAACTGGGCGCCGTACCAGGGCGAGTCCCCGGGACCGTACTTGAATTCGCCGAGCTGGGCGGCGGCCACCATGACCTCGGCGGCGTGCGCGCGGTTGTTCGCGAGCCGCTCCACCGTGGCACGGGAGAGGCGTGCGGTGGTCGCGGGCGCGTCGGGCAGCAGCGCGAGCCGGCTCAGCTCGGTGACGCAGTCCAGCACCGAGATGCCGAGCACCGGGTCGGGGCGCGAGAGCCCGACGCGGTAGTCGAGCAGCACCTTGCGGAGGCGAAGGAGCGCGTCATCCACTTCGTCGACCGCCGGCTGCTTCACCTTCTCGCTGCGGGAGATGGAGCGGATGACGTCGCGCCGGAGTGTCCGCGGGGAGACGGCGATGCCGGGCAGCCCGATGTCGCCGAGCCGCTCGGAGATCGACTGCAGCGACGCCCGGCGCGCGGAGACGACGAGCACGCGCTTGTTCTGGGCGACGAGGGTGCCGATGGCGTTGACGATGGTCTGCGTGCCGCCGGTGCCGGGCAGTGTCTTGACGACGAGGGAGTTGCCCGCGGTGATCTGGGCGATCACGTTCTCCTGCTCGGAGTCGGCGTCGAGCAGCAGCGAATCGGTCTGCGGGCTGCGCTCGTCGGAGGGCACAGACACCACGGGCGCGTAGCTCTCCTCGATGGTCCACTTCGCCGACGTGTTGCCCGCGAGCGCGTCGAGCACGGGATGCTCGAGGCTGCCGGCATCCGCGAGGAGCCCGGGCGCGACATCAGCGAACGACGACACCACGAGTCGCGGGCTGACCGCGAACCAGTCCAGGTGCGAGGTCAGGCCGCGGAGGCGGTCGATCACCGGGTTCGGCTTGAAGGTTCCGTCGTCGTCGGTGAGCGCCACGAACGCGTCGGCGTCGAGCCGCAGCTGGAACTGCTTGTCGAGCGCTCGCGCCAATGCCGGGTTGAGGAACGCGCTGCCGCGCAGCTTGATCTCGAAGTCTCGGCCGTGCCGGCGGATGCCGAGCGGCCGAAGCAGGATTGGGGCGCGGAACTCGAGAATGCCGTGCCGCCACTCGGCCATGCCGATGCCCAAGTGCACGGAGTCGATGCCGCGCGAGGTCTGCAGCTCGAGACCCTTCTCGGCGATTGCGTTGGCGGCGAGCTTGGCCGCCCGCAGCGCGACGTCATCGCGGATCAGGTTCGAGAGCAGCGTGGTCTTGCCGGTGATGAACTGGGCAAGACCGCCGGGGTGGGTGGTGGAGAGCTCGATGCGAGTGCGCGGGGAGTCGACGAAATGCAGCAGCGGCGAGCGCCCGCCGATCGCCTCGATCTCCGAACGCCAGGCCGCCCAGGTGGGCTCGGCCACGTTGCCGGGCAACAGGCCGGGCTCGCCGAACGAGATCGCGTGCGGTGCGGTCACCTGCATCAGCGCCGCCGCATGATTGATTTCCGGCTCGACAAGATCGGGCTCGACAGTGAAGTCATCTGAGGTTCTATCGGCACGCCACACACCGCAACCTTAAGTCGGTGCCCCGCAGAAACCCCGCTGATCGCGCCGAGTTTCGCGGAACTGCGCGCACGTAGACTTGGGGGCATGGATGTGTTCTCCGGCATCGTCATCGCCGTGGTCACTCTGGTCGTCGTTCTCGGCGGTGCGACCGTCGCCGGATTCGTGATCCTGTTCCGTCGCAAGGGCGACCGCGGCCTCGCTGCCGGTTCCGCCGCAAACAGTCCCACCTCCCTGACCGCGCTCGGTCGCCAGGCGGGCAGCCTGCTCGTGAGTCTCGACAACCAACTGCGCGCCGGCGACGAGGAACTGGGATACGCGCTCGCCCAGTTCGGCCCGGATCGCGTACGTCGGTTCGGGGATGCCCTCGCCACCGCCCGGGCGGATGTGGCCGAGGCGTTCCGGCTGAAGCAGGCCCTCGACGACCACATCCCCGAGTCCGATCGGCAGCGCCGGGAGTGGACGCTGCAGATCATCGCCCTCTGCGAGCGCGCGCAGGCCACCCTCGCGCAGGAGGAGTTGGCGTTCGGCGACCTGCGCGCGCGGGAACTCGGCGCCGCCGACAGCCTCGCGGACCTGCGCGCCCAGGTCACCGACGACACGGCCCGAATCGAGCCGCTCCGGGCGAGGCTGACGGAGCTGCAGCGCGCGTACACCGGCGGGGCGCTGGCCCGCGTCGCCCGCAATCCGGACGAGGCGCAGCGCCTGCTCGCCGAGGCCTCCGCTGCAGCCGACGCCATCGCGCCCGAGATCTCCGGCACCGGGGTCAACGCGGTGTCGGCGCCTCTGGAAGCGGCCACCCGCACGGCCCGGACCGCCAGCCAACTGCTCGATGCCATTGAGCGCACCGGCCGCGACCTCGCCGCCTCGATGGCCGCCCTTCAGACTCTGCGATCGGACGCGCGCGCCGACCTCATCGAGGCTCGCGCCCAGGCCGACAGCGCGCCGGATCCCGACACCGGGCGGGGGATCCTCGACGCCATGGCCGCCGTCGAGTCCGCCCTCACGGTGGGCAGCGGCCCCGTGGATCCGGTTACCGAACTGGACAGGATCGGCACCGCGGTGGCGCAACTGGATCTCGCGCTTGCGAGCGCCCGCAACCAGGCTCAGAGACTGGCGCACGCCCGCGCTGCATACGAAGGCACGCTCGTGTCGGCCACCAGCCAGATCGCCGCCGCACGTGAGCTGATCGGCACCCGAGGGGGCAGCGTTAACGCGCGAACGAGGCTCGCCGAAGCGGAACGCCAGCTCATGATCGCGCAGGCCGAGACCGACCCGGTCGAGGCGCTCGACGCGGTGCGGCGAGCGGTCACCCACGCGCGGGACGCCGATGCCCTCGCCCGATACTGACAGCCCGATACTGACGGTATATTCACGATTGATCGCTAATTACAAAGGAGTAGCAATGACGCATCCCGTGACCCTGTTCACCGGCCAGTGGGCCGACCTCCCTCTCGAGGAGGTCGCCAAGCTCGCCTCCGGCTGGGGCTACGACGGTCTCGAGCTGGCGTGCTGGGGCGACCACCTCGACGTCTGGCGGGCGGCGGAGGATGACGCGTACGCGCAGTCCCGGCTCGACATTCTCGACAAGTACAACCTGAAGCTGTACGCGATCTCGAACCACCTCAAGGGCCAGGCCGTCTGCGACAACCCGATCGACTTCCGCCACCAGGCGATCGTCGGGGCGAAGGTCTGGGGCGACGGCGATCAGGAGGGTGTGCGCCAGCGCGCCGCCGAGGAGATGAAGAAGACGGCGATCACCGCGCGCAAACTCGGCGTCGACACGGTTGTGGGATTCACGGGGTCGAGCATCTGGCAGTACGTGGCCATGTTCCCGCCGGTGGGTCAGGATGTCATCGACGCCGGGTACCAGGACTTCGCGGACCGCTGGAACCCGATCCTCGACGTGTTCGACTCCGAGGGGGTGCGATTCGCGCACGAGGTGCACCCGTCTGAGATCGCGTACGACTACTGGACAACGGTGAAGACGCTGGAGGCGATCGACCACCGCCACGCGTTCGGGCTCAACTGGGACCCGTCGCACATGGTGTGGCAGGGCCTGGACTCGGTCGCGTTCATCCTCGACTTCGCCAACCGCATCCTGCACGTGGACTGCAAGGACACCCGGATGCGGATGGGCAACGGCCGCAACGGCGTGCTCGGTTCGCACCGCCCCTGGGCCGACCCACGCCGCGGTTGGGACTTCGTCTCGACCGGCCGGGGCGACGTGCCGTGGGAGGACGCGATGCGCGCCCTCAACTCCATCGGTTACGAGGGCCCGATCTCGGTCGAGTGGGAGGACGCGGGGATGGACCGTCTCGATGGAGCCCCGCAGGGCCTCGCGTTCGTGAAGTCCCTGCTGTGGAACGTGCCAACCGGTTCGTTCGACGACGCGTTCGCTGCGAAGGACTAAAGCTCAGCGACCGGGCGATGGATGGGGTCGGCGAGCGTGCGCAGTGGCGCGCCCGTCGCCCCCCATCTGTTGGCGATGATCTCGCCGACGATCGAGATCGCGGTCTCCTCGGGCGTGCGCGCGCCCAGGTCGAGGCCGATCGGTGAGTGCAGGCGGGCGAGCTCCGTATCGGTGACGCCCGCTTCGCGCAGCAGCGCGACCCGCTCGTCGTGAGTGGCCCTGCTGCCCATCGCCCCAACGTATGCCGCTCGGGTGCGCAGGGCCAGTGTCAGCAGCGGGATATCGAATTTCGGGTCGTGGGTGAGCACGCACAGCACCGTGCGCTCGTCGATGTCGATGCTCGCCAGGTAGTCGTGCGGCCACTGCACGACGAGCTCGTCGACATCGGGGAACCGCGCTCGCGTGGCGAACACCGGGCGGGCGTCGCACACCGTGACCCGGTAGCCGACGAACGTGCCGGCGCGGGCGACGGCGGCCGCGAAGTCGATGGCGCCGAACACAATCATCCGGGGCGCCGGCGCGTAGCTCTCGACGAAGATCTCGAGCTCGTCGTGGCGGCGCTCGCCGTCGGCGCCCGTGTGGAGCAGCCCCGTGCGACCCTGGTCGAGCATCCCCCGGGCATCGTCGACGACGGCGGAGTCGAGCCGGTCTGACCCCAGCGAACCGACGGAGGCCGAGCCACTGACCACCACTCGTGTGCCGGACCCGAGAACCGTGGCGACGGCGATCGGCTCGTCGGCCGCGACGGCATCGGCCACCGCGCGAAGGCCGGGGAAGCTCGCGCTGTCGACGGCGTCGACCTGCAGCTGGATGGTCCCCCCGCAGGTCAGCCCGACGGAGAACGCGTCGTCGTCACTGACGCCGTAGGTCACGAGCTCGCTGACCCCGGTCTCGAGCACCCGCTGGGCGACGTCGTACACGGCGCCCTCGACGCAGCCGCCCGACACGCTGCCCACCGCCTCGCCCGCGGCGGAGACTGCCATCGCCGCGCCGGGCGGACGCGGTGCGGAGTCCCAGGTGCGCACGACGGTCGCCACGGCGAAGCGCTCGCCGCGATCGAACCACGGCAGCACCTGCTGCAGGATGTCGCGCACGCCGCTCCCTAGCCCTGTCACTCCCCGTCATCCCGACGATAGCTGGGTTAGCCTAGAACTCGTGACTGTCGCCTTGGGTCTGCCTCGTACGCCCGGCCTGCAGAGCGCCCCGAGCACAGCGCCCCCCAGCACCGCGCCCCTCAACACCGCACCCCCCAGCACCGCACCCACGACGGGCGGCCTGTTCGACAGCTTCGGACGGCAGGCCATCGACATGCGCCTGTCGCTCACCGACAAGTGCAATCTGCGCTGCACCTACTGCATGCCCGCCGACGGCATGGACTGGTTGTCGAAGGCCAAGCTGATGAGTGCCGACGAGATCATCAGGATGGTCAACATCGGCGTCACCGAGCTGCAGGTCCGCGAGCTGCGGCTGACCGGGGGCGAGCCGCTCGTGCGGATGGACCTTGAGTACATTCTCGCGGGCATCCGGAGCTCGCAGCCCGACCTGCCGCTGTCGCTGACCACCAACGCGGTCGGCCTCGACAAGCGCGCGGCCGCGTTGAAGGAGGCGGGGCTCACCCGCATCAACGTGTCGCTCGACTCGCTGCACTCCGAGACCTTCGCGACGCTGACCCGGCGCAACTTCCTCGGCCGCGTGCTCGGTGGCATCGACGCCGCAGCCGAGGCGGGGCTGGGCCCGATCAAGATCAACGCGGTGCTGCTGCGCGGTATCAACGACCACGAAGCGCCAGATCTCGTCGAGTGGGCCGTCGGCAAGGGCTACGAGCTGCGATTCATCGAGCAGATGCCTCTCGACGAAGACCACGTCTGGACGCGGGAGAACATGATCACCGCCGGGCAGATTCGGGCGCAG
>Ga0247742_10000084_pt1 | contig 79822 bp, 71 predicted proteins | sample UWRJL208509C2_FD_180944 | JGI IMG/M metagenome (GOLD analysis project Ga0247742, IMG submission 180944) | Plant litter microbial communities from Arlington Agricultural Research Station in Wisconsin, United States - UWRJ-L208-509C-2 | ecosystem: Environmental > Terrestrial > Plant litter >...
GGGCTCGGCGACGATCAGCGCGGTGAACAAACCGTCGGGTAGCCCTGCCGCGGTCAGCACCTCCTGACACGCCAGCGCCGAACCAGTGGTGTTCGGGGAGTGCTTCAGAAGTGCGGCATTGCCGGCCATCAGCGCGGGGGCGGCGAAGCGGAAGACCTGCCACAGCGGGAAGTTCCAGGGCATGACCGCCAAGACGACGCCCACCGGCTCGTAGGACACCCAGGAACGGTCGGCCGACGTGGTGTAGACCTCGTCGGCGAGGAACTCGTGGGCGTGATCGGCGTAGAACTCCAGCCCAGTTGCGCACTTGTGGACTTCGGCCAGGGATTCGGCGAGCGGCTTTCCCATCTCGCGGGTAACGAGCTTCGCCAGTTCGTCGTCGCGGTTACGCAGCACGCCCGCCGCGGCGCGAAGAACTTCAGCGCGAGCCTTGAAATCCTGAGCTGCCCAACGCGATTGAGCGGAAGCGGCAAGTTCTAGCACGCGGTCGATCTGCGCCGGAGTCATAGCGGTGTAGCTGACCAATTCGGAGCCGGTGGCGGGGTTGATGGTGACGATCGACGTCATCGGATGTCCTTGAGTCGTGGGAGTGGTGGCAATCAAGAAGGTCACGCGGGATTCTCGGCGGCATGCGCGACGAGCAGGGTGGAGAAGATGTTGACCTGGCTCCCCGGCACGACGCACTCCTCGGCGGCCTTGCGCCATTCCGCGAAGTGCGGGGCCGCCTTATGCGCGTCGAACGCGCTGGGTTGGGTGTAGATCTCGTAGAAGTAGAAGAAGTTCGAGTGCCTGTCGTCCTCCATCACGTCGAAGCGCAGGCAGCCCGGCTCATCACGGACGGAGGCCTCAGCGTTCAAGGCGATCGCCGAGAGGAAGTGGTCTCGCTTCTCGGGCCGGACCTGCAGCGATACGAACAACGTGTACATCGGGAATTCTCCTGGAAGCTTTGCGCATGCTTTATGGTATGCCTTAGTGTATTCCATAAATCCGCATGGCGAAACCCCCTTAGATTGGTGCAACATGACGCAATCCGACCGCGTGAAGCCAGAAGCCCTCGCCGACTATGGCGCCGCTGTACTCCGCAGCCTTGGGATGCCCGCCCAAGACGCCGACTTGGTGCTCGACAGCCTGGTGCAGGCCGATCTCTGGGGGCACCAATCGCATGGCGTCTTGCGCTTGCCGTGGTATGCGGCCCGCTTGCAGACCGGCGCGATGACCGCGATTACCGAACCCCAGATACTCGTCGACGGGGGTGCGATGCTTCTGCTCGACGGCCGCGCCGGAGTCGGACAGGTGCTCGCCGACACGGCCCGACGAGAAGCCGTCAGCCGCGCCCGTCAACACGGCGTCGGTGTGGTCGGCGTTCGTAACTCGAACCACTTCGGCACTGCCATGTACTACACCCGGCGTGCCGCCGCCGACGGGTGCGCCGCCATCCTCACCACTAACGCCAGCCCGGCGATGGCGCCCTGGGGTGGACGCAAGAAGATCTTGGGAACCAATCCGTGGTCCATCGCCGCACCAGCACCGACGGGCAGGGGTGTCGTCGCCGTTGACATCGCGAACACCGCGGTGGCACGGGGCAAGATCTATCTCGCCCGCAACCGCGGTGAACAGATTCCCGACAGCTGGGCCATGGACGGCGACGGCAACACCACCACCGAGCCGGGCGACGCGATCGACGGCGTGATCTTGCCGATGGCTGGCCACAAGGGCTATGCGATCACCTTCATGATGGACATCTTGTCCGGTGCACTGACCGGATCGCACACCGGCAGCCGAGTCGGCGGACCCTACGAGGCCGAAAAGGTCAGCGGCGCCGGACATCTCTTCATAGCGATCGATGTGGCAACCATGGGTGACACCGCGGAATACCTGGCATCGGTCGGTCAGCTCATCGACGAGGTCAAGTCCACTCCTCTGGCTCCGGGAAACAGTGAGATCTTCTACCCGGGCGAACTCGAGGATCGCAGGGCCGAGGACAACCTCGCCGCGGGCGGCATCGTCCTACCCGAGCAGACTCGCACCGATCTAGAGAAACTCGGTGCAAGCGTGGGCATCTCCGCGGCATTCTGACTACACCGTCCGCCAGCGTGATCGCCGGTTGACCCCGCGCGGATGAACTGCCGGCACCGGCTCAGAAGTAACCGCTGCCCGGCAGCCGCGTGTCTCGCGTGTAATACGCGCCGATGGCCTGTGCTTTGTATGTCGTCGGGTTGTGGGAAGCCAATGTCCTGATGTTGCGCCAGTGTCGATCGAGCAGATACGTCTGGCGTACGACTGACGCACCCCCGACGTCAAAGATCTGGCTAGCCGCTTTCTGTGCGAGCCCATCGACGACGACTTTGGCGGCGGCGGCTTGTAAGGATGCCTCGTGGGCGAGGTCCAGGTGTGGGTCCGCGCCCTTTGTTGCCGCGTCATAGGCGAGCGCGAGAGTCTCTGCGGCGGCCCGGACGCTGGATTCGGCAGCGAACGCTGCGGCGGCGATCTCGCCGATTTCGCGCTGCAACAATGGATCGTCTGGGGCAGTCGGGCTCGGCGCCCAGGCAAAGCTACGAGCACGCTGGTGGACATGGGCAACCGCATCGTCGCGCAGCGCGTGCATCACCCCGACTTCCAATGCGGTGACGTAGAGCTGGAAGAACGCGCCACTGAGGTACATGGGCGCGGGCTCTTCGCCCGCTGGCGGCGGGAAGGAGAAAAGTGTCTCAGATTTGTGGACGAAGACGTTGTCGAAAACCGCTGTTCCGGTTCCGGTCGCTCGCTGCCCCATGCCATCCCAATCGTCGATGATCGTCACGCCGTCGCGATCGGTGGGCACCAGCGCGTGCACCGTTTCGCCGTCGGGGCCGCCGCAGGCCACTTCGGCGTAGTCGGCATACAAGGTGCCGGTGGTGAAGAATTTCTTGCCGTTGAGTCGGTATCCGTCGCCGTCGCCGTCGGCGGCAAGGCGGGTGCTCCACTGTGCGTCTCCGATGGTGGCGGGGCCCAGTTCGGTGACCGCGTTTCCGACGATGGCGCCGCTGAGGGCCAGTTGCGCGACGGTGCGCCGCGCGTCAGCTCCCAGACGCAAGTGACGTTCGACGTGTGCGAAGTGGCCGCGCAGGATGTGGGCAACATTGACATCCACTGTGGCGAGGTCGATGACGACGTCGAACAATTCTCCTAAGGTGGCACCCCCGCCGCCGGCCTCGGCGGGGATGCGCAGGGCGCCGAGCCTCGCCTCGCGGATGAGATCAATTGCAGCGAAGGGCCGTTCGCCAGTTCGTTCCCGCTCTAACGCACCTGCTCCGACTGCGTCGAGGAGCTCCTTGAGTCGCGGTGAACCGTACGTGACCGGCTCGATCGCGGTGGTGATGGTCATGGTGTGGTCTCCTGTGCCATGTGTCGGTAGCCGGCGGCTCGATGGTTCTCCGGTAGGCGCGCCCCTCGTCCGAAAAGCTTGTGGCGCAGCGGGCCTTCGGTGTAAGAGGTCTTGTAGACGCCACGCCGTTGCAACTCGGGAACGACGTAGTCGATGAAGTCGGCGAACGTTCCCGGAGTAATCACGTTGGTGAGATTGAAACCGTCCACGTCGGTCTGTTCGACCCAGTCCTGGAGTTCGTCGGCGACCTGTGTGGGCGATCCGACGGTGAATCCGCCTTGAGCGCCGATCGTATGCCGGTTGACGAAGTCACGCAGGGTTTGATCGCCCTGCCCGTAAGCCTCGACGTTGGACTTGAAGAACTCGTTATCGGCGACCTTCACGGGGTCGTCTAGGCGGTATCGGGATAGATCGCTGCCCATCCAACCGGACTGCAGGACTAACGCCCCTTCGGGGTCGGGATAGCGGCTGAAGTCCTCGTAGCGGGCTGCCGCTTCGGCTTCGGTGGCGCCGGTGATCACGACGTGGCCGCTGACGATCTTGATGTCGTACGGGTCTCGTCCTGCATCGGAGGCGCGGGTTCGAATATCGGAGACGGTGGCGCGCAGCGCTTCTTTGGATTTCGCGCCGAGGAATATCACTTCGGCGTTCTGCGCGCCGAATTCCCGACCTCGATGAGACGACCCGGCCTGGTAGAGCACTGGTGTGCGCTGTGGTGACGGCTCGCACAGATGAATGCCGGGAACACGAAAATGCCGGCCCTCGTGGTTGATCGGGTGAACCTTGGACGGATCGGCATAGCGGGCGCGGCCGGGTTCGGTGCCCACAGCGTCGTCTTCCCAGGAGCTCTCCCATAACTTGTACAGCACCTCGGTGTATTCGTCGGCGATGTCGTAGCGGTCGGCATGGGGTGTGATGTGCTCCAGCCCATGATTTTTCGCCGCACTCTCCAGATAGCCGGTGACGATGTTCCACCCGACTCGCCCCTTGGTGAGGTGGTCGAGCGTCGACATTCGGCGGGCGAACGAATACGGATGCTCGAACGACGTGGCGGCGGTGACGCCAAATCCGAGATGCTTGGTCGCCGCCGCCATCGCTGAGACGACGAGCATCGGATCATTCACCGGCACTTGTGCTCCGGATCGCAGAGCTCCGTCGGGCGTACCTCCGTAGATGTCATAGACGCCGAGGACATCGGCGATGAACAGCCCGTCGAAGAGGCCGCGCTCCAACAGAGTCGCCAGCTCAGTCCAGTATTCGATATCCTTGTAGCGGACCGCTTGTGACTCAGGATGCCGCCATGTTCCAGCCACGATGTGGGTAACGCAGTTCATGTCGAAGGCGTTGAGGATGATCTGGCGCGTCATCGCTGCGACGTGGTGAGGGTGTTGCGCGGCAGGGTGGTACCCAGACGGGCAGAGCCATCCGGGGAGAAGCGGGCGCGCAGGGGTGCGCTCGTCTGCTCGGCGAGCAGTCCTCGCTCGCGAAGCCGCGGCGCCAGGTGCTCGGCGAAGTCGTCCACCGTGCCCGGAAACAGGAATGGTCGAACAATCAATGAATCGACGCCCGTCCGGAGCGCATAGTCTTCGATGGCGTCGACGACGTTGTCCGGTGTGCCGACGAAGTGTGTCGCTTCACCGCTTCCGAGGGCTCGTAACTCCCCCCACACCTGCCCAGCTGAGCGTGCCGCCGCCTTGTTCTGGTACTCGGATTGAGTGTGGTCGGTACTTCCGGTGACCTCGGCATCGGCGCTGAACTTCGCGAGGTCCACGCCGGTCCAGTCGCCGTAGCCGGCGGCAAGGGCGTCGACGTTGCTTTCGTGGACGCGCTGTAGATCGGCGACCTTCTCCTCCACCGCTGCTTGAGTGGGGGCAGTGACGAATGTGAATGCGCCTGCGAATGACAAGGTGTCCGGGTCTCGGCCGATCGCCGCGGCCGCGGCCCGGGTGTAATCGATACCTTGACGCATGTCGTCGACGCTCTGGCTACCGCCGAAGACGATCTCGGAATGCCGGGCCGCGAACTGCAGGCCTCGTTCCGACCACGTGGCCTGAAACAATGCTGGAGCCCGCTGCGGTGACGGCGGCGACAGGTGCGGTCCTCGTACCGGGTAGAGCGGGCCGGGATGGTCGATGGTCCGCACCCCCTCAGGGCGCGCGAAGAGCCCGGTGTTGCGATCGACGACGTAGGCGTCGTCGTCCCAACTGTCCTCCCACAGTTTCAGGGCGACGTCGAGAAATTCTTCGGCCCGGTCGTATCTCTTGTCGTGCGGGACCGCCTCGGAGAGACCGAAATTATCTGCGGCCCTGGGTAGGTAGGACGTGACCACATTCCAGCCGATGCGTCCACGCGACAAATGGTCGAGGGTGCTGAATCGTCGCGCGAGCGAGAACGGATGCTCGTAGGTGGTGGACGCGGTGACGACGACTCCCAGCGTTCTGGTCACCGCGAGCATCACCGAGGCGATGCTGAAGGGATCGTGTGCGGGCAGCTCGACACCACTGAGAATCGAAGCCCGGGCCGAACCCTGATAGGCCTCGTAGACGGCCAGTACATCACCGAAGAACACGAAGTCGAAGCCAGCGGCCTCAATGCCGTGGGCTGAGTCGACCCAGAAGTCGTACCCGAGTGAATCGACACGATTGTCGTCGGGATGCCGCCACAGATTCGACGACCCGTAACCCATACCTACACAGGCCTGTTCGTAGAACCCGAATCGGATCGGGGTGGGTGTGGTTGCCACAGTGACTATCTCCATTCATCTTCAGGCGCCAGCGATGACACGCGCGGCATCTCTTAGCGTCTGTGTCCGTTCATGGACGGGGTGGTACAAGATCTGGTCGCGCGGGCCTGACTCGACAATTTCCCCACCGTCGAGAACGTGGATGTCGTCGCACAGACGCTCGATGACAGTGAGGTCGTGAGAGATCAACAGCAATCCCACTCCACTTTCGGTGGCCAGGCGGTTCACCGTGGTGATGACGGCCTGCTGACTGACGCCATCGAGCGCGCTGGTCGGTTCATCGAGGACGAGTAGCGACGGTCGCACCGCCAGTGCCCGCGCGATCGAGACCCGTTGGCGCTGCCCTCCGGACAACTGGCCGGGATAGCGCTTGAGCAGCTCGGGACCCAGTCCTACCAACGCCAGCAGATCCACCGGACTCAGTTCGTCGCCATCGCGCCGCTCGGCGCGGGCGGCCGCTTCGTTGATGCTCGCGACGACGGTGCGGCGCGGGTTGAGCGACTCGGAGCCGTCTTGGAAGACCGGCTGAAGAGTTCGGCGAAAGTCTCGTCGTCCAGCGCGATCGAGGGCGGCAAGGGGTTTTCCGTTGAAGCGGACCTCGCCGCGGGTCGGCTGGATCAGACCCAACAGGACGCGGGCGATGGTGGACTTGCCGGAGCCGCTTTGCCCGATCAGGCCGGTACGCCGCCCAGGCTCCAACTGCAGGCTGATGTGGTCGATGATCGTCGCGGCCTTGGCTGTGACGGTGACGTCGTCCAATTCGATCACGCCGGCACCGCCTCCGTTGGAAACCTGGCCTCAGCGCCGACGAGCCGTTGCCCTGCAGCACTGCGCGGTTGGGCCAGCACCTCCGCGGTCTCCCCTTGCTCGACGACGCGTCCTTGCTCCATGACCAGGATCTGGTCGCTCAGTGGCCGTACCAGAGACAGATCGTGGGAAACCAACACCAGCGCGATCTCGTGCTGGTCTCGTAGCGATCGCAGGAGTTCGATGATCTCGACGCGATGGGTGAGGTCGAGCGCGCTGGTGGGCTCGTCGGCGAACAGCAAGCGGGCGCCAGAAGCGATCGCCAGCGCGATGGCAACCCGTTGGCCCTGCCCGCCGGACAATTCGTGGGGGTAGCGATCAGCGAAGCGTTCATCGAGCTGGGCCCGACGCATGCCCGCCCGCCATGCATCTGCGACCTCACCAGATGCCATACCACGGTCCCGGAGCACTCGGGTAGCGAAATCGCCAACGCGCAGAACAGGATTGAGAGCCGCGACCGGTGTCTGCATGATCAACCCGGTGTTGTTGGCCCGGATCCGCGTCTGGTGACGCTGGCTCGCGCCGACCATCTGCGCCCCAAAGATCCTCACGCTGCCGCGGACTCGGGCTGTGCGACCCGCCAGCAAACCAAGGCTGCTCAGCAGAACGGTCGTCTTCCCCGAACCGCTTTCACCCACGATTGCGGCGCAGCGTCCGGGCTCGACAACCAACGCCGCCACCTCGGCGCGCGGGACTTTGTCATAACTGACGCTCAGATCCCGTACTTCAAGGGCTAATTCGTCAGTGCTCATGAACCACCTCGCTGGACCAGGCGTTGCCGCATAGATTCGCCAATGGTGAACAGGCACAACGCAGTGAGGACGACCGCAATGCCGGGGAAGACGCCGATCCACCACGCGCCGTTCAGGTGTTGCAGACCCTGCTGGATCATCAAGCCCCACTCGCTGGTCGGCTCCTGAACGCCAACCCCCAGATAGGACAATGCGGCGACCGTGACGACTATGGTGCCGGCATCGATGGACAGCTGCACGAGAACGGGTGGGACCGTGTTTGGCAGGACGTGGCGTATCAGGATGTGCCAGTGCGATAGTCCAAGACACCGCGCGCCGTCGACGTACCCGCGGGTGCGGATGGTGCGGGCCATTGCCGCAGCCGATCGGGCGTACCACGGCCACCACGCGACGGCCACGGCAATCACTACCGTCCACAGCCCGACACCGAGGGCGGTGACCAGGACGACGGTGAGAAGCAGAGCGGGGAAGGCCAGGAACACGTCCGCTGTGCGCAGGATCAACGAGCCCGACCAGCGCCCGAAATATCCGGCAACGGTGCCCAGCAGTACCCCGACGAGCGCCGCCAGCACCAGCACTCCCACCACAATCAGCAAGGAGGTACGGGCACCGAAGATCACCCGGCTCAGCACGTCACGGCCCAGCTGATCGGTGCCGAACCAATGCTCGAGCCCAGGTGCTTGCAGCACATTGTCCGGGTGGGTGGCCCAGGTGCCATCAGCGGCCGACGGTGCCACCAGTGGCGCCCCGAGTCCGATCAGCGCCAGCAAGACCAGACCGATGACCGCGGCGGCCAGGGTAGGCCGGGCACGGAGCGAAGCAGTGAGTCGGCGCGGATAACCTCGCCGCGTCGCCGTATCAGGAATTTGTGTCACGTCATTCCACCTGAATCCGTGGATCCAGTTTGGCCTGCGACAGATCCGAGATGAAGTTGACCACCACGTAGAGCACCCCGACGACGATGGTGGTGCCGACCACCGCATTGATGTCCAGGGAGCGGATCGCGGTGACCAGATAGGTGCCCACGCCTGGCCAATTGAAGATCTCCTCGGCGAGCGCCGCTCCTACCAGGGTCGACCCCAGCACCAGTCCCCCGATGCCGACGATCGGCGTCAGAGCGGGGCGCAGAGTGTAGGAGCGCACCAGCCGTCGTTCGCCGACACCGTAGGCCCGCGCCAGTGTCGCGTAGGGAGCTTGCAACTGCTCGATCAACGATGATCGCAGCAGCTGGGTGAGCAGGCCGAAAGGGTATGCGGCAACAACGATCGCGGGCAGTATCAAGTGAATCATCGTGTCTACGAGCACGATTGGGTTTCCGGCATAGATCGCGTCGACGAGGGCGGCATTGGAGATCCCCGGCAGATGCTGCGCATCAGCAAGTCGTGGGCTCACCTGACCGGCCGCCGGTAGCCAGCCGAGTTTCGAGGCGAACAAGTCCTGCAGCATGACCGCCAGCCAAAACACCGGGAGGGCAACGGCCAGCAGCGATATCGCCTGGATTGCCCGGTCGACCACACGACCGTGGAACCGGGCGGACACCACGCCGGCGGCGATACCCAACGGAACACCGACCGCCAGCGCGACGCAGGTCAGCACCAGCGACGCCGGCAGCGCCTTGGTGAGATCCTCGGCCACCGGGCGCCGAGTGGCCAAGCTGGTTCCCAGATCGCCCTGGAGCAGGGCCACCAAGTAATGCCAGAACTGCACGATGAGCGGCCGGTCGAGGCCGAGTTGCAGGTGAACCTGTTGCAGTTGAGCGGCGCTCGCTCGCGATCCGGCATAGACCACCGCCGGATCCCCAGGTAGCACTCGCACCGCCAGAAAGGACAGGAACACCACCCCACAGACGACGATCAGGGCATGTGCACTGCGGCGCAGTACAAGTCGGCCCCAGTGCGGTCTGCGGGTGAGGTCACCCATGATGAAGCTGATGGACGAACACCACGTTGGCGTATTGCGGATTGTCGTTGTAGCCCTGGATCCGAGGGGCAAGCAGGCGCAGCGGACGCTTGACTACCGTCGATGCGATCGCGGCTTGCTCGAACGTCACTTGGTGGGCCAGTTCTGTGTAGACGCGATTCAACTCAGCCGGGTTGGTGGCCGAAAGCGCTGGAATGCGGTCGATTTCGGCATCAATTTGCGGGTCGCGTAACCCCGAGAAGTTGTTGACGATCTTGTCGCTGCTCCGGACCAGGTCGATGTACCAGCTGGAGCCGTCGGGGTAGATGGTCCACCAGCTCTCCAGAGTGATGTCGGGGCGCCGGCCATCGGTGCGCGTCTTGTCGGTCTTGGCTGCGGAGTCGAGGAATTGGCTGTCCACTGTGACGCCCAGCGGTGAGAGCGAGCTGTTCAGCAAGGTGGCGAAGGAGTTGTCCAACGGCTCGTCCGCGGCACCGACCAAAGTCAGAGTCAACGGCTTCCCGCCCGGCCCGTAACCCGCTTCGTTCAGCAGCTGCCGAGAACGGTCGAGATCCTTCTTCAGCTCGAGTCCCGGAACGAAACCGGTCAATCCCTGAGGCACCAAGCCGCTCGCCGGTTCGACACCCTCTCCGACCACCTTTTGCAGGTCGCTCGCGTCGATTGCCGAGATGATCGCTTGGCGCACCCGCACATCCTGCAACGGGCCTTGAGCCGTGTTCAGCCAGACATTCTGATTCTGATAGCTCGAGTTCGAAACCGCTTGTACCTGGGCCGGGTTGCCTTGCGCTTCTTTGAACAGCGGAGCGGATACTTCCTTGACGAAGTCGACTTCTCCGGATTTGAGCAGCTGGTATGCCGTGGTATCGGTGGGTACCTTCTTGTACTTCACCGTGCTGAACTGGTCGTCCTTCCAGCCACCCCAATAATCGTCGAACCGTTGCAGCGTGACCTCGGTGTCGCCACCCTTGTCGTAGGAAGACACGGTGTAGGGGCCGCTGCCGGCGTCGTGACCTTCGTTGAACCACTCTGCCAGATCTCCGTCGTGGGCCTGCACGTCATAGATGTGCGCTGTAAATCCGGATGCCGCGTGCACGTCGAGCGGAATGGGTTCTGAGAGATGAAACACCACTTGTTGAGGTGTCGGAGTGTCGATGGACTGCACCGCGTCCCACTCGTAGGACGCGGCCTTGCCAACCTGCTTGGCTCGCTCGATCGATTCCTTTACAGCAGTCGAGTCCAATGGCCGACCGGTATGGAATTTCACGCCAGGACGCAGGTTGAATGTCCAGGTCAACGCATCGGGTGTGCTCGACCAAGTGGTGGCCAGCGACGGTTCGATCTTGTTCTCGGCCGCGTTGAACGTCGTCAGGGTCTCATAGACGTTGTCCAGGATGATGTCTTCGTTGCTGTAGTACGACGCGGGATCGAGGTCCGTGACGATGTCGCTGTTGCTTGCGTATACGAACGTGTCATCACCGGACGCAGCTCCCGAGTCCTGAGCCGCTGAGCAGGCACTGATGATCACTGCGACTGAGACAACAGCAGCAGCTCGCCGCATTGTGCGGCCACGTTGGGGCTTCATTCTGCTTGACGTTCCTTCAGGGATTCGGACGAGCGTTGACGATGCGCGAACGACTGGTCACCGAGATGACCCAGCGCCGGGGACCACTGATCGTCTCCTCGGAGACGGGCCGTGACGCTCCTCGGCGGCAGATGTTGTGCTAACGAGATGCCCCCCGGGGAAGACCCGTACGACGCGAATTGCCTACGGGCACCATTGATGACACGCCAGACATCGTCGCCGCAAGTGCGTTTCACCGTCGAGGGTAAAAATCGCCTCGACGAGAAGGAGGGGGCACGGCTGCCTGCAACCGATCTATGAACCGCCCTGGTCTGAATGGAGACCCGTTTCGCGTTCCGAAACGCCCTTGTTCTTTCGGAGGCTCGGGGGCCATTCGATTTCGACCAGGGGTTGGTCGGTCCGTTGGGCATCGTAGAACGTGGCTTCGAACTCGGCGGGTGGGGCGTCGTTGAGGTAGCCGTGTAGGCGGTCGGTGTTGTGCCAATAGACCCACCCGAGGGTGGCCAACTCGACGTCCTCGACGGTCTTCCACGGCCCGCTGCGGGCGCGACCGTAGATCAGCTCGGCCTTGTAGTAGCCGTTCACCGTCTCGGCCAGAGCGTTATCGAAGCTGTCCCCGATTGATCCGATCGAGGGAACTGCGCCGATCTCGGCAAGCCGTTCGCCGTAGCGGATAGAGGTAAATTGCGACCCGGCATCGGAGTGACATGTCACGCCTGCCAACAGGTTTCCACGTGACCAGCGGGCCATCTCCAACGCGTCGAGGACCATCGCGGTCCGCATATGACTGGCCACCCGCCAGCCCACGATCCTCCGGGAGTAGGCATCGACGATGAAGCACACGTACGCCACGCCGGCCCAGATCGGCACGAATGTCAGGTCCGTCACCCACAGCTGGTTCGGAGCGGTCGCGGTGAACTTGCGCTGAACCAGATCGGGGTGCCGCGCCGCGCTGGCGTCTGGCTTCGTGGTCTTGACCCGTTTACCGCGCCGTGCCCCGGCAGATGCCGGCAGCCCGCATCAGCCGGGCCACCTGATCGCGCCCGACCTCGCGGCCGGCCCGACCGGCGGCTTTCCACAGCTTGCGGGCCCCGTAGACGCGGTAGTTGTCCTCCCACAGCGACACCAAGACCGGACTCAGTTCGAGGTCACGTTGCGCGCGTGCCGACGGGGCGCGGGACTTCGTGTCGTAGTAAGTACACGGGGCCATCACCACGCCTGCTGATCGCAGGGCGGTGATGATGGGCTCGACCCCGAACTCCTCGCGCTGGGCGTCGATGAAATCGACTATTTCTTGTGTTGGCGGTCGAGCTCCGCCCCGAAGAAACTGGCCGCGCGCATCAGTATTTCGTTGGCACGCTTGAGTTCTCGGCTCTCCTGCTCAAGCTCTTTGATTCGTGCCGACTCCGCGGTGGACACCCCTGGGGCGTATCCGTCGTCGATGTCGGCCTGACGCACCCAGGACCGCACTGACTCAACTCCATAGCCGAGTTGACGCGCCACCCGCGACACCGTGCCCTGCTCGGTACCCAACTCCGCACACAGGGCCCGGACCATCCGCACCGCGGCGGCCTTCTCCTCCGAGCTGTGACGACGCGCCGTGGGCTTCCCGGCAGACTGTTCCTTCGGCACACCTGCATCCTCGTTTCCAAGGTCAGGAGCCTGCGGGATTTCCAGGATGATTCAGTGCTCGCGACGGCGATGCGCCCGACTGTGCCGGCTTTGGGAGCGGTGATGGCCGCTTCCATCTTCATGGCCTCGATGGTGGCAATGGTCTCCCCCGCCTCGATGGCGTCGCCGACGTCGACGGCGACGCTGACCACCCCGGCGAACGGCGCGGCGACGTGATCGGGGTTGCCGCGGTCAGCTTTCTCGGCGGTGGGCACCTCGGAGGCGATATTGCGGTCCCGGACCACGACGGGCCGCAGTTGGCCGTTCATGATGCACATGACGGCGCGCATGCCGCGCTCGTCGGGATCGGAGATGGCCTCCAGGCCGATCAGCAACTCCACCCCCTTCTCCAGCTCCACCCGGTATTCCTCACCGTGGCGCAGCCCATAGAACAACTGATTGTCGCTCAATTACTCTGTGTCACTGCATTGTTCGCGATGTCCCTCGAACTCCTTGGTAGGTCCGGGGAACAGCAGCCGGTTCAGCGCCGCCTGCCGTTTGCCGCCGGGCTGGGCCAGTACGGCTTCGTCCTCATGCGAGGGTTCCTGCTCCGACTTGGCGCCGCCACGGCCCTCCAACGCCATGGCCCGCAACGGTTCCGGCCATCGGCAGGCCGGGTCGCCGGGTCTGCGGAGAACTCCTCGGCCGAGATCCCCGCGCCCACCAGTGCCAGCGCCAGGTCGCCCACCACCTTGCTCGACGGGGTGGCCTTGATCAACCGGCCCAGGCTGCGTTCTGCCGCAGCATAGTTCGCCTCGATCTCCTCAAAACGGTCACCGAACCCGAGCACGATGGCCTGTTGGCGCAGACTGCTCAGTTGCCACCGGCAATCTCGTGGGTGTACACCCTGCCCGTGGGGGCAGGCAGACCAGACTCGAACGGCGCGTATACCTTTCGCAGGGCTTCCCAGTACGGTTCCAGCTCACAGACCGCATCAAGCGACAATCCGGTGTCGCGGTGGATGTGGGCCGCGGCCGCGACGATGGAACTCAACGCGGGCTGACTGGTGGTACCCGCCAGCGGCGCGGCGGCTCCGTCGACAGCATCGGCGCCGGCCTGCCACGCCGCCAGGTAGGTGGCCAACTTCCCACCGGGGGTGTCGTGGGTGTGCACGTGCACCGGCAAGTCGAAGTTGCTCTTCAGCGCAGAGACCAACGTTGCCGCCGCCGGGGGCCGTAGCAGTCCGGCCATGTCCTTGATGGCCAGCACGTGTGCCCCGGCCTCGACGATCCGCTCGGCCAGTCGCAGGTAGTAGTCCAGGGTGTAGAGATCCTCGGCCGGGTTGGACAGATCACCGGTGTAGGACATCGCGACTTCGGCAAGGGTGCTGTTGGTTGCCCGCACCGCCTCGATGGCCGGCCGCATGCTCTCGATGTTGTTGAGCGCATCGAAGATTCGGAAGATGTCGATGCCGGTGGCCGCCGCCTCGTCGATGAAGGCGGTGGCGACGATCTCGGGGTAGGGGGTGTAACCCACGGTGTTGCGACCCCGCAGCAGCATCTGCAGGCAGATGTTCGGCAGCGCTTCCCGCAACGCCGCCAGCCGCTCCCAGGGTCCTCTTTCAGGAACCGCAAAGCGACGTCATAAGTGGCGCCGCCCCAGCACTCCACCGACAACAGCTCCGGCATCATCCGCGCCACATACGGCGCCACCCGCAACAGGCCGGTCGAGCGCAGGCGCGTCGCCGACAACGACTGATGCGCATCCCGAAACGTCGTGTCGGTGACGCCGACGGCCGGAGAATCTCTGAGCCACTGGGCGAAACCCTGCGGACCCAGCTCCAGGAGCTTTTGCTTGGACCCCGGCGCCGGCGTCACTGAGAGGTTAATGTCGGGGAGCTTGTGATACGGATACGCCGTCGACGGCCGCTCCCCGTGCGGCTTGTTCACCGTCACATCGGCCAGAAAGTTGACGATCTTGGTCCGCATCCGCACCGGCCGACACCGCGGTGGCGACGATCTAGTCGACGGAGAGGTACGCGCGAACCGGATGACCCACCTCACCAATCTGATAGGACTCGTCGGCCTTCAGACGGTGCACTGAGTTGCGGTCCTCGTACGGGTACACCGCCACGGTGCCGACCTTCAATTCGTACGCCGCGCGGAACGCCCGGATCGCGATCTCACCGCGATTGGCGACCAATACCTTTGAGAATGCGCTCGGCTTTCCTTCGCTGTCGACAAGAAGCTTTGTATAGGTGCTGAATTGACCGCGGGTGCTCAGGTGATGGTCACGCCGCCATCCACCGTGATTGTTTGACCAGTGACGTAGCCCGCTGCGTCCGAGACGAGCCACACCAGGGTGGCCGCCAACTCGTCCGGGTTGCCGGACCGCCCGAGAATCATTCGATGTGCCAAGCCGTCGAGGTATCCCTCGTGATAGTCGTCGGTCATCTCGGACTGGAAGAAGCCTGGGGCGATTGCGTTCACGCGGATGCCTTTTCGTCCGCCCCATTGTTGGGCCAGGTCTCGGGTCAGACCGATGATGCCAGCCTTGCTCGCCGTGTAAGCGGCCTGGGGTAAACCGGCGGTGGTGATGCCGAGGATGCTGGTGATGTTCACGATGGAACTGCCCGGCTCCATGACGCGTCCACACGCTTGGGCCGCCCAGTATGAGCCGTGCAAGTTTACGTTCAACACAGCGCGAAATTCTTCGGGCGTCTCACGCGTCGCGGGCCTCGCCGAAGCGATGCCAGCGTTGTTGACGAGGATGTCGACCTTTCCGAACTCAGCGACCGCTGAGTCGACCAGAGCCGCACAATCGTGGGGATCGGAAACGTCGGTTGCCACGACATGAGCTCGCCGGCCGATGCGGTGAACAGCCGCAGCCGTGTCTCGAAGCTTGTCCACGCGCCGCGCCGCCAGGACAACGTCCGCACCAGCTTCTGCTAAGCCCTTGGCGAAGGCGACACCTAGACCGGAAGACGATCCAGTGATGATTGCTACCCGGCCGTCAAGGCGAAATTTGTTCAATAGCACTGAGTTCAGCCTCCGTCGGTCAGAACCACGCGGGGTTCATGTCTAGGGTCGTCCGGTCAAGACTGGCGAGAAGGTCTAGTTGCGGTCCTACCTTGGGGAGCTCGTATCGAAAGAAGTAGCGGGCTGCTTGGCGTTTGCCGTCATAGAAGTCACCCGACTGGTCACCCACGGCGAGGAGTTGTTCGAGCCACATCCAGGCGATGACGGTGTGTCCGACTGCCTCCAGGTAGATCGATGAGTTCGCCAGTGCGACAGCTGGGTCGCCCTCAGCCCCGATCTGGGTGGTGACGTCGAGAACTCGCCCCCATACGGACGCGAGACTGGAGGCGTAGGAGTCAGCGTCGCCACCGGCAAGCCGGCCGCGCTGCACTGTGGCCTCGATCTTGGCAGTGAGCAGCTTCAGGCCCGCTCCGCCCTGCATGGTGACTTTACGGCCAAGCAGATCCAGGGCTTGGACGCCGTGCGTGCCCTCGTGAATGGAATTCAGACGATTGTCGCGGTAGTGCTGTTCGACGTCGTAGTCCCGGGTGTAGCCGTACCCTCCGTGGACCTGGATGGCCAAGCTGTTGGCTTCGAGGCACCATTGCGACGGCCAGCTTTTTGCGATCGGGGTGAGGACATCGAGCAGAAGCATTGCCTTAGTGGTGGCTTCGTCATCTTCTGCTGTGTCGTGTTCGTCGACGAGCAGCGAGCAATATAGGCCGAGCGCGAGTCCACCCTCGACATAGGACTTCTGAGCCAACAACATTCGCCGAACATCCGCGTGTTCGATCAATGCGACTGCAGGTGACGCGGGATCTTTAACCCCGGGCGCACGCCCTTGTGTACGAGTACGGGCATATTCCACCGATTTCAGATAACCGACATAGCCCAACGCGATCGCTAGGAATCCGACGCCGATACGCGCCTCGTTCATCATGTGGAACATGTAGTTCAAGCCGCGGTGTTCTTCGCCGACCAAAAAGCCGATGGCGCCGCATTCGCCGTCTGGGGTGTGTGCCCCATCTCCAAAAGCCAATAAGGTGTTCGTCGTTCCGCGGTTCCCCATCTTGTGATTGAGGCCGGTCAAGATGACGTCGTTGCGTATACCGGACACGCCATCGCCCGCAGGGAGGAATTTCGGCACGATAAATAGCGAAAGCCCTTTGACGCCTGGCTGTCCGCCTGGAATCTTAGCCAAGACCAGGTGCACGATGTTCTCGGTCAGGTCGTGGTCTCCGCCGGAGATCCACATTTTGGTTCCGGTCAAGCGATATCGGCCATCGTCCTGTTTGAGAGCGCGGGTGGTGATGTCGGCAAGTGACGAGCCCGCCTGCGGTTCGGACAGGCACATGGTCCCGAAGTACCTGCCCCCGAGCATCGGACGTACGTAATCGTCGATCTGCTGCTCGGTTCCGTAAGTGGCAATCAGATTGGCGTTGGCAATGGTGAGAAGGGGATAGCTCGAGGTTGCGGCATTGGCGGCTTGGAACCAGGCCATGGTCGCGCGAGAAACAGCTGTCGGAAGCTGCATTCCTCCGATGCGCTCATCGAACTGCCCGGCTAGCAGCCCTGCGCCAGAGAAGGCGTCGAGGGCCTTCTTGACCTCGCTGATAATCTCCACTGTGCCGTCTGGACGCATGGTCGGCTCGTTGGCATCGGACTTCTTGTTGTGCGTAGCGAAGTACTTGTGGGCAATGTCTGCACTGAGCTCGAGCACCGCATCGAACGTCTCGCGAGAATGTTCCGCGAATCGCTCACGACTGGTCAACGCCGTGACATCGAGCCACTCGTATAACAGAAACTCGAGATCGCGCCGGGAAAGAACCTCTGTCATGCTTTATGCCTTTCGAGATATGCCATCAGATGGATACGCCTCCGTCGACGGGCAAGACAGCACCGGTCACATAACCCGCCTCCTCTGAGGCGAGAAAGCAGATAGCAGACGCGATTTCAGTGGGGGCGGCGAACCTCGATATGGGTCCGGTAAGCTCGGCGATTTTGTCCGCTGGGATCGACGCGGTCATGCGGGTAGCCGCGTTTGGCGAGACTGCGTTCACCGTGACACCGAACGCCGCAAGTTCCTTGGCCGCAGTCTTGGTGAAACCGATGATGCCCGCCTTGGCGGTGGCGTAGTTGGCCTGGCCGCGATTGCCATGCAGGCCGGTATAAGAGGTGACGTTGATGACGCGACCGTAGTTCTGGGCGCGGAAGTGCGGGACGCACGCACGGGTGAAGCGGAACGTTCCGCCAGCGTGGACGCCCAGGACCTCGTCCCAGTCCTCGTCGGTCAGCTTCCACAACACCTTGTCCCGCAGGATCCCGGCATTGTTGACTAGTACGTCGACACGGCCCGTGTCGGCGACCACCCTGGCGATGACGCGCTCGACGTCGTCGGTACTGGACACGTTGGCGGCGATGCCCCTGGCGCCCACGTCCTTGGCGGCCTTTTGGAGTTCGTCGGCGTCGAAGTCGACCATGAAGACGTCGGCCTTAGCGTCGGCGAAATGCTGCGCCAATGCCTGACCGATGCCCCGCGCCGCGCCGGTGACGACCACCGACTTGCCAGTGAAGTCGTAGCTGATGTTTCCCATATCGTCCCTGCCTTCTAGCTGAGTCGTTCCAGGACCATGGCCATGCCCTGGCCGCCTCCCACGCACATCGTCTCGAGGCCGACCAGCTTGTCGTGGGTTTGCAGGTTGTTCAGCAGCGTCGCGGTGATTCGTGCACCCGTCATGCCGAAGGGGTGCCCCAGGGCGAGTGCACCTCCCGAAACGTTGAGCTTGTCTTCGTCGAGCCCAAGACCTCTTGCCGAACCGATGACCTGCACTGCGAATGCCTCGTTGATTTCGAAGAGGTCTACGTCGGCGACGTCCATTCCCGCCAAGGCCAGTGCCCGGTTGGTCGCCTCAATCGGGCCGAGCCCCATGATCTCCGGTGATAGCCCCGACACCGCGGTCGACACGATCCGGGCCAACGGGGTCAATCCCAATTGCTTCGCCTTGACGTCGGACACGATGACCAAAGCGGCTGCACCGTCGTTGAGAGGGCATGCGTTTGCCGCGGTGACGGTCCCGTCCGGCCGAAAGACGGGGGCCAGTTGACTGACGCTGTCATAGGTTGTGCCGGCGCGCGGGCCGTCGTCGGTGGTGATCACGGTGCCGTCGGGCAGTGTGACTGGGGTGATCTCACGCTGATAGAAGCCGTTAGCGATGGCGGACTCTGCGCGGTTCTGGGATCGAACGGCCCACCGGTCCTGCTCCTCGCGGGTGATGCCCGTGATCTGGGCGACGTTCTCCGCGGTCTGACCCATCGCGACATAGGTATCAGGGAGTAATCCCTCATCTCGCGGATCGGTCCACCGCTCGCCGCCCTGCGCCAGTTTCGCCGTCCGCGCCTCGGCGGCCGCATAGAGGGGATTGTGCGTGTTAGGCAACGAATCCGAATTTCCCTTGCTGTAGCGGGACACCGTCTCGACGCCGGCCGAGATGAAGGCTTCACCCTCCCCCGCCCTGATCGCATGCATGGCCATCCGAGTGGTCTGCAGCGACGACGAGCAGTAACGGGTGATCGTGGTGCCGGGCATGAAGTCGAAGCCAAGTTGGATCGCGACGTTGCGGCCCATGTTCTGCCCTTGCTCGCCACCGGGCAGACCACAACCGAGAATCAAGTCATCAATTTCGGCCGGATTCAAAGCCGGAACGCCGTCCAAGGCAGCCTTGACCATTTGAGCGGCCAGGTCGTCGGGTCGCATGTCGACCAGCGAGCCCTTCACGGCGCGCCCGATCGGCGAACGGGCAACGGAGACGATGACGGCCTCGGGCACGGATACTCCTAAAGGTGTCGAGCACGCGGGGACGCTCGCTCAGGCTGTTCTCGCCGAGCACGTCACCATCGAGCTATGCAAGCGCATATTTTCTATGCGCGTGCATATACTGGCTGCGGTGACGCGGGTCTGTCAAGCCCTGGCACCGGAAAGGAGTGTGGCTCAATGAGTTCGAACTCGACAACCGATCACGTGGGGACCTCGAAGGCCGCGACACGCATCCGCGACGCCGGGATCGAAATCTTTGCCGCCAAGGGCTACGGCGCCACGACCACGCGGGAGATCGCCGCGCGGCTCGGCTTAAGCCCCGGAGCGATGTATCCGCATTACAAGACCAAGGAATCGTTGCTCTTCGCAATCAGTGTGCAGGGCCACGAGTCGGCCTTGCTCGCGACCACCTCCGCGGACCGACCATCCGACTCTCCGCGTGACAGGTTGGCCGCGACCGTAGCGGCGTACGTGATTTGGCATGCGCGCAATCAATCACTCGCCAAAGTCGTCCAGCACGAACTACGTTCGCTGTCGCCGGATCACTTCAAGTACATCGCGTCCATTCGGCGTCGAACCTCGGAGGTGTTCGCTCGTATCATTCACCTCGGCAACGAGCAGGAGGCGTTCCACACGATTGACGCCGAGGCGGCCACGCTGGCGATCACCTCGCTTGGTGTCGATGTCAGCAGGTGGTTCCCCTCGCACGCGTACTCAGACCCCGAGGTGCTCGCCGAACGGTATGTCGAGTTGGCTCTGCGAATGGTGGGGGCAGTCAATTGAGTTCACAATGACCGTTTCTCGCGTGTCATGGCAAGGACCTCCTCGACGAAAGGTCCCGCAGTGAAACGCGGTCTAATGGATTGGTCAAAGCTCCAAGACCAACCTCGGGGTGCGTGCCCGCGAGACACAGACCATCATCGTCTCGTTGCTTTCCCGTTCCTCGGGAGTGAGCGCGCTGTCGCGATGCAATGGAACACCTTCCAAGACTTCGGTTTCGCACGATCCACACAATCCCTCAGTGCAGGATCGAGGAACTTTCACACCTGCCTCGGTGGCTACGTCCATGATCGATCGGTCAGCCGGGATCTGCAATGTGATGCCGGAGATGGAGAGCTCTACCTCGAAGGCGGCCAAGTCTCCGGCATCGTCTGCTTGTGGGGCCACGAACCGTTCCATGCGCACACGCTCGACGGGCCAGTTCTCACATGCTGCACCCACCGCCTTCAGCAGCGGTTCCGGACCGCAGCAGTACAGCACGGTCTTCCCGTTCTCCTCACAGATCGCCGCGAGGTCGAGAAAACCGTTCTCGTCTTGAGGCCAGACCCGTGGCCTTATCCGCGAACTTCGACACCGAATCCACTTGTGCCATGGACGATCTCGACCGGCCACCGTAATAAAGCTTCCAGTCGGCGCCGGCGGCTTCGGCGGCCTGCAGCATCGGCAGCAGCGGCGTGATACCGATTCCCCCGGCGATGAAGACATAGTGCGTTGATGCCACGAAGGAGAATTTATTGCGCAAGCCGGTGACCTTGACGCGGGAACCCTTGCGCAGCTGGTCGTGGATGAACTTGGACCCACCGCGCCCCTGGTTTTTCCGGAGGACTGAGATCTTCCACTCGTCTTGATCACTCGGATCGCCGTGCAGAGAGTGCTGGCGCACCATGCCACCGGACACGTGCAGGTCGATCTGCGCGCCCGGCTCCCAGGTCGGAAGCGCAGAAGCGGGCGCCCATCGCCCTCAGGTCGCCGTAACGTCAACTAGACAACGCCGTCGGCGACGAAGCGGCGGTCGAACACCACCCGGTCGATACCGGCGTCGCCGAACTGATCTTCCTCGTCGCTGCGTCCCATGATCGTCTCGTTTTCGTGCGTCGGCAGGGCAGGAGAAGCCCTAGCGGCGATGGATGGCAGGCAGGACCGAGGGCTACCACCTCAGTACTCCTCGCCCATCATGCGCAAGTAGGTGTTGATGGTTCCGCGTAGCGGAGCTTCGGCCTTCTCGCTGTTTGGGGCCCGGGCTAAAGCGCCGTGAACGCATTCCCCCTGGGTGCCGTCGCAGATCTTGCGATCCTGCTCGTTGACGATGTTGAGCAGCATTACCATCTCGTCGACGTCGTAGTCTTCGCCCTCGACGGCATCCTTGTTGACCCACCAGTTGGTGCCCCACCGGGTCTCCTCCACAGATACCGGTTCCAGATGTTGCGTGACGCCGAAATCGGGGTAGAAGCACAGCCACCACACCGCCGGGGTGGTGAGGAAGGCCGCCGCGAACCCCTGCTCCGGCTCCACGCCGCGGTCGAACTCACCGAACTTCTTGTTGACGTAGGCGCCGTTTGGCGCCCAGGTCTTCATCCCCTCCTTGAGATCCCCTCCTTGAGCAGGTTGCACGCCCCGGGGATGTATTCGCCGACCTCCCATTCATCGCCCATGGAGCCATACATTCCCCAGACATCGACGACCTCGGCGAACTCCGGGTGCGCTGTGGCGCAGTAGTGGCACGCTAGGAAGTTCTCCAAGACGAGCTTTCAGTTCGCCTTGAACACGACTTCGCTGGTCGCCACCTTCGAAGTCCTGCCCTCCGCAAGAGCCAGCGAAGCGCTAGATCGACTCGCACGAGGAGACGTGCGCTACCGATTCGTCCTCGACCTCTCCGATCTCGACAGCGCAGCCGACTAAAGGCCAGGCAACCGCCCTGAGACGGAAACGAAGTCGTCCAAAATCGATCCCGTCGAGATTCGAATGACCCCGGGGCGCAGTCGCAATGGATGCGGTTACACGAGTCTGCAACGCGACGGGTCGCTGGTCATTTTCGTGTAACTCCCTCGGCTGAACGATATAGGCGGCGGCGGGCCGAAAGAACCGACGGTTGATCGAACCGACAGCCTGTCCGCGGGGGTCGGCTTTCGGCCTGCGAGCCGCTGTCGCGTTAGCTGACGTCTGTCAGCGCGGCGCCGCCATCGCGAAGAGTTATGACGTTGAGGGCCGAGAACTCGAGCGTCCATAGGTTTCCGTGATGCGGGTATTTTGCCGTCATAGTGGCCACTAAATCTTCCGCAGTTTTGGCCGACTCGAACGCCGCAGCGAAATCTTTGATGTAAGAACGTGTTTGGGAGATCATGGCATCCACGGCGTAGTCATCCCCGTCGGGGCGTCGGTGGCCGGCGACGATCATTTTTGGTCTCAGATTCTCGACGATGTCGACGGTGTCGAGCCAGTCGTGCCATTGCTGGGGCGTGGAGAGGCCGAGCATCGCGTGGATTTCGTTGTAGATCGCGTCGCCGGCCACGACCACGTCGATGGCTGGCACGTGGACGATTGAGGTCGGGTGGATATCGGCTTGCTTGACCTCGATGATGTGCAGAGGTGAGCCGTCGACGTAGAGCGTGCGGTCCTCGATCGGGTCGGGTAAACGCCCTCCCTTTACGCAGGCGTCACCGAACAACAGCCCCCACTGCAAGTCCTGAAGCTCCATTGTTTGCTTCATTTCCTCGGCCACGTTGGGCAGCGCCACACACCGTGCGTCCGGGAATCGCTCGAGCAACGGTCCCAGGCCCAGGTAGTGATCGGCGTGGGCGTGGGTGATGTAGATGGTGGTGAGCGTCTTGCCTGTGCGTTCGATCAGATCGCCGAGATCGCGGACGTCGTCTTTGAGGTATTGAGCGTCGATCAGGACTGCCTCGGTTGCGCCACTGATAATTGTGGAGGTGGTGGGCGAGAACTTGCCTGTCGGCGTGCCGGGAACTTCGACGGCGGGGATGTTGGGCCAGCGGCCGACGTAGACCGTCGCGCGGATCGGCCGAGGCGCCGCGGGTCCGGCGTGGTCTGTGTCGTTGGAGTGGGTTTCGGTGCTCACGGGTTCCTCCGGGTTCACACGCTGGTTCGTCTGGGCGTGTCGGTCGAATGGCGTCGATCCTCGATCTGGCTGACGTATCGACACCACCACGCTAGGTTTCGGTGCTTTATCGGGCAAAGGATCAGCGCGCCGGATTTCGGTATTTGGCTGCCAACGTCGCATACACCTGGACTCTGGTCGGGAGAGCAATTGAGATCGACCGTCTGAATTCACCTTCGTCGCGATCCTCAACGATCACACGCAGTGTCCTTATGGCGAGTCCCCGATACTGAGTCCACCCGGATTCAGAGTCGGGTTTTTCGATCCAGATTCAGTTCATGCTGCAGGCCATCGGGGTGGGGGCGCACCTGCAGACCGCAGCGTACTCGGCCGGTGTTCGGTATCCCAGGGCCGAGTGGCGGTGCCGGTGGTTGTGCTCGGCCTTGAAGTCGCCGATGACCACGCGGGCCTCGAGCAGGGTGTTCCAGTGGTTGCGGTTGAGGCACTCCTTGCGTAGTCGGTTGTTGAACGATTCGATGTAGCCGTTGTTCCACGGCGTCCCGGGCGGGATGTAGGACATGCCCGTCTTTCCGTCGCAGAACTGTTGCAGCGCTTGAGAAATGAACTCCGGACCGTTGTCCATCCGCAGCACTTTCGGCGGCCCGCCCGCGGCGGCGAACACCGTCGTGAGCTCGGTGACGAGCCACTCGGCGGTGATCGAGCGGTCGACGATGTTCAGCATCGAGACCCTCGTGTGTTCGTCGATCATCGACGCAATCTTGATCGCCGTCCCGTCGACGGTGGAGTCGAACTGGAAGTCGATCGCCCACACCACGTTCGGGGCGTCAGCGGCGATCGGAGGGATCGACGACACCCCAGCCCGCTTACGTGGGCTGGTCACCTTCACCTGCAGTCCCTCCTCGCGCCACAGGCGGTGGATCTTCTTCTTGTTGACCTCACGGCGCTCGTCGCAACGCAACGCCGCCCACGCACGGCGGAACCCGTGGCACGGGTTCTTCGTGGCGTAGGAGCGCAGCCCGGCCCGCATCTCAGCGTCCGGATCAACCGGGGTCTGAGCCTGCGGGAGATTGCGGTAGGTGGAACGGGGAAGCCCAACTACGTTGCACGCCAACCGTTCCGACATGCCCAACACATCTTTGAGCATGTCCACGGCACGCCGCTTCGCAGCTGGGCTCAGAATTTTCCCTTCGCCACCTCCCGCAACGCGTCCTTGACCAACTCTGCCTCAGCAAGCAGCCGCTTGAGTCGGGCGTTCTGCTCGCGGAGCTCCTTGAGTTCCTTGGCGGCGTCGGTGTCCATCCCACCGTATGCGCGGCGCCAGTTGTACAGCGTCGCCGGCGAGACGCCGAGTTCGGCGGCGATCTCCTCACCGGTCTTGCCCTGCGCGGTCAGCTCGTCCGCTCGGCGCAGCTTGCGCACGATGTGCTCCGCGGAATACCGCTTCCGACCAGCCATGTGTTTCATCGTCCCTTCTCGCCCAACATCGGGCCACAGGACTCTAAAACTGGCTGGACTCATTCACCGCGAACACGCCACTTACTCTGCACCGCAACAGCCAGGCGCGACCGGCAACAGGGCGACGAGCGCTCGCGACGCCGCGGCCTACGTCGTGTGGTGCCACGGCCAATCGCACAACTCTCGCGTTGGGGATTGGCCGTGGTCGCGAGCTTCGACCAAGCCGTAAACGTCAGACCGTCTCGTACGCGACTGGCCGGTTCTCTTGAGCCCACAATTTCTCGGCGTCCGACTCCGCGGCGGGAGGCACCATGCCCTGGACCTGCCAGAAGTCGAGCGGAGTTTCGTCGACGTGAATCTCCCAGTCGTATCCGCGATCTTTGACGAAAGGCGCGATCATCGATTCGAAGATTGTCAACGCATCCCTTCGAAGCTCGGTCGTTGGAAGTTGTCGTGCGATGTGCTCGGCCACCAGTCGCACGAAGTTGCTTCTCGGCTCAGCGCCAATGAGGAAATTCTCCTCGGCGACTTCGTGAAATAGCACGTTGACGTAGAACTTCGGTAATCCTGCGTAGTCCACGTAGACGCTGGTCAGCGCCGCCGCCAAGGCTTTCTTGTCCTCGGCGGTGTAGGCGCCAACTGGAGTGTAGATGTGCCAAAGAGGCATGTGGTCATCTCCTATGATTTTCGTTCTGCCAGGTGTCGGCGGAAGGTAACTCACTGTTGCAAAATTTTGCGCGAAGCGTCACCCACTACCCAGTTACGTTAGCTGGGCCACACGCACCTGGTACAGGACAAGTGCGCCTAATACCGGTACAAGCCTGCCGCCCGAAACCGCGTCGACCGGAGAAGGGATCTAGGAGCGTTGAGCGCCACCGGTTCCGCGCCGCACCAAGGTTGTGCCGCGCATTTTCTACGCATCCACAGCGGCTGAGGGCTTAGTCTGCTGGTGGCGGGAGGAGTTGTCGGAGCGTCGAGCCCAGGCCGGCAGCGAGATTCAAAGCCTTCGAGTCGATACCGAGGGTTTCAATAGGCATTGGAAAGACGCGCCCACTGCCGGCACAGGCCTGCCAGGCCTGTGTATCTTCTCGCATTACGCGAAACCAATCGGTTTACCACGCCAGGATCGTCGGCTAGCCTGCACGCATCAGCCCCTTCGGGGAGAAGTTTCAACATCAGAAGTTCGCGACTACAAGGGCCGTTCGGAGCTTTTCACCCCCGGCCCGAACCGTATCTAGGAGACTCACATGAAACGTCGCCTCTTTAACGCAGACCACGAAGCATTCCGCGAGTCGGTGCGCGATTTCGTCGACAGGCATATCGGACCCAACGAGGACAAGCTGATCGAGCAGCGCTATATCGATCGTGAAATCTGGCTCGAGGCCGGCAGCCTTGGTTACCTCGGTCTGGACGTTCCAGACCAATACGGCGGCAGCGCAGCGGGTGACTACCGTTTCAATGCTGTTCTCGGCGAGGAGCTTTCGCGCTCCAGCGCGGCGGTGGCATCGGGGTTCGGTATCCACTTCGATTGTGTCGCTCCCTACCTTGTCGAGCTCACGACCGAAGAACAGAAGCGCAGGTGGCTGCCCAAGTTCTGCAGCGGCGAACTGATCTCCGCCATTGCGATGACCGAACCGTCAGGCGGATCCGATCTCGCGGCGCTGAAGACAACTGCGGTCAAGGACGGCAGCAGCTACGTCATCAACGGATCGAAAACGTTCATCACCAACGGATTTCAGGCTGACCTCGTGATAGTCGCCGCACGAACGACGCCGGAAAGGAAGTCCAAGGGAATTACCTTGTTTGCCGTGGAAGCAGCTACTCCCGGCTTTACCCGCGGCCGCAAGCTAGACAAAGTAGGACAACCCGAGGCCGACACAGCCGAACTCTTCTTCGACAACGTCCGCGTCGAGCGCTCCAACATCATCGGAGAAGTAGATCAGGGGTTCATTCACATGATGAAGATGCTGCCCCGGGAGCGGATCAGCTGCGGCATCGCAAACCTTGCCCATACGCGGCGCATCCTCGAGGAGACTGTGGCCTACGCTCAGCAGCGGAAAGCCTTCGGACAGTCGATCGGTTCGATGCAGTGGAACAAATTCCTCCTCGCGGAGATGGTAACCAAACTCGATGTCGCGCAGGCATTTGTCGACGAATGCGTCGCTGTGCATATGACCGGGGACCTAACCGCCGTCGACGCGGCGAAGGCCAAGTTCTGGTCCTCGGAGATTCAGAACGAGATTCTCGATCACTGCGTGCAAATCCACGGCGGATACGGCTTCATGAACGAATACCGCGTCGCGCGAGCATGGAAAGACGCGCGGGTGACCAAGATCTGGGCCGGATCGAATGAGATTATGCGCGAAGTCATCAGCCGGGAGCTCGCTCTCTAGGCCGATCGAAACGAAGATCAATTCGTCAAGCGAACACCGCACTTCGCCGCACTGCCGCGAAGTGCGGTGTTCAATTGAGGGGTGCGACCAAAACGTGCCGGTCGGAAAGCAACAAACCGGCACCGTCCAGCGTGCACCATGCTGCAAGCCACGTCAGCGACATTGTTCGTACCTCAGCACTTCTCAGTGCACGTCAGCTGCATCCAGCAGCGTGGCCGCCGTCGGTGTTACCAGATCTTTCAGGGTTTCGGCCCGGATGCCCGCGCGACTGCTCGCACCGTCGAAGACGAGCATCAGCTGCCGCGCAAGCAAAGACGCGTCGCGTGCGCCGCCGCGCACAGCCTCCGCTTCAAAGTAGTCCGTAAGCAACTTCTTGGTTTTGCGAGCGATGCTGAACGCCGGATTGCGGGTGTCTTTAATCTCCACCTGGGCGGCCAGATAGGGGCATCCGTGGTAGTCCCGGCGCGACGCTAGTACGGTCAATTGATCGAACACGTGCAATATGTTCTCGCGCGCCGAACCGGCGTTGACCTCGTCCGGTAGAAGCTGCTCGGCGTAATCTGCTGCTCTCTGTTGCAAGCTCGCCGCCAAGAGATGATCCTTACTTGCGAACATTTGGTACATGGAGCGCTTGGAAACACCTGCGGACTTACACAACGCCTGTACTCCCACGCTGACGCCGTTGGTGTAACTAAGCAACCCTGCGGCCGCGAGTAGTCGTTCCCGTGGGTTAGCAGGGGTACTGGCTCTCATACGCCAAGCCTAACCTGGACGCCGTTTAGGTGAAAAGTACGGTTTCTGCACCTCACTGGTCCGCTCACCCCGATGTCCAGTTGGCACGGATATACCGAAGGGCTCCACAGGTAATCAACTTTCGAGGCAGTCCCTGAAAGCACCCGAGCCTTGCTGTCGACTGACACTGATATCGATCTCGCTTCAACCGGTAAGGCTCAGTAAGTGTCCGGGCCCTCGCGGAAGCGGCGGGCGAATTCGATGTACCAGTCAAGTGAGTCGGGGTTAGCCACCGCCGCTCGGTTGACGGCTTTCGATTCAGCCGTGCCCTGCAGAATGCGTTTGATGGGCAATTCGAGCTTCTTGCCGGTCACCGTAACGGGTACCGATGGCGCCGCGATGACGTCGTCGGGCACGTGTCGCGGTGACACGTGTTCGCGGATGGTCTGACACACCCGATGGGCCAGTTCGTCATCAAGTTCTACGCTTGGGGCAAGGACGACAAATAGGGGCATGTAGTAGTTCCCGTCGGACAGTTCCACGCCGATCACGAGGCTATCGATGACTTCTGGCAATGCCTGCACCGCTGCGTAGATGTCCGCGGAGCCCATCCGCACCCCGCCGCGGTTGATGGTTGTGTCGGATCTACCGTGGACCACGTAGGTGCCGTTCTCAGTGACAGTCATCCAATCGCCATGGCGCCAGACGCCGGGGAAAGTGTCGAAATATGCTTTGCGGTAGAGCGTTCCGTCAGGATCGTTCCAGAACTGGATAGGCATTGACGGCATCGGTGCGGTGATCACCATCTCCCCCACCTCCCCAGTGACCGGTTGACCGGTCTCCGTCCACGCTTCGATCGACACGCCCAGGTAAGGGGCTTGCAGTTCTCCGGCGTACACGGGCAACATCGGGTTGCCGCCGACAAAGCCGCTGCAGACGTCGGTGCCGCCGCAGTCTGAGCTCAGGTGCAGATCGGCGCCGACAGCGTCGTATACCCACTGCCATGTCGACTCCGGCAGGGGTGAACCGGTACTGGAAATCGATCGCAACGAGGTCAGATCATATCGCTGCGCTGGGTGCACGCCGGACCGCTGGCAAGCAGTCAGATAGGCCGCCCCGGTGCTGAATCTCGTGGCCTGTTGCGCGGCACAGATGGCGAAAAGCTCATCGGGCCCAGGGAAAGCCGGGCTTCCGTCATAGGTGATGATCGTCGCCCCCACCGCAAGGCTGCTCACAAGCATGTTCCACAGCATCCACCCGGTGCTGGTATAGACGAATACACGATCTTCGGGACCCGTATCCATCTGCAGCGCAGAAACTTTCAAATGCTCAAGCAGAATGCCGCCGTGTGAGTGAACAATTCCTTTCGGCAGCCCGGTCGTCCCCGAGCTGTAGAGAATCCACAACGGGTGTTCAAACGGCACCTGTTCGTAAACCGGCGTTGCCACACCGTGCACCAACTCATCGAAGGCCGTTGCCCCGGACAGGATTTCGCGGTCGGGTCGCAGATTTCGCACGATGATGCACTGTTGCACCGTGGGCAGCTGCGCACGCAGCTCCTCGATCACGCCAATCCGATCAATCGCTTTACCACCGAACCTGTAGCCGTCCGCGGCAATCAGGATGGTCGGCTCGACCTGCCGGAATCGATCGAGTACACCGCTCGCTCCGTACTCAGTTGGGCACACCACCCACGTGGCCCCCAGACTCGCGGTCGCCAACAACGCGACAACCGCTTCAGGAATATTGGGCAGGTAGCCAGCTATTCGGTCACCGGGGCGCACGCCCATTTGGCGCAGTTCAGCTGCAAGCGAAGCTGTTTGGGCAGTCAGCTCGGCCCAGGACAATTCCACTACCGCACGATTCTCGCCCAACGCGATCACTGCCGGTCGGTGGCTATTGTGATGGGCAAGCACATTCTGCGCCCAGTTGAGCCTGGCGCCTGGGAACCACCGGGTTCCCGGCATCGTGGAGTCCACCAGGACGGCGCTGGGTTGTTCAGAGGCATTGATTTCGAAGAAGTCCCATAAAGAACGCCAGAACTCTGCGGGTTCCGTGGTCGACCATTTCCACAGGTCGTCATAGGCGTCGAAGTCCAGGCCGCGGCTTGTGTGGAGCCAATCGAGGTAACCGTTGAGACGGCTGCTGGCGATGCGCTGCGGCGACGGCGCCCAGAGCAGTTGCCGCGTTTTGACACTTGTCGTGGTCATCTCAGTCATTTGTTTCTCCACGTGAAGAAGCCGGTTTGGTCCCTGTTCGGGTGATCTTCTGGTCGCCATTGAGCTTTCCGAGGGCGGTGGCCGTGCCGACGATCGCAAACGAATCGGCATAAGGAGACGCGCCGGCCTCTGCGTCTCCGGCGGTTACCTCGATGGCCCGTTCCTGTACCTTGTTCCGCCATTCGCCCCGACCACCGTCTATACGATTGATGTCCGGACAGTGCTGCAATTACGCCAGGTAGTGCGCAAAGTGGTCGCGGGCGGCGGTCACGGCTGTGGCAAAGATCGTCTCGTCCGTGTAGATGTCAAAGTGCCCGCCCGGAACGACAAGAAGTTGTTTGGGTTCCCGCGCACGCTCGTAGGCGTCGAACGCGAACTCGGCGGGAGTGACGACGTCTTCGGCAGCCACGATCATCAACAGGGGGGTGGGCGAGATGCGGTGGATTCCATCGCCGGGCTCATACTCGCCGCTTCTCTCCAGCGAGCTAAATGTGATCTCGTTGCGCCACGCAGGGGCCCGCTCAGCTGCTGCCTTGGTGAAGTACTCCCATGCATCGGCGGTCGGCATGGTTGCCGCCGCGAACGGATTCTCGTCAACCAAGGGGAACATCGTCGGCTCCGCCCCGTCGTAGAGACGGCGGCGTTCGCCTTCGAGTTGGGCGCGAAGATCCGATAGCACATCACCGCGGATGGTGCTGCGCGTGATGCCATGGCCGGTGACGAAAGGTACCTGGGCGACAGCGGCTTTGACCCGTCGGTCAACGGCGGCAACGCTCAGAACATGGCCACCAGAGAAGCTGGTACCCCAGATTCCGACGCGCCGGCTGTCTACGTCCTGTCGTCCTGTCGCGTAGGTAATGGCATGGCGGAAATCACGGACCTGCCTGACCGGGTCGATCTCTTGGCGGGGCTGGCCGTCGCTGGCGCCGAGGTTGCGGTGGTCGTAGACCAGTACGTGAAGACCCGCGGAAGCGAACACCTCTGCGAAGTTTTCGAGATGCATCTCTTTGACTGCAGACATCCCATGCGCCATTACCACCACGGGGCGCGGGGTGTTCGCCCCTTTCGAGTGAAAGAACCAACCGCGCAAAGTGGTTCCATCAGCATTGAATTCAACATTTTCGCGTGACATCCGCGTTCCCATCCTGTGGCTTTTGGGTTTAGTGCCGACAGTTTCACGCGGCCTGGCCGCCGCCGACTTACCTGTTCTTCTACGCTAACTGGATCACACGCACTCGAGCACGGGATGATTGTGACCATTGCCGGTACAGGTCTGCCAGGGTTTCATCAGAGCTGAATTAGAAATTGCGGGTCCGGTCTAAAGCCTGGTGAACCGCTCCGTCACCACAAGCTGTTCGGTAACCCCGAGGTCGGAGATGAACGAGGCGCGCAAAGGTGCGGCGGGTGTGGGCGAACCGAAAGCGACGGTGGTCGTCGTCGAACACCCAGACCCTTGGGGCGCGTGAACTCCGAATCGGTGGAGTCGGTCTTGGCACACGGTCGGCTGGTGGTGTTCTACGCCGGCGAAGTCGACGACGACTTGCTCCCCGGCGGCCGGCGAGGTTGTCGATGGACGCTCAGGGATACAGGTGCAACGGAGCGCCGCGCGCGTCGGTGATGCGGTCATCCTTCGGTGGAGTACGACGCCGGAGGGCACTTGCTAGGTAGCCGGATGTGGATGTACGAGATCGTCTGACGCGCTGACTTCGGCAACCAGCTCGATGGCCCGTCCCAGGGTTTCCAGGCGTGCGTCGAGGGTGTCGCCCGCGGGATATAGGCGGACGGTGTTGACGCCGGCGTCGCGCCATACGCGTAACCGTTGGCGGACCATGGATTCCGTGCCGATCAGTGTCGTCGCCAACACCATGTCATCGGTCACCAGACGCGCGGCTCCCTCTCGGTCACCACCGAGCCAGCGCTCGCGTACCGCGGCAGCTACCTCAGCCCAGCCTTGACGGCTGTAGGCTTGGTTGTAGAAGTTGGTCGACGCCGATCCCATGCCGCCTAAGCTGAATGCCAGCTCTTTCTTGCGGTCTGCAACCATTTCGCTCAGCGAGTCTTCGTCGGCGGCGAAAGCCACCTCTGCGCCCTGACACACGTCGAAATCCGCTCGAGTACGCCCGCTTCGGTTCAACCCCTCGTCAACGTGGGAAAAATAGGCCGGGCCCGCGCCTTCCGGTACGAAGCTAGTGCCCAGCCACCCATCGGCGATCTCGCCGGCAAGCCGCAACATAGCCGGCGACAGCGCGGCGACATACACGGGGATCTCATGCTCGGCACGCGCCGAGAGCCGCATGGGCACGGCGTCTCCACCGGTCTTCGGAAGTTGAAACTCCGAACCCGAGTAGGCGATCTTTTCTCCGCTGAGAGCAAGGCGGACCACGTCGACGGTCTCGCGTAGGCGCTGCAAGGGCCGCGCGAAAGAAACACCATGTAGACCCTCGACCACCTGGGGACCAGATGGGCCCAGCCCCAACAAGAATCGGCCGCCGGACAAGTTCGATAAGGTTATCGCCACCTGTGCCACTGCCACTGGTGTACGGACTCCGACCTGCATGACCGCCGATCCGAGCAACATGCGGTCGGTGCAGGCCGCGTAGAAGCCGAGTGCCGACGGCGCGTCCGAGCCCCATGCCTCGGCCACCCAACAGACATCCAATCCCAGCCTTTCGGCTTCGATGACGAAGTCTCGTTGGTCGCTCCAGGGCTGGAAGCTCGAAGCTTCGATGGTGGTGGCCGTACGCATCTTCTACTCCCCGCCGACGTTGGATGGTTGGACATCGCCCTCGATGACCGACTCTCCGCCACCCGGCCGCTCATGACCCCGTCGCTGCACAATCCGTGTCAGCAACACCATTACCTCAATAGTTGCTCATTAAGACTAACTATAGCAGGACAGGCCGGGTGAGGGAACGCGGCCGATCACCGATGAGCCTTCAGGAATTGTTCGCTACGCCGAACCGCTGCTGGATGCGAGGACGCCGGCTCAGAGCCTCGGGGTAGCCCGGCCCCATTCGCATCGTCGTATCAGCCGCCCGCAGTGGCTCACCGCACGCCGTGCACACCACGTCTACGCCGCTGTCGTGGCCACACGAATCGTGGTGAAAGGTCACCGGCGGACCCTGCTCTCCAGCCAGCCAACGATCGCCCCAGGCCGATATCGCGGCAATGACGCCGAAGAAGTCGTTGCCCATCTCGGTGAGGACATATTCGTATCGGGTGGGTTCTGTTTGATACAAGCGCTTCTCGAACACACCAGCCTCGACAAGGCGACGCAGCCGATCAGCCAACGTGTTGCGGGCAATGCCCAGCCCCGATTGGAAGTCGTCGAAGCGCCGGAAACCGTAGAACGCCTCGCGCAGGATGAGCGGTGTCCACGCGTCGCCGAGTAGGTCCATGGTGCGAGCCACCGAACAGGGCCATCGCGCGAACGAAGTCTTTCTCATAGCAGACAACGATACCTCAGTTGTCCAAAAAGACTTGGCTGCTGGAAGGCACTCCAGCGTCCTGGCGCGGACGTTTTTAGGTGTGCGACTCCAAGAGAAGGGCGCCTAACGCGTCGAGCTGCTGGGCCGACGAACCAAATAGGCAGCGGCGGGCGCGAACCCTCTTGAGGAAGACGTGCGACGGGTGCTCCCAGGTGAAGCCGATACCGCCGTGGGCCTGTAGCGCGTCGGCTGTCGCCGCCTGCGCCGCGTCGCTGGCGGCCACCAGTGCCGTCCATGCGCCGGTCAACTCGTCGAGCTGCCTCTCCTCCGAAGCGGTGATGGCCGCGTCGACCACCAGTCGTGCGGCGTCCAACTGGACATGGCGGTCGGCAAGCATGTGCTTGAGTGCTTGAAAGGACCCGATCGGACGGCCGAACTGGTGTCGTTGTTTGGCGTAGTCAACCGCACCGTCAAGTGCGCGCTGCCCGGTGCCGATGAGCTCGGCAGCCACCACCGTCAATGCCCGCGCCAGGAACGGGCCGGGATCCACGGTGGTCGCTTCCGCTTCGGATAGCACGACCGCCGCGGCCGGCTCGGTGACATCAAATGCCGCGACAGGTTCCCGCCGCACGCCCGGCTGGTCCAGGTTGACCAGTATCGTGCTGCTACCAGAAAAGGCCAGCAGCACATCGGCATCCATGCCGAAGGCCACCGCCTGAAGCGATCCCTCGACCGTAGAATCCGATAGCTTGAGGCCGCTGCTGCGGCGGGCTGGTATCGCGGGAAAGGTCTCCCAAGCGGGCACCGCGACCAACGAACCATCGACGATAGGTCCAGCCTTGAGCACGCCGGCGGCCAAGACCGATGCGGTTCCAGAGAACGGGATGCGTGCACATGCCGCACCTACTTGCTCGGCGACTATGCACAGGTCACGCAATTCTCCACCGGAGCCGCCCTGCCCTTCGGCGACACCGACCCCGAGGAGGCCCAGTTGAGCAAGCGACTCCCACAGCGACCGATTCAGGCCGGTGCCCGTCGCTTCCCACGCAGGCGGCAGCGCATCGGCTTGCTCAGCCAACAGTTTGCGCACCGCGTCGGCAAGCTCGCGCTGCTCATCAGTCTGTGCCAACGTCATCTATCGCTCCTCCATTTGCCGTACAACAGAATTGATTCGTCGTTCGAATACGCAACTGGCCGCGGCAGCGCATGAGAAGCCTTGCTTCGCGGCAACTTCGCGATGTTCACGCCGCTGATGTCAACGTTCGGCTAGTTTCTTGATCTGCTCAAGTGTCAGGGCGATGCTGCGCTCGAATTCGCGCAATCGCACAAACACGATCTTCTGTTCCTTTTCCGGCATGCGGTCAATCGCAAATGACAGTCCTGATCGTCCCGGACCCAGCTGCATCCACTGCGACAGCTGGGTGCCGCCGTCCTTGGATTGCACTCGGAATCGCCAAATAGCGGAGGGGTCGTCGGGATCGCTCACGGCCCAGGCGAACACATGCCCGGGCTCGTATTCGATCACATGTGACGTCGAGTGCCACTCGCCCAGCGCTTCGTGCTTGCTGTAGCCGTTGAAGCGGGCACCGACCACGGGCCCGGTGGCACCTTCGAGCCATTCAACTCGTTGCAGTTCATCACTCATGGTCGGCATGAGGTCGACATCGGTCACGATGTCCCACACCCGAGATGGCGGTGCATCAATCCAGATGTCGGCCTCTACGGTCGGCTTGTCGCGATATCTGGCGCCAGTCCATTCCATGCGGCTTCCCTTCGGCTCGAAAGTTCCTGCGTTGTAGTCGTTCCGGTCACATCGCGGCAGCGAGCCGCGTGCCCTGGTCGATGGCGCGTTTGGCGTCCAACTCGGCGGCGATATCGGCGCCTCCGATCAGATGCGCCAGCACCCCCGCATCGATCAGTTCGTCGTACAGGTCACGCACCGGTTCCTGTCCCGCACACACCACGACGTTGTCGACCTCAAGTACCCGATAACCCGCGCTCGTGGTGATATGCAGGCCTTCATCATCGATCTTTTCGTAGTCGACGCCCGGAAGGTGCTGCACTCCTTTGGCATTGAGTGCAGCACGGTGAATCCAGCCAGTCGTAGCGCCCAGTCGGCTACCCATTTTGTCGGCGCTTCGTTGCACGAGATACACCGTGCGGGTCTGCTTTTCGGGTGCCGGTGCGGTAAGAGCGCCGCGGCCCGCTGAGGGATCGGTGACACCCCATTCGCGCTCCCACATCGCCAAATCTAAGCTGGGCGATGTCAAATGGGTAAGCAGTTCGCACATATCGACCCCGACGCCGCCGGCGCCGATGACTGCCACCCGGGGTCCTACGCTCGCCACGGCATGGATGGCCTCGGGATAGCTGAGCACCATCGGATGATCGATGCCCGCGATATCGGGCCGGCGCGGTCGCACCCCTGTTGCGAGCACTACCTCGTCGTATCCGGATACCATGGCGGCGCTAGCGCGCACACCCAGACGCAGCCGCGCGCCGGTGAGCTGCAGTTGCCGCAGGTAGTAGCGGATCGTTTCGGCGAACTCCTCTTTGCCAGGGATGCGCCTCGCGAGATCGAACTGTCCGCCGACGTGATCGGCCGCCTCGTAGAGGTCCACCAGATGGCCACGCCCAGCCGCGGTCACCGCTGCCGCGAGGCCCGCAGGGCCGGCCCCGACGACGGCGACGCGCTTCTTGGCGGTGGCCGGATGCAGGATCAGTTCGGTCTCGTGGCCGGCTCGCGGATTCACCAGGCAGCTCATGGGCTTCTCAGAGAACACATGGTCCAGGCATGCCTGATTGCAGGCAATGCAGGTGTTGATCTCATCGGTCCGGCCGCCAGCGGCCTTGAGAATGAAATCGGGGTCAGCAAGCAGAGGGCGCGCCATCGAGACCATATCGGCGTCACCGCGCGCCAGAATCTGTTCGGCAACTTCGGGTGTGTTGATCCTGTTGGACGTGATGACTGGTACCGGAAGCAACGGCCGAATTCGCGCGGTGATCGCGGTGAAAGCGGCTCGGGGCACCGAGGTGGCAATGGTCGGGATTCTCGCTTCGTGCCAACCGATTCCGGTATTGATGATCGTGGCACCGGCCGCAGCCACCTCTTGTCCAACGGCGACGATCTCGTCCCACGTCTGACCGTCGTCGACGAAGTCGGCCATCGAAAGCCGGTAGATGATCATAAAGTCGGGCCCGACAGCCAATCTCGACTGCCGCACAATCTCCACTGCGAACCGACGCCGGTTCTCGGGCAGTCCACCCCACATGTCGGTGCGTCGGTTGGTGCGTGGCGCAAGGAACTCGTTGATCAGATAGCCCTCTGAGCCCATGATCTCGACGCCGTCGTATCCGGCGCGCTGCGCCAGGGCGGCGCAATTGGCGAACGCCCCGATGACTTCCTCGATGTCGCCCTCGGTCAGCTCGCGTGGTTCAAAGGCATTGATGGGTGCTCGGATCGACGACGGTGCAACACATTCGGGAATCTTCGAGTAACGACCGCCGTGCAGGATTTGGAGCGCGATCCGGCCCCCCTCGGCGTGCACGGCATCGGTGACGACGCGGTGGTGGGCGAGTTGATGCTCATCGGTCAAATTCGACCCGCCAGCAGTCAGAACTCCGTCCGGGTGCGGTGCGTAGCCGCCGGTAACCATGAGAGCTACGCCGCTTCGGGCGCGTTCGGCGAAATAGGCAGCCAACCGTGGTGCCGCAGCCGGGTCGTCCTCGAGCCCGGTGTGCATCGATCCCATCATCACCCGGTTGGCCAGTGTGATGCCGCCCAGAGTCAAGGGTTCGAACAGATTTGGATACTCCACGTGTGTCACCTATGCCTTTGCCCGTCGTCCCTTTGCTAATCACTATCAACCGCAGCGCGACCGATGAAGGGTTGCCCCCTCGCCGAGTTCAGCATTGACTAATGGGTACAAATACGCAACCCTTCAGGTAGAGGACGTTTTAGAGAGTGGAGGATCTTGGTGACACCTGTAGCTGCATCCCACGTCGAAGCGTTTCGCGTCACGGTGCGCGACTTCATCGAAGAGCACTTGCCGCCAGACTGGCGCGGGATCGGCAGCCTCGACAGTGACACCCGAACGGCCTTTCGCAACCAGTGGCGCCAGGCACTCGCAGACCGCGGTTGGGTCGCGCCCAACTGGCCAACGCAGTACGGTGGCGCCGGCCTTGGCCCACGAGAGGTTTTCGTCCTCCATGAGGAGTTGGCCGCAGTCGGACTGCCCTTGGTGTTGTCTGACAACGATGTATTTGGAATCGGCATGTTGGGCAACACGATGCTGCGCTGGTCCGACCCAAAACTACTGCAGCGCTTCCTACCGAAGATCATCTCCGGCGAATACATATTCGCCCAGGGCTTCTCCGAGCCAGGCGCCGGCTCAGACCTCGCGGCGCTGTCGCTGCGCGCAGAGCGTGACGGCGACCGGTGGGTCCTCAACGGCCAAAAACTCTGGTCTTCTGGCGCGCATGATGCCAACTGGATGTTCGTGCTGGCACGCACCAACCGCGAGGTGGCTCCCCACCGCGGTATCAGCATGTTACTGGTGCCACTCGATCAGCCGGGCGTTGACATCAGACCGATCCGCAATATCACCGGAGACACCGACTTCAACGAAGTTTTTTTCGACAATGCCGTGACCGACGGTGACCTCGTGGTCGGCGAAGTCGGCAGCGGGTGGACGGTTGCCATGACCCTGCTGGGATTTGAGCGGGGCGAGTCTGCGGTGTTCTTGCCCATCCGCTTTCGCAATGAGCTCGACCGACTGATAGCGATGATCCGCGAACGCGGCCTCGACGGCGACGGTGACGTTCGGCGCCGGCTGGCCTGGTGCCATGTGCAAGTAGAGCAGTTGCGCGCCCACGGTGTTCGTACCATGGCACAACTGGCGTCGGGCGAGGAGCCCGGCCCCGGAGCCGCAGCGTTCAAGCTGTTGTGGAGCGAATACCACCGATTGGTAACAGAATTCGCAATGGATGTGCTCGGCACCGACGCGCTGACGCCCACCGGCCGTCGCTCCCCGAACTGGTATCAGACCGACGACCCGGGCGCGCCGAACACGTCTGCGTCGTGGGCTTCGGTGTACCTCAATGCCCGAGCGGGAACCATCTACGCAGGCTCGTCGCAGGTGCAACGCAACATCGTCGGCGAACTGCTACTCGGACTGCCCAAAGAGCCCAAGGCGGCGACCCGCTGAGCTCACTTCCGGATACGACCTTCAATTCCGGAGCATGGCTGGCCGGACCCCGTGAACTGATCAAGGGCGAACGAGAGTCGTTCATCAGTGGGAACAGGTGGCAGCGTAGCGGGCCGGGGGTGGTAGCCCAGTGATGAGTGCCGGCGGTGGTTGTAGCCGTTGCGCCAGGGCTCGTCGCGCGGGATGAAGTGCAGCCCAACCTGGCTCGAAGTGGCCGAGGCTCAGTCGGACGTTGCGCCACAGGTTAATTCGGTCTCGTTGTCGCATCGCAGGACTGTCGGGTAGGTGCCACGGTGGGCCATTCCTCGCGCCAGAGGCTTGAGTCTTCTTGTGATTCACCTGCCAGCCTTCACCGTAGCCATTGGCAGTTGCGAGAGCCCCGCGGCCACTGGTCGAGCGCAGACGGATGAAACGCGAAGCTCCATGGTCGTGGCGCACGAAATCGGGCCCACCTATCGGATGCTCAGTAGAACGACCTGCCAGAACAGTTCCTCGGCATGATCTGCGACCAGCTCGTGGGGCCGCAACGTGTACGGCTCGACTTCGGTCGTCCCGACCCCACCGGGACCACGGCAGTCGACGAGACCGTCGAACTCATGCTCACCTGCAATCACACCGGAGCCTCACCCGGACAACCAATTTCACGCCGCAGGGCAGGAAGGCTCTCCATGAGACCGGAGCCGCCGAGTCGAAGTCATCGACACTGCGGGCAGGAGTTGTGATCGCCTCTGTCCGGTCACCACCGCGCACGCGCATTCTGCCTGGGACTGTGGATTTAACGGTGTTTCTGGCCTGACACGCTGAGCGAAGCTCGGTGAGAAAGGTCGCCGTGATGACGACACTGAATGGCGTGACCAAGAAGAAGTCTGAGCAGTCCGCTGAGCAGCAGGCTGCGGTCGAGTTGGTGCGGCTGGCCCAGGAACAGGGCCTGTCGCTGACAGGGCCTGACGGGCTGCTCAAGCAACTGACCAAGGCGGTCCTGGAGACCGCGCTGAACGAGGAGATGACAGAGCACCTCGGCTATGAGAAACATGACCCGCCCGAGTCTGGGACTGGCAACGTCCGCAACGGCACCGGGTCCAAGACGGTACTGACCGACACCACCGGTCCAGTGGAGATCGACGTGCCGCGGGACCGGGCGGCGACCTTCGACCCGCAGATCGTCAAGAAACGGCAGCGTCGACTGTCGGGGGTCGACGACGTCGTGCTGTCGCTCTACGCCAAAGGGCTTACGACAGGCGAGATTTCAGCGCATTTCGCCGAAATCTACGGCGCCTCGGTGTCGAAGGAGACGATCAGCCGGATCACCGACAAGGTGCTCGAGGAGATGAACGAGTGGACGGTGAGACCACTCGATGAAACCTACGCCGCGATCTTCATCGACGCGATCGTGATCAAGGTCCGCGACGGCCAGGTCGCCAACCGACCGTTCTACGCCGCCATCGGGGTCACCCTCGGCGGGGAACGCGACATCCTCGGATTGTGGGCCGGCACCGGCGGAGAGGGCGCCAAATTCTGGATGGCCGTGCTCACCGACCTACGCAACCGCGGGGTCAAGGACACCTTCTTCGTCGTCTGCGACGGACTAAAGGGGTTGCCCGAGGTCGTCGGCAACGTCTGGCCGCAGGCGATCGTCCAGACGTGCATCATTCACCTGATACGCAACACCTTTCGGCTCACCTCACGCAAGTACTGGGATGAGATCAAACGGGACGTCAAACCGATCTACACCGCGGTCAACGCGACCACGGCCCGGACGGCGTTCGACGAGTTGACCGAGAAATGGGGGCAGCGCTACCCGGCGGTAATTCGGTTGTGGGACAACGCCTGGAACGAGTTCATCCCGTTCCTGGACTACGGAGCCTGTTGCAGAATTGCATCGCAGCTCTGCCTGGCCCGCTATCGGGTGGCGTGAGCGAGACGACTTTCGGGTGGCACTTTAGGCCGCTGCAACGGCTCGGTGGATCTTCTTGAGGTTGAATGCGATTGCCGCCAGATGCAATTCGTTCGTTGTATTGTCCAATCCGCGGCGGGAGAATCGGTCGATGATCTTCTTGAGGTTGCCGATCCCCGGTTCGACCGTCGCGCCCCGCCGCTTGTACAACGCTCGACCCTCTTCGGTGCGCAAACGATGTCTGTTAGCTTCCCGCGGAGTCGCGTCGCGCGCCAGCAGTGCGAGACCTATCCATCGCAGTGCGGTGATCCACGGCCGTTGCTGCTCGATGCCGTAGGCAACGGTGTCGACGGCACCGGTGGGCGGAACTGGCTGGGTGGCGAACGCCGGATGAACGGTCCGAGGGGCCGCTGCGGGCTGCGTGAAGGCGAGGTCGGCGGTGTCGGTCACGTCGGCGTCGAAGTAGGCGACGCGAGCGCCCAATTCATCGGATAGGTCGGACAGCAGATTTGGTTCGACACCCACCAGGTGGGCGTTGACACCCTTCGCGTGCAGCCGCCGCGCGGTGTGTGCGCCGATGCCACGGGACGCGCCGGTGATGCGAACGGTCTTGCCGCTCAGGTCGTATAGAGGCCGCTTGCTCATCTAGGTCTTCTGTCGATCGCTGTCATGACGGGCTCGGCCTTCGATGTGGGAACCATTGGCCTCTCTGGTGGTCGAGTTGGTGGTGAGTTCTTCGATGCGGAGCGACTCGATGGGAGGAGGTAGAGGTCGCGGCGGACAGCAGGGCGGACTTCATGTGGCTCTTCCTCGGGCTACTTGCGGCTGAGATAGCGCAATGCGGATCGGGCAGCGTTGGCGCCGCACATACCGTGTGCGCCTGGGCCGGGTGGGGTGGCCGCCGAGCAGACGTACATGCCGGGGATTCCCAGCCGGTAGGGGTTTAGCGTCGGGCGCGGTCCGAACACCAGTTGTCGAATGTCCTTGGCGCCGGTGACGATGTCGCCGCCGACGAAGTTCGGGTTGTAGAGCGCGATCTCGGTGGTCGACCGCACCGCCGTCGCCACGATACGGTCCCGGAAGCCGGGAGCGAACCGTTCGATCTGGCCGATGATCGCCTCGGTCGCATCCCCCGTATAGCCGCTCGGGACATGGGCATACGTCCAAAGCGGATGAACGTTGCCGACCGAACGGACTGGATCGGCGAGGTACTGCTGGCCGATGAGCACGAACGGCCGCTCGGGCATCCGGCCGTCGTGCACCTCGCGCTCGGTCGAGGCGATTTCGGCGAAATCCCCGCCGAGGTGGACGGTTCCCGCGCGTGCGGCGTCGGGGTTGGTCCATGGGACGCCGCCATCGACCGCGAAGTCCACCTTGAACACCCCCGGTCCGTAACGAAACCGTCGCAAGCCCCTGGCCACCAACCGGGGCAGGCGGTTGCCGAGGATGTCGGCTACATGGGTCGGCGCGAGGTCGAAGAGCGTCACGTCGGCCGGTGGCAACTGCGATGCCGAGGTGATGTGGACCCCGACTTCGACTTTGCCACCGAACTCCACGAGCGCCGCCAGCAGTGCGTCGATGATCGACTGCGACCCGCCGGCAGCGACCGGCCAGCCGTGCCGGTGGCCGGCGGTGACGATGCCTACCGCGATCGCCGACGTCATCGGGTAGTGCAGCGGCCGGAACGTGTGAGCGGCGACGCCGCCGAACAACGCGCGGGCCTGCTCGGTGCGGAAAAACCGGGCCGTGGCTGCGGCCGGCAACACTGTCGGCGCGCCAAAGCGGGCCAGCGCCAGCGGATGCTTCGGCACCCGCAGCAGCGGCCTCATGATGTCGGGCGCCAGCCTGTCGAAATTCCTCGACGGCCGCGCAAACAGGGCTCGCCATCGCGGACCGTCCGTACCGAGGCCGTGCGTCGTCGCGTCGATGTCACGGTAGAGCACGCCGGCCGACCCGTCATCGAGGGGATGCGCGCAGTCAACCTCCGGCCACCGCCAGTGCAGCCCGAAGCGCTGCAGGTCCAACCCGTTGAGGAAGGTGGAGCCGACGGCCATCGGATGAATCGCCGAACAGAGATCGTGGATCAGTCCCGGCACCGTCAGCTCGGCCGAACGGACGCCGCCGCCCACCTCCCATGCTGCTTCCAGCACCGTCACGTCCACGCCTGCTTTGGCGAGAGTGACGGCAGCGGCCAATCCATTGGGGCCGCCGCCGACGACGACAGCGTTAGTCACGCGACCTCCTTGCGCATCCAGATGACGCCAACGTGATTGGCCCGTGGGCAGCCCGGCGCCGTTGGTTGACGACATCGGCGACCGTCCAGGTGCCGCGTTGGATCACGCCGAGGGCCGTGTCGATCAGCTTGTAGTGCTGGACTCCGCTGCTCAGGACCTCCGATTCCATCCAGTCGATGGCCAATCCGCCGTACTGGACTGGCTTCGTCCTGCACGGTCTTGACGAGCACCCCGTAGAGCAGGTAACCATCGCCGAATCCGAACTCCAAACAAGTCAGGACCGGACCCGGATGTGCTCCTTCAGTGGCAGCCGGTGGAAGGCTTCCGGGTCGATCCGGCAGGTGAGGTTGAGTGAATCCCATGGTCGGCCTTCATTTCCGAGGAGCAATGCATGATCACGGGTATTGGCACGGTCATGACGTCGGTCTTCATCGCCACTGGCCGTCGCCGAATTCTGCCGCTGACGCCGTTCGCCAAGCACTCGCATCACGCCCAGAGTTCGCAGGCCAGATGCCGGCGCGAGGCCGGCGCTTCGCGCGATCACGCAGCGCCGGTCGCCACAGCCGTCGTCATCGACTCACCTCGACCGCGTCGAGGCGCACCGGAAGTTGATCGCCGGGCTCAGACCACGGCTGGCGAGCGAGCATGTCGGCGACCTCGACGTAACCGCGTTCCACGACACCGGTTTTCGCGTCCACGATGCGGTAGGCCTGCCACGATTTGTGGATGGGTTGGCCCTCCAGCAGGATCACTCGCACCTCTCCCTCCTCGAACTGGCACCGGCGTTGCAGGGCGTCGATCAGCTGCTCGTTGTGCAGGTGGCCTTCACCGAAGCTCCAGCCGATGATCGGTCCGGCCATGTACTCGCCGTCGCGGATGACGTAGTCCTCTTCGTCGCTGACGGCGCGGTGCACCAGTCCGTGGAGAGCCCGGCCATGGCTGTGCATGTACCGCCAGGCCAGCATCTTGTCGAGGATCATCTCGGCAACTTGCGGCCCGTACAGTTTCGCGAGCTGCCTGTTGGCCAGCGCTGATCCCTTGGTGACGTTGGCTTCGATCTTGTCCTCCACGCCGGGCCGCAGGCACCAGGCGCTGACTGCCCAGTTACCGGCGTAATAGCGCATGGCGGGCAGGAAGGACACTTTGTCAGGGAAAAGGTTGCCCAGGATCGGGACGAGCAGCAGCGATGCCATCAGGATGCCCAGCAGCAGCGGTGAATCCATGTCTGTGACGCGGTAGTCGCCGTAGGCGCCGTAAAGGTAGAACAGCGAAATGATGAAGAAGACGTTCCATTCCAGCGGTACCCCCGCGGGAATGGTGGAAGTGATGGTGAGGTGAAACAGCACCATGTACAGGATCGCTGCCCACAGCAGCGGGCCGTGGGATGGCGCGAAGAACACCAGGTAGAGCGGAACGATGAATTCCGAGGTGGTGCCGCCGATGTGGGCGAGCAACCGCGGCAGGCGCGATGGCCGCAGATCGTTCACCGGGTCGCGCCACATCAATCGCTTGGCCCACTTCGCCGGGATCAGCACCGGGTTGTTGCTCATCATCACGGCTATCACGTACGGGAAGTGATGATTGAGCTTGGAGGTGGCTGCTCCCCACCACAGGGCGAGCAGGACCAACTTGAACGCGGCGATCTGGTCGACGAACGGGAAGAAGAACACGATCAACGCGAGGCCGTAATGTTCAGCGCGAGCGGCCAGAAAGATCGTCTTGTCGCGCAGTCCGAGCAGCAGCAGCGCGGCCAGAGAGGGAATGACAAGGGCCGGGTTCAGCAGTCCCACGTCGCCGTTAGGTGTGGTGGACCCTCCGGTGCCCGGCGCTGACAGCGTCCACGCCAACGACAGCAGCAGGATGGCGTAAAGCGCAACGTCGAGCGGTCCACGCGTGTCCCCGCGGGTTAGCGGGACCTTGTCCGGCCAGGGCGGCAGCCGGATCGTGCCGGGCCGCAACCAGTGCAGGAAACCGCCCAGCGGCGGGACGAATCGGATGCTCAGCGGCCCCGATCCGCATCCCAGACCCAGCACCTCGAACAGCAGACTGAAGACGACCAATTTCTGGTAAACGATGGGCTGGGTCCACCACGCCGTGAGATCGAACAGGCCGCCTAGTCCCGGCGTTAGTGAGATGACTGTGGCCGCCCCCGCCAGGTACAAGGCGATCTTCGCGATGTAGAGCAGGTACACCGCGTACGGGGTGCCGAATCCGTTGTCGGTCCAGTGACGTGTCATCACTTGCAGGCGTTGCCATCTCGGCAGGCTGGTCCAGGTCAGACGGTCGGCTTCGGAAGGCAGGTTGGGCTTCATGAAACTCATCAGTGAGCTACTTCTGGTTTACGCGTGGGCGGGCTGGGTGTGCCGAGCTGACGGCGCAGTGCGGGTTTGTCGATCTTGCCGACGGCGTTCTTCGGGATCGTCTCGGCAAGAATGATTTCGGGTCGTTTGTACTTGGCGAGAGCTTCGAGGTGGGTCGTGAGTTCCTCGGTGGTTGCCCCGCCGTCGGCCTTGGTCGTGACGAACGCGACGGGCACTTGGCCGTAGATGGCGTCGGGACGTCCGACGACGGCGGCCTCGAGGACGCCGGGATGCTCGTGGAGCACCGATTCGATTTCTTTGGGGTAGATGTTCTCTCCGCCGCGGATGATCATGTCCTTGGCGCGGTCGATCAGGGTGAGGTACCCGTCCTCGTCGATGACACCGACGTCGCCGGTCCGCAGCCAGCCGTCGACGAGGACCTTGGCGGTTTCCTCGGGTTGATTGAGATAGCCGCGCATTACCGTGGGTCCTGCGATGACGACCTCCCCCGGTGATCCGTCGGTGACGATCGACCCGTCTGGCGCCTGGATCGCCACACGTTGACCGGGCAGGGCGATCCCGACAGTTCCGGCTTTGCGAATACCGTTGCGCGGATTGGTCGTTGATGCACAGGTGGCTTCCGACAAGCCATAGCCCTCGAAGATGGGGATGCCGTAGCGGCTTTCGAAGGTGTGAATCAGATTGGGAGGCATGGGCGCAGCGCCACAGACCGCGAACTCCAGTGAACTGACGTCCGGGGTGACCTCGGCCGGCAGCGCCGCGAGCATCGCGTAGATGGTCGGGACCGCGGAAAAGTAGGTGGGCCGGTGTTTTTCAACCAGCCCGAAGAATGTTCGGGGATCGAATCGACCGGCGATGGTGGCCCGGCCGCCGGCCAGCAGCGGTGACAAGGCGCTGACCACGATGCCGTTGACGTGGAACAGGGGCAAGATCAGCAGTGAGTGGGTGCCGGGTCCGGAGTCCATCGCCGCCCCCATCGACTCCGCCATCGACAAGACATTCCTGTGGGTGAGCACGACGCCTTTGGGCCGTCCGGTCGTCCCGCTGGTGTAGACGAGCAGCGCGACGTCCGAATGGTCGGGTGCCGCGGGCGGCAGTACCGGGATCGAATTGGTCGGAGGTTCGGCGAGAAGATCGACCGACAGTCTGTTGACCATCCCGTAGTCGGCCTCATCGTCGGTGATCACGATGTGCGCCCCCGAGTCGGTGAGCTGGTGACTGACCTCGCTTGCGGTCAACGAGGGATTGATTGGGGTTACCGCCGCCTTGAGCCTCCACGCGGCGAACAGCGCAATGATCAACTCGACGCGGTTGGGCAGCTTCACCGCCACGACGTCGCCGCCTCGAACGCCGTTGGCCTGCAGTCGTGCGCTGGCTCGGTCGATGCGCTTTGAGACGTCCGCATTGGTGAGCAGTCCGTTGTGCTCATCAGCCAAGGCTGGAGCATGCGGATCCCGTCGAGTTCGGCACTCGAAAAGCTCGGCGAAGTGCATCACTTCTCCTGACGTGCTGGGTTGCTGAATTGCACTTCACACTATGGCGAGCGGTGTGACGTACACCATATGCGTGCGCCATGAACGTTCTACCCACTGTTGTGCACTGCGCACGATGCAATCGCATATCAGGATGGTGGCGGGCTTCCTGGAACACATGGGCCGGCAGGTGTTGACGACTCCGATCGGAGTCCGCACGCGGTGTGATTCGCCATCCGCACGCGGTCACACTGCCGGACTTGTTTAGGACGTCGGTACGCGCCTAGGTGGCCGCGGGACGGTCAGGCATCGGGATAAACGATGAAATCGATGGAGTCTGAAGCCCTCGTCACGCGCATTCCGACGGTCGTACGGAGTTGTCGCACGGAGACCCAATTCTCGTCGGTGATTGTCTGCTTGCCGCCAAGTAGATGCCGCAGACGGATAACGGGGTGGAGTCGAACGATCCGAAAGCTATTTAGATGCGATTCTGGCAGGTGAACTTGGTCGGCCCGAGAGATCACCTTGGGGGCGAGCCACCGGCGCAAGCACAAGCGGCCCCATCCACCTGCACGCCAGTAACGCCAGTTGGATGTGCACAACATGGTCGGGGTCCTCGAAGGACGCTGAACACGCCTCCGCCGCCTTGGTGACTCGGTATTGAATCGTGTTGCGATGAAGATACATCGCCTCGGCCGTACCAGCGTAGCTGCGGTTTCGCGCCAAGAACTCGCGCAACGTCTCACGCAGCGACGCATTCCGCTCGTCCGCGCAGGCCAAATTCCCCAGCGTCCGCTGCACGAACAACCGCAGATCGGTCACGTTCGCGGCCAACAATGCCACCGGAGCCACATGTTCGAAACACACCACGGGTCCGAGATCCGATCCTCCCGCCAGAGCCACCACCTTGGCTTGCTCGGCCTCACGCAGCGAACGACGAAACCCGCCGATTCCATACCCGACTTCGCCGATCGCCAGCCGCACTTCCAGGCCCCGCCCTGCCAGCGCGGCGTGCAGGCCGGCGGAGTCGATCTGATCAACGGGCCACCAGACCCGCGCCTCGCGTTCGTCAGTGGGCACCATGAGTGACGGGCCCTGCGCTGCCATCGCCCCGCCGATGTACGAGCGGACTCGATCAAATACTTCGGTGACATCGCGCATTGCCACCCGGTCGTGCGGCCACATCACCGCCGCCACGTGACTGCGATCCAGTGCATAGTCCAATGCCAATTCGGCCTTCGCGATATCGACAGCGGCTCCGGCAAGCACCTCATTAACCCAGTGCTGACGCAAGCCGCTGCGGCTGCTGATCCACCAGTCACGCTCTCGCTCGTAAGCCGCCCCAACCTGATCGCAGATACGATCAATCCATGTGGCGGCGCGGCGCACGAGTTCACGAGCCGCGGGAAGAGCCTGCTTCGGCGCGGCTTGCATCTCCAGCAGCGCCATCGCCTCATCAACAAACCGGCCATGCCCAAGGCGGTAGGCCCGGATCAGCGCTGACAACGACACATCACGTTGAGCGAGGGCGCGAGCATACGACAGCGCCGCGCTCGGGGCCTCAGCCTCAGCCTCAGCCTCAGCCTCAGTGCCACCGTATTCCAGGAAATGGATCGCTGCGATCACGTTCTCGGTGATGCTCGCGCACAGCAGATCGACCATGCGCTTGTCGTGATCGAGGGGCTGAATCTCCGAGCGTGTGGTCAACACAAGACCTGCAATGAACCCGTCCCGGCGTGCATTCATTTGCTGAGCCACCCACACCAACACCGACAGATCGCTGTCTTCGCTCATTGCTGCCTTTCCATCCCCTGGGACATCAAACGCCCCCGGGTTCATCTCTGACAAGCGACCGAGTCACGCCCAGCACCGATGTCGTCGGCATCTTCCCCGACCGCGACGCCCTGATCCGTCTCGTCAGCGCCGTGCTGGCCGAACAACACGACGAAAAGGCCGAGTCCCGGCGCTACCTCGGCCTTGACGTCCTGAGCAAATCACGCACCATCAACGACACCCCGACCGAACAGGAGGCCACCCCCGCGGCACTGACCGCCTGAACCATCACCACGAAGAATCACACGACGACGACGTACACCACGTCCCAGGACTTGACCGCCGACGGTTGTTCAACGAGGCGACGTCCGATCGAGCACACGGGCGAACGTTGCGTGATGGATGTCGGAATGCCGAACTCAGCAGTACCCGTGGGAATCGCGATAGCTCGCCGGCGAGATACCGTAATGGCGGCGGAACTCGCGTGCCAGATGACTCGGGTCATAAAAGCCCCATCGATTGGCGATCGCCGTCATCGTCAACTGCGTGCGGACGATGTCGTCACGCGCGGCGGCCAGGCGGCAGCTACGTACTACCGACGTCATGGTGTCACCGGTGGACGAGAAGGCACGATGCACTGTCCGGGTCGAAACATTATGAGCCGCAGCTAGATCCGCTACCCGAATCGGCCCCCGACGGATGTTCTCGGTGATCCAATCATTCAAACGAGCCCGCAGCACGCCAAGCACCGAGCCGTCCATCGGCTGACCTTCCTCAGCACGTATCGCCCCGACCGCGAGCGCCACCAAGGCCGCGCGAGCCGCCTCGGCCTCTTGCGCGTTCATCCCAGGCGCCTGATCCCACACTTGATCCAAGTAGGTTCGGAACAACCCGACCAGAGGACGGTCCTGCTGCAACATCAAACAGGCTGGAAGGTCCTTGCCGTGCTCGGCCGCGGTCAACACAGTCTCGGGTAACACTAGGGTGCGTTTGCTGACCCACTCGGGTATCGCGAATCCCCCAGGGGCGTCGCTACTGACAACTACAAGTGATCCCGGCTCCAACAGCGCCTCGCTGTCACCGAACGACATTCGCTCGTGTCCACCGTAGCCGACAAAAATGGCCACTCCCCGTTGCGCAGATCGACGGACTTTGCCGGGCGATCGCCACCCCTGCATCGATGGACTCTTCCATTCGGTGAGCACCAAGTCGCCAAGGCAGCGCGACCAAACGCCCTCACCCACCTCTCGGCGACGACCCCGATCGATCCGAATCGTCATAGGCGAAAGCCGATCACCAATTACGGATTCCCAACGCGCTTCCCGCCCAGTGAGCTCGACATCCGTGGCCGGCAAATCATCGATGGAGGTAATCGTCACGCTACCCAATCCTCACCGTGGACTGCGTACCGCCAGTGCCCAACTGCCGCTGCATTTCTACAGGGTAAACCGATCAGTTTCTGACGACAAGTACCTGAATCGGGACGACGTCGTGCATCCTTCACCGTCAATGCGCATAACAGTCTGGGAACCCGACAGGGGCGTCAACCCAACTGGCCTAGCCGCTGGTCCTCACGCTTGCCGCCGACAGGGTGGCCACACGGAGACCCGCCGGGTGCGCGGGTTCTACCAGGCGTTATACAAGTAGCGCTGTGCCCGTTGACCCGATCACACTCGATGTCTACTGCTTCATCTTCGATTCTTTCGGGGCAGCGATGTCGCAGTATTTTCGGCAGACCTGGCGATCAGCCACTCGTCACGACTCTGGTGGACTGTATCGGGCGTCGCGCCATGCGAGCGCGGCCCTGAGTCCGTCGGCGGAGGCGATGCGGTCGAATTCCCCTTGTTCGGGCGTGTTGGCACCGTTGAGCAGCGCCGAGATGTCGACGTTGTGGTTGACGGCGGTCCGCAGGCCCATCGCTTCGTAGGCGCGATTGATCGCGAGTTTGGTCAGATTGAGGATCGGCAGTGGTGTCGGCGCTATCCGCAATGCAAGTTTCCACGCCTCGGTCATCAGCTCGTCGGCCGGAACCACCTTGTTGACCAGCCCGATCCGTTCGGCGTGGAGTGCATCGATACGGTCGCCGGTGAAGAGCAACTCGTTGACCTTCTTCTGGCCCAGGATGAACGGCATCAGGAGGGTGACGGGGCCGGATCCGTACTGGATGTCGGGGACGCCGAACTGAGCGTTTTCAGCCGCGACGATCATGTCGCAGGCCATCGCCATTTCGCAGCCGCCGGCAAGGCAGTAGCCGTGGACGGCAGCAATCGTCGGCTTGGGGTGGGCCCAAATCGACATCGTGACGTCGACGTCGCGACGCAGAACGCGCTGCCATTGCAGCGGCGAGTCGGGGCCGTCGTCGATCTCGTCGGTGATGTCGAACCCCGCCGAGAAGGCACGGCCGTTGCCGCACAACAAGGTGACCTTGACGTCGTCGTCGTCGGCAGCCTCGCCGAAGGCGCGTGCGAGCTCGTCGACCACGGCGGAGTTCATGGCGTTGAGTTTGTCGGGCCTGTTAAGCGAGATGGTGGCGATCGGTCCGTCACAGTGATACTCAACGAGGTTGTTCACAAGGGTGCCTGCCTTCTGTCGTCGTCCCGGTTCACGCGGTGCAGCTGGTGGTCAGAATGATGCGCGCATCGAGAGCAACTGCCGCGGTGGGGGTTACGGCGATGGGGTTGCATTCGACTTCGCCGACCTCCGGGTGCGCCGCGGCGAAGTGCGACAATGTGGCGATGAGCTCGGCGGCAGCCTCGGTCGCGACAGGAGGTCGCCCGCGGTACCCACCCAGCAACGCCGACCCGCGCAACGACATCACGAGGGCGTGGGCGCGGTCTGCGGTGATGGGGCCCAGAGTGCATCGGATGTCGTCGAGCAGTTCAGTGAACGTTCCGCCGGTGCCGACCAATACGACGGGCCCGAAGGTGGGGTCGCGACGTACCCCCGCGATGAGCTCGACGGCATCAGTGAGGTCGGCCATCTGTTCGACCGAGCACGACGACGGCGCGAGTCGTGATTGCACGTCATGCCAGGCGGCGACGAGACCGGCCTCGTTCGTGATGTTCAGGACAACACCGCCATTATCTGACTTGTGTTCACTCCCAAGAGCTTTGAGGACCAGCGGATAGCGGAGCTGGGCGCTGGCTGCGAGCAGCTCGTCGATGGTCGCGACCTCCGCTGCGGGTACGAACGAAATCCCGGCAGCGGCCAGTGCGCGGCGAGAATCCCAGTAGCCACCCTGGCGTAGCGGCGCCGCGAGGTCGACGGCTGGGGGCACGGCGGGTCGACCTCGGAGGCGACGATTGGCCAGTCGAGCCAATGCCCAGCTGGCGTGCTCGACGTGGCGGTAAACCGCGATCCCGTTGTCCCGCAACGCGCAGGCCGCCTCGGAGTCGGCGAACATGGTTTGCGCCACGATCGTGGCGCCGGCGGCTGCGCTCACCCTGGCAATGTCTCGCCCCGTGGTGATTTCCTGGTCGCGCATGGCGGGGTCGTACTGTGCGTATCCGCCGAAGTAGCCCGTCATCATGATCGCGTCGACCTCGGGGGCGTCGACGAGACGTGCAACGGTACGCGTGAAGCACGTGATGTCCTGTTCGCCGCCTCCGGCGACGTCGATTGGGTTCGATGTACCTGCGGTCGATGGCAATTCGGCGGCGACCTGCCGGGAAAGTTGCGGCGACAGTCGCTCTACGCGCAGGCCGTGGGCGTCGAGGCTGTCGCTGGCGAGCGACGCGTGTCCTCCGCCGTCGGCGAGTACGGCGACCGCGGTCCCGCGCGGGGCGCGCGTCCGCGTCAGCACTTGAAGGAGATTAACCATCTCCAAGGGGCTGTCGACGATCTCGATGCCGGTGGCGTCGGCGACCGCTCCCAGCACCGTGGACGAGGTCACCATGGAACCGGTGTGCGAGGCAGCGCCGCGCGCCGATGCGCTGCTTCGTCCGACCGACATCAGCACGACGGGCTTGCCGACGACCGCGGCGCGCGCGACGACGTCGACGAACTTGCGTCCGTCGCTGAAACCCTCGCTGTAGACGGCGATGGCGTCGGTGCCGTCATGGTCGATGCAGCTGTCGATGACGTCGGCTGCGTCCAGGTCCGCGCAGTTGCCCAGGCTGGCGAACCGGGCGACGCCCATGCCGTGGCCGACGAGTTGCTCCGCGATGTCTATCGCCACGTTGCCGCTCTGGGAGATGATCGACACGGCACCGGGCGCGAATTGGTTGACCGTCGCATCCAAATGGCTGGTGTTATCCAGTACGCCAAGACAATTCGGCCCCAGCATCGCGATGCCTGCGCTGCGGATCCGAGCAACGAGCGCTCGCTGCCGGTCGAGTGCTTCACCCCCGACCTCGCCGAGGCCCGAGGTGATGGCGACGATTGCCTTGACCTTGGCGGCGATGGCGTCGTCGACGGCCTCGTCGAAAGCCGCTGCCGGTACTGCCACCACCGCTAGATCGACGGGCTCGTGGAGCCCGCGCAAGTCGGTCGCCGCAGGGTGACCCAGGATCGTCGGGCGGGTCTTGTTGACCAATACGACGGGGCGGTACTGCTGGTCGCGCAGGGCCCGCACGGCGAGCCAATTACCGTACTTGGCGGGATCGTTGCTCGCACCCACGATCGCGATGGACGACGGTGAGAACAGCGCGGTGAGGTCTCTGCGGGTGTCAGCCATCGGCGTGGTCGCAGTCATCGTCGCACTCTCCGGTTCTTCTCACTGGGGCTTACTCATGCGAGCCGACGGCGGTCGGTCGTCAGCGGGTTCGCGCTCATCGGGCACTGCGGGAAGCGTGCCGATCCTGCAGACCACTACGTAGAGCGCCGAACCCACGACGAGCCCGACGAGCATCGAGTAGTCCACGTTCTGCAGCCGCGCCGCTGCGAAGCCGACGAACTGAGAGGTCACCATGAACGGAATCATCACCGCGACGGTGGCGAGATACACGCCGTTGCCTCGCCATCCCCACCTGCCGTAGATGCCGCCCGAGGGCTTGAAGAGGTCAGCCACGACGTACCGACCGCGGCGGACCACGAAGTAGTCGACGAGGTTGATCGCCGTCCACGGGGTGAACAGGTAGGCCAGGTAGATCAATGCATTGCCGTAGAACAGGTTGAACCGATCCTCGCCGACCAGAGACGCGATGCCCCAGACCATGGCGGCCATGACGAGAATGGCAGTCACGCGGGCCTTCCGCGTCGCGCGGATGGGGCGGACCGAGTCGGCGATGGACAGCAGGGTGAGGCTGCCGCCGTACTGGTTGATGGCCATCACCGCCAACAGGCCGACGAGCAGTCCGACGATGATGATGGCCCCGGCGCCGGGGAAGAGAGCGTCGCCGGCGGCCTTGAACGCGGCGACTGGGCTGTCTGCACCCGTGCCGGCCTGCGCCAGAGCGCCAATGGCGAATACCCACACTGCCGAGACGGCACTCGGGACGTAAGTCCACCAGAACATCCGTCGCGAGGAGGTGGAGGCGGGCAGATAACGAGAGTAGTCGGAAACATATGGTGCCCAGCCCAACTGAAAGCCGGCGGTGATGACGAAGGCCGTCATGAAGATCGGCAGACTGAAGGAACCCGGGTTCAGCGCCGCGGAGATGCCGTCGAGCTTGAACACTCCTATCGTCAACATGACCATCACAGCGCTGGTCGGGATCACCAGTATCCGGTTGACCTTGTGAATCATGTCGTACCCGAACAAGGCGATGACCGCGGCGATTGCCGCAGCGACGACGTAGCCCGCCCACAGCGGAAGCCCTGTCAAAGTCGCGCCGGCGTCGCTGGACAGTAGCGCGTCGGAGGTGTTGTAAGTCAGATAGTTGAGATAAACCGCTACGAACACGGTGACCGCCGCGCCGGCGTAACCGAATTGGGCGCGCGATTGAATCATCTGAGGCAAACCCAGGTGCGGCCCCTGGGTGCAGTGCAATGCCATGAACGTCGTCCCGAACAGACAACCCACCACGATCGCAATGAGATTCCAGAACAGCGTTCCGCCCAGACTGACGACGACCACACCGGTGGACATGGCAGTCAGGTTCAGGTTGGACACGAACCACACCGCGCCGAGGCTTCTGGGCTGACCGTGCCGTTCCGATTGCGGGATGACGTCTATCGAGTGCGCCTCGATTCGAGCGGGATTCTCATGGGTTCCACCTGGCGGGCGTGGGTCGGTGCTCATGCTTCTCCCTCGGGCTGAAACGCTGTTTCGGAATGGCGCCCGGCCTTGGACCGGGTACTGCGACGCAGAATACTGACTGATTAATCAGTAGTAAATCACCAGATGTCGGGGTGTGCACGACGAAGTGCGACTGTTCGAGAAGTTCTGACGAGGTCGCACATAGGCCTTAATCGCAGGAAGCGGCATGAAACTCGACGGATGGAGGGCGATCCCCAGGGGACGGTCGGGGTTGACGTACTGAGCGAACCTAGGCCAGAATCCTGATCAGCGAATCAACCTTGGAGGCACTCTCATGCTCGCGGCCTACGCCTCGGCGATCAATCCGAACGACCCTCTGTCCGGCTTGGCCGTGGGGGCGCGGCCCGACCCCGTCGACCGGGAGGGGTGGACGACTGTGGCGGTCAAGGCGGCCGCCCTCAACCACCATGACTTGTGGTCGCTTCGCGGAGTGGGGTTGCGTGCCGATCAACTGCCGATGATCCTCGGCGGTGACGCAGCCGGCGTCGACGAGGACGGCAACGAAGTCGTCGTGCACTCCGTGGTGTGCTCACCGGGCTGGTTCGGCGATGACACCCTCGATCCGAAGCGATCCCTACTCTCGGAGGTGTACGACGGTGCCCTCGCCGAGAAGATCAGCGTGCCGCGTCGCAACCTGGTCGCCAAGCCGCCCAAACTGAGTTTCGAGCACGCCGCCTGCATGCCCACGGCATGGCTCACGGCGTACCGAATGCTCTTCACCAAGGCGCAGCTGCAGCCGGGGTCCGTCGTGCTGATCCAAGGCGCCGGCGGCGGCGTGTCCACTGCCTGTTTGCTCCTTGCCAAGGCTGCGGGAATCCAGACGTGGGTGACCAGCCGAAGTCCCGAGAAGCGAGCGGCTGCAATAGCTCTCGGGGCGGATCAGGTATTCGACTCCGGCGCGAAGTTGCCGTCGAAGGTCGACGCAGTGGTGGACAACGTGGGTGAACAGACCTGGGCGCATTCACTGCGTTCACTACGTCCGGGCGGCGTGATCGTGACGTGCGGCGCCACGACGGGCCCAGCTCCCTCCGCCGACCTCAACCGAGTGTTCTTCCTGCAGCTGGAGGTTCGCGGTTCGACGATGGGCACCCGTGAGGAGCTCGAACGGCTGCTGCAGTTCGTGTCGACCAACCAAATCACACCGGTCGTCGACTCGACGTTCGCACTGACCGACACCCGCGAAGGGTTGGCTCGACTGGAAAGCGGCCAGGCCATGGGCAAGGTCGTCATCGTTCCGTGACCAGCCCCGCCCCGGCCACCCGGGCCGAGAACCACCACGAAAGGCTTTGAGCGAGTGCCATCTTCAGCACAACTGGTCGTTCGCGGCGGTGCGGTCTTCGCTTGTGATGCCGCGGGCAGCTGGACCGACGCCGTCGGTGTGCGCGACGGCACGATCGTGGCCCTCGGCAGCCGCGACGTGGACGCCGCGACCACGGCTGACACTGAAGTCGTCGACGCACACGGCGGCCTCGTTCTGCCCGGGTTCCAGGACTCCCACATTCATGCGCCGTTCGCCGGATTGAATCGTCTGCACGTCGATTTGGAGGGGTTGCCGGGCGTCGACGCCTACCTTCGCCACGTCGCCGACTACGCCGGCTCACATCCCGACATGGAATGGATCGTCGGCGGCGGCTGGGCCCTGGAACACTTCCCCGGTGGCGTCGCGTCGAAGGAACTGCTCGACGGCATCTGCCCGGATCGACCGATCTTCCTGTTCGCCAGGGACGTTCACATGGCATGGGTGAACTCCGAGGCCCTGCGCCGCGCGGGCATCGACGCCGCCACCCCCGACCCACCCAACGGTCGTATCGAACGCGACCCGCACACCGGCGAGGCAATCGGCACGTTGCAGGAGGCCGCCGCCTACGACTTCAACCGCGACGTCGTGCCGTTGCCGACCACACAGGTGTGGCAGGACGCGATCATCGACGCGCAGAAGCACCTTTGGTCGCTGGGCATCACCGGCTGGCAGGACGCATGGGTCACCCCGGCCACCGCCAAGGCGTATCGATTACTCGCCGAATCCCGAGCGCTGAAGAGTCGCGTGGTCGGTGCGCAATGGTGGGAATGGGATCGGGGACTCGAGCAAATCGACCAGTTCGTCGCTGAACGGTCGCGCAACACCCATCCAAACTTCCAGGCGGGCACCGTCAAGATCATGATCGACGGCGTCCTGGAGAACTACACCGGCGCCTTACTCGAACCCTACTGTGACGGCTGCAACCATCAGGGCAGCCGCGGAATGATGCACGTCGACGAGCCGATGCTCGGCGATGCGCTCGTCGAGCTGGATCGGCTGGGTTTTCAAGTGCACATGCACGCCATCGGTGACCGCGCCGTGCGCGCCGGTCTGGACGCCGTCGAACATGCTCGAAAGGCCAACGGTCCCAGTGATAATCGCCATCACATCGCCCACCTGGAGCTGGTCACGGCGCACGATGTGGGCCGTTTCAGGGAACTCGGCGTGATCGCCAATTGCCAGGCCTTCTGGGCCAAGGCCGACGCGCAAGTCCAGGAGCTGACTGCACCGCTCATCGGCATCGAGCGCATGGAGACGATGTACCCATTCGGAGACCTGGCCCGTTCGGGGGCGACCTTGGCCATGGGTAGCGACTGGGCGGTCACTACCGCCAACCCGCTGGAGCAGATAGAGGTGGCGGTGACGCGCACCGATCCGCAGCGACGTTCCGATCCACCGTTCCTGCCGCATCAGGCATTGAGCCTGCCCACCGCGGTCCGAGCGTTCACCGCCGGCAGTGCCCACCTCAACCACGACGACGACGGCGGATCCATCGAAATCGGCAAGCGCGCCGACCTTGTCGTACTTGACCGCAATATCTTCGACCCGACCTCGGGGATGCCGGCCGACGCCGCCGTCACCCACACCGTGATCGAGGGTCAGGTGGTTTACATCTCCTGAGCCGCAACGATGATCACCGTGCCGAGGACCGTGCGGCGGTCGTCACCATCTGTCCCATCCCCTAGCCGTCGACGAATCTTCGAGGAGAGCGCAATGACTACCTTCAGCACTAACACCCGCACCGGTTCGTCCCTGCAGACCGCAGCCAAGAACAATCTCTGGATGCAGTTCACCCAGCACGGCAACTTCTCCGCCGCCGACGTGCCCATCATGGTTCGGGGGGAGGGCGCCTACGTGTGGGATGACAGCGGCAAGAAGTACCTCGACGCCTTGTCCGGTCTCTACACAAGCCAAATCGGTCACGGCCGAACGGAATTGGGCGAGGCTGCCGCACGACAGATGGGAGAACTCGAGTTCTTCCCGATCTGGACTTTCGGGCACCCGCGGGCCATTGAACTGGCGGAACGGCTTGCCGGTTACGCCCCGGGCGACCTCAACCGCGTCTTCTTCACCTCCGGCGGCAGCGAGGCCGTCGAATCCGCGTGGAAACTGGCCAAGCAGTATTTCAAGACCGTCGGCAAGCCCACCAAGTACAAGGTGATCAGCCGGCAGGTGTCCTACCACGGCACCACGCAAGGCGCGCTGTCCATCACCGGCATGCCCGCCTACAAGGCACCGTTCGAGCCGCTGGTTCCCGCCACCGTGCACGTCCCCAACACGAACTACTACCGCGCAACCGAATACGGCGACGACTACGAAGCCTTCGGACGGTGGGCAGCCAACCAAGTCGAAACCGCGATCCTGGCCGAAGGCGCCGATACCGTCGCAGCGGTGTTCCTCGAGCCCGTCCAAAACGCCGGCGGATGCTTCACTCCACCACCGGGGTACTTCCAGCGCGTCCGTGAAATCTGCGACACCCACGACGTGCTCCTGGTGTCCGACGAGGTGATCTGCGGGTTCGGTCGACTCGGCGAATGGTTCGGCGCAATCCGCTACGACTTCCAACCCGACATCATCACCTGCGCCAAGGGATTGACCTCGGGTTACGCCCCGATGGGCGCGATGATCGCCTCCGACCGTCTCATGGAGCCATTCCAGCAGGGGCTGAACAGCTTCTCCCACGGCTACACATTCGCCGGGCACCCGGTCAGCGCGGCGGTGGCGTTGGCCAACCTCGACATCTTCGAACGCGAAGGAATCCTGCAGCACGTCCGCGACAACGAGCAGACCTTCCGTGACACCATCGGAAAGCTGAGCGACCTCGACATCGTCGGCGACGTGCGCGGCGCGGGCTACTTCCTGGCACTCGAACTGGTCAAGGACAAAGCAACCAAGCAGCTCTTCAGCGACGACGAAGCCCAGAGCCTGCTGCGTGGCTTCCTGAGCGTCGAACTGTTCGACGCCGGGCTCTACTGCCGCACCGACGACCGCGGCGACCCCATCGTGCAGCTCTCGCCCCCGCTGATCTGCGGACCCAAGGAGTTCGACGAGATGGAATCCATCCTCCGCGATGTCTTGACCCGCGCCCAAACACGGATGTAGAACACACGGCACCCACGACGGCGACGGCCCCATCCTGACCTCGCGATCAGGGTGGGGCTATCATCACGATGACTGCGGTGCGAACTGCGTCGCGTGCAAAAGGAGTAGACGACGTGCCAACGGGTGCAACGGCCACCAAGCGGCGCAACGAAACCCGCGTACGCGAAATCCTCCAGGCGGCAGCACACATCCTCGTCGAACGCGGTTACGGGGACACCCGCATCGTCGACGTCGCCAAGCAGGCGAACGTCAGCACGGCACTGCTCTTCTACTACTTCGGAACCCGCGAGCAATTGCTCTTGGAGGCGCTGAAATTCTCCGAGGCGGCGTTCTACCGCGAAGCGACGGCGAACCTACGTCTGGCAGGGTCGCTGCGCGAACGACTGGACGTTCTGATCAACATGACGTGCGTTGCCGACGACGACAGCCGCATCCAGTGGGGGCTGTGGTTCGAACTGTGGGGACAAGCACAGCGCCACGCCGATGTCGCCGAGGCGCGCGCCGTCCACGACGAGATGTGGCGAGAGCTGATCGCCCACGTCGCGCGAGAAGGTCAGCTCAACGGCGAAGTCGACGAGAACGTCGACGTGCGCCGGTTCGCGATCAGCATGGCCGCGTTCCTCGACGGCCTGACCGTGCAAGTCGCGCTCAATGATTCGGCGGTCACCCAAGAGGTCGCGCACGACCTTGCGATGAACTTCGCCGCCGCCCAGTTGGGGCTTCGCGGAGTCGGCGTGACGTGAGTCCGGCCTTCACCGAAGCCAAACTGCGACAGCGCTGACGCGCGCTCAGCGGTTCCATCCGCGCACCCTTGGGTAGAAGCCCTCGGCCTGAGCATGTCTCAGGCCTCGATACGCCCGCGCTCACTTTCATAGGTCATGGGATCGAGGTCGAAAGAACTCTTGTCTTGATCCAGCGAGGAGATGCGGGCCATGTCCTCTTCCGACAGCTCGAAATCCCACGCGGCAACATTGTCGGCAAGATGCTTGGTGTCGGCTGCCTTCGGAATCACCACGAAGCCACTCTGAACATGCCAACGCAGCACCACCTGGGCCGGCGTCCGGTCGAGACGGTTTGCCATGTCGACGATTTCGTCATTCGCCAGCACCAATCCGTGTTCCAACGGACTCCACGCCTGCGTCAGAATCCCGTTGGCTGCGTGGTAGTCGCGTGCGGCGCGCTGTTGGAAGCGCGGATGTAGTTCCAACTGGTTGATCACCGGGGAGACGCCGGTGTCATCGACGATCGTCCTAATCAGATTAGGCGTGAAATTGGCTACGCCAATGGACCGGACCCTGCCCTCATTTTGCAGTCGCACCAGAGCGCGCCAACTTTCGCCGAACAACCCCTTGGCGGGTTGGGGCCAGTGGATGAGATACAGGTCGATCATCCCGATTGCTCGCTCGCTCGCGTCGAACGCTCGGAGCGTTTGGTCGTATCCGTGCATCCCGTCGGGCAATTTGGTCGTCACGAAGACATCGCTTCGGTCGACGTCGAGTGATCGCAGGCCCTCACCGACCTCAGCCTCGTTGCCGTAGACGGTGGCAGTGTCGAAATGGCGGTATCCAAGTCGAACCGCTTCGCGCATCAGCGCGGGCAATGTCCCTTCGGGTACGTACATCACGCCCAGTCCCATTTGCGGGATGGTCGCCCCGTCGCGCATCGGCACCGTGTGGGCGATGTCGTTCATTCCATGCTCCTGTTATGTGGTCGTGCTGAACGTCGTCATCGGCTGCCCCTCGAATCGCCGGCCACCGGCTGCGGGCGAACCACCGTGACCCCCTCGGTCAATATTGAAGTCGTTGACCGCCAGACCATCCGAACCATCGATCGATCTCGGCGTGGACCGTCACCAGCGGTTGGTCGCGGGCTGGGTAGTCCTTGTTGAGGAAGTGGCGTGACAACCGATCGATGTCTGCGAGTCCCTCGTCGGGTTTGATCGACACGACGTGTCCCTGGACCGAGATGTGCGTACCGAAATCGTCGGCGCCCAGAACAGTCAACGTCACATGGCCGTTCTTCTGCAGGTGCTTCAGGCGGGCGCGGTCGGCGTTCATACACAACATCAGGAGTCCGTCATCTTCGATGAGATACCACGTAGCTACCGACACCGGACGTCCGTCAGAAGTAACGGTGGCCATCACGGCGGGATTGGGCTTGCGAAGGAAGGTGAGCGCGGCTTCGGGCAACGGGGCATTGGACACGGGGTGCACAGCACCGCGAACTGCTTCGGTATTCCCGGGCCCTACTCAAACCGCAGCGAGTGCGCGAGGCCGACCGCGGCCGAGTCGCTTGGTCCGTGAACCGAACCGCGGCCGGCGTTATGCGTGAGCAGGCCTCTACCGCACCCCGACGGGATGACAAATGGTCCTCGACGGCTCGGCGACGATGACCGACGTCGCCCGCAGCCCAGTCAAGGCTGGCCGCCACGGACTGCTCCCCATACGCCACTGCGACAGAGCTTTAGACGATCCACAACGGCTGGGCAGCTTGTTGTAGTTTGCGTCAGCGCAGGACACCATCAGTGCTGGCAACTGCTCCCCCACCGGGGTACTAGCCCTGGCCTCCAAGTTTGTTCATCGATAGGACACCCGATGCGCAGCGGTGAATCAGTGGGGGTGGCCTGAAAGGGTCGGCTACAGGCCCAGCTGTGAAGGCTCAACCCGTGCACGCAGGGTCCAGCTGATCAACGCTGATACTGCAGCCGACGGTGCAGTCATTTGTGGCGATCGTATTGGACGGTTGTGGTGCCGTGAATGTTGTCATACCTTCACTAAACCAGCGTTAAACCTTGAGGAAACCTTGAGTCGCCTTGTGACCATCGGAGTCGCCGCCCGTCTTGCCAAGACGCCGGCGTGGCAGCTGCGCGCTTGGGAACAAGCTGGTCTGCTGAATCCGTCCCGCAGCGCTTCGGGATACCGGCTGTATTCGCCGAACGATGTCGAGACCGCGCTTCGGCTTCGGCAGGATCTCAGCGGCGGGCACCGCCTACAGCTCTACGGTCCAAACTCGGAGGCAGCGCGAAGTACTGAGCCCGCGCCTAGGTTCGCCGACGCGGACCCAATGGGTGCGGATCACTTCTTCTTGCGGGAGTTGGCGGCGGGATTCATCGGCAGGAATCGGGTCGCCTTCGCGGCGGTGGTGCAGTTGAACGACGAACACTGCGAGCTGAAGATGCTTACCGCGCTCGAGGGCATGGCCCCGATGGAAGCCGAACTGGATGCCATGTGGGCCCGCCTGGTGCGGCGCGGGTACCGAGGTCCAGCGCCGCTCCCGACACCCTTCGCGGCTCTCGACGGGGTGATGGCGCATGTGGACGAGGGCGTGGGTCTACTCGTGGCCGGCTCCGACGAAGACCTCGCGGCAGACCTGGCCCAGGCACTTCGATCTGGTCTGCGTTTGATGCGCGAGAACCGACGACTCGCGGCTGAGGTAGACCGCTGGACTCGTCGCCACCAGGCCATGAGAGAGATTGCCCATGCCTTCGCCAACGAGACGCCGTCGTCCGCCTACCTCCAAGTACTCGACTCGACGATCGCGGTTGTCGACGCCACCGCAGGCGCGATCTCATTCGCGAATCCCCTGCGCCAGCAGTACGTGCTCGCCGCGCACCGCGGTCTGTCCGACCGCTACGTGCAGGGAATTGCGTCATGGCGGTTGACGGAGGGGCTCGCGGGTCGGGCCTACGGCCTGCAAGAGCCAGTGCTGGTCGACGACCTCGAGTTCCACGAAGGCGTCACCCGAGAAATCGTGCGGTTGGAGAAGCTCCGCAGTTATCTCGGCGTACCGCTGGTCAGCGCGTCGCGGTGCTTCGGCGTTCTCGAGGTGCTCACCCGCGAGCCCGGATCGTTCACTACCGAACACATCAAAGCCATTCAGGGTCTCGTCGTGCCGTTGACGCTTGCAGCTCAAGCCGAATTGTCCACACTGGAGGTCAGTTCCAACCGCGACGAACACGCCAGGGTGTTTCGCGAGTGGGCCGGTCAAGTTGCTCGTGCGTCGAAGACTCAGCGTCGGGAGCTGGTCGACGCCCTTCGCCGTGAACTGGCGCGTGTGCCCGATCGCGGAGACGCCGATAGCGTCCACGAACACTTGCCACTGGTGGATTCACGCATCGACGCGCTGATGTCGAACTTTGAGGCGCTCAACGAATCTCGGTTGAATTTGGTGCCCGCGCTCCGAGACTTCTTGGCGCACCGAATCTCCGAAACGACTGGCCGCGTGGTCACCGTCGAAGTGCGCGAGCCGTGGACCCCTGTGCTGAGCGTAGCCACCGCGGGTAAGACCTACCTGGCTCTCACCGCGGCCGTGGAAGCCGCTGCGCGAGCATCGGTCTCGCGGGTCTGTCTGATCCTCGAGCAATCGGCGGGCGAAATGGCGATCACACTCTGTGACGACCGTCAGGCGCTCCCGGCGATCGATTCGACGTCCACGGTTCCCGTTGAAGCCGAAGCTAACCTCGAGGCGCTGCGGGCGGTGCTGACCCGCGCCAGAGTCCCAGGCTTCACCTGCGCGGTGAGGATCTCCATTCCGACGGATCCGCCGACCCACTTCGACCAGCGGTTGACCGACCGCGAGATGGCGATCCTGGAAGGACTCAGCTCGGGCATCACCAATCGAGAACTCGCCGCGCTCTACGGGATCTCACCGAAGACGCTGCAGAACCACCTGACCGCGATCTACCGCAAGATCGGTGTGGTCAACCGTGGCGAAGCAATCGCCTACGTTCTCAACCGCCGCTCCGGGTGACCCTCCTAGCGAAAATCCGGGAGAACACGCCCATTGTGTCCCGATAGTTCCGCCAGCAGCATTCCACCTCACATCGAGTGACGGCCCCGGCCACGGCGTCGCACTCGGCCGGGACCGTTCAACGGTGAGGAGCTTGAGATGCACATGCTGGTCGACGGAAGTTGGTGCGATTCATCCGACGGGGCGACGATTCCCGTCGAGAATCCGAGCAACCGGACCACCGTGGACTCGGTGCCCTCGGCGACGGTCGCCGACGTCGACCGGGCCGTCGCCGCCGCCAGAGCTGCGCAGCCGGGCTGGGAGGGCTATTCTGCCCTGGCTCGCGCCGACGTACTCAACCGCTTCGCGCAGCGAGTCCGCGAGAACCACCGGGCACTAGCCGAGCTGCTATCGCGTGAGGGTGGCTCCGCACTCGCTGAGAACATGGACGAGATTCGTTGGGTAGCGGAGGCATTCGAATACTTCGCGCAGATGGGCCGCAACGTCGGTGGCCGGATAGTGCCGTCGCAGGAGCCCACGTTGACCAATCTGGTGGTCAAGCGCCCAATTGGCGTCGTCGTCGCGATCGCGCCGTGGAACTACCCGGCCCTGCTGCTGGCGTGGAAGGTTGCCCCTGCCTTGGCCGCCGGTAACGCGGTGATTGTCAAGCCGCCGCCGGAGGCGCCGCTAACCGTGCTGAAGATGCTGGAAATGCTGGAAACTCCCTCCGGCGTCGTGCAAGTCGTCACCGGTGGAGCATTGGTAGGTGAAGCGCTGTGCAGTCATCCCGGTACCGACATGATCGCCTTCACGGGAGGCATCGCGGTCGGTCAGGCCATCCTGCGGGCCGCGAGTGACGGCATCAAGAGAGTGTCCCTCGAATTGTCGGGGCACGACCCGTTCATCGTCTGTGACGACGTCGACGTAGACGTCGCCGTCGAAGCCACGCTCTGGGCGGGCTTCTCCAACGGCGGTCAGATCTGCACCGCAGCCGAGCGCATCTACGTGATGGAGTCGATCTACGACGAGTTCGTCTCGAAGCTCGCCCGACGGGCCGACGAGTTGGTAGTCGGAGACCCGCTGGATCTCGACACCGACATCGGCGCCCTGGCAACCGAGGCGCAGGTCAAGAAGGCCGTCGACTACGTCGCTGCGATCACCGCACTGGGCGGTCGCGTTCTCGCCGGCGGCACCGTCGTCGACGGCGCTGGCCACTTCTATCGGCCGACGGTGGTCACCGGAGTAACCCACGAACAGATCACCGACCTAGGCGAGATCTTTGGTCCCGTCGTCCCCGTGGTCTCCGTCGCAACCTTCGACGAGGCACTGCAGAAGGCAAACGACAGCGAAATGGGCCTCGGCGCCAACGTGTTGACCTCCGATCTCGTGCGGGGATGGCGCGCAGCCAAGGAGCTCAAATTTGGGCTGGTGTGGATCAACAACCCACTGGTGGACAACGACGCCGGCCCTTTTGGCGGATTCCGGAAGAGCGGCCTGGGCCGCGAACTCGGTGACGAAGGACTCGAGGCGTTCATGGAGACCTCGCACGTGAGCTTCGACTACCAGCTCGAACGCAAGTACTGGTGGTACCCGTACTCCGAGTACTCAGAAGTCATGGGGCTCAAAGATGACCGCACAGCGGGCTTCCTCGGCGGTCACGCCGGCGCGGCCATCGCACCAACTGAGAACAAGGAGTCTTGACGATGAGAGCGGCTGTATTCGAGCGTCCGGGTGCTCCCCTTGCCATCGAGGACCTGGAGGTCGCCGAACCGCGTGACAACGAAGTGCTCGTCCGGATGGCCGCCAGCGGCGTGTGCCACAGCGACTACCACGTCGTCATCGGCGAGTGGGGCTCACCGGCACCAATCGTGTTGGGACACGAAGGTTCCGGCTATGTCGTCGCGGTTGGACCCAACGTTCGGGACGTCGCAGTCGGCGACCACGTGGCGCTCGCCTGGACCCCGTCGTGCCGACGTTGCGAGTACTGCGTATCCGGACGGCCGGTGCTGTGCACGGTCGCTGTGCAGACCGCTTATAACAGCGTCCTGCCCGACGGCACCACCCGACTGAGTCGCGCCGGCGGCGAGGCCGTCTACAGCTACCTCTCGGTCGGTTCGCTCGCCGAATACGCCGTAGTGCCCGAGACCGGTGCGGTCAAACTTCCACAGGACACCGACCCCGCACTGTCGGCACTGATCGGCTGCGCGGTGAGTACCGGTGTCGGCGCGGCGATCAACACCGCGAAGATCCGGCCTGGCGCGACGGTCGTCGTCATCGGTTGCGGCGGCGTTGGACTCTCGGCCGTGATGGGCGCCAAGATCAGCGCCGCATCTCGGATCATCGCCGTCGACGTCATCCGGGAGAAGCTGGAGCTCGCCGGTCGCGCCGGGGCAACCGACGTCGTCGACGCCTCCCAGTCAGATCCGGTGGAGGCAGTCCTCGAACTGACGGCTGGTCGCGGTGTCGACTACGCCATCGAGGCGATTGGGCGGGCTCGAACCATCGAACAGGCCTACCAGACGTTGGCACCCGGAGGAGTCGCCGTGGTCGCCGGGCAGGTACCCACGGGAGTGACCATCGAAGTCGACCCGATGGCCATGTCCGGTCGGGAACTCACCCTCACCGGAAGCAACTACGGGTCGGTGCGCCCCTCCGTCGACTTCCGGCGCATTCTCGGCTTCCACGACTCCGGCGTCATCGACCTCAACCTACTCGTCGACGGCCGGGTCCCGCTCGAATCCATCAATCACGCCTTCGACACCCTGGCGGCCGGCACCTCGGCACGGACCGTCATCACGTTCGGATGACGACCCAAGCGACCCGCGGCGAAGTCGTCCTCAACCAGGTCAGCCGGACGTTCTCAGGACTAAGGGCCGTCGAGAATTTGGATCTCACCGTGCATGCCGGAGAGTTCCTTTCACTGCTGGGGCCGTCCGGCTGCGGCAAGACGACCACGCTGCGCATGATCGGCGGATTCGACCGCCCCGACACCGGGACGATCACGATCTCCGGTGAACGGGTCGAACACCTGCCCCCGAACCGACGTGAGGTGAACACGGTCTTCCAGTCCTACGCGCTGTTCCCGCACATGGACGTGGCCCAAAACATCGCCTTCGGATTGCGTCAGCGCGGTATCCGCAGGGCCGACTTACGCTCTCGCGTGGCGGACGCACTCGACCTCGTTCAACTGACGAAGTTCGCAAATCGCAAACCCGACAAGTTGTCCGGCGGACAGCAGCAGCGGGTGGCCCTGGCACGGGCAATCGTCAACCGTCCCAGTGTGCTTCTGCTGGACGAGCCGTTGGCGGCACTGGATCGACAACTGCGCGATCAGATGCAGGTCGACCTCAAATTGTTACAAGCCGACCTCGGCATGACGTTCATCTTCGTCACGCACGATCAGAGCGAGGCCATGTCGATGAGCGACCGCATCGCCGTGATGTGCGGTGGGCGCATCGAACAATTGGCGGCCCCCAGCACGATCTACGATGCACCCGAGACCGCATTCGTGGCGAGCTTCATCGGTCAGCAGAACTTCCTCGACGGGACTCTATCCGAAGACCGCACAACGGTTTACGGTGTCGGCTGGTCCCTGCCAATGGACGCCGAGAGCACTGTCCCATCGGGTGCCGCCGTCAAGGTCGCCATCCGTCCGGAAACGACGCGGCTCAGCACCGTCGATGAACACGACGGTTGCGCGCTTGGCGCGAAGGTGCTCACCGTGGCAAATCTGGGCGCACACGTCCGCTATGTACTCCGGCTCGACGGCGGAACCGAGTTCATCGCCGTCAGTCCCCGCGGGGAGGACTCGATCCGCCCCAACGACTCGGTGTTCGTCATCGTCGATCCTCGCCGCATCATCGTCTTCTCCGCTGCTGAGAGCACCGACGTGACCCAGCCCGAACCCTTGATCGCCGCGCACCCACACGACAGGAGTCATTCATGACCAAGCGAGATGGATTTTCAGCTCTGATCCCCGCCGGGAAGCTCAGCGGGTCGACTCTAGGGCGACGGGCATTCCTCGGCGGACTGGCCGCCGCCGGTACCGCCGCTGCGCTGGCAGCCTGCGGTGGCGGCGGCGGTTCGACATCCTCGAACCAGGGCACCGGCCGGCTCGGAGTCTACGGATGGGCCGACTACGACAGTCCGGATTTGGTGGCGCAATTCACCAAGGAGACCGGAATCCCCTTCAGTCTCGACGTCTACAGTTCCAACGAAGAGGCGATCGCAAAACTGAACGCCGCCAAGGGCACCGCAGGCTACGACCTCTACATGCCGACCGGCGTGTACATCCCTCAACAGGCACAAGCCGGCCTGCTGCAGGAACTGGACCTCACCAAGATTCCCAACTTCTCCAACGTCGATTCGTCCTACACCAATCAGCCCTTCGACCCCGGGAACAAATACTCGGTCTGCAAGGACTGGGGATCAACGGGCTTCCTCTATGACACCACCGTGATCAAGCGAGAACTGCGCACCTGGGACGATTTCGTCGACGCGATGCAGAAGGAGGCCAGCAAGCGAACCAGCATCATCGACGCGCCAAACGAACTCGCCGGCCTGTACGCCTGGCGGGCAGCGGTGCGGCAAGACTGGACATCCACCGATCCGGCCTTCCTCGACGGCGTAGAGAAGTTCATTCTGGAGCAGATCGCACCTCACGTCGCCGCGTACGACTCCTACCCGGGGTCATCGGTGGAGCAGGGCAAATACGCGCTGATGATGGCCTGGAATGGCAACGCGCGGCTAGGGATGGTCGCAGCCAAGGACCCGGCCCGCTACAAGTGGGTTCTCGGCGCACCGACCACCGAACTGTGGATGGACAACTGGGCGATCCCTGCCGGGGCACCGGATCCGGACGCCTCGTACAAGTGGATCAACTGGATTCTCGATCCCGACCATTCCTACACCGACATGAAGTACCACGGGTACAACACCGGCATCAAGGGCATCGCCGAACGAGCCGAAAAGGAGAACCTGCCTTTCCGCGACATGGTCATCTTCGACGACGTCCAGCGCGCGACGATGAAGGTCGGGGCCCTCAACGAGGCGACCGAACGCCTGGTACAGATCCTGAACAAGGCGAAGGCAGTCTCGGCGAGCTGAGATGCGACTCCTCCCCAGAAGGCTCGGTCTGCTCGGACTAAGTGTCCCAGCCACTTGCTTCCTACTCGGATTCTTCGTCATCCCAGTCGGATTCATCGTGTACTACAGTTTCGGCTTCAAGCCGGGCCTTCTGGCACCGGTGGCCACCACGAAGCTGTCGCTGGCGCGCTATTCGGAGGCCTTGAGCGGGCCGTTCGCCGACATCTTTGGCACGACGCTTCGGATTGCCATCGTCGCGACACTGGTATGCGCCCTGGTGGCCATCCCCTTCGCCGAGTGGCTGGCGGTCCACGTCCCTCGCAAACATCGACTCAAAGTGGTTGCACTGCTGATCATTCCACTGTGCACGAACTACTTGCTGCGCACGATTGGGTGGCAGGTCGCACTCTCGGACAACGGCTGGGTCGTCAGCGCGCTGACGAAGGTGAACCTCCTGCACGGCGGACTCGGATTCCTCAATACCCAAGGCGCCGTACAACTCGGATTGGTGTACAACTATCTCGTCTTCATGATCCTGCCCATCTACGTGGCGCTGGACAGAGTCGACCCGGCCACCCGCAATGCCAGTCGTGATCTCGGCGCAGGCCGGATACGCACCGCCGTCGAAGTGACGATCCCCCAGGCTTGGCAAGGAATAGTCTCGGGCTGCCTGCTCGTCTTCATACCCATGATGGGCGACTACCTGACCGCGTCGATCCTCGGCGGGGCCAACGGCACCATGGTCGGTCAACTGGTCGCCGCACAGTTCCTGACCGCGCAGAACTGGGCCCTAGGTTCGGCCACCGCCGTTGTGTTGATTCTGGCCACCCTCGTCACCGTCATCGCGACGATGATCCTGCTACGGCTGATCAGGTGGACCGTCGGCACTCAGCGCGCCATCCGACTCCCGAAGGGTTCGACGTCGTGACACGCTTGCGCAATGCCAACCTGATGACGCCGCTCATGTGGGCGTGGGGCGCCGCGGTACTGGTCTTCCTCCTGTTGCCGATCCTGACCATCGCCGTCTATGCGTTCAACGGCGGACGATCGCTGGGCACCTGGGAAGGATGGTCGATCCAGCCGTTCCAACGGGCCGCCAGCGATCCCAACATCATTGCCGCGGTGTCGACCTCGGCGCAGGCCGGACTCGGTTCAGCTGCACTGGCGACGGTGCTGGGAACCCTAGGCGGAATAGCCGCAGCCAAGGTTCCCGGCAAAGTCATCGCGCTGTTCACCGGGCTGATCTCGCTTGTTCTGGTGACCCCCGAAATCGTCAACGCGATCGCTCTGTTGATCTGGTACGTCCGCATAGGTGGACCGTTCGGGCCGGGGGCCACGCCCATCGACTACGGCTTGTCCCGGCTCATGGTGGGACACGCGATCTTCTCCACTGCCGTAGTGGTCCTCGTAGTGCGAGCCCGACTCGCGGGCCTGGGCGACACACTGGAGGAGGCCGCAGCCGACCTCTACGCGCCGGTGTGGCGCCGGTTCCTCCAAATCACCTTGCGCACAGCAGCGCCGGCGATCGGGGCCGGCTTCGTCCTGTCCTTCACCCTGAGCATGGACAACACCATCATCTCATCATTCGTCAGCGTTTCCGGCTACACACCCTGGCCGGTGTTCGTTCTCAGCGCCATCCGTTCGGGCCTGCGACCGGAAGTCGCGGCAGTGAGCGTGTGCCTGCTCGGACTGACACTTCTGTCTGTCGCCACCGTCGCGGTGGCGCTCAAGGGTGCCAGCAGGCGGTCGCGGAGCACGCCATGACGACTTCTCCCGATGCGGCGACGAACCGTATCCGCTCCAAGAGCCTGTGGTTCGACCAGATCGGCGACGAACTGAGGTACCGATCCCCACTGACCGGGAATCAGGATTGCGACGTCGCGATCGTCGGCGCTGGATTCACCGGCTTGTGGACGGCGTACTACCTGTCGGTGAACGCGCCGCAATTGCGCGTCGTGGTGCTGGAATCGGTGACCGTCGGCTTCGGTGCCTCGGGCCGCAACGGCGGCTGGGCCGGCGGGGGCATCGCGGGCAGCTCCCACCGCTACGCCAAGCGTCATGGCTGGGAAGCCGTGCGTCGAGCGGTCGCCGAGAGCAACTCCGCGGTTGGCGAGATCGGCTCCGTCATCCGCGCCGAGGAGATCGACTGCGATTACAGCCAGCAGGGCACCCTGGTGGCCGCCACCTCCGGTCCCCAGGCTGCCCGGCTGCAGTCATGGTTCGATGATCAACGGGCGCTGGGCATTCTGGGCGAGGGTGAACGCCTGCTGAGTCCCGACGAGTGCGGCCAGTTCGCGAACGTCGCGTCGACGCGGGCGGGCTTCTACACCCCGTACTGCGCAGGGATTCAGCCCGTTCGACTGGTCCGCGGGTTGGCGCACGCCGCCGAGCGCCGCGGCGTCACGATCTTCGAGGACACCAGGGTCACGGCGATTGGTCCCGGCTGCGTCGACACCACCAGGGGACGGATACGTGCCCGACACGTGGTGCGGGCCACCGAGTCCTACACCACCCTGATGCCCAGGCAGAAGCGTCGGTATCTGCCGCTGACGTCGCTGATGGTCGCCACCGCCCCACTCTCCCCACAGCAATGGAGCGAGATAGGGATGTCCAAGGGGATGACGGTCAAGGACAAGCACCACCTGTTCTTCTACGCGCAACGCACCTCCGACGACCGGCTGGTCATCGGTGGCCGGGGCGCGCCGTACTCGCTGCGCGCACCGATGGCGGAATCCCGCGAGACCAATGCCGACGTCCGAGATCGGCTCTGCCGCACCATCGCCACCAACTTTCCGGCAGCCGCCTCGGTCCCGGTCACCCATCATTGGGGCGGCACGCTGGGCGTGCCGCGGGACTGGTGCATGTCTGTTTCGATGGACCGGACGGGAGTAGCCACCGCCGGCGGATACTCCGGGCACGGCGTCGTCGCTACCAACATCGCCGGCCGTACGCTAACCGATCTGATCCTCGGACACGACACACCACTGGTTCGGATGCCCTGGGTGAACCACCTCAGCCGATCGTGGGAACCGGAGCCGATCCGCTACCTGGCATCACAGGCAATCGTCGGCATCACCGGCAGCGCCGACGTCTACGAGGACCGGTACGACCGCTCGGCAAGGCGTACCAGCCTCATCAAACCCTTCTTGCCGCCTGGCTAGAGAATCAAAGGAGATTCGTGACACTGATGCTCAACACCCCTGCTGCCGTCATCGGGGGCCGGGCGATCGCACGCACCGGAGGCCCCATCATCCCGGTCATCGATCCGGCCACCGAGGAAGTCCTTGCCGAGGTGGCGGTCTCTACTCGCGAAACCGTTGATCTTGCAGTCACTTCTGCCAAGGATGCATTCGCGTCGTTCCGCACGACGACACCGGCCGAGCGGTCGCAGATGCTCGGCAAGCTGGCCGACCTGATCCTGGCAGAATCCTCCGATCTCGGTGAGCTGGAAGCCCGCAACACCGGAAAGCCGGTGAAGGCCGCCGTTCGCGAGATCGAGTCCGCTGCAGAGCTACTGCGCTATTTCGGAGGCGCCTGCCGAACCGTCGAAGGCAAGGCCGCGCAGGAGTATGTCCCGGGTCGCACCTCGTTCGTCCGTAGGGATCCGCTCGGCGTGATCGGTCAGATCGCACCCTGGAACTACCCGTTCTCGATGGCAGTGTGGAAAGTCGGGCCGGCGGTCGCGGCGGGCAACACGGTCGTGCTGAAACCCAGTGAACTGACCCCACTGAGCACGCTTCGGCTGGGCGAGCTGGCCGCGGAGGCGTTGCCTACCGGCGTGGTGAACGTGGTGCCCGGCGATGGCCAGCGCACCGGCGCCGCCCTGACGAACCACCCCGACATCCAAATGATCGCTCTCACAGGTGATGTCGGAACGGGCACCAAGGTGCTGAATGCCGTAGCCGGTGGGATCAAGCGGACCCATCTCGAACTTGGCGGCAAGGCTCCGGTCGTCGTATTCGAGGATGCCGATCCGGTCGCCGTGGCGACGAACCTGCGGACCGCGTCGTTCTACAACGCTGGCCAGGACTGCACCGCGGCGTGCCGCGTCCTCGTGCACGCCAGCCTTTACCACGACCTGGTCGAGGCTCTCTCCGACGCGGCACGTTCGCTCACTGTCGGAGCGCCCTTCGCCGGCGAGTTCGACATGGGTCCGGTCATCTCCGCCCGTCAGCAGAAGCGGGTCATGAGCTTCGTCGAGGGCGCCGTCACTGCGGGTGCGCGAATTGCCGCCGGCGGTCACACATCCAGCGATACCGGCTATTTCGTTCAACCAACCGTCATCTGCGATCTCCCTCAGGGCGCCGAGATCGTCCAGCGCGAGGTGTTCGGACCGGTGGTGACCGTGCAGTCGTTCACCGATGAGGAGGAGGCGGTGCGACTGGCCAACGACGTGGACTACGGATTGTCGGCGTCGGTCTGGAGCAACGATTTCGGTCGCGCCATGCGGCTGACCCGCGACCTGCAATTCGGCGTGGTGTGGGTCAATGATCACCTGACCATCGCCGACGAAATGCCGCACGGCGGCGTGAAGCGCTCGGGCTACGGAAAGGACCTATCTCCCTACGCCATCGAGGACTACACGGTTGTCAAGCACGTCATGGCCCGGATCGAGTAGCAACCGTCAGAACCCGCCCCTCCACCCAACAGTAAGGAATCGCCATGCTCCACAGATTGCACCTCCCCGTTCTCGGCCTCCTGGCCGGACTGACCGCAGCCGCAATCGCTGCGGCCGGGACAGCCTCGGCCGAGCCACGGGAATTCCTGGCCATCGAGCACACCGGGGCCGACCCGGTGACCGATATCGGGCGTACCGGCGACAGCACCGGCGACATTCTGACCTTCTCCAACGACGTGTTCGACGCCGCCAATTCCAATCGGATCGGGTCCAGCCAGGGGTCTTGCGTACGCACGGTGGTGGCGGTGAAGTGGGAGTGCGGCTGGTCGGTCACCCTCGACCAGGGACAGCTCACCCTGCAAGGCGCTTATTTCGACTCGGGCTCCTCGGCTTTCGCCGTCACCGGTGGCACTGGCGAATACACCGCTGCCGGCGGCGAGCTAATCGTCTCCCCCATCGGCACCGACGGGAAGGCATCGCAGTTCGACTTTCGGCTTGAGTGACGGTGTAGACGTGATGGATAACGAGCGATATGCACTTCCCCGTCGACTGACGGCTACCCTGCCCCGCCGCGCTACATCACATGAATAATCGACGATATCCATGACTGCTCACACCTTGTCAGGTGTGCTGTCCTGTCGTACACCCACGCGAGATGTCGATTGCGTCGGACCCGCACGTCTCTGACGCCCGCAATGACGCGTGTTCTCCTGTGTCGCAGCGCAACACATCGTTTCGTGTCGGCCAAGGTGCTCGCGGTGGCCGCGATTACGGAGATGACAACATCGCTGAGACGACCTGCTCCCTACCTGTCTCAACGCAGTTGTCATCTTCGCAAGTGGCAAGGGACAACTCCACTGAGACCGGACACGATCTGTGATGACTGACCGTCTGGTCTCGTTTCATCTGGCGGTTTCGCAGTGGAGCTGTTGGTTTCCGCGGAGCTGTTAACGTCTCAATGAAGTTGGCGGAGGTGCCGCGACTCCAGATGGCTTAAGCCGTTCCGTCGGGCGAACCGGCCCAACCACTTCGGCAGAACAAGGGCGCCGTGCCTACTGCCCGGCGCAGCCGTCTACCACTCCCCCGCCGGGGGATCTGGTATCGAAGGGTGTCTCTACGAGCTCCGAGAACATGCCCAGAACAACGGGGACTGTTGATGGCAAACAATAGGTTTTAAATCCAGCTCTAGGCTTCTAAGGCTTTTCTTTCTTCGCCTTCTCTTGCGCTATTCTCTCGAGTCTCCGGTTAAGCAAGATATCGTGAAGTGCTCTTTCTCTATTAACAGACGGACGGCGCAGTGAATATTTCCAGACCAATTTCGAAAACCCGTCAGGCCGACTCTTCTGCACGCCTTCAATATGCCTCCGCGACGCAGGCTTTCGCCCCCTTCATGGAAGATCTACATTGATCCATGATGCGAAGATTTTAGCCTCAGTTCCCGCTGCCAGATTTCACGGCGTCCAGACCCTCTGGTTGACAGTTGAACGACTCGCTCACGAGTCCTCGAGACAGGGCCGGTCGAGCTGCTGCATCTTGGGGAACACCAGGTGGCGGACGGCGGGTATTCCTTTGTGACTGCCCACCTCGGCGTCGATCTCTTGGCCGAGATTGTCTGGCCGGGCGAACTCGTCATCGGGACCCGAGTAACCAAGGTGGGCTCCAGCTCCATCCGTCTGGCACAGGCACTCTTCCAAGGCGACACGTGCAACGCGACGGCCGAAACCGTCATCGTCCACGTCGACCAAATGACCAAGAGGTCTCGCCGTTTGTCATGCAACGCAGTCGATTACCTCACGGGTCTGACGGGCTCGTCCGACAAATTGAGCCGCAAGTAGGCTGGATTGAGTCGGGACGCGCCGCGGAGCGCGCCAGACGCACCGGGTTCCGGACCAAGCCATTTTCGTGATCTACGAGGCGTGGGCACACCTACACTACTGACGCCACCGCCAGAGGAACGAAGGGATTGAGGTTGAGCAACGAGACAATTCTGGTTGATCAATACCTACAGACACGACAGGAAGCACGCGATACGCCGCTCCCAGAAGACGTCGCCTTCGAGCTCTTGACGGCACAGAGTGTCCTTCGTGATTACCAACTGTCGGACGAGGAGGTCGAGCTCGGCCGGGTAGGCGGAGGCATGGACGGCGGGATCGATGGGTTTTTCACGTTCCTCGACGGCGTCCTCCTCGATGACGACTCTGATGTCTTTGGATCGACGTTTGTGCCTACTGAAGTGCGACGACACGTCGAGATCGACGTTTGGATCCTCCAGGCAAAGCGGACGCCGTCGTTCACCGAAGAAACCTTCGACAAGTGGTCTTCCGCGCTGGGCCGCCTGTTCGATCTAAGGATGACCGACGACGAACTTGGCGGACTGTATTCAAAGGAACTCATAGCACGGGTCCGACTGTTTACCGAGGCTTGGCGTCGGCTGGGAATCAGAACCCCGCGCATCAGGGTCCACATCGATTATGTCACCAGAGGTGATGTGGATGATGTGGGCCTGCCTGTCGACCAAAAGCGAGCGGACCTCGAAAAGCAGGTTGCCGCAACAATTCACGGTGCGAGCGTCGAGGCCCGTTTGATCGGGGCTAACGAGCTATGGGCGATCCTAAGCGCGGCGCCCGAATACGACCTGCAACTTAAAGTGACTCAATATATGCCACTCGGAGACGCGTACTCGGGTCTGGTCCGGCTCGCCGATTATTACGATTTCCTCTCTGACGAACGAAACGAGCTGCGCACGAACCTCTTTGATTGGAACGTACGGGACTATCAGGGCGAAGTTACCGTCAACAAGGGGATTCAGGCGACACTGCAGTCGGAAGCACCCGAGGATTTCTGGTGGTTCAACAACGGCGTGACGATCCTTTGCTCTAACGCCTCCATCGGTGCCGACAGCATCTTCACGTTGAGTGGTGTTCAGATCGTCAACGGCATGCAGACGTCCCATGAGATTTTCACAGCCCTGAAGGGAAAACTTGTGTCGGAGCGGGACCGTGGGCGGTCCGTCGCTGTCAGGATTATCAAGACGCAAGACGAGGATATTCGGGACCGAATCATCCGCGCGACCAACAGCCAGACGAAGGTCCCCGATGCGTCGCTGCATGCGACCGAGGTTATTCACCGGCAAATAGAAGCCCATTTCAAAGCCCATGGTTGGTTTTACGACCGACGGAAAAACTTCTACAAGAACATGGGTAAGCCAAGCGATCGCATAATCAGCATCGGCGGCCTCGGGCAGGCGGTGACCGCGATCGGCCTGTCGAGGCCCAACGATGCGCGTGCACGACCCACCACCCTGTTGAACAAGCCGGCCGATTACGCCGAGATCTTCAACCCACAGGTTGACCTGGATGTATATCTCTGGCTCGCCGCGACGCAACGCTTGATTGACACCCAGCTTCTGACCGAGACCGAACCATATATGCGGACGAATCTGCGCTTTCACGTCAGCTGCTATCTGGTAACCCGCCGGCTGGGTCAGCGAATTTACAGCCCAAAGCAGCTTCGGGAGCTCGCAAAACTGCCGTTTGATACCGACGACCTCGAAGTATTTATGGCTGTTCAAAAGCTTGAGCGACTAGCGATTGACATGAGTTACGACGACGAAGATGGTGAGTGGAGCTTGGACCGGCTTGCCAAGGGCAAGCAGTTCGCTGAAGCAGTAATCCAGCTGGCGGTTGGCCCGCCTGCCCCCGCTTAAGAGTCGGCGCGCGAATATACGCTTCGGCTGAGGGCGCAGCGGGATCGATTATCTGTAGGCCACGAGCCGTACTCCGCAAGATGTTGCAGATCAAAGCGGTCCAATCGCTGACTACCCACTAGGAAAAGTGTCGTTTAAGTTTGTCGCTATCGAACCGACGTCCATCTTTCCCAGACGAACTCGGCGCGGATTTCGAGGGCCCACGACCGGCCGCCGACGCTGGCGGCGCAAGTGGATTGGCTGACGTGACGATGCGCCACAGCGGACTGAGGCCGGTGGCCGCTGACGCGGAGCCCATCACGGTTCCGACTTGCCGTAGAAGTCGACCGATCTTCGAGGGCTACGAACCCGTCCAGCAGTGGCTGCGCGACAAACAGCCCGACGTCCTGGTCTACATCTACAACGATCACATGACTGCGTTCTTCGATCACTACAGCCACTTCGCGCTGGGGGTGGGCGACAGCTACGGCCCCGCCGACGAGGGCGGCGGACCCCGCGACCTCCCACCGATCGCCGGCGATCCCCGACTGGCCCAGCACGTCGCCAAGGCGATGGTCGCCGACGAGTTCGACCTCAGTTACTTCCAGGGCAAGAACCTCGACCACGGCGCGTTCTCGCCGCTGTCAGTGCTGCTCGACCACGACGACAAGGGCTGGGCCGCACGGCTGTTGCCGATCGCCTGCGGCGTACTGACCGTACCGTTGCCCTCGGCCAAGCGGTTCTGGAAGTTTGGCCGTTCGCTGCGCCGAGCCATCCAGTCCTATCCCGAGGACATCAACGTCGCCATCATCGGCACCGGCGGGCTATCGCACCAGGTTCACGGTGAACGCAACGGCTTCAACAACACCGAGTGGGACATGGAATTCATGGACCGGCTCGAAAAGAACCCAGAAAGCCTGCTCGACTACCCGATCTCCACCCTCGCCGAACTCGGCGGGTGGGAAGGTGCCGAGGTCGTCATGTGGATGATGATGCGCGCCGCGTTGGCGACGGAAGTCGAGGTCACCCACAAGACCTACTTCCTGCCCTCGATGACCCCGATCGCCTCCATGATCATCGAGGAAGTGTCCGACGAGCCACCAGCGGAAAGCGACCAGGCACTACGCGCGCGGATGGAGCGTGACTGGGCCGGCGCTGCCGCTCTCGAAGGGACCTATCCGTTCACCATCGAGCGATCCGTCAAAGGCTTTCGCATCAACCGCTTCCTGCACTCCCTCATCGATCCGGATGTCCGCCACCGATTCCGGGAAGACGAAGAAGCTTGCCTGGCCGAAGCCGACCTCACCCACCAGGAGCGCGACCTCATCGGTCGCCGCGACTGGATTGGCATGATCCGCTACGGCGCAATCTTCTTCATGCTCGAAAAACTCGGCGCAGTAACGGGAGTGGGCAACATCCACATCTACGCCGCCATGAAGGGAATGAGCGTCGAAGACTTCCAGAAGACCCGCAACGCGGCGATCACGTACGGAGTCGCCGGCAAGGAAAGCTCGACTGCGACATAGCCCTCGAAGCGAACCACCGGCGACCGATCAAGCCGTCGCGTGACGTGCGCTCCACCAACGTCGTGCACCTGACCGGGTGGTCGCCGACACGGTTCGAAAGCATCATTGCCGCGGCATACGTCGACCGGCAGGCATGTCCTTCGCCAACCGGCGCACCCGTGGCGCCGGTCCTCCCATCGGCAACCACGAGTGCAGCGGCGATGCTTGCAGGACCCCTGCCCAGATACGCCGAATGTCCGGTGCACAGCTGATTCTCACGTGGCGCCGGACGCCTGCTCACGTGGGTCGGTCACGCTATGCGTGAATGCCCACCCGGTATCCGCGGCGTGGCCGCGGAACGACGGCAATACCCAACGCAACAGGACGAAGGACAGCAAGATGGCACGCACAACCGATCTGCCGGGGTTCGGCGGCCGAGCGTTGACGTCGACGTCGACGTTGCGCAAAGTACCCGCAGTCACTGCGCGGTTCTGGGTCATCAAGGTCCTCACCACCGGGTTCGGCGAAGCCGCATCCGATGCGCTGATGCGCACGTTCGGCATCCTCGCGGCCCTCGTGACCGGACTGCTCCTGATCGCTGTGCTGGCCTGGCAGTTTCGAACGGACCGCTACCGCCCGGTCGTCTACTGGGCTGCGGTGGTGATGGTCGCCATCTTCGGCACGATGGCCGCCGACGTCCCCAGTTCGATGGGGGCCCCACTGTGGGCGACGTCGATCGGGTATCTGGCCGCCGTCCTCCTCGTGTTCGGATGGTGGCACCGCGTCCGGGGAACGTTGTCCTTCTCCTCGGTCGATACCCCCGCCGCCGAGGGCTTCTACTGGGCCGCGGTGCTGGCGACGTTCGCCCTTGGCACGGCCGTCGGTGACCTGACCGCTGAGACGTGGGGTTGGGGCAACCTCACCTCAGGGCTGGTCTTCGCCGCGTTGATCGCCGTCCCGTTCGTCGCAGTCCGGTGGGCGGGCCTGCCAGCGGTCCCGGGTTTCT
>Ga0247742_10000085_pt1 | contig 79488 bp, 61 predicted proteins | sample UWRJL208509C2_FD_180944 | JGI IMG/M metagenome (GOLD analysis project Ga0247742, IMG submission 180944) | Plant litter microbial communities from Arlington Agricultural Research Station in Wisconsin, United States - UWRJ-L208-509C-2 | ecosystem: Environmental > Terrestrial > Plant litter >...
GTCAAGGGCTTTTTTGTGCAACAAACTTTCCCTCCCTCCCCCCAGCTCTCTGCTCTTCTCCCCGGACCCGCGCAGAACAGTGCTGCTATAATTGGGCTTTATTCTCCCTTGGCTGGGTATTCAAGATTATTCCCCTTACTAAAACTAACATAACACCTCCCGCAGGAGGAGCTGATTGTTCTGCGCCGTCGACGTAAATCATATAATTGTTAGAAGGTTATTATTAAGTACAAAAAAAGGCGCTTTTGTAGCGCCTTAATCTTATTTATATGTATAAAAGCTGATCTATTGCTTTAATGCCTCGTAAATTTCTGCACTCAATAATCCACTGCCGCCTCCATAATGCTGCACTATTTTAATGCCCGGATTATGCGCCCTGAAATATTCAGATAATATTTTTTCGGAAATTTCCTCAATGCCACCGCCGAGCAGCACCAGTGCAAATCTCTGTTGGTTAAACGCGTTAATGGCCTCTTCATCTGTAAGGCAGCCGATAGCGTTCCATGCAGTGTTATTATTTACCAGGCGTACAACAGTTTGCAGTATTTGCGGATGCCTGCCTATTACTAATATTTGTGTTTTGCTCATGATTTTGGTACTTAATAGAATTAATTTTGCCGGGTACCCATCCTTGCATCATCAGGACAAGAACGGGACCGGCAAATCATCACTCATCATCAAAAAAAGATCTTAAAATTTCATTGGTACATCAATCAGCAAAAACTCGGCATCGCTGTTTGCTTTGATTGTAAATTGATCAGTATCCCAAATACCCAATGCATCGCGGCTGTTTAGTACTTGTCCATTTATTTCAACTTCCCCGTTCAAAACAAAGGCGTAAACGCCGTTTCCTTGTTTTTTAATGTTGTATTCGGTAGCAATGCCTTTATCAAATTTACCCAGATGAAACCAGGCATCCTGGTGAATCCAAACACCTGCATCATCGGGGTTGGGAGATAATACCTGTTGTAGCTTATTATGCCTGTCTTCTAAATTTAAAGTAAGCTGATCATAGCGTGGTTGTACATTCCTTTTGTTTGGATATATCCATATCTGCAGAAATTTTACATCACTAACCCTGTCGTTATTGTATTCGCTGTGGTAAATCCCGGTGCCGGCGCTCATGGCCTGTATATCGCCATTTTTTATAACGGCCATATTGTTCATACTGTCTTTATGCTCCAGATCACCCTCCAACGGTATAGATATGATCTCCATATTATCGTGCGGATGTTCACCAAACCCCATTCCGCCATCTACGGTATCGTCATTCAATACACGTAAGGCGCCAAAATTCATCCTGTCGGGATTATAATAACCTGCAAAACTGAATGACTGATAGCTGCTAAGCCACCCGTGATTAGCGTGGCCGCGGGTTTCGGCCTTATGTAAAATGGTTTGTGCCATGATGTTTACCTTTAAATTTATATAACAAATTTACGGTAGCAAAAATGGCACACGCTTGATGTAGGTTAAGAAATGATATTCAGCAATGAATTAATGATGTTTTAGCGTCTTTTTATCATTTCGCTGCGCATCCGGCTAAAAAACTCGGGGGTTACACCAATATATGAGGCTATTTGTTTTTGAGGTAGATTATCTATCAGCGTAGGGTACCGTTTGCAAAAATTGTTGTAGCGCTCTTCAGCAGTAAGGCTCAGGCCATCAATTAATCTTTGCTGGCTGGCTACTAAAGAGTTTTCAACAAGTATCCTGAAAAAATGCTCAAACTTAGGTATTTCCAGGTATAGTTTTTCCTGGTTGGTTTTTGACAGCAGCAATACCTCGGTATCTTCTAATGCTTCAATATTCAATATTCCTGGTTTTTGCGATAACAGGCTGTACATATCCGCTATCCACCAATCGGGCGGGGCAAAGCTCAGCACATGCTCAATGCCGCCTTTATCAACGGTGTAGCCTCTTAAACAGCCTGTAGTAACAAAAATGGAGTGTTTACATATATCGCCATCAGTAAGCAAAAACTGCTTCCGCTTTATATTTTTAGTTTGAAGGTAATTGGTAAATATTTCCTGCTCTTCCTTAGTAAGGTTAATGTGCTTGTCAATATTTTGAAGTATGAGGTTCATATGCAAAAATGAGTTTTATTTACTTTATTAAGCAATAGTCGGGGTAATTATTCTTTTAAGGATGATGTTTCTTTTTAATAAAATGTAAATTAGCTTTTGGTAAACCTGTAATTGTGCCTGTACTATTTAAATGAATTTAATGATGCCAAAATAAAGGTATGTTATGCTCATAAAACAGGATTTATAAATTGAAAATTATTAATATGATTGTGAATGCCTGAAGCCCTGATTGCGAAGGTATTTTGCATACATTAAACCTAAAGTGCATTTCCAATTAAATGTATTTAAGTAATTATTATTAGATAGCCTTATGATGAAGAACTATGCTTTAGCAATCTGGATGTTTATTCTTATTACATCACCTGCATTTGCACAGCAAAAATTTAATGGGCTGGATGTAAATCTGGGTAATATTTACCGTTTATCAGATGCAAAAAGCAGATCCATTAGTCCTGAAAACTTTAATGGCGAAAAAGGCAAAGGTGGTATGGCCACTACCGGAACCGGGGCCAATGCCTCGCGCGAGCTGGGCCAGACCTGGAAGGTGAGCCCAAGCGTGATTATCAAAAAAGGAACTACCTATACCATTGCCGAAATTGATGGCCCAGGTGCTATTCAGCACATTTGGATGACCCCAACCGGCAACTGGCGATACTCTATACTGCGTTTTTATTGGGATGATGAAACCAGCCCCTCGGTTGAAGTACCGGTTGGCGATTTTTTTTGCATGGGCTGGGGTAAATATGCACCCCTGCAATCACTTGCTGTAGCAGTTAACCCGGGCAGTGCTTTTAACTGCTACTGGCCAATGCCTTTTCGTAAAAAATGCCGTATAACTATGGAAAACATAGATGATAAGGACATGGTACTTTATTATCAGGTTGATTATACACTTACACCGGTACCTGATGATGCAGCTTATTTTCATGCGCAGTTTAGGAGAGTGAACCCGCTGCCCTATAAAAAAGATTTTGTTTTGGTTGATAGCATCAAGGGTAAAGGGCAGTACGTAGGTACTTACCTGGCTTATGGCTCTAACAAAAACGGCTGGTGGGGTGAAGGCGAGATCAAATTTTTTATAGATGGCGACACCAAATTCCCCACCATAAATGGCACCGGTACCGAAGATTATTTTTGCGGCTCATATGACTTTGATACCCATCATAAAGATGCCAATGGTAAAGAGGAAGATAAAACGGAATACACTGAATTTTGCAGCCCTTACAGCGGTTTACACCAGGTTATTCGTGGTGACGGGCATTATAACATAGCACAACGTTTTGGCCTGTACCGCTGGCACATTACCGACCCCATACGGTTTGAGAAAAGTTTAAAAGTTACCATACAGGCGCTGGGCTGGCGGCACGATGGCAGGTATATGCCCTTGCAGGATGATATTGCCTCAACTGTTTTCTGGTACCAGAGCGGCCCGCATGGCCCATTCCCCAAACTCCCCTCACGTGATGAATTGGAAGTTAATTAATGTTGAATATAAATTTACCTGATGAAACTATACAAAATAGCTAAAGGCATCTTACTGGAACATAATAATGCCACTTATATTATTGATGACGAATGGGATAGTCTCATTAATCGCGATAACCTGGCCGGATACCTGCAACAGGTATCTGCTGATACTACGCCTGTAAGCGACGAGGTAAGAGCCGAGTTTATAAATCGTGATTTATTAGCGCCTATTGGCAGCCAGGAAGTGTGGGCGGCCGGTGTTACCTACCTGAAAAGCAGGGATGCAAGGATGGAGGAGTCTGAAACATCAGGCGGTGCCACTTTGTATGATAGGGTGTACGATGCCCCCCGACCTGAGTTGTTTTTTAAGGCTGTAGCTCATCGTGTGGCAGCGCCTGGTAAGGAGGTTTATATCCGCAAAGATTCGGAATGGAATGTGCCCGAGCCTGAGCTTACCCTGTTCATCAACTCCAAAGGAACTATTCAGGGTTATACAATAGGTAATGATATGAGCTCGCGCAGTATTGAGGGCGAAAATGCACTGTATTTGCCCCAGGCTAAAATATATGAAAAAAGCGCAGCCCTTGGCCCTTGTTTGCTGGTATCGCCAACACCTATAGCGACAGAATCGGTTATTAAAATGATCATTAAACGGAATGGGGAAACCGTTTATGAGGATGCTACAACAGTATCACGCATTAAACGCTCATTTACAGAACTGACGGGTTATTTATATAGTGAGTGCGATTTTCCGGTAGGTTGTTTTTTAATGACGGGGACCTGCCTGGTGCCACCGGCCACCTTTACCCTGCAACCGGGAGATGTGGTAGAGATCGCCATTGATGGGATAGGTACACTGGTTAACACGATTGGTCTGAATCCGAAACATAATTAATAAGGGTATGAAAACGGTTAAAGTTTTACTTTTTACAATAGTGACAACCGTTTTCAGTGCATGTAATACAAAAATGGAACCAGCCACCAAAGGAACTTTCGGGTACGATCTGGATTTTTTAAAAGCCAGGGACAGCGTTGTTGTTTTAAAAAGCGAGGACGGTAATGGCCAGGTTATAGTGTCGCCCAAATATCAGGCTAAGGTTTTTACCTCAACAGCCGATGGCCTTAATGGAAAAAGTTTCGGCTGGATCAAGTACGAAACTTTTGATGCCCAGCATCCGGATGAGCATATGAACGCCTATGGCGGTGAAGACCGTTTGTGGCTTGGGCCCGAAGGGGGCAGGTTTTCCCTGTTTTTTAGGTCCGGAACAAAAATGGAGTTTGAAAATTGGCATACCCCTGCTGCCTTTGACAATGAAAGCTGGCATATGGATTCGGCATCAGGTACAAAGGCATCGCTCAGCAAAACCACACAACTGCAAAACTATGCCGGTACCAACCTATCAATAAAATTAGAACGGGATATCGAGATATTGGAGCCCCGGTTTATACAGCAGACTTTAGGAATTGAAATAAATGATAAAGTAAAATCGGTAGGTTTCAGTACGCAAAACAAAATCATTAACACTGGTGATAAAACCTGGGATAAAACCACCGGGGCACCTTGCTTGTGGAACCTGGATATGTTTACACCATCGCCCAAAACGGTAATTGTTGTACCTTATCAGGAAGCCGGCACAGGTAAAATAGCGACCACTAACTACTTTGGCGAAATTGCTAAAGACAGAATAGCCTACAAAAACGGTGTTTTACTGTTTAAGGCCGATGGAAAATCACGGGGCAAGTTGGGCATTCCGCCAAACCGGGCCAAAAATATAGCGGGTAGTTATGATGATACCAACAAAGTATTAACCATTACCCTTTTTACCCTTGATAGTAAGGCCGACTACTTAAACCAGGAGTGGAAACCCGATATAGAACCCTTTACCGGCGATGCCGTTAATGCTTATAACGATGGGCCGCTGGCTACCGGTAGCCAAATGGGACCTTTTTATGAATTGGAGAGCGTATCGCCAGCGGCATTTTTAAAACCCGGCGAAAGTTTATCACACAGGCATAGCGTATTCCATTTTACCGGTGATGAGGAAGCCCTGAACAAGATAGCGATCAAAACCCTCGGTATTTCGCTTCAGGATATTACAACTACATTTAAATAAACTATAAAACCTAATTATAAACCAATTACCAACCCATCCACAATGGCCAAAGACAAAAATCTGTTTGCAGTAGCGCTGATCACCTCCCTGTTCTTTATCTGGGGCTTTGCATTAAACCTTAATCCTATATTGATACCACACTTAAAAAAAGCTTGTCAGCTAAGTGACCTGCAATCGTCACTGGTTGATTCGGCATCATATATCGCTTATTTTTTATTACCTATTCCTGCCGCTCAGTTCATGAAACGCTATGGCTATAAAGGGGGGATATTGTTAGGGCTGGTGCTTTTTTCGGCTGGTGCATTTTTGTTTTATCCGGCATCAATAGTCAGAAATTATGCCTTTTTCCTGGGTGCGCTGTTCATTATATTTTCGGGAGCAGCTTTTCTGGAAACTGCGGCCAATCCATATATCACGGTACTTGGCGATCCGAAAGGCGCTACCCAACGGATCAACTTTGCGCAAATGTTTAACGGTTTTGCAGCAGTATCTGCAGCGTATATTGGTGGTAATGTAATATTATCGGGTAAAACATTGACATCGGCACAGGAGTCGGCAATGTCTGCAGATCAACTGAATACTTACCTGCTTAAGGAGGCTTCATCAGTACAGTTACCTTTTATAATTATTGGCGTTGTTGTATTGGTTGTTGCTATACTTTTATATCGCACCCACTTGCCCCAGATTGTAGAAGAAGGTGAAGGCATGGAACTTCACGATAGTTTGCCGCTGGTACAAAGAATGAGCGCCTTGTTTAAAGAAAAGAATTTAAGGTTTGGTGTTATAGCACAGTTTTTTTATGTAGGTGCGCAGGCTTGTGTAGGTAGTTTTTTTATTCGCTTTTCTGAGCGGGTAGCCGGGATGGACGAAAAATTAGCCGCAATTTATTTGTCGGCAGCTCTTTTAGCATTTTTAGCCGGACGCCTGGTGGGTACTTTTTTGATGACCTTTATAAACCCGGTAAGGTTATTGGCTATTTACGGTATTACTAACGTAGCATTGATTGTGCTTTCGGTTTTCCTGCATGGCAAGTTCCCTGTTTTCGCGCTGATAGCGGTTGAGTTTTTCATGTCGATCATGTTCCCGACCATATTTTCATTAAGTATCCGTGGTTTGGGAGCAAAAACCAAGGAGGGCTCCTCATTAGTGATCATGGCTATTGTGGGTGGTGCTGTTTTCCCGCCAATTATGGGCCGTGTGTCTGACCTTACCAATATACAAATAGCTTACCTGGTACCGGCGGCCTGCTTCTTGTTTGTATTTTATTTTGCCATTAGAAATTTAAAAGTGAAAGAGGTGAAACTTTCCGTTTCGCATTAATAAATATTGAATAATTATAACATAAACCAATGAATTTAGAACTCACAGATAAAGTAATTATAGTAACAGGCGGTGCAAAGGGCATTGGAGAAGGTATTGTAAAAGTACTGGCCAGCGAGGGTGCTATACCTGTAATAGTGGGCCGTGTGGAGGCCGATAACCTTAAAGTGGTGCATGCGGTGGAAGCAGCCGGGGGCAAGGCATTCCAGGTTGTGGCCGAATTAACTGATCCTAAAGCGAGCGAAGATGCAATTAAAGCAGTTGTTGCTCAGTTTGGTCGTATTGATGGCTTAGTTAACAATGCTGGTGTAAATGACGGAGTAGGTTTAGAGAGCGGCGATTATGAAGGTTTTATAGCTTCATTACATAAAAACGTGGTGCATTACTACCTGATGGCACACCATGCACTGCCCGAATTAAAAAAGTCAAAAGGAGCTATTTTAAATATTACCTCTAAAACTGCCGATACCGGCCAGGGACATACCTCGGGCTATGCAGCATCAAATGGCGGCCGTAATGCCCTAACCCGCGAATGGGCGGTTGAATTATTAAAATATGGGGTACGTGTAAATGCTATTGTAGTAGCCGAATGCTGGACACCACTGTATGCCAACTGGATAAAAACACTTTCAGATCCGGATGCCAAACTGCGCGAAATAGAATCAAAAATACCATTGGGCAACCGCATGACTACATCTGAAGAAATAGCTAATACCACGGCATTTCTGCTATCGCCAAGGTCAAGCCACACTACAGGGCAACTGATTTATGTGGATGGTGGCTATGTACATTTAGACAGGGCTTTAGCTAACGCTTAAAAATTTTTAATAAAACAAAGAAGCCTTACAGCGTTTTGCGTTGTAAGGCTTTCTTGTTTAGGGCTTGGGCAAAATTGTTTGAGGTTCCTGATGTAACAACAATAGGTGTTATAAAGAGAAAGCCTTTAAATATTGTTTAGCATAATCGCCCCAGTTTTTCATAACGGCTAACAGCGTTGTGCTTAACGATTTGTTCGTTGCCACTCTACCCTTTTTAGGAGGTGTTAAAGCTTTGTCGTCAATAGGGAAATCTGTTACTTTGGTAGCAAACCAGGTAACGTTTTCGTGAGGGAGGGCCACGCCTAATATCATGCCAGGTAAGCCGTTAAATGATTCCGGGCCGCCCGATAGTGGTATTTCATCGGTATAAAAAGCTACTACATAAATAGAATCAAGGATAATGGCGTTGGCCCTGCGGCAGGTATAGCCGGCAATATCTCGCGTTTCGCCCGTTATTTTCCAGTTTATTTTGCGGGCGTTATCCTTCACCAGAAAGGTTTCTTCAAAAACCTTTTTCTGATCGGTTACGGTTGCGTTTGTTAAATCGGTAAAAATGGTATTCACCTGGTCGGCCATGGGGTGATCGCCAAAAAAAACGTTCATGGGCGTTTCGGGCTCAATGGGGGTATACAAAGTTTTGTTGTTGCCAAAAGTTAAAGTGCTTTTTAAAACTTTAAATTGTTTTTGTGTTCGCTTGTAGGAGTCAAAAGCCGAACGCATATAACTTTCATTGTTTTTATTGATCTGTTTTTGAATCAGGGCATACATGTTGATGCTTTTTTCAAATGTAATGTTGCCATTTTCGGAAAAATGTTTGTTTTGGGCAAACAGCCGATTGCTGCAAAGTATCAGTAAGAGGGTGGCCGGTAGCAGGATGTATTTCATAGTGATTATTTTTTAGGTGCGCCTCCGCCCATGTGGTTAAAGTCCCAAACAAGTGAAAGCATAAAGTATCTTTGTATAGTAGTGTATCTGTCCTGGGTAAGAATATTGGCAGATCCGGTGCGGCTGTAGCCTTTGTTTTGATTGAGCAGGTCATTACCTGAAATAGACAGCTTCAGGGTTTCATCCTTCAGAAACGATTTGCTAATGTTAGCATTTAAAAGAGTACGCCTGAAATCTTCATTAAAAGATTGGGTTTTGGCATTATATTGATAGTTTACATCTGACCCGATCTGAAATTTGGCCGGCAAATAAAGATTAAAGCCGGCCCGGCTGTTAAAGCCACGGCCATTGTTGTTTATCTGTTGTTGTAATGAAGATGAGTTTACTGTGTAAGAAGGACCTGCTACAGCCCAAAAGCTATATTTCTTTTGCTTGTATTTTGACAGGCTTAATTGAGCGCTATAAGTATATGACTTGGTTTCGTTTAACTGGTTATTGGTAAGGTTATAATAATTACTGCCATTAGCATTAAGATCGAAACCCGCGTCTACTTCAACTTTTGGTATTTTTTGACTAAAGCTGGCACTAAAACTCAGGTTGGATGTTTGTTTGTTTTTCAGGTTTGATGATTGATAGGTACTTACTCCGGCCGAATCGGTATTAACATTGTTTACAATAGGGTTTATGGTACGGGAGTAGGAGCCGCCTATCCAGATGTACTGGCTGCTTATAACTTTATATGAATAATAATTTAAAGATATACGGTTGGTGAATGATGGTTTAAGGCCGGGGTTACCGAGTGTAATATTAAGTGGATCGGTATTTACTATTACAGGTTGTATCTGGTCAATAGAAGGCTGGGTGGTATTACCATTATAATATGCCCTGAACGATTGCTGTTGCGAAAACTTATACAGGAAGGTAGCTTGTGGATACCAGTTTATAAAGTTACGGTTAAGGGTATTGTTGGTAAATTCATCAGTTTGTTTAAAGTTTACGTTTGATACCTTAGTGCCAAAATTGATAATGGTTTTCTTTTTTGTATAATTAAAAACTGCCCCGAGCTGATTTGACAGCTGATTTAGTTTAAAGTTGTTGCTAAGGGTATCATCCAATAACGTGTACTCGCCGGAAGGGGCTTTATTGAATGAACGCCTGTCTGACCGGCCATTGTTTACATTTAGGCCATAGTTTAAAATCACTGCGAATGCTTTTGTAAAGGGTTCAGAATAAGTGATATTGGTGTTAAGGACAGAACTGCGGTTTAGCGTGGTTTTATACTGGTCAATTTTACGTGTACTGTCTGCTATGCCATGGCCATTAAAGTAATCGATTTCTGATTTTAAAAAACCGTTTGTTTCTGCCTGGTTATAGGCCTCAGTAACGCTTACCGAAAAACTACGGCCCGTTTTTTTGAACTTTTTTGTGTAAAGAATGCCTGCATTAAATAGTTTCTGGTCGCCATTATTAATAATGCTCCTGTTGTTGGAGTTAAGTATACTGCTGTCAGGGCGGGAACTAACTGTATTGTATTGCTCATCAGTGACTGTACTTTTGGTAGTACCATCAATATAGAATTTTAAGTTAGATGAAGTGTCGAGCTTAAGCTGATAGGTGACATCAAGTTTTTGCCTGAATATATGATTATGGAAGGTTTGGTCGGCGTTGGTATTGAAAAACGTTCCGGGCAGGTTGTTTTGGGTTAAGGTATTCCTGGTACCATCAACATTTAATGATCCTATCTTATAATTGGTATTGATAGATTCCTTGTCACTATTCCATTTGGTATCATAATGCACTCCACCGGTTCGGGCCAGCGGGATGCCTTGTCCATCGTACCGGCCGTTAAAAGAGTCCAGCTCGTCACGTCCGCTGCCAATATTAAGCTCGCCGTTATCTCCAAAGTCAAAACCGCCACCGCCATACTTTGCATTATCCTGCCAACCTAATCCTATTTTACCGGTATTGCCAATATTACCATACACCGAAAACTTTTGTTTAGCCTTAAAGCGATTAAACATCAATTGTTCCTGGTAATACTTATCTGTAGCACCCGCTGCATCTATCTTACCAAAGTAGCCGTCTTTTTTATCTTCCTTAAGCTTTAAGTTAATGGTTTTATTTTTCACCCCGTCGTCAACTCCGGTAAATGCTGCCTGGTCGCTTTTTTTATCGTACAGCTGTACTTTGTCAACCATATCGGCACGTAGGTTTTTGGTAACCAGGGTTGGGTCATCACCAAAAAACTCTTCACCATCAACCAGTACTTTATTTACAGTTTGGCCCTGCGCGGTAATTTTGCCATCCTTGTCTACCTGTATACCCGGCAGCTCTTTAAGTAAATCTTCCACTTTGGCGTTTGGCTGCACTGTAAAAGCCGCGGCATTAAACTCAGTGGTATCGCCTTTTATTTTTACAGCCGCAGCTTTGGCCTTAACTATCACCTCGGCAAGCAGCTGTGTTTTCAATATCATTTTAATGCGGCCAAAATCATGCGTGGTATGTACCGAATCGAGCGTAAAGCGGTCTACATAATCGGCATATCCGGGATAGGTAACCAGTAAAATGAACTTACCCTTTTTTAAATTATTTAAAGCAAAGTTACCATCATGCACCCGGGTAAAATTTTGAAGGATGGAATCTTTGGCATTTAGCACACTAATAGTAGTGTTGGTAAGTTTGGAATTTGACACGGTATCGGCAACCGAGCCCTTGACAGAATAGGTACTTTGCGCCAATACCGAAACAGTACTTAGGCAAAGTATTATTAAAGCAGAAATTGTGATTTTCATAAGGTTATTTGTAGCCACAAGGTATAACTAAAACCTTAGTATTTAAAAGATTTTAACACTTTAACCTGTTATTTTAACATTTAATAATTGTTAAGTATTTATAATTACCTGTTTATTAGATATATATATAAAGCTTAAGGTGTCGCTGGTATTATAAAACTTTAAGCACTTAAAAGAAAAGTTATTTTGGTGCAGCATAATATTCCGGATGGATAGCTTTATAGATAAAAAATAATTAAAAATAATATAAGGCTTTGATAAAGCGGTGAGCAATATTACCTGTAACGAAATATCTGTTGGTTGAGTGATCGGATTGTTGGCAACCAATCAGGAACGGTTTTACAGGGGGTAATTCAGTAACAAGTAAAGCCAGCCGTTTTCTTTAACCTACTCATTACTCAAAAAAAGTATAATTTAGCGCTGTTTTGAATAACCAATCCTTGTTAGTACTGTATAAACCTGCGCCCCGAGATGATAGAAAAAGATGAATTTTTAATGCTGAATTTAAAGGCATATAGGGTGCTATTGTTTTTTATTATGCTGGCTGCCGCTCAAAAAAGCAATGCACAGGGGCTGATGTTTAACTCAAACGATAGTTTAATGGGGGAGCGAACTTCCTACACAGTATTCAGCAAAGATATCCCCACGTTTTATGATCATTTAAAAATGGATTTCGATCTGTCGTTATGGGACAACGAACACCTGGGCTATGTGTTTAACATTATTGACGATAATAACAACTCTTACAGTTTAACCTACATTTATAACTATAAGGGATCGCCCACTTTAAATTTCAATATTGATAGTAAAAGCAATAAGATCAAAATACCACTGAACCTGTCGCAGTTAAATAAACGAACCTGGATAAACATTAAAGTTGATATTGATTTACCGGGCAACACGGTGGCGTTTTGCGTAAACGGTAAATGGTACAAGGCCAATGATTTTGGGTTTACGAGTCAAATAAAACCGCTCATCACCTTTGGTAAAAATCCGCATTATTCTGATGTGCCCAAAATGGCCCTTAAAAATTTAACGGTAAGTGATGATAGTAAAAGCTACAATTTTCCGCTTAATGAATGGTCTGGCAAAAATGTGTATGATAATACAGGCGAAATATATGGGCATGTAGATAACCCGGTTTGGCTTATTAATGGTTCGTATTTTTGGGAAAAAAGAGCCTCTTTTAGTTTTAATGAAGTAGCCGGTGTAAATTTTAACCCAGGCAGCCAAACGCTCTTCATTTTTAAAAAAGATTCCATTGTGCAATGGAATATGAAAAATGGTAACACAGTAACACAGGCATTTCAAAATCCGGTACCAGTTCCGTTGTTGCTGGCCAAAAGCATATTCAACACTAAAGAAAATAAGTGTTATGCATATGAGGTACTGCGGGCATCTCAGCCATCACCTTGCATTGCATCACTTGATTTAAACACTTTAAAGTGGGATGTTACAGGTAAGGCTAATATTATAGAGCAAAGACATCACCACAATATATTTTATGATAAGGAACAAACTGATCTGTATCTTTTTGGCGGGTACGGTTCTTTTGCCTACCATAATGATTTTTTCAGATACAATAAATCGGCTGATAACTGGGATAAGGTGGCATTTACCGGGGCCCGTATTACACCGCGATTTTTTTCGGCCTGTAGCCAGGCTAATGAAAATAATGAGGTTTATATATTTGGCGGCTACGGTAACCAGTCGGGCAATCAGATAGTTGGAGGCAGGCATTTTTATGATCTTTACCGGGTTAATTTAAATAGTCATTCCATAAAAAAATGCTGGGAAATAAAGCCCAATGAAGAGGAGTTTGTACCCACCAATAACCTCATTATTTCAAAAGACGGAAAATACTTTTATGCCTTGTGCTACCCGCACGAAAGGCCCAAAACCCAGCTAAGGTTATACAAATTTTCCATAGCCACTGGCTCATACCAGGTAGTAAGCGGAACCATCCCGGTTACCTCAGAACGTATTGAAAGCGACATTAACCTTTATTTTGATACCAAACTCAACGAGTTTTTTTGTGCCATACAAGAATTTACCAACCCATCCAGCTCAACCATCCGTATCATGGCACTGGAGTTTCCGCCGGTTAGCCAGCAGGATTATGAGCGGTCGTTGCTGGCAATAGCGCCAGCCAACCCCATTTACAAGTATGCCGTAGCCGGGGTTTTGGCAGCCTTGCTGGTTGCCGGAGTATTGGTGTATTTGAAACAAAAGCGGGAGAACGAAACAGGGCCGCAATCTGAAAACGAAGAGGTAACTATTACTCCAGTTAGTAAAAAGGAAGATGAAAAAAGAGTTAACGCTGTTTATTTGTTGGGGGAGTTTACCGTTTATGATAAAAACGGCAGAGAGATCACCTACCTGTTCAGCCCCAAAATAAAACAATTATTTATCCTCATATTACTTAACAGCCAGGACGAAACCGGTGTGGTGTCTAAAAAAATATCGGCCGTTTTATGGCCCGACAAAGATGTTGCCAAAACTAAAAACATCAAGGGAGTTACCATTAACCACCTGCGTAACATTCTGGCAGATATTGAGGGTATCGAGCTTACTTTTTTGAATGACACCTATTGTTTTAAGTTCGGCAGCAACATCTTCTGTGATTATTTTACGGTAACAGACAGTATTAAACAGATCAGTGGTAATGATAAGCTGGCAGGCCTTTCCATCTTAAATCATTTCGACCTGATATCCCGTGGCGGGCTTTTACAGTACATTGCCGAAACCTGGCTCGACGATATTAAACTGGTATATGAAGAAGCCCTGATGCCCCTGATATTGCCCGAGATTAAACGGGTATATGAAAGCGGCGATTTTCGGAATGCACTTGATATTGCCCGGGTTGTTTTAAATATTGACCCATTTAATGATGTTGCCATCAAATACAAACTTAAAGCCCTGCGCCGTATAAAGGGCATTGAATATGCCCGTAAGGTATATGATGAATTTATAACAGAATATGAAAAATCGCTCGGTGTAGGATACTCGGTGCCTTTTGAAAAGATCTGTTCTAATAAAACCTAAAGCCGGTAGTTAAATTAATCCACATGTTATTTTATACTTAGTCCCTGATCCTTATCGCGACCTTATATTGACGCGTGGTTACTTTGTATCTCCCACAATCTTCATCCAAAGAAATTAGGTCACTACCGCACAAAGATTGGGTGAATAATAATTCCCATTCCAAAAACTTCCTTGTTTAAAATAAATGGGTTAATTGGCCGCGGTTAATGAAATTTTAGCTGTATTAATCCATTTATTAACCCATCTTTTAATACTCTCCGGCATATCATTGTTGCGCCAAATGGTTGCGTAGGTTGTAATGAGCAGGTTTAACCAGCCTGTGATTATAACAGCCATTTGGGCAAATTATTATAAACCATTTTTTAACAAACTATTTATGAAGGAAAATTTTACCAATTATGGTGGGCGCCATGGTGCCCATTATGCGGCAAAATTTAAAGGACTGGTACGGCAGGGTATCACGGCCTTTTTGTTTTTGCTTGTATGTTCTTCGGTTTTTGCACAGGGCATTAATCGTACCGGGCAGGTAGCCGACGAGAAGGGACAACCCCTGCCCGGAGTGAGTGTAAAAATAAAGAATACCTCTACCGGAACTGTTACCGATGGCAGCGGTAAATTCATCCTGAGTGTGGCCAGCGGCCAAACCCTTGTGTTTAGCTTTTTAGGTTATACCCCGCAGGAGATTGGCGTTACCACGCAAATGAACATTAAGGTAAGCCTTAATCCCAACGCAACCAACATGAGTGAGGTTGTGGTAGTAGGTTACGGCACCCAAAAAAAAGCCACCATTACAGGTTCGGTAGCCTCGGTTACCAACAGTGAAATCGTGACCACCAAAAACGAGAACGTGCTGAACATGCTTGCCGGTAAAGTTGCCGGTGTGCGTATTACCCAAAATACATCTGAACCGGGTTCATTCAGCAACGCGTTTGATATACGCGGCTTTGGTAATCCACTGGTGGTTATTGACGGTGTGCCCCGCGATAACATTACCCGCCTTGACCCGAATGATATTGAAAGCATTTCGGTGTTGAAGGATGCCTCGGCAGCCATTTATGGTGTGCGTGCGGCAAACGGTGTAGTTATAGTAACCACTAAAAAAGGTAAAAAGGGTACGGTAGAATTAAACTATTCGGGCACTTATGGCTGGCAGATACCATCGTACATGCCTAAGCCAGTTGGCGCGCTTGATTTCATGACCCTGGTTAATGAACAATTACTGCACAACATTAACGGCGGACAGGTTAAATATACCGATGCCGACTTTGCCGCTTACAAAAACGGTACAAAGAAAAGTACAGATTGGTATAGCCCGGTTTTTGCAAACAGCGCACCGCAACAACAGCACAATTTGAACGCCATTGGTGGTAATGAAAACACCAGCTACTTTGTAAGTATGGGTATTACAGATCAGGACGGCTTTTTTAAAAGCGGCGACCTGAACTACAAAAAATATAACCTTCGCTCCAATATTACCTCAAGGGTAAACAAGAATTTAACCATTGATGTAAACCTGAGCGGAACGCTTGAACAAAAGAACCAGCCTTACCAGGATGCCTGGTGGATAATTCGCTCCTTTTGGCGCCAGGTACCTACCCAAAGCATTTATGCTAATAATAACCCGCAGTACCTGAACAATGGCGAGGTTGATGGCTCAAACCCGATAGCTATGGCCGATGCCGATGTTGACGGTTATAAGCAGATCAATAATAAATGGTTACAATCTTCCGTATCGGCAACTTATAATGTGCCGTTTGTACAGGGATTAAGTGCCAAAGGCTTGTACAATTATGATTATTACATGTCAAGCAACAAATTATACCAAAAATCATATAACCAGTATAATTATGACGCCAATTCAAACACCTACAAACCTATAGCCAACCAAACACCGGGATCGCTTACGAGGCAGTTTTATGAAAAACCAACCAGCTTAATGCAGTTGTCATTAAACTATAACCGGGCTTTTCAGGGAGGGCACAATGTTACCGCGTTAGCGCTTTATGAAGAGAGTGAGCAAAAGGGCGATAACTTTAATGCGCAACGCCAGTTATCTTTACCTATAGATCAGTTAGCGGCAGGTAACGCCCTTAACCAAACTGCAACTGTTGATGGCGACTATCCTTATGATTTTGTAACCAAATCATTTGTAGGCCGTGTAAACTACGATTTTAAATCAAAGTATCTGGTTGAGTTTAGTTTCAGGGATGATGCCAGCTCTAAAAACTCTCCGCTTAAGCGATGGGGCTTTTTCCCCGGTGCTTCAGTAGGATGGAGAGTATCGCAGGAAGGTTTTTGGAAAAACTCAAAAGCACTTTCATTTGTTGATGATCTGAAGTTCCGCCTATCTTATGCCAGACTGGGCGACGATGCCAAGCTGAATGCCTATCAGTATCTTAGCGGTTACACCTATCCGGCTGGTGGTAATAACAACCAAACCCCTCCGGGATCGGTGTTTGACGGTACGTTTGTTAATGGTGCTCAAAGTCGTGGTATCCCAAACCCGAATATATTTTGGTTTGTAGCCAATACGTACAACGCTGGTGTAGATCTGGCAGCATGGAATGGCTTACTGGGTGTAACGGTTGATGTTTTCAGACGCGACAGAAGCGGTTTGCTGAATACCCGTGCCGATAATTTGCCAGGAGTAGTAGGCGCTGGTTTGCCGCAGGAAAACCTTGATAGTGATAAGGCCCAGGGTTTTGATATTGAGTTGAATCACCGTAACCACATCGGTAAATTTAACTATTTCCTTAAAGGTACGTTTGGTTATACCCGCACCAAGTGGATAAGCAAAGTACATTCAACATTCGGAAACTCGCAGGAAGAGTGGCATAACAACAATACCAACCGCTACAATAATATATTCTGGGGATATGGAGCCAATGGCCAGTACCAGAATTACCAGCAAATACTGAATAGCCCACAATTTGTATCGCGTAACACGGTTGTAGGTGATTACATTTTACAGGACTGGAATGGCGATGGTGTGATCAATGATCAGGACGTACACCCAATTTCACAAAATATAGCTACAAACGATTACAGTACACCATCTACTACATTTGGTTTAACATTGGGAGGCTCATACAAGGGTTTTGATATAAACACCGTATGGCAGGGTGTTATGGGCATCAATGTATCATACATTGAGCAGCTGAACATCCCGCTGTGGGGTGGGGGCAGCGCGCTTGGCATGTTTATGGACAGGTACCACCCAACAGACCCTAAAGCCGATCCTTATGATCCTAATACCGTATGGACTCCGGGTACTTTCGCTCTTACTGGTTCAACCGCCAATACCAACTCGCTGTCAAACATTCATAGCGCTGCTTACGTAAGGCTTAAATCGGCCGAAATTGGTTATACCCTTCCAGATGCGGTATCGAAAAAAATTGGTATTAAAGGCGCCAGGATATTTGCCAATGGTTATAACATATTAACCTTCACCGGGCTCAAATATCTTGACCCCGAGCACCCAACGGCCAACTATGGCTATTTATATCCCTTGGATAAAATTTATTCTATCGGTGTAAATGTTAAACTATAATCAAACACAGATCATCATGAAAAAATACACATATATCATATGGGCTATTTTACTTTGCTACACAACAGCATGTAAAAAGCTCGATACGTTACCTCCCAACATTGTTAATGATAGCGATGTTTTATCAAACAGCGCTGGTGTGCAGGCTTACATGGCTCGCATGTACAGCGAACTGCCTATTGAAGATTTCAGATATTCACCTCAAAGAGGTCTAAACTTTTTCTGGATCATCAGCCCATTTAGCGCCATAACCGGCGAGGCTTTAAGCCGCGATCAGAATAACGCCATGCAGGAGAGTTTGACGTTTGATGACAGACCCACCACCTGGTCTCGCTGCTATACGCTGGTTAGGGATGCCAACTATTTTGCAGAAACACTGCCTAAGTACGCCAGTAACTTTACCCCGGCACAAATAAACTCATGGCTGGGCGAGGCCCGCTTTATCCGTGCGGCCACTTACTTTGCGTTGGTAAAACGCTATGGCGGTGTACCTATTGTTGATAAAGTGCTGCAATACCCGCAGCAAAGTATCGATGAACTGAAAATACCGCGTTCGTCTGAAGAAAAAGTTTACGACTTTATTTCCACCGATCTGGACTATGCTTATGCTAACCTTGATGAAAGCAACCAGGTAGGCAGGGCCAACAAATACGTAGCAGCAGGTTTTAAATCGCGTGCAATGCTGTATGCGGGTTCTATAGCTAAGTACAATAACATCAGTTTAGTTGATGGCGGCGGTAACCGTTTGTGCGGTATACCTGCAGCCAAGGCTGTTACCTACTTTAAAGCTGCTTATGATGCGGCAGTATTATTAGAGAGCAAATACAGCCTGTACAAAAAATCATGGACTGCCGGCGATAAGAACGCCCAATATCAAAATTACGTGAGCTTGTTTTCTGATGCATCAAGTCCCGAAAATGTGTTTGTACGCCAGTATCACTACCCTGAGTCGGTACATGGGTATGATGCTTATAATGTGCCACGTCAGCTGATGGGTGCAAATGGTTATTCATCTGAGGTTAACCCAACCCTTAATTTTGTGGAAATGTTTGACGGCATCCCTAAAAATGCCGATGGAACCATAAAAACCACAACCGGTGGTAAATATGACCAGTACGCCAACACCATGGATCTGTTTGCCAATGCCGAACCGCGTTTAAGGGCCACCGTAATTTTACCGGGCGATGTATTTAAAGGTGTAAGTGTTGAAATACGCCGTGGTATTTATACAGGCAGCGCAGCAGGTGGCATAAGCCCATTGTTGCCTCCGGGTTCTACAGCTAATTATCCAACTACTAATATCGTTCAATCGGCAAATGCCTCGCAAACACCTTATAAACTGCCAAACGGAACAACCATGAACCCCGCGGGTTTAAGCGGTTTTTTCACCGGCGATGGAACATGCTCTGTATCGGGCTTTAGTATCCGCAAAAACCTGGCACCAGATAAGCCAACATCCGAAGTATTGGAGAACCGTTCTGACCAGGCCTGGATTGAGCTGCGTTACGCCGAAATATTGCTTAATCGTGCCGAAGCTGCCTATGAGTTAAATTCATTAGGCCAGAGCGATAAAAACTATATGCAGGATGCGTTTACTGATATTAACCAGATCAGGGAACGGGCCGGTGCTACTTTACTTACCGGTGTGGCCGATTTAAACAACATCAACATTATACGTACCGAAAGAAAGAAAGAGCTTGGCTTTGAAAACAAAACCTGGTGGGATATGAGAAGATGGAGGGTTGCCGATAAAGAGCAAAACTCAACCATTTACAGAACGTTGATGCCTTTTTATGTAGCAGAAACCGGTAAATACTTCTTTGATGCCCGTACCGACGAAAGAAACTCCCGTTACACTTTTGATGTACGCTGGTACTATGAGCAAATACCTCAGGGTGAGATACAGAAAAGTCAGAATTTAATTCAGAATCCTGGTTATTAATATTGGAAAGAAAATGAAAAAGATATTTTATTATATAGCAATAGGCATGATAGTGGCTGCGGGCAGTTCATGTAAAAAGGTGGATAACTATGCCGCGCCAACCGAAACATTAAAAGGAAGTGTGAATGATGCTGTTACCGGTAAAGGTATACAAACAGAGCAGGGCTCAGGCACACGTATTAAGTTGCTGGAAATAAGCTATAGCAACAGCCCCACGCCGTTTTATATTTCCTCTTTTCAAGATGGATCGTATACTAACACCAAGTTGTTTGCAGGTAAAAACGTGATCTCTGCCGAAGGGCCTTTTGTGCCATTGGTGCAGGTTGATAATACCGGCAAAACAGTTGTTGATAAAAGCCAGACTGTTGATATCAAGGGAACTACCACCGTGAACTTTTCAGTTGAGCCCTTTTTAAGGGTTGAATGGATTGGCGAGCCTGTTTATGATGCTGCTAAAGGCACCATAACTGCACAGTTTAAATTTACACGCGGCACCACTAATCCCGATTTTCAACAAAACGTAAGTGATGCTTATCTTTTTGTTAACTCCAACCAATACGTTGGTAATAATAACTACGACAACCGCTATTCGCAGCGCATTGTGTACAACGGAACCGATGGCAATGCCCAGGCTGGCCAAACCATTACCTTAACTACCAATGGTGGCGCGCTGCCGGGTAAAAGAGAATACTTTTTAAGGGTGGGGGCACGGATTGCATACGGCTTGAATTATTATAACTATACCGATGTTAAAACGGTAACAATACCCTAAATTAACTCATAAATGAAGAAATCCTAAAGGAGACACATGTAATGTGTCTCTACAAAATAAACCGTAGAGACGCATCACATGCGTCTTCCTGTAAAAAAATAGTGTAGAGATGCATCACAAGCATCTTCCACTATTTTTGCCAGGGCTTCTGCATTTTGATCAACACAAATAATATCTATGAAAAACATTCTATTTTCCTGTTGCTTTGTAGCGGTGTCATTAGCGGGCTATGCGCAAAGTTCAAACACAGGTAAACTGCCTGAGAAAACGGCTTTTCAAACCAGTAGCCCCTGGATACCCGAAATTGATGTACGATCAGACATTGCCATTGTTTACGGCGCCAATGACCATCCGGGTCTTACCTTCGAACAAAGGGTACAGTCCTGGCGCGACCACGGCTACCAGGTAAATTTCATGACCGGTATAGCCTGGGGCGACTACAAAGATTATTTTTTAGGTAAATGGGATGGCAAAAACCACCTTGGCGTAGGCCAGGTTACCATGAAGGGCGATACCATTTTTCACGGTAAGGATATGCCTTATGTGGTACCCGATGATTCGTTTATCGAGTATATGAAAACCGCAGTCGTAAAAAAGGTGATCAACGCTGGCATTACCAATATTTTTTTAGAAGAGCCAGAGTTTTGGGCACGCGCCGGTTACAGCGCTGGCTTTAAAGCGCAATGGCAAAAATACTATGGCTTCCCCTGGAAACCCCAGGATGCATCGGCAGAAAACACTTACCTGTCAAGCAAACTTAAATACCATTTGTATTACGAAGCTATAAAACAGGTATCCAATTATGCCAAAGAATATGGTAAAAGCAAAGGGCTGAATGTAAAGGTATTCATCGCCACGCATTCATTAGTAAATTACTCGTCATGGCAAATTGTTAGCCCCGAAGCCAGTTTAGCCTCGTTGCCCGGTATTGATGGCTACATAGCCCAGGTATGGACAGGTACCGCCCGTGAACCTACGTTTTTTAATGGCCAGCGTAAAGAGCGTGTATTTGAAAACGCATTCCTGGAGTATGGTTCTGTAGTTTCTATGACTGCGCCAACGGGCCGCAAAGTATTTTTCCTGACCGACCCTATTGAGGATTGGCAACGCGACTGGAGCGATTACAAGCGCAACTACCAGGCTACCTTTACCGCGAAACTATTATACCCCATGGTTGCCGATTATGAGGTAATGCCATGGCCCGAGCGTATTTATACCCATCCGTATAAAGTGGCTAACAGCAATACCAAAGTATTGATTCCGCAATATTACTCTACCCAGATGCAAATTATGGTGAACGCTTTAAACAGCATGCCAGCATCAACCAATAAGGTAACCGGGGTAAATGGTATTGGCGTATTAATGAGTAATACGCTGATGTTTCAGCGGTTCCCAACGCATAACGGTTTTGAAGATCCGCAATTCTCTAACTTTTACGGGCAAACCCTGCCTTTGTTAAAACGTGGTGTTCCGGTGCAAACCGTGCACATGGAAAACCTGGAATATCCAGCATCTTTAAAAAATATCAAAGTGCTGGTGATGAGCTATTCTAACATGAAACCGGTATCGGCAGCGGTACATACTTACCTTACAAACTGGGTAAAACAAGGTGGTGTTTTGGTTTATTGCGGCCGCGATGATGATCCTTACCAAACCGTAATGGAATGGTGGAACACCCAAGACAATAAGTTTACAGCGCCATCGCAGCACTTGTTTAAGCTGCTGGGCATCAATCCAACCGGCGGTGACCAGCAATTCAAAGTAGGTAAAGGGGCAGTTTACGTGATGAGAGAAAACCCTAAAGAATATGTACTGGAGGCCGATAAGGATGCAGGTTACATCAGCACTGTAAAAAAGGCCTATGAAAAAGATGCTAAAGCAGGCGAGCTTTCATTTAAAAACAACCTTTACCTGGAGCGCGGCCCTTATGATGTAGTTTCTGTAATGGACGAAAATGCCGACAGCAAACCCTACACCATTAAAGGCCCGGTGATTGATCTGTTTGATCCGCAGTTGCCTGTACTTGCCGAGAAGGTTGTTAACCCCGGCGAGCAGTCATTATTATACGTAGTGAATCGTGTGCCTAATAAAAAACAACCACAGGTGCTGGCATCGGCATCAAGAATATATGACGAGAAAACACAGGATGGCAGCTACTCTTTTGTAGCTAAAAGCCCTTCTAAAACATTGAATAGTATGCGTGTATTGTTACCGGGGCAACCAAAACAAACCAGGGTAACTGATAACGCAGGGCAGACCATCAGTGATGTAAAAGCATCCTGGGATGCATCGTCAAATACCCTGTACCTGGGTTTTGCCAACCGCCCCGATGGTATTAAGGTTGACTTAAAATGGTAAACACCATGACTCAATTATCTTAAACTACCATGTTGATACACGGGGAGGCGCCAATACAGTCGTCTCCCCATTGTATTTAAACCCGGGAAATTGTTAATTTTAATGGTTTAATATTCCTGATGGTTTACGTTGCCTTAACAGGTAATTTTTATTATTTGAAAATACTGGTATAAAATATGATTTCCAGCCTGTATATTGCATGCTGCTTAATCGTTTTACCAAACCCCAAAAAGTACTTTAATAAGTTGTAATGAAAAAAATATTCCTCCTGGCATTTGCCTTTCTGCCCCTGATGTCATCGGCTCAGGTTGGCAGCACCACAAACCCTGTTGATTACATTAACCCACTGATGGGTACCGATTCAAAACCGGCCCTTTCAAACGGTAATACTTATCCGGCTGTTGCACTGCCATGGGGTATGAATTTCTGGACGCCGCAAACCGGTAAAATGGGTAATGGCTGGCAATACACCTACAGCGCTGATAAAATATTAGGGTTCAAACAAACCCACCAGCCATCGCCCTGGATGAATGATTACGGTATGTTTTCCATATTCCCGGAAACCGGCACGCTAAAATTAGACGAGGCAAAACGAGCCAGCTGGTTCTCGCACAAAGCCGAAATAGCTAAGCCTTACTATTACAGCGTTTACCTGGCCGATTATGATGTAACTACAGAGATCACCCCGACCGAACGTGCGGCTAATTTCAGATTCACTTTCCCTAAAAACGATAGCTCACACATTATAATTGACGCTTTTAACAAAGGATCATATGTGAAAATTATACCTGGTGAGAAAAAGATAATAGGTTACAGCACCCGCAACAGCGGCGCGGTACCAGCCAACTTTAAAAACTACTTTGTTATTTATGTAGATAAACCTTTTGAACTGGCTTCTACCTGGCATAACTGGGAAAAAGACGGAGCATTAGAATATACCGGCGACCATGCAGGCGCGGTGCTTACCTTTAAAACGAAAAAAGGCGAGCAGGTACATCTGCGTGTAGCATCATCATTTATCAGCACCGAGCAAGCCGAGCTTAATTTAAAACGCGAACTGGCTAATGATAGCTTTGAAGCTACCGAGCAAAAAGCAAAAGCTACCTGGAACAAAACGCTGAGCCGTTTAACGGTAGAGGGTGGTACTATTGATCAAACCCGTACTTTTTATTCAAGTTTGTACCGCATGCTTTTCTTCCCCAATAAATTATATGAGGTTGATGCTAAAGGACAAACTGTACACTACAGCCCTATTAACGGTAAAGTTGAGCAGGGTTATTACTTTGCCGGTACCGGTTTCTGGGATACATTCCGGGCGCTTTATCCTTTCCTGAACCTGGTTTATCCATCTATGAACAAAGAGATGCAGCAAGGCCTGGTAAATTCATATAAAGAAGGCGGCTGGCTGCCAGAGTGGTCAAGCCCGGGCTATGCTGATTGTATGATCGGTAACAACTCCGCTTCAGTTGTAGCCGAAGCTTATTTAAAAGGTTTACGCGGATACGATATTGAATCATTATACCAGGCGCTTAAGCACGGTGCCAACAATGAAGGCCCGAATGCTACAGGCCGCAGAGGTGTAGACTATTACAACACCCTGGGTTATGTACCTTATGATGTTAAGATCAATGAAAATGCTGCCCGTACATTAGAGTACGCTTATGACGATTTTGCCATTTACCAGTTAGGTAAAGCTTTGGGCAAACCGGCATCGGAGATTGATATCTACAAAAAACGCAGTCAAAACTACCGTAACCTGTTTGACCCATCAACCAAGTTAATGCGTGGTAAAAACAAAGACGGTTCTTTTGAAACACCATTTAACCCCTTTAAATGGGGTGATGCCTTTACCGAAGGTAACAGCTGGCACTACAGCTGGAGCGTTTTCCACGATATACAGGGTTTAATAAACCTGGTAGGTGGCAAACCTCAATTTGCAGCCAAATTGGATTCTGTATTTACCATGCCTCCTGTATTTGACGATAGCTATTATGGCGTAACCATTCACGAGATCCGCGAAATGCAGATAGCAGGTATGGGTCAGTACGCTCATGGTAACCAGCCTATTCAGCACATGATTTACCTGTACAACTATGCAGGCGAACCATGGAAAACCCAATACTGGGCACGCGAAACTATGAACAAGCTGTACAAAGCTGTACCTGATGGTTATTGTGGTGATGAGGATAACGGCCAAACATCTGCCTGGTATGTTTTCTCGGCAATGGGTTTTTACCCGGTAACTCCGGCCAGTGACCAATATGTATTGGGAGCACCATTGTTTAAAAAGCTGACAGTTAACCTGGAAAATGGTAAAAAGATCACCATTAACGCGCCAAAAAACAGTGCGGATAATAAATATGTGAACACCCTTAACGTTAACGGTAAAGCATATGATTTTAACTGGTTAAGCCATAAAGCATTATTGAACGGTGCCGAACTGAACTTTGATATGTCGGCTACACCAAATAAGGAACGCGGTACCAAAGCTGCCGATGTACCTTACTCTATGTCGAACGAGAAATAGGCTTTAATATAAGATCAAACTCTTCACGCGTCATTGCGAGGAACGAAGCAATCCCCAACTTACAGAGCAACTCTGTATAGCTTAGAGATTGCTTCGTTCCTCGCAATGACGCGTTTTTCGTTACTCCACCCCGCTATTCTTTTTATAAGCAAGCCATACATAAAATGGTATACCACCCATCAGCAGTAAAAAGCCATAATAAACAGCTTCTTTACCCGTACCGGCGATGGTCCATAAGGCATAGCCAAAAGCCAAAATGGCCAGTATTACAGCGCCTGTTAATCCACCAACCTGTTTTTGCTTTACCCGGATGATCAGATAAGCTGCTGCTGATAATAAATAAGGGATCAGTATAGATAACAGCGACAACAGCAGCAAAAACTTAAACTGTTCTACCAGTCCTTTGGTATAGTTCATGCTCATGAAAATAGATACCATTACGCTGCTCACTAAAATACCTACATACGGTACACCTTTTTTATTTTGACGGGCAAAAGCCGCCGGGAACAGTTTATCGTTGGCAATGGCAAACGGCATCTGGCCCTGCAACAATGTCCAGCCGTTGAGCGAACCAAATGCGGCAATGGCTATACCTGCACTTACCCAGTAGCGGGCATTACTGCCATATATCACAACCGCAGCATCAGCAAAAGGGGTAACTGAACGTTGCAGCGCAGCAGGTGCAATAATGCCCATTACACTCACGCTGCTTAATATATAAACCAGTGTAGCGATCAGTAAACCCAGCAAGGTAGCACGCGGGATAGTTTTTTCCGGATCGGCCACGCTGCCCGATGGTACGGTGGCGCTTTCAATACCAATAAACGCAAACATGGTCATGGTTGCCGTTGCGGTTAGCGCGCTGTACACTGATGTACCGCTGCCATTAAACGGACTGAAATTTTTGGCCTGTATAAAAAACAAGCCGCCAACAGCTACCAGTATAAGCGGGGTTATTTTTAAAATAGTTGTTACCAGCTGCACCTTACCGCCGGTAACCACACCCCGCGTATTGATATAGGTAAGCAGCCAAATGGTACACAAACCGGTGGCTACAGCCGCAACAGCGTTTGAGGCCAGTACCGGGAAAAATGTGCTCAGGGCACTTACAAATGAAATAGTTATGGCGGCATTGGCACATGAAACAGCGAGGTAATATCCCCAGGCTACCAGGAAACCAGCAAAATCGCCAAGGCCGGTACGGGTGTAAGCGTAAGGGCCACCCGTAGCATGAGGCAGCAATTTGCTCAGGTTACTGAACACCTTGGCCAAAAAGAATGAGCCTATAGCCGAAAATACCCAGCCCAGTAAGCCAATGCTGCCAAAGGAAGCCATGGCCGCAGGCATTAAAAACACCCCCGCGCCAATCATATTGCCTACCACTAAGGAGGTACTGGTCCATAAACCTAATTTGTTTTTTGCTGAAGGTGACGTAGGCATAGTTGATAATATTTTTGCGAAGATAAGATAGGACATTTATTTACACCATCCCCAAAATTGGGGTAAATAAGTATGAACTCAGGGGTGCGTTAAAAAATGTTAAATTGGTATTAATAATCAAATAGTTGCATTAGCTTTATTTAGCAATGAAACTCAAACCCTTCATATTCATCTATATTATTTGTGTTGCTGCTTTTGATCGGGCTATGGCACAACAGAATAAAATACAAGGGTTGGTCCTCAGCAGTGCCGGTAATGCCAGATTAGGAGATGTAGAGGTTTTGAACAAACACAACGGTGTTACTGTTAGATCAAATACAATTGGAGTTTTCAATATTGACGCTACACCAGGAGATACTTTACAATTTGCAAGCCCCAATTACTTATCTGCTAAATTGGTTGTAGCTGATCTATTAGACAAAATAGTATATCTGCAACCTGTTATTGAGCTTGCTGAAGTGGTAGTTAGAGAAAAATCTTTGCTTAACGAAATAAGAGAAACGCAGAAAGGCTATCGTAAAAAAAGTGTTTTCTATACCGGTACTCCCCACTATTACTACTTGTTTTTAAAGCCCATGACTTTTATTTATGAAAATTTTAAAAGCGAGGTAAGGGATGCCCGCAGGTTTAACCGTTTTGCCAAACGGGAGTTAACGGCTTATGAAATTAACAAACGGTTTAACGATTCGTTTATAAAACAGGTTGTGCCAATTAAGGCTAATGAAATTGATGATTTCAGAACTGATTATAATCCAACAATGCTGCAACTGAATAGCATGAATGATTATGACCTTATCAATTACATCAGGAGCAGCTACCAGGATTATAAGGAGAAAAAAATTGGTAAAGCTGTGAAAAAATTATAAGTACTCTATTGTGTAAAAAACACCACCTGATTTAAACATTTCAGGCGCAAAATCCTTTATAGCTGAGATATCGGTTGTTTAAATAAATCAAGTATTCTAAAATCTTCCATGAAAAAATACACACCTATATTTTTAGCAGCCGTTTCCGCACTTTTCATTTTCAGTTTCACCATTGTACCAGGGCAAAATAAATTACCCGTTCCGGATAAAAATAATGGAGGGCTGTATCTGCCCGATAACTTTAAGGCAGTAGTGGTGGTTGATAGTTTGGAAGGCCGTGCCCGTCACCTGGCGGTTAACAGTAATGGCGATGTTTTTGTAAAGCTGAGGTTTCCGGATTCAATAGGAGGGAATGTGGTATTGCGCGATACCAATCATGATGGCCGGGCAGATATTATCAAAAAATTTGGCAACTATGAAGATAAAGGGTCATACGGTACAGGTATGCGGGTACACAAGGGATATTTATATTTCAGTTCGGAAGTAAATGTTTACCGTATCAAACTAAATCTGAAAACCCTGGTTCCGAATGGCCCCATGGAATTGATCCTTCATGATAAAAATGCGCCGCACGAGCATGATGCCAAACCCATTGCGTTTGATAATAAAGGGCATATGTATGTGGCTTTTGGCGCGCCATCAAATGCCTGCCAGGTGCAAAATAGGGTGCCGGGCTCTATGGGGATTAAAGGCTGCCCGCTGTTAAAGGAATATGGAGGTATTTGGCGCTTTGATGAAGCTAAGCCCAACCAACTTCAAAAAGATGGTATACGCTATGCAACCGGCTTGCGCAGTGTGGTTGCTATGGACTGGAATACAGCTGATAGTTGTTTATATGTAATGGCACATGGGCGCGACGATCTGCGGCTGCAATTCCCCAAATTGTTTACCCCCTGGCAAAGCGCAGTTCTACCTGCCGAAGAATTTTTAAAGGTAAAACAGGGCATGGATGCCGGCTGGCCATATTACTATTACGATCCCATTAAAAAGAAACTGATGTTAAACCCTGAATATGGGGGCAATGGCAAAAAAACAGGAAACACGACTAAATATGCCCAGCCCATTATGGCTTTCCAGGCGCATTGGGCACCTAACGATCTGATGTTTTATACCGGCAACCAGTTTCCGAAGCGGTATAAGAATGGTGCATTCATAGCCTTTCATGGTTCTACCAACCGGTCGCCTTATCCGCAGGCTGGGTTCTCTGTTTGCTTTGTGCCTTTTAAAAATGGCAAGCCTACCGGGCAATGGGAAATTTTTGCCGATGGTTTTACGGGTCATAATACGGTGGTTAGCGTGAGCGATGCCCTTTACCGGCCAATGGGGTTATCTATGGGCCCCGATGGTTCTTTATATGTAAGTGATACCGAAAAGGGGAGAGTATGGCGAATATTTTACCAGGGTGATAAAACTAAATTCACTACTGCTCAACTGTTAAAGATGGAGCAAAGGAAAAAGCTACCCGGGTTTAAAATGCCCGATGTAATGCGCAATAACATGGCAAGCGCCATGTTAACAGGCGGGGCTAAACTATACGATACATATTGCGCCAACTGTCATCAAAAAAATGGAAAGGGTGATGGTAATCTTTTCCCGCCTTTAGCCGGTTCTGAATGGGTTACCGGCGGTAAGTTTATGGAAAAGGACCTGGCCATAAGGGTACTGCTTAATGGCCTTGAGGGTCCGGTTAAAGTTAAAAATGTACCTTATAATAGTGTAATGCCCAAACATAACTTCCTGAGCGATATTCAAATTGCTCAGATACTCACATACATCCGTAACAACTTTGGCAACAACAGCAGTTTGGTTACGGCCTCAGAGGTGAAAAAGGTAAGAGCAAGTTTAGCTGGTGGCAAATAATATAAATTTATGATTTAGTGATTTACCTTGACTTTTAGCGCCATAGCATCCGGGTTTTTCCACTTTACAAAAATATCGGGGTTTAAACCGCATTCCCGTAATAACTTGGTAAGGTTATAGGATACCTGTTTATATAGCTGAGGGTCCAGATTCATCAATTGTTCACTATTTAAAATGGTGAAATAAATAAACAGTTTAGATAACTTGTTTCCCGATTCGTCTGAAACCTGATTTAAGCAATTTAAATATCCGGTAATACTTGAATAGTCGGCATTTACAATAGCGCTCTTTATTTTAAGGCCATAATGGAGCGATTTCATAAAGGGTGTAAATAAATGTTCTTCCTGCTTATAGGAGGCCGAAATAGTATCGCTGATAGCCTGTAATTTGTTTTTTTCTTCCAGTATAAAATATCTATCGGCGGCCGCTATTTTTAAAAAGAAATTATAAGCCAATGATGATTCGGTCTTTATTTTATCAAGGCTATTGATAAATCTTAATGTTTTAAAGGGCTTTTGGCATATAAATGTTGAGTAGGTAGCCAGCAGATAAATAAGATCAGTGGCTTTTTTATCATGTGTGCAGCCCTCGTTTCGTTTTGGTGGGTTAAAATAAAACCTGGTTATGTCGGCAAAAAAATCTTTCCTGATGATACCATATTTAAGGTATTGGTAAATGGCGTTCAGGCAATGCAAGGGGTTTATAGCAAAATGTTGAAAATCATGCTGCTGAAGGCCCTTCATTTTTGTTAAATAACTTTCCAGTTGTTTAATATCCAATTGAATTATAGCTATAGTAGCCAAAGCAGTGTAGGTAAGTATCTTTTTATGATCGGAAAGCTCAAATTTCAATAATGTTTGTAAGGCCCTCTTATAGTCGGCATGAATAAGCTCCAGTCCAAAAAAGTAATAAAACAACCCATCGCTGCAATCTTGCTTAAAGAAGGTTGCAGTAGTTTCCATATCGGTAGCGCCTAAGCAAATTCTTTGAAGTAGGTCGCCTAAAAAAAGTATCAGTTCTGATTTTTCTTTAGTATCAAGGTTGCTTTGCGCTAAAAGTTCAAAACCTTCTTGTTGTCCATTTTTAATCGCATGCATCACACACCATTTTAACACAGGTAATTTATGCTCATTTTCATGAAAAGCATTATTAATAGTTTTGATCAGGTTAAGGTCAAACCGCTGATTATTTTCTATAAGTAGTTTTTTTGCTATAGTAAATTGCAAAAAGTTATTATTGCCAAATTGAACCAGCGTTTTAAACTGGAAATTGTTACTTGAATTTACTTCCCTCAAAAAGCCAATGCTTAGTAATTCATAATAAGCCTGGTTGTATTGCTTTAGTTTGTCGTTGCATTTAAACTTATCAAGCTCATATACACCACCCTTGAAATCCATTTCATCAACCAGCTCTTTAAGTAACAATACTTTTTCGGTAGCGTAGTGTCCCAGGTAAACTTTGTTTAGTATAAATATGGAAATAAGTTCATATATGGATATATTGTCGATATTATTTAGCGAAAAATTATTTTTATGCTGCTTATAATAAAACTGAAAATATAGGGGGTGGTTAAAATTATTGGCAACATTAATGGCAATAAAATTGGGGGTGTCGGGATTTATGGCGCGGCACAGGTCTCTTATTTCCTGAATATTAAAAAGCGGTACATTAGTAGTAAGGTCATGATCTGTTATAAAGCCGGTATACCAGTTTGTTAAACCAAACTCCATATTGTGTTTATTATTGATCCAGTTGGCCGAGCGCATAGTTAAAACCAGCTTAAACCAATCGTGCGATTGGTAAAAGGAAAAAATATCCATTAACTGGGTAAGCACGAGTTCAAACTGGTCGTTCTTGAACATGTGTTCGTCAAAGCCATCAATAATGAGGTAAAACTTACCATCGTTACGTTTACTGATATCAAACAGGGCTTCAATATCTTCCTCATTTGAATATCCAAGCAGGGCAAGCAGCCAATCATTCAGATCGCGGCCACTTAAAAAAACATTCATGAGGGCGCTGCTGCTAAAGAATAGAATAATGTCATTACTGCCCGACTCTACCTTTTCATCTATCCAGTGGCAAAGGCCAATTGTTTTTCCATAGCCGGAAGGGGCAGCAAATACGGTAGCTGTATAATCACCACGTAAAAACTCATCAAAGTGATCATTAATAAATTTTCTGCGAATAGTTTGATTAAACGGAATACCTGAGCGGTTTTTTAAAGCCTGCAGCGTAAAGTGTGTAATTTTTGCCGCATTATAACTAAGGGTTTTCCAGTCAATATGTTCGTTCTGCGATTTATCGGCAGGAAGGCTTTCCTGCTCACAAAAGTTATCCCAGCCTTCAAAGCCACAGTATTTGGCCATAACGTTAATAGTGAACAAAGAAGGCTTGAATTTACTGTATGCAAATCCGTAAACACGTTTTAAAGTGGTTTCACTTACGGTTAGCTTGGTTTTAACATAAATCTGTAATGCAAGCGCCTTACAATCGCCTGGTGCAATGCTCCTGATATTAGCATTGGTGAGCACACGTGATTTCAACGTTTCGAATTGAATTGGTGAAAAGGATATCATAAGATTATGCAGTTAAGGTTATTTGTATACTCAATTAATCGGGGCACAGTTCTTGTAGTTAGTACAATTAATTGATCGTAATTATTATACGGGATAAATATCAAATAATGTTGCAATCATATTTAATGAAATATGCGATTTTGGATATGTTTTACCGTGTTTGCCTTCAATATAGAGCCATAGGTTTTAAAATAATATTTAATGAACAAAATGAACGATTGTTTTCATGGTGAATAATATGGAATCGATTGCTAATAAGTGAATAAGATGTATTAATAATTATCCTCAAGCCGTATGTAGTTTTGGAGAGTGTAACTATTTGCACCTATCCTTAATTACATTTGCATGAAAACCTTTACCTTTTATAGCAGGTATATAATATCCTTATGCCTGTTATTGTGTGTATCAAGCAGCATCTTTGCACAACGTCATTTTGCAACTGATCAACACAGCGGTGCTACTGGTCTGCTTTGTTTAGGCTGTGTGGTTACCGACCCGGATAATGCCAAGGATGCAAATCTGCAAACCCATTCTACTCTAAATGTACCTGTTGGCTTATTGGCAGCAACCTATCAGGAGCTAATATTTCCGGCACAGGTTGCTGCTAATACTCCACTAACTATAAAATTAGGAACAGGTGATAACCTGCTTGATGTAACAGCACTGGGAGGGGTAATTATTACGCCATACAATGGTACTGTGGCCGGTACACCGGTTACCGCGCCAACACTGGCCAGCGTGGCCAGCAATAACAATCAGTTAGAGCTAATATTTTCGCCAACAACAGCTTACGACAGGGTGAGGGTTACACTTAACGGCGGCTTGTTAGGAGCTTTAAGCACTATATATTTATATGATGCTTTTTATACTACACCTGGCCCGGCTATATGTAATACATCGTATGACGAATTACATGGTATATCATCGGCATTGCTTGGGCTTGGGCTGAACATAGGTGGTGTAGCAAATCCTCAAAATGCTATTGATGGTGATCTTAACACGGCATCAACCTTAAATGCAGGGGTAGGTGCATTAGGCGCATTTGCTCAACAAACCATTGTTTTTCAGTCTGCATCAACAGTTGGCGATTCTATACGCCTTACCCTATCTCTGCCAAAAGCACTGTTAGATGTAGGGTTGCTTACAAATATTAACGTATCTACCTTTAACGGCAATACAAATAATAATGATACCCAACAGTTAACAGGTTCCCTGCTCCGCTTACGCCTGCTTGATCTTACCAATAACAGGCAGCGCATAGCTGTTACTTTTGCACCTACTAAAGTATTTGACAGGGTTCAGCTCAGGCTGGGCGGTATAGCAAGCGTACTATCAACCCTAAACCTTCATGAGGCAGAGGTAGTTATACCTAAGCCAATCGTAAAAATTAATAACGTTGCTGTAACTGATGCACAATTATGTGCAGGCAGTACTATTGCATTAACAGCAACATCAAACCTGGCCGGTACTACATTTAGCTGGTATACCCAGCAAACAGGTGGTTCACCGGTATCAACAGATGCTACTTTTGTTACACCGGCATTAACAGCAAATACTACATATTATGTATCTGCAACCCGGCCAGGCTGCCCCACCACATCTGACCGTGCGGCGGTAACTGTCAATGTAAACCAAGTTCCGGCGGCCCCTATAGTCGTTAATCCTAATATTTCGCTATGCCCGGGTTTGCCAGCGGTATTTGCTGTAACGCCAGTAACTGGTATTACGGTTAACTGGTATACCAGCCCAACCGGAGGTACATCTGTATTTACAGGCAATAGCTTTAATACCGGTGCGTTAACCGCAACCACCAGCTATTATGCAGAAGCTGTAGCAGGTGGTACGTGCGTAAGCACTACACGTACAAAAGTAACCGCAACTATAAGCGCCATTCCTGTTGTACCTACGTTAACTACTCCAAACCCAACTATTTGTGATGGCGATGTTGCCGTACTGGCTATTGCATCGCCCGTAGCCGGACAAATATATAACTGGTACGATGCCGCAACCGGAGGAACTTTACTTTATACCGGGCAAAACTTTACCAGTCCGGCCCTGCATACAAATACCAGCTATTACGCAGAAGCTGTAAACCTTACCGGTTGTGCAAGCGGGTCGCGTGTACAGGCTAATGTTACGGTAACGCCTAAACCAGCCGATCCGGTTTTGGCGGTAAACAGTACAACCATAACTGCAGGTCAAACTGCTACTATCAACGTAACTAACGCGCAAACGGGTATTACCTATAAATGGTATGCATCAGTTGGTGCGGCCACTCCAATATTTACCGGCAGCCCCTTTGTAACACCGGCATTATTCAGTACGGTTACTTATTATGTTGCAGCTGTCAATGCTACAGGTTGCGAATCGGTAAACCGTACCGCTATCACTCTTAATGTTGGTGTGAATAATAGCAGTGCTCCGTGTACGTTTGCTAATACTCCTTCGCAAGGAACAGCCGGTGGTTTATGCCTGTTGTGCAGTGTTGATTCACAGGAATTGGCTACCGATGCCGATACTACCACTGCATCAACTATAACTGTACCTGTAGGGCTTGGCAATGCATCGGCTTTTGAAACACTTCAATTCCAACAGCCTGGTTTTGCAGGTGATAAGATCAGACTTGTACTGCAAACCCCGGGTGGTTTGGCCGATCTGAGTTTATTAGGAGGGGTAACTATAGATGTTTATAACGGAGCTACCCTGGTAAACAGCTATCCATTGAATAACCCTTTGCTTACCCTGCGTTTATTAGGTGGCACCAACCGATATTCTGTAACTGTACCGGTTACGGGCAATTATGACCGTGTAAGGGTATCATTAAAATCTGGCATAGCCACGTTGCTTACTTCGCTGCAGATTTACTATGCCGTACAACAATATCCTACACCGGTATTTGATAAGCCTGCTCCTGAAATTTGCAAGGGGGGCACTGCTACAATTAATATAACAGCACCTAATCCGGCTAACGGAACTTTTAAATGGTATACCACACCAACGGGCGGTACGGCATTAACATCCACTAATAATGGGGCAACCTTTACTACGCCGCCATTAACCGCCAATACTACTTATTATGTTGAATATAACCGTAATGGCAGTTGCCCAAGCCCGGTGCGTGTACCGGTACAAGTAACCGTTAATGATGCCCCGGTTAAACCAGTTGTAGTGCCGCCAAGTTCAACCATACTGGCTGGTGAAACCGCTACCTTTAAAGCTACCGTGGTAAATGGTGCTACCATAAATTGGTACACATCGGCAACCGGAGGTACACCTGTATTTACAGGAAGTACTTTTACTACCCCTGCTTTAAATACTAATACAACCTATTATGCCGAAGCAGCATTAGGCAGTTGTGTATCGCCAGACAGAACTGTTGTGCCTGTAACAGTAACACCTGTAGTAATACCGGATATTTCTGTTACTCCGCCAACTCAATCTGTTAACGCAGGTACAATGGGTACTATCACCGCCAGCTCAACTACGCCAGGAACGGTATTTAACTGGTACACTACGCCAACAGGAGGCACACCAATATTTACTGGTGCAACTTATGTAACGCCACCTGTATTTGCAAATGCTACTTATTATGCCGAAGCTGTAGTAACAGCCACTGGTGCCAAGTCGGCCACGCGTGCTCCTGCGGTAGTTAATGTAATTGCTGTTGGTAGCAGCCCCGTGCCTTGCGATGCTGCTATTTCGCAAACAAGTTCATCCAGCCTTTTATGTGTAGCATGCGGTACTACCAATGGAGCTGCAGCTGTAGATAACAACGGAAGTTCCTTCTCTCAAATACATATACCGGTAGGCTTATTGGGCGGTTCGTCAGAGCAAACCTTACGCTTTACCAATACAGGTATTGCCGGTGATAGCGTAATTGTTGATCTCGGTATCCCTGGTTCACTGGCCGATGTAGGCTTACTTTCACAAATTCAGATTGGTACTTTAAATGGTGCCACTGACAATGGTGATCGTTTTACGGTAGATGGTTCGTTACTGACAGTTAGACTTCTTGACGGAACATCCCGTTTCAGAGTAGCGTTCAAAGCAACTAAAACTTTTAATGGGGTACAGATTACCTTTAGCTCAGGAGTTGCCACTTTATTAAGTGCTGTAAATGTTTATGACGCCTATCAATCTGTTGCTGCACCGGTTTTGGCTAACCCTTCGGGCATCAGTATTTGCCAGGGAACAAGCGGTACTTTAACTGCAGCTCCGGTGCCTGCCAACGTAACTATTAAATGGTATGCCTCAGCAACAGGCGGCACATCCCTGTTTACAGGTAATTCATTCCCTACACCAGTATTAAATACAACAACAACATATTACGCAGAAGCCAGCCGCACTACAGGCGGTTGTGCGCAACCGGTACGTACCCCGGTAACAGTTACCGTTACACCGGCACTTGCTCCGCCGTCTGTAAATTTATCAACTACTATATGTTCAGGGCAAACCGCCACCTTTACAGCAGTTGCAGTTACAGGTGTTACCTTTAATTGGTATGCAGCCGCAACAGGCGGCACAGCACTGGCTACTAACCAGCTGCAATTTACAAGCCCGGTATTAACTACTACAACCTCTTATTATGTTGAGGCTGTATCAACAGCTTGCGGTACATCTGCCCGTGTCAAAGTAACTGCTAATGTAAACCCGGCGCCTGCCGTGCCAGTTGTATCACCAACTCCGGTACAAATTTGTTCGGGTTCACAAGCGGTGGTATCGGTATCATCAATTGTGCCCGATGTAACTTATACCTGGTACACTACGCCAACCGGCGGAACACCTGTAGCTACAGGATCATCATATACTACTCCGGCATTAACTGCCAGTACATCATATTACGTTGAAGCTGCGTCAACAGGGGGCTGTACCAGTTCAACGAGGGCAAAAGCGGATGTGTCGGTTAATCCGACACCCGTTGCGCCCACTGTTACAATTAACCCGGCTAACGGACAAATAACTTCCGGCGGAACTGCTACTTTAACCGCATCTTCAGCTACTCCGGGTGTAACTACCTATAAGTGGTACCTTGCCTCAACAGGCGGTACAGCTGTACTTACTGGTGGTACAGTCACTACACCGGCTTTAACGTCTAATACAACTTATTATGTTGAAGCTGTAACGGGTTCCGGTTGTACCAGTACTGCACGTACAGCGGTAACAATTAACGTAAACCCAATATTTTCAACATCATGTGATTTTGCATCGACCCAGTTACCCGTTGTGAGCAGCGGTGTACTCTGTGTTGGTTGCGCTGTAAATTCCGGAGACAATGCAGTTAACCCTGATACAACCGACTTTAGCCAGATAGTTGTTCCTGTTGGTATAGCAGGTACAAACTATGGGCAACAATTAATATTTAGTAATACAGGTGTTGTTGGAGATACTGTTAGGGTTAAGATCGCTCTTTCCGGAACACTTATTTCGGCAGGAGTTTTAAATCAACTTCAAATAGCATCTTATAACGGAAGCACTTACAATAACGACCGCATAGATTTAACCAGCAGCTTATTAACGCTTAGCATCCTGGCCGATCAAAAAACAGCCATTATAAAATTTGTGCCTAAAGCGGCGTATGACCGTGTTGAAGTCAGGCTCAATGGAGGTTTGGCAGTATTGTTGACTACTGTAAATATTTATTATGCAACTAAACAGGTAGAGTTACCAGCAGTGGATGCAAAATCAAAAGGCATTTGCGCAGGTAATACTGCTACCTTTACAGTTACTAATGCACGGGCTGGGCTTTCTTATAAATGGTATGCAGCAGCAACTGGCGGCACTGCTTTAAAAACAGCTACCTCATTTACAACACCGGTACTAACAGCAACCACTACTTATTATGTAGAAAGCAGCCGTACAGTAACAGATTGCCCTAACCCGAACAGGGTTGCGGTAACTGTTAACGTTACAGCTGCACCGGTTAATCCGGTACTGGCACAGGCTTCGGTTCCTGTGTGTTCGGGCTCAAATGCCACATTTACAGTATCACCAACACAAAACGGTGTAGTATATAATTGGTATACAACGGCAACAGGTGGTACATCAGTTGGAACAGGATCTCAGTTTACCTCTCCACCGCTTACTGCCAATACATCTTACTGGGTAGAAGCATCAGCTAACGGATGTGTTAGTCCCGCTCGTACTAAAGCAGATGCAGTAGTTAATCCTATTCCTGTTGCGCCAACATTTACCGTGAACCCGGCAGGTAGCAGCATCACAGCCGGCGGAACAGCTACTATAGCTGCATTCTCCATTACACCTGGCGTTATATTTAAATGGTACACTACATTAACAGGAGGCAGTGCTATAGCTACAGGGCCTTCATTTACAACTCCATCTTTAAATGGAACCACAACTTATTATATAGAAAGCACACTGGCCTCTGGTTGCGTAAGTACACAACGTACCCCGGTAACTATTACAGTTACGCAGCCTATTATAATACCTGATGTGGCGGTAAATCCGCCAACGCAGACTATTCCTACGGGTGCAACAGGTAGTTTAACAGCCTCATCAACCACGCCTGGTGCAGTGTTTAACTGGTTTACTACTCCAACAGGCGGTACAAGCATATTTACGGGTGCTACTTTTGCAACTCCAAATTTGTTTGCTAACACAACCTACTATGCAGAATCATCTATAACTGCTACTGGAGTGAAATCGACCACAAGAGCATCGGGGGTTGTTAATGTAAACCCTACAGGTACAAGCCCACTGCCATGCGATGCTGCTGTCTCGCAAACAAATTCAACTGGAGGTGTTCTTTGCTTAGCTTGCGGTACTACCAATGGAGATGCCGCGGTAGATAATAATGGTAACTCCTTCTCGCAAATACATATAGTAGCAGGGCTGGCTGCTTCATCAGAGCAAACCTTACGTTTTGCCAATACAGGTATTGCAGGTGATAGCGTGACGGTTGACCTGGGATACCCGGGTTCACTCGCTGATGTGAGTTTATTGTCACAAATTCAGATAGGTACTTTAAACGGTACAACTGATAATGGCGATAAGTTTACTGTAAACAGCTCGTTATTAACTATTAAATTATTGAACGGAACAAGCCGTTTCAGAGTAACATTTGCAGCCACAAAGGCATTTGATAGGGTACAGATCACCTTTAATTCAGGTTTGTTGACTGCACTCAGCGCGCTAAACGTTTATGACGCTTATCAGTCTGTAGCAAAACCAATTGTTCCGAATGCTACAGGAAATACCATTTGCCAGGGAACAAGCGGCACTTTAACGGCAAGTCCGGTTCCGGCCAACGTAACTATAAAATGGTACACCGCGGCAGTAGGCGGCACGCTGGTTGGTACAGGTGCTACAATCGCTACACCGGTATTAAATTCAACTACAACTTACTATGCCGAAGCCAGCCGCACCGCAAGTGGTTGCGCTCAGGCAATACGTACTCCGGCAACCGTAACCGTTACTCCTGCTCCGGCAGTGCCAATTGTGGCGGCGCCAAATCAATCAGTATGTTCGGGCTCAAAAGCTACCTTTATTGCGCAGGCAGTTACAGGTGTTACCTTTAACTGGTATGCTACCGCAACAGGCGGTACCGCGGTTGCCACCAATACGGCTACCTTTACAACACTAAACTTAACTGCATCAGCAGATTATTACGTTGAAGCAGTTGCTGGAACCTGTAGCAGTTCGGCCCGCACTAAAGTAACGGCAACAGTTACCTTAACACCTACTGTACCTGTGTTAGCTACAGCTCCTCCAATTTGTTCAGGGTCGTTTGCTGTATTATCAGTATCGCCGGTACAACAAGGTGTTACTTATAACTGGTACGCTGCCCCAACAGGCGGTACAGCACTGGCCACTAATACTGCTACATATACAACACCAACTTTAACAGCTAATAAAACATATTACGTTGAGGCGGTTTCTACAGGTGGTACCAGTACTTGTACAAGTACATCAAGAGGTACAGTTACTGTAACCGTTAATCCACCACCTGTTGCGCCTACGATTTCTGCTAACCCGGCGGGCGGGCAGATCATCTCCGGAGGAACGGCTACTTTAACAGCGTCAACTACTGCAGGAACATCCATAAATTGGTATACTTCGGCAACCGGAGGTACCCCAATAAAAACTGGAGCCTCATTTACAACCCCTGCTTTAACATCAAACACAACGTATTATGCAGAAGCGGTATCAACAACAACTGGTTGCGTAAGCTCAACACGCACTCCGTTTACTGTTCAGGTAAGCCCAATACTTGTAACCTCGTGCGATTTTCCAGTAACTCAATTAGCTGATATTAGTACTGGTGTGATCTGCGTTAGTTGTGGTATAGATAATCCTGATTTTGCCGTAGATGCAGATCCGGCAACCTTTAGCACTTTGAAAATGCCGGTAGCTGCCTTTGGGTCATACATCGGACAGAAATTAATATTTAGCGATGCAGGCGTTGTTGGGGATACCGTAAGTGTTAAGATCGCGATACCAGCAAGCCTGGCAAATATACAGGTACTTAGTCAGCTGCAAATAGGATCATTTAATGGCCCTGCTAACAATCTCGTTGATAATAACGACCGCATTGATCTCAACAGCGGTTTGTTGAAACTCACTGTTCTGGCTGGTGGCCAAACCGCCATCATAAAATTTGCGCCAAAAACTGCATTTACCGCGGTTGAGGTGCGGATAGCTTCAGGCGCAGTATCTTTGTTTAACAGCTTAAATATTTATTATGCAAGTAAGCTGGTAGAAGCACCAACATTAGTAAGTAATACATCTAATATTTGTGCAGGAGCTAAAGCTACCTTTACAGTGAATAATACCCGTGCAGGTATAACCTATAAATGGTACGACGCTGCCGTAGGAGGCAATCTGGTATTTACCGGAGCAAATTTTGAAAAAGACGGTATTATGGCTACAACCACTTATTTTGTGGAAGCCAGCCGTACTTCAAGCGGTTGCGTTAACCCTAACAGGGTAGCTGCAACAGTTAACGTTACTCCATTACCTCAAAACCCAATAGTTGGCACATATGGGGCCATCTGCTCCGGACAAACCGTTGCGCTAACAGTTACTAATGCCAATGGTGCAATCATTAACTGGTACAACACGCCAACAGGGGGTGTTCCGGTGCTGGCTAACAGTGCAATTTTCAACGCATCGCCAACATCTGACATTGTCTATTATGTGGAAGCTGTGTCTGCAGCCGGTGGTTGTTCAAGCCCGGCCAGGACCGCTGTTCCGGTAACAGTTAATCCTGTGCCTATAAGACCTGGTGTACAATCTGCCAATGTTTCAGTTTGTGCAGGCAGCCAGATAACATTATCGGTTCTTTCACCACAAGTTGGTGTTACCTATAATTGGTATACCTTGCCTACTGGTGGTACTATTGCGCACACTGGAGTTGATTTCCCAACGCAGCCTATTACACAACAGGTAACTTACTATATAGAAGCTACTAATGGCGGCTGTATTAATAACGGCAATCGTACCGCGGTTACTGTAACACCTACTGTTTTACCTGTAACACCAATATTAAGTGCTACTTCAACCACCGTGTGTAACGGGGGAGGCACTACTATGACTGTTACAAACGTAGTAGCAGGGGTTACCTATAACTGGTACACGTCAGCTACATCAGTAACACCTGTACATACAGGAACCAATTACCAGGTAAGTAACCTTACTGCTGATATAACTTATTTTGTGGAAGCTGTAATTGCCAACGGTACAACTAACTGTACAAGTGCAACACGCGGATCAATTATTATAAACGTATTGGCTATACCTGCTCCGCCAGTGGTGGTTACACCGACAGGCGGTATCCAGGTTTGTGCGGGTGCAACAGCTACATTAACTATTGATAACCCGCAGCCATTAATTACTTACAAATGGTATAATGTTGCAACAGGCGGCACTCCATTGGCTGTTACCGGTATCGGGGCAACCTTCACTACACCTGCTTTAACTACCGATGTAACTTATTGGGTTGAGGCATCAAATGGAAATGGTTGTACATCTTCGGCCCGTACAGCAGTACCGGTTAAAGTTAATAGTATACCTGCCAACCCGGTACTGGCTTCAAATCCTGCTGTATGTTTAGGCAGCCCGGCAACAATTGCTGTAACAGCTGTACCAGGTTTAACTTATAAATGGTACGATGCAAATGGAAATCTGGTATTTACAGGTAACCCTTATAAAACCGGGCCAATAACAGCAACTACCGACTTTTTTGTGGAAGCAGTAAACAGTACAGGCTGCAGCAGCAATGCCCGTACCCAGGCCGAAGTTACTATTAGTCCTGCCCCAGCCGCACCGGTAATTGCCGGTGGAAATAGTCAGGCAACATGTGCGGGTACGCCGATTACCTTAAGTATTGCTAATCCACAAGGGGGGCTTACTTATAATTGGTATACCACAGCTACAGGCGGCACACCGGTATTGGCAAATTCAATATCATATACATCGCCAGTATTAACAGCTACGACAACCTATTATGCCGAAGCTGTGAACGCCACTGGTTGCGCATCATCAAGCCGTACTGCGGTTGTTGTTGATATCAATCAGCTGCCGTCTACCCCGGTACCAGTTGCTCAGGGTGGTTCATCAACACCAACAGTATGTTCTGGTGGTTTCGCGGTACTAACTGCAACGGCTACTCCTTCAACAGGCGTAACCTTTAAATGGTACACTGCTGCAACAGGCGGTTCACCAGTATTTACAGGCATACCGTTTACTACTCCGGCAGTTACAGGTACTGTAACCTATTATGTTGAAGCTGTAGTTAATGCAACGGGCTGCACATCAGGAACACGTGCTCCTATTACCATAACTATTGATAATACTAAAGCACCTGATCCTGCAGTTGATGCTGCCGGATTGACCACCTGCCAAAACAGCGCTACCACGCTTAATATAACCAATCCTGTTTCAGGTACTGTTTATAGCTGGTACACCACCCCAACAGGTGGAGCCGCAATTGCCACAGGCCCAAGCTTTAATACTCCTGCATTAATAGCTAACACCACTTACTATGTTGAGGCTGTAAATCCTCAAAGCTGTAACCCATCAACAAGGGTTTCGGTTAATGTTACTGTAACAGCGCAACCGGCTACGCCAACATTTACCGTACAATCGCCTGTTCAGGTATGCCGTGGCAGCTCAACACAAATTGCTGTTGCATCGCCTCAGGCGGGCTTAATTTATAACTGGTATAATTCGGCCTCAAAAACAACCCTGGTTGCTACAGGCCCTGTTTTAACAACCGGACCGGTTAGTGCCAACGCCACTTATTATGTAGAGGCAGTAAACGGGTCATGCGCAAGCACCACACTGGCCAGTATACAGGTAGTGGCGGTTGACGCGCCAAACGCGCCGGTATTGGTTAATGGTAATTCAGTAAATGATTGTCAGGGCGGCCAGGCAACATTAACCATAGCTAATCCGCAAGCAAACTTTACCTATAACTGGTACAGCTCGGCAAGTGGAGGCACAGCCTTAGCTACAGGAATAAGCTTTACTACGCCTGCGCTTAGCACGAATACGATATACTTTGCAGAGGCGGTAAATGTTACCGGTTGTCCTTCTGCTTCACGTACCAGTGTTACAGTTATAGTAACATCGGCACCGATAGCACCGCAGGCCAGCACCGACGGAACATCAGTATGTCCTGGAACAACTACTACCATATCGGCTACGAGCGGTACCCCGGGAGCTGTTATAAAATGGTATGCCGACATTAACGGCGGAGTTGCATTAGCAACCGGAACAAGCTTTACAACGCCAGCACTAACGGCCAATACAACTTACTATGCCGAGGCTGTGGTAGCCGGAGGTTGTGTATCAACAACCAGAACTCCGGTTACGGTTACTGTACTTGGGCCGCTTGTGGCACCGGTAGTTACAGTAGATGCTACTACGGCTTCAAGTGTAACCTTTGTATGGCAGGCGGTAACTGGCGCTTCTGGTTACCAGGTAAGTATTGATAACGGGCAGCACTTTATTACGCCAAGCTCAGGAGCAACCGGTTTAACACATACGGTAACCAACCTGCAACCGGCTGAGGCTGTAACCATAATAGTACGTGCCAACGGTAACTCTGATTGCCAGCAAAGTGCCAACTCAGCTGCGGTTACGGGCACATCAAGTAATCCATTTGGTAACGGACTGTTCATACCGAATGTGTTTACACCTAACGGTGATGGCAGCAACGATGTGCTATTTGTATATGGTAATACAGTCAAGAGCTTAACACTTTCGATCTATGATCAGTGGGGCGAGCTGCAATTTAAATCAACAAGTAAAGCCAGCGGATGGGATGGTACTTATAAAGGCACTAATCAGCCGGTAGGAGTATATGTTTATTACGTTGAGGCCACCATGAATGATGGTCAGGTAGTGAAGAAGAAAGGTACAGTTACGCTATTACGATAAGGTGGGCAGATGTGCTGTATCATGCTGAAAGGCATGGTACAGCACATCATAACCGCATCACAATTAATAAACACTATGAAAAAAAGAATTATACTTATCATGGCTATACTGCTTCAAATAGGAGCGATAAGTCAATTAAAGGCCCAGATAGATCCACACTTTTCGCAGTACTATGCGTACCCGCTGTACCTGAATCCGGCTTTAACTGGTGTAATCAATGGTGACACGCGTGTGAATGCCAACTTTAAAAATCAGTATGCAACTATTAACAATGCATACCAAACCGGGGCCCTGTCTGTCGATTTCAGACCTACTGATAAAGTAGGCGTAGGGTTTAATGTTCTTAACCAGGCGGCTGGCGATGTTGGCTACAATTATTTTGCGGCTTACGGATCATTCGGGTACGCTATTTCGGTATCAAATGATGGCTATAAAAAAGTGAGCTTTGGTGTGCAGGCCGGTGTTATTAACCGCAGCTTTGATCCGTCAAAGGCGCAGTTTGGCAGCCAGTTTAATCCAAGCAGTGGTTTTGACCCCACTTTACCCACTAACGAAAACTTTTTAAATACCAACGCAACTGTTTTTGATGCGGGAGCTGGTGTTTTCTATTACGACGGGGACCCTTTGCATAATGCCAATTTATTTGGAGGTATAAGCGTGGGGCACCTTTCGCGCTCAAAAGATCCGTTTGCGGTTGATGGAAGCAGCAGTAAAATACCACTTCGGTATACAATACATGCCGGGGTTCGTATAAAGGCGTCCGATTTTTTTGACGTTATACCGCATGCTGTTTATATAAGGCAGCAAAAAGCCGAAGAGAAGGCCGTTGGAGCTTACTCTGAATTAAAACTACAGGATGATAAAGGTTTAATATTGGGTGGTATGTACCGTTTTAAGGATGCGGCAATTGCCAACGTGGGCTATCACGTGAGCAGCTTGATCATAGGGGCCAGTTATGATTTTAACACCTCCTCACTTACCCGCGCTACATCAGGTAATGGTGGTATCGAGCTATCAATAAGTTATGTTTTCCGCAAACGTATTCAGGAGCCTGATGCAATCTGCCCAAGGCTTTAAACTCTTATCAATATGAAGAAAATATTTATCACAATACTTATCCTGATTTTATTTAAAGGAGCTAATGCTCAATATAGTAAAGACAATCCAAAGGTTTACGGCGATAAGGCATTTAACAACAAAGACTATTACGAAGCCGCTTTTTACTATAAAAGAGCAGCCGAGGGTTTAAGTCTAACCCTGGTACAAGCTATACCTTACCATGCTGGCGAAAGAACCACCAAAAAACCAACTAAAAAGGAAGACCGTGCATACATAAGCTTTCAACTGGCAGAGTCGTACCGTTTGTATGAAAACTACCAGGAGGCCGAAGGCTGGTACCTAAAAGTGATAGATGAAAACCTCAATGCGCAATATCCCTTAGCACGGCTTTGGTATGGGGTGTGCCTAAGGGCCAACCAGCATTTTGATAATGCCATAAAACAACTCGAGCAATTTACTTCAACATATAAGGGAGATAGCAAGTATATAGATCTTGCTAAAAAGGAGATCAAAAACTGCCGTTTTGCCAAAGAACAGTACCAGTACCCATTACTGCTTGAAGTAGCTAAATTGAAAGATCCATACACGTCTGATGGGTCAGATTATTCTCTGATTCAGCGCGATGGGAATAGCTTTTTTACCTCATCAAGATTTGTTAAGAACGATAAAAAGCACCTGAACAGGGTTTATACTTTAAGTAAAGATAAAGCAGGTGTGCCTACGGTTGTAGAGTTTAAAGGCGATGAAAGCAAAAAGGAACTGGAATACGGAACGCCTTCATTAAACGAAAACGGTAAAAGAATGTACTACACCCGCTGGTACAAAGAGGGTAGCAAAACAGTACATGCCATTTATTACAGCAACTGGGTTGATAACGCCTGGAGCACTCCGAAGAAAATGAATAATAACGTGAATGCCGAGGGCTTTAATTCTATACAGCCATTTGTAACGGCAGATGGTTTACGTCTTTTCTTTGCTTCTAACAAACCGGGCGGCCAAGGTGGTGATGATATCTGGGTTAGCTACCTTGATTTTAACGGTGATGCCGTAAACTCAACCAACCTGGGTAATGTTATCAATACCTCATTTGATGAAGAAGCTCCATACTATGATTTGCCAAACAAAAGGTTGGTGTATAGCTCAAAAGGGTTTATTGGTTTGGGCGGGTTTGACTTTTTTGAAAGTTTTAGCAAGCTTGATAAATGGAGCGAGCCTAAAAATATGGGCTACCCTATGAACTCGGCCAAGGACGATCTTTATTATTTGCCCAATCATGATGATGCCCACAAATTTTATATCAGTTCAGATCGTGCGTCTGAGTGCTGTTTAGGTTTGTTTGGCGCTGTGGACAACAGGCACGTACTATCAGGTATTGTAGTTGATTGCGATACGCGTAAACCACTGGCAGGGGCTAAAGTTAGTTTCATCGATTCGGTGTCAAGGGATACTATAAAGCAGGTTGTAGTGGGTAAAGATGCCCGTTACGCGTTTGACGTAACCAATAAACGCCCATATAGCCTCCGGCTTGAAAAAACGGGTTATTTTGCCAAAAATGTTCCGGTACCTGCAAGCGGACGAATGAATAAAGATACTCTGGAGAACCCCGATATTTGTTTACAGGCGTTTACCATTGATAAACCTATCGTTATCAAAAATGTGTTGTACGATTTTAATAAGGCCACGCTAAGACCTGAGTCAAAACTTGTTTTAGATACCCTGGTCACGGTACTTAAAGACAATCCCAAAATTAAGGTAGAGCTCTCATCCCATACAGATTCAATAGGTTCAAATAAGTATAATGATAAATTATCACAGGAGAGGGCACAAGCGTGTGTTGATTATATCATAGCAAGTGGTGTTGAACAAAGCCGTATCTACGCAAAAGGCTATGGAAAAAGAAATCCGATTGCGCCAAACTCACTTCCTAACGGAAAGGATAATCCGGCAGGACGTCAGTTAAACCGGCGTACAGAATTTAAGGTGCTAAAAGTTGAGTAAATATCAGGTTATAAAGTTTCAAATGATTAATAGTATTCATAACCAGTTAAGTGCATACGTGGTTGTTATAGTTTTGTTGGCTATAGGAATTGGTGCTTATGGGCTCATGAATTTGAGTGCAGCATTTAAGGTACCGAACCACAGGGCCGACATTGAGCAGTCTGACAAATTTGTAATAGGCCTTTTTAACATTATTATCAGTGTGGTAGCTCTTTTTTTAGTGTGGTTGGCTTCAAGGTAGCTAACCGGGAGTAAATAATTTAAGAATTTTATATAAGGTTATGATTAAGCAGGATAGATTATCGTTAAGCAGGCCATTACTCAAAACCAAAGGTTTTTCAACATTGCATTTGCAGATATTTGAATATATTTTAATAGGCAAAACCAATAGGGAAATAAACAGGATACTTGGATACACGCAGCGCTCACACGCGGTTGTTGACCATTCGCGTAAGGTAATGCATAAATTGCTCGCAATGGAAGATCTGCATAAGGCCGATTTTACTGAACGGGTAATATACCCCCGGAAATTTCAGTTTTGGTGGATGAAATTGTTAACCAAACACAAAGCCGAACTGCAGTTAATGGCAATAGCACCAAAGTTTTACGAATAAAAATATTGCGTTAAAAATTGCAATTAACTGATCGGGTAATGATGAGCAATGAAACACATCAATAAGTGTTTCATTGCTCATTTTATTTTTAGCTGCAGACTGTTTAAGGTTCAGTTAATTAGTGTTGAAAATGCGCTAAATTATGCAGGCTGTAAATGACTTAATATCTAAACTATATATAATTAATAGTTGGCAACTACTACTACTATATAATAATTGAGTGTACACAAGCCCCTTATTCATGTTATTTTATAATTAAATTATACGGTGGGTATAGTGCCTCCATCTATAACATATTCAGTACCACTCAGGTATGCAGCGCGGTCTGATGCCAGGAAAGCCACCAGCTCTGCAATTTCCCTGGGCATAGCAGGGCGCCCCATCGGGATACCTCCTAAAGAATCCATTAAGCTTTGCAAGCCTGCCTCATAATCGGTACCCGTGCTTTCAGCTATATTTTTTATAAATGTTTCGGCGGCTTCAGTTTGTATAAACCCGGGTGAAACTGTTAGTACCCGTACCCCTTTTGGCGAAACCTCGTTTGATAAGCTTTTGCTATAATTGGTTAAAGCTGCTTTGGCAGCTGCGTAGGGTAAGGTAGAATCATAGAGCGGCAGCGATCGCTGGATGGACGATATGTGTATGATAACGCCCGAGCCTTGTGTGAGCATTGCAGGCAGCAGGCCCCTGTCTAAGCGCACAGCTGCAAGTAAATTGGTGTTTATAGCATCGTCCCAATCCTGGTCTGTAAGTACGCTGAAGCCGCCATTGGGTGCAGAAGAACCACCAGCGTTATTGATCAGGATATCTACACCATTGAAGCGACTTAGTAATTCATGAATAACATGATCAACCCCGGCGCGGGTACTGATATCAGCCTGTATAAAATTGATGCCTTCCTGCGGCGTGTCGGGGATATTTCGGGCTGTGGTAATAACGGTGGCACCTCCCGATGCCAGCCGTTCGACAATGGCCTTTCCTGCTCCTTTAGTGCCACCTGTAACTAAAATCCGTTTCCCTGAAAATTCTGAATTGTTTATTTCGATATTGTTTTTCATCACTTTAAATTTTGAATTGCAGTTGCAAAATTCGGCCGGTTTGATGAGTTGTACAATAAGGGATTAGTTTATCAGACAGGGATAAATTTATCCGTATAGGCCTTTTAAACAGAATGCTTTATCTTTGTTTATGTACGAAAAGAAAATTCCTATCGACCAGAATTGTGGCCTTGATCTGATCAGGGAAGTGCTGTACGGCAAGTGGAAGATCCATTTAATATATTACATTTCAAGAGGGATACAACGCCCCAGCGAATTGCAGCGCGAAATTCCGGAAGCTACCCGCAGGGTACTCAATATGCAGCTGAATCAACTGGAACAGCATGAGCTGGTTACCAAAAAGATATATCCGCAACTACCACCAAAAGTAGAATATAGTTTAACCTCCTTTGGCGAGAGCCTGCTGCCTGTAGTAATGTTGATGGGCCAATGGGGCGATGATAACCGTGAACACCTTCAGCAGGTGATTCTTAAAGATAATCCTGAACCCGTGCAGCAACAAGCCAAAGTAAGATCGATTAGCAGATGAGCAGTTTATTGAAAGACATTTATTCGGCCGACTTTTATAACAGGTTTGCCGATGTGCTTACCACTGTAATCCCTGCATTTGATAAACAGCGTTTTATTTCCCTGATTTTTACCGAGGGCTATGAAAATAAGGCCTTGAAAGAACGGATGCGCCATAACTCTATTGTATTACATCAGTTTATGCCGGCCGATTTTCCATCAGCTGTTGATGTGTTGGAAAAACTAATACATCGCCTGCGTGCCGAACGCTTTGGCGAAGATAGTCTGGCCATGATGTTTTTACCCGATTACATTGAAGTTTATGGCCTTGATCATTATGACCATTCGATAAAAGCACTGGAGTTTATAACCCAGTTTGTAAGCTGTGAATTTGCAGTAAGGCCGTTTTTACTAAAATATACTGATCAAATGCTGGCACAGCTGCAGGCATGGTCATTGCATGAAAACTACAAGGTTAGGCGTTTTGCCAGCGAAGGCAGCCGCCCACGCTTGCCCTGGGGCCTGGCTATTCCATCTCTTAAAAAAGACCCGAGCCGGGTGCTTGCCATTTTAGAGAACCTGAAAAATGATCCCTCAGAGTGGGTACGTAAAAGTGTAGCCAATAACCTGAACGATATTTCAAAAGATCATCCGGCCATGATGATTGATATTGCCCGCCGGTGGAGGGGTATTAGCAAAGAAACTGATGCCATTATTAAACATGCCAGCCGTACACTGTTAAAGCAAGGGCATAACGAAATATTGGATCATTACGGCCTGGAGGGTAAAAATATTAGCCTCACTGGTTTTGCCGTGATAACACCCGATGTTAAAATAGGGGATAGTCTGGAATTTATATTCTCGGTTAGTAATGATCATGCTGAAAAACAAAACGTAAGGTTAGAATATGCTGTTTATTATAACAAAGCAAACGGACAACTGTCAAAAAAGGTATTCAAGATAAGTGAACGTTTATATCAGCCTGGTGAAAAGGCCGAAATCAAAAGGAAACAGTCATTTAAACCCATTACTACCCGTAAATTTTATGCCGGTAAGCACCAGCTTTCCATAATCGTTAACGGGCAGGAGAAGGAAATAAAAACCTTTGATATATTTGGCTGATCCTTTATTGGAATAATTCTTTGTAATGATGATTGAGCCCCTGATTAATTTTTTGCGACTTTTAAGACACGTTTCAGAAGCAGATGCAGAAATAATAGCAAACCATTTTGAGTACCAATATTTTAAAGATGGCGATTTCCTGTTTAACGGGCACCGCGTGTGTACCGAGATGTTTTTTGTATGCAAAGGTGTATTGCGGATTGCAACCCATAAGGAAACCGGGGTTGATGTAACCCACTTTTTTTATAAAGAAAACCAGATATGTACCATACTACAAAGTTTTGAGGAGGCAACTCCGACAGAGCCGGGCATACAAGCATGTTGCGATGCTGAAGTATTGATGATCACGAAAAGCAAACTGCTTGCCTTATATGAACAACTTCCTTATATGAAGGAGATCATCGATAAAATAAATCAACAGCACCTTATAGAAAAAGTAAGGGTAAGGAACAGTTACCTTGGTGAAGATGCCGAAAATCAATACAAACTATTCATTATGCAGCAGCCTGATATTGCACTTCGGGTCCCTTTAAAAGATATAGCTGGCTACCTGGGCATTACTCCACAGTCGTTGAGCCGGATACGGAAAAATATACGGTAAAGAAACGGTCAAATCTTATTGATTTGACCGTCATTTATGATCAGCCGTGTATATAAGCATTCAGTGCGTCTTCCAACAAAGTTTCACCTGTAATATACTCATGTCCATTTTTTTCAAATACGATATGACCGCTGTTAAACCCATTGATCATTTCGGCCATCAGAATTGATGCTTCTGTACTGGCACCAAATGATTGGTAAACAGCCGGATAATCATCGGCTTGAATTGCCTTTGCCTGGATACTTTGATTAAGCTGGCCGCTTAATATAGCGGCCACATCAGCTGCTGAGTATTGGCATGGTCCCTCCAGTTCTATAATTCGGTGTCCTGTCCAGGTTTGTTGCAAAAGCTCCGCTGCCGATTTACCTATATCCTTTGTTGCAATCATAGGTATAAGCATATCCGTAGGGTTCAGGAAACTGTCCAGTTGCCCGCTTTGCTTAGCCGGATTTATAGCACCTGCAAAGTTCTCCATAAACCAGCCCGCACGTATACCAACAGTAGGTACACTGAGTTTTTGAAAAAGTTGTTCCATATCATACAGCTTCTTAATAGCTCCTGTTCCCTCAGATAAATGTGCTCCTATTGACGACAGGTACACTACTTTACCTGGCTTTGTTTTTTCAATAGCAAGCGTAAGTGAAGCCAGCATCAGGTCATGGTCGGCCATTGGGTTGGTTGATTCAAACAAAGGGGGAGTCATGATAAAAACGCCATCTGTGTCTTTAAAAGCAACTTCAAGGGCTTGCTGATCATTTAGTTGGGCTATGGCAATTTCGGCTCCTTTTATTACCCATTGCTGTGCCTTATTCTGGTTTCTGAGCACTGCCCGTATTTGTTGATGATCATTCAACAATGTGTTAGCAGTCACGCTACCTACGTGACCGCTAATGCCTGTAATTGCATACATAAGCTTAATTTTTAACTTAAATCAGCACCGTACCACCATCAACAGTGATGATCTGCCCGGTACCGAATTGCTGTTTCATGAGGTAAGTAAAAGCCAGAGCAACATCTTCGGCTTCGCCAACACGTTTTACCGGCAGTGCATCGCCAAGCGATTTGTACATACCCTCCCGATCGGCTTCAGATAAGTTACCCCATAGGTTTGTTTTAATTACCCCTGCCGCAACGGCATTTACACGTATAGGGGCCAGTTCAATAGCCATAGTACGGGTAACCCCTTCTATAGCTGCGCAAGTACTTGCACCAAGTACCCAGCCGGCATTAGGGCGCGCGCCGGCAGTACCACCCATAAGTGAAACAGAACCGCCCTGGTTAATGTGCGGCACGCCATATTTTAATGATGCCAGGACTCCCCAATACCGCAGCGTGAAAAAATCACGAGCTTTTTCTAATTCCAGATTGCCCAGATAAGTTAAACTAAGATTTTCACCTGCGGTATATACCAGGTGGTCAAAATTGCCTATGCCTTCAAAAAAAGTTTTAATATTTTGCTCATTAGTAAGGTCAACCGCGTAGCCTTTAGCAGTATCAGGTAATGTTGCCAGGGTATCATTAACACGTTGCTGGTTGCTTGATACTACTACTACGTGGGCGCCTTCAGCGGCAGCAGCTTGTGCTGTAGCAAGGCCAATACCGGAAGTACCACCCATAATGATTACTCTTTTACCTTGTAATTTGCTGTTATTAATTTGTGTGTTCATGTTATATATTATTTTGATAACACAAAGTTCTGCAGATGTTAGCCCCGTCCACTTACCAAATGGTAAAAACGAAAACAGGCTTGAATTTTATTATTGTACCCCGGTTGGTATTCTGCCCTATTTATTTTACATTATAAATATACCACATGGTATATTTATAACTACTTTTGCCCCAAATTTTACTCAACCGTAATAATTATGTTGAAAAGAGTAGTAATAACAGGCCTGGGTGCGCTAACCCCGCTTGGTAACAGGGTTAAAAGCTTTTGGCAAAATGTAGTTGCCGGTAAAAGCGGAGCAGCAACCATTACCCATTTTGATCCCACTTTATTCAGGACCCGTTTTGCCTGCGAACTGAAAGGTTTTAATGTCGCAGATTTTTTAGACAGGGCAGATATTAAACGTACCGATCCGTTTACCCAGTATGCCCTTGTAGCATCTGACGAGGCCATAGCCGATTCTGGATTCGATCTGAACACCATGGACCCATTTGATATCGGTGTGATCTGGGGCTCGGGCCAGGGTGGTATGGAAACTTTTGAAGAACAGGTGAGGGATTATACCCTGGGCGATGGCCATCCGAGGTTTAGCCCGTTCTTTGTTCCTAAACTGATCACCAATATGGCCTCGGGTATGATTTCTATACGTAACGGCTATATGGGCATCAATTATACCACGGTTTCGGCCTGTGCCACATCCAATACCGCCATTATGGATGCCTTTAATTATATACGCCTCGGTAAAGCCAAGATCATTATTACCGGTGGTTCCGAAGCGCCTATTACTCCGGCATCTTTTGGTGGCTTTAGTTCGATGAAGGCCATGTCTACCTGTAATGACGACCCTGAGGCGGCTTCCCGGCCGTTTGATGTTGACCGCGACGGTTTTATCATGGGCGAGGGCGCAGGTGCATTAGTACTGGAAGAGTATGAGCATGCAGTAAAACGCGGCGCGCATATTTACGGCGAGGTACGCGGAGCGGCCATGACTGCCGATGCTTACCATATGACAGCCACCCATCCCGAAGGTTTGGGCGCGGCAAAAGGCATGCAGCTGGCTCTTGAAGAGGCCGGAGTATCCATCACCGATATTGATTACCTGAATATGCATGCCACATCTACCCATGTTGGCGACCTTTCTGAACTGAATGCTGTTCAGCGGCTTACCAAAAATGAAAAGAACAATATCAAGATAAGCGCCACCAAATCAATGACGGGCCATTTGCTTGGTGCGGCAGGTGCTATTGAGGCCATTATTTGTTTGCTGGCCATGCGCGACCAGGTTATTCCGCCTACTATAAATACAACACTGCTTGACCCGGCGGTACCCGATAGTTTGAACATTGTTTTAAAGGAAACTATTGACCACCCGGTGAACATGACCATGAGTAATACCTTTGGTTTTGGCGGTCATAATGGTATTGTTGTTTTTGGGAAGGTGTAACTTTTTAAAATTCAATTTTAACATATTCTGGCATCAAAATAATTCAAAATTGGTCGAAATTTCGTGGAAAACTGCCCGAAATACTCAAAGAACGATGATTTTAACACATTTATAGGCGCTTTTTTAAGCTTTAAAAGGTATTAACGTGTTGATTTTAAGTAGATTGATTTTTATTTGATTGTTTTGGACTCTTTATCCCCTTAACAAAACAGCCCGGTTGCTCTAAGTAAAGAGAACCGGGCTGTTTATTAATATAAAGATACTGAAAATTGGCGGGATGGGCAAAGGTTTATCATCTCCGTTGTCATTTCGAGCGATAGTGAGAAATCTGGTGCGATTGATATGCTGCTATTTAAGACTTACGAAGTTTTCAAAACTTCGTAAGTCTTCTCTTTTCGGGCAAAGTGTTTTCTGGTTCTGTTGTCATTGCGAGCGATAGCGTGGCAATCTCAGACTGTACAGATCAACCCTGCATAGTTCGCGGTTGCTTCGTTCCTCGCAATGACATTATTATATATAGGTCAAATCAACTCACTTGCCTGCCACCTGCTTAATTACAGCTATAATATCTTCGTTGCCGTGGGTAGCTTCTGCCTCCTGGAAGGTTTGGTAAGCCGCTTGTGCCAGTGGCGAGTTTAAACCTTCGGCTTTAGCCAGGCGCAGATCTTTGGCTATATGTTTCAGCGCAAACGCGGGTTTGTAGTTGTCATTTAAAATAGCGTCGCCTTTTATTTTAGCAAAAATATTGCTCATGGCGCCGTTATTAATAATGGTAAGCATATCCTCAGTTTTAATATTGTTCTGTTGTGCAAACAATACGGTTTCGGCCAGGCCCTGGGAGTGGAAAGCCAACAGTGTATTAATAGCCAGCTTAGCGGTATTGCCCGCGCCGCTATCGCCAACCAGCAGGGCAAGTTTGCCCAGTTTTTCCAGCTCGGGTTTTACCTGCTCAAAGGTTGCAGCTGCACCGCCTGCCATAATTACAAGCGTGCCCTCTTCGGCCTGCTTTACACTGCCCGATACGGGTGCGTCCAGGTAATCGCTGCCCTGCTCGCGGCTCAGCGCCGCCATTTGCTTGCTTATACCCGGCGATACGGTGCTCATATTGATAATAACCTTTCCGCTGGCTTTAGCGCTCAGCAAACCTTCGCTACCGTTAAATATATCATTGATGGCTTCATCATTTGATACCATCACAAAAACAATATCGGTTTGCTCTATGAGCTCTTTAGGTGATGGGGCGGTGGCCGCGCCCGATGCTTTTAATGATTCTTCCTTTTCTTTACTGCGGTTATAAACAGTTACCGGGTAACCGGCCTTGATCAGTTGCTGCGACATCGGGATACCCATAGTGCCCAAGCCTATCCAGCCTATTTTTTTTGTACTCATGATATATGTAGTTTTTTAAATGCGATGGTGCAAAGTTTGATAAACAAACCCAATACCACACTTAACAAATGGTAAAATGTTCTTTACTGTTTGTCATTTTTTAGATTTTGTTTGAACCGGGATTTTGGTGATTAAGTGATTAGCGGGATAGAAAAGCAGATTTGCGAAGTTTTTAAAACTTCGCAAATCTTAGAAGATTAAGGAAAGCTTGAATCGGCATGCAAGCAAAATCCTTCCTTCACTGGCGCAAGTATGAAGTTGTGGGCTAAGCGTAAAGGCTACTTGTGCCTTATATTTAGCGGCAGAAGTAGCCCTCGCACTGGCTGTTGCTTCATACTTGCGCCAGGGTAGAATTATGCGGGATAGGCAGACTTACGAAGTTTTTAAAACTTCGTAAGTCTTACAAACGACATCACAACAAGATAGACTTTAAACAAAAAACGCGATGAGCACCTGGCCATCGCGTTTTTTAAATGTATCTGGTTGATTTTACAAACCAAAAGCTTGTTTTACTTTATCAACATAATCCAGTTTTTCCCAGGTAAACAGTTCAACCTCACGTTTCAGTTCGCTGCCGTCATGGGCAATGAATGATTTGATAACGGTTTCACTTGGCTTACCAAAGTGGCCGTAAGCGGCGGTTTCGCTGTATATAGGGTTGCGCAGTTTAAAGCGGGTTTCAATAGCGTATGGGGTCATGTTAAACACTTCCTCCACTTTTTGGGCTATCTCGCCGTCGTGCAGGTTAACTTTGGCAGTACCGTAAGTATTTACGTAAATACCCATAGGCTGTGCTACGCCAATGGCGTATGATACCTGTACCAGTACCTCGTCGCAAACACCGGCGGCAACCAGGTTTTTGGCAATGTGGCGGGTAGCATAAGCTGCAGAGCGGTCAACCTTTGATGGGTCTTTACCAGAGAAAGCGCCACCACCGTGTGCGCCTTTACCACCGTAAGTATCCACAATAATTTTACGGCCGGTTAGGCCGGTATCGCCATGCGGGCCGCCGATAACAAATTTACCGGTTGGGTTAATGTGATACTTGATCTGGTCGTTAAAGAAGTGGGCGTATATAGGGTATTTTGCTTTTACACGCGGAATAAGGATGCTGATAATATCGTCGCTGATTTTGGCAAGCATAGTTTTTTCCTCGTCAAAATCATCGTGCTGGGTTGATATTACAATGGCATCAATACGCTGCGGCTTGTTGTCATCGCTATATTCAAGCGTTACCTGCGATTTTGCATCGGGGCGCAGGTATTTAATTTCGTTGTTTTCACGACGGATAGCAGCCAGCTCAATTAAAAGCGCATGGGCTATATCCAATGCCAGGGGCATGTAGTTTTCGGTTTCACTGGTGGCATAGCCAAACATCATACCCTGGTCGCCGGCGCCCTGCTCTTCTTTGGCCTGGCGGTCAACCCCCTGGTTAATATCTGGCGATTGCTCGTGGATGGCTGATAGCACACCGCATGAACTGCCGTCAAACATGTATTCGCCTTTGGTGTAGCCAATTTTGTTGATCACCTCGCGGGCAATTTTTTGTACATCTAAATAGGCTTTTGATTTTACTTCGCCGGCTAAAATTACCTGCCCGGTTGTTACCAGGGTTTCGCACGCAACCTTTGAGTTAGGGTCAAATGCCAGGAAATTGTCAATAAGAGCGTCTGATATCTGGTCTGCAACTTTATCCGGGTGTCCTTCTGATACGGATTCGGAGGTAAATAAATATGGCATATATAAATATAGATAAATGAATAATTAAAAAAAAAGCGAAGGGGGAATGGTTTAAACGGATCCGTTGTAAAAAGGTCGGTTTTAGCACTTTTTTACGTGGTTGCAATCCAGCCTGGTATATAAAGGCAATTAAATCAGTCCACTTTCTGAAGGCTAAAATAAAACAAATTTTACAAAGCCAAAAATACATTTACTTTTGATGCCAGAAATATACACATTAATTGAAACGTAAAGCGCTATTTATAATAAACCCTATATCGGGCGGCAAAAAAAAGGACGGCGTACCTGAGCTGATAGATCAAAGCCTTGATAAAAGTGTTTTTGATACAACCATTGTTTTTAGCGACGGGGTATCGCACGCGCGTATTATTGCCACTGAAGCGGTAGGTAAATATGATATAGCGGTGGCTGTTGGCGGAGACGGAACGGTGAACGAAATAGCATCGGCTATAGTAGGCAGTAATACTGCACTGGGTATTGTTCCTTATGGCTCGGGCAACGGGCTGGCTCGTTTTTTAGGCATCCCGATGAATCCGCAGCAGGCTATACAAACGCTGAGCACAGGTAAGGTTGAGAGCATAGATTCGGGCGAACTTAACGGGAAACCGTTTTTTAATATGGCGGGGATGGGTTTTGATGCACACATCAGCGAGGTTTTTTCGCACGGTAAAAAGCGTGGCTTTATATCGTACATTAAATCGTCGCTACAGGAAATTGCTACTTATAATGAGCAGGACTATCAAATTGAAATTGATGGTAAGGTTTACAACCGCAAGGCTTTTATGCTGAGTATTGCCAATTCATCGCAATACGGCAACAACGCGCATATATCGCCAAAGGCATCGGTACAGGATGGTTTGCTTGATGTATGCGTGATCAGGAAGTTCCCTTTGTGGCGTTTTCCGGAAATGGGCATCAGGATGCTTACCAAAACATCAGAGGGTACCAACTATGTTGAAATTTTGCGGGGTAAACAAATTAACGTAACCCGGCAGTCAGAAGCTCCCATACACCTTGACGGCGAGCCGCGGATGATGGGTACTGATATACATATTAATATAGTACCAAATTCGTTAAAGGTTATTGTAGGGCCAACGTATAGTAAGTAAACAGGAGCAGAGAAGGTGCGGAGAGCGGGGATTAAGGTGCGATGAATATGGAGCGGCAGGAGAGATGTTTGATCAGATATGGATCAAATACCGGATTCTTCGGTCCCTTTTTATATCCTTGCTCCCCGCACCCCCACACTCCACTCCCCGCACCAAATAAAAAATATCATGGCTAAGAAGAATTTTACAGGCGTAGTTTATTCAACCGATCCCGATTTTCAGTACCAGGAAAATGGCGGAGATAATGCCCAGACATTGCCTCCGCAACAGCAAAACTTAAAAATTTACCTCGACCGCAAAGGCGGCGGCAAGCTGGTTACCCGTATTGCGGGTTTTGTAGGCGCGGCCGATGACCTGGAGGTTGTAGGCAAAAAGCTGAAATCAAAATGCGGCGTTGGCGGCTCGGTAAAAGAGGGTGAAATATTAATTCAGGGCGATTTCAGGGATAAAATTTTGGTACTGCTGCAAACAGACGGATATAAGGCAAAAAAGGCCGGGGGATAATTTAAGGGGCATTTGGCAGTTTAAGGCCGAATCTAAGCGTACAATGTACACTAAAACAGGAAACCTGTATTGCTATTATATAGTCCGCGGTCTTTTACAATCGATGAAAAAACATCAATGTAACAGATTAATAACAGAATTTTTATTTCGGATTGCTTGATAATATAAAAAAAAATGGTTTTCATTGCAAATAATTGTTGTGGTAACACACAATAATATGACATTGCTACGTTAATAATGACCAATTCAAATACAAAATGAAATTTGGTATTAAAAAATTGTAAAGAATAACATAAATGATTTTTTTATTTCATTAAAATTCTATTTTTGTTATTCGCTAATTAAAAGCACATTTAACTAACTTATAATATAAACAAAAACTAAAACTAAAATTTCAAAGTAATGGCAAACGCACCAACAAAACCAACTACTCCTGTTAACAAAGAAAGCTCAAGTGCATCTGGCATATTTGCTTCTTTAACTATTCCAATCTGTCTGATTGTTACTACCCTTATTTTTATATTCGTTTTGGGCGACCCAAGCCACTTCAAAGGCGGCGATCCTAACGCGGGACCTACAGACCTTTTTGGAACTGTTCATAGCGGTGGTGTAATTGTACCCGTGATCATGGCGTTTTTATTAATGGTTATCGTTTTCTCTATCGAGCGTTTCGTAGTTATCGGAAAAGCTTCAGGTACTGGCAGCGTTGACGCTTTCGTTAGAAAAATCCAATCTCAATTAAATGCAGGTAACATTGCTGCAGCTTCTGCAGAGTGCGACAAACAAAAAGGTTCGGTAGCAAACGTTATCAAATCTGCATTGAAAAAATACAAAGAAATGGAAGAAGAGCCAAATCTTGACGTTGACCAAAAAACTTTAGCTATCCAAAAAGATATTGAAGAAGCTACAGCTTTGGAAATGCCAATGTTAGAGCAAAACTTAACTATCATCGCTACTTTGGTATCTATCGGTACATTAACAGGTTTGTTAGGTACGGTTGTGGGTATGATCAAGGCCTTCGGTGCGTTAGCAACTTCAGGTGTACCTAACCAGGTTGAATTATCTGCACACATTTCTGAAGCTTTGATCAACACAGCATTCGGTATCAGTACTTCAGCTATCTCAATTGTAATGTACAACGTATTTACATCAAAAATTGATAAACTGACTTACGCTATCGACGAAACTGGATTCAGCATCGTTCAAACATTTGCTGCATCACACAAATCTAACAGATAATAAATATATAAGTGCTTTAGTTCATCTGCGTGTTATACTGCACTAAGATTAAACCAACAAGCGCAGATGGTATATTAATAAACACTATATATTTTTTAAAAAAGATTAGATATGGCAAGGATAAAAGTTCCAAGGAAGAGTACGGCAATTGACATGACCGCCATGTGCGACGTGGCGTTCCTTTTGCTTACCTTCTTTATCATGACCGCAAAAACAAAAACCGAAGATCCGGTTCCTATCGATATCCCAAGTTCATCGATACAACAACCGATCCCGGATGCTGATTTTGCAACCATCTCTGTAGGCTCCGGCAAGGCGTTCTTCGGAATGGAAGGTGTTGATCTGCGCAAGCAAACTTTGGTTCAGATGGGCGAAATTTATAAAACAACTTTCACTCCGGATGAATTAACCAGGTTTTCGACATTAACTTCGGTTGGTGTTCCGTTTAACCAGTTAAAGCAGTTTATTGCGATGTCTGCAGATCAGCAGAAAAAAGTAAATCAACCAGGTATCCCGCGTGATTCTGTAAGTAACGAGCTGTTTAACTGGATTCGTGAGGCCCGTAAGGCTACTGTAGCATTGCATAATGTGCAGCTTAGGATAGCTATAAAAGGTGATAACAAAGAAGAATACCCGGTTATTAAAGACGTTATAGCTATTTTACAAAAGCAAAAGGCGAACAAGTTTAGTTTAATAACAAGCTTAGCTGGTGGCGATGCTTCAGCTTCAGCTAAAAAATAAGGAATCATGGCAGAATTAGACACCTCCGGGGGAGGCAAACACAAGGGCGGGAAGGTTAGAAGTAAAAAGCAATCAACCCGTGTAGACTTAACAGCGATGGTGGATTTGGCTTTCTTGTTAATCACCTTCTTTATCATGACAACCACATTGGCCAAGCCAAAAGCGATGGACCTTGCAATGCCTGATAAAGACGAGAAAACCAAAGATCAATTACCTATTGCGGCTTCACGCTCATTAACTTTGTTATTGGGTAGTAATGATAAGTTGGAGTGGTACCTGGGTGAACCTGGAAAATCCGCACCGGAAACTATTAATTACGGAAAAGATGGCTTGCGTAAACTACTTGTTGAAAAAAGCAAGGAAGTACAGGAAAAAACCGGCAAATTCATGTTTGTTGTTATAAAACCAAGTGATAGGTCTGTATACAAAAACATGGTTAGTGTACTTGACGAAATCAATATAACTAACATTACAAGCTATGCTATAGTTGATATAACTCCGCCTGAAATTGCATTGTTGCAAAAAGACGGTTTATACAATGAACTGCCTGCTGCTGCACCTAAGAAGTAATAAATAGTTAAAATACACGTTATCATTAACCAATAAAATCTAAAAAACTAAGAAAAGATGTTTGGATCGAAATTAGACATATTAGATCAGAGTTGGATTGATGTTGTTTTTAGTAAAAGGAATAAGGAATACGGCGCTTACCAGTTAAGAAAGAATAATTCAAAAAATACTTCGAGAGCGCTTATTACAGCAATTGTTGCATTTGTGGTTATAATTGCTTTACCTACTATCATCAACAGAATCCAGGGACTTATCCCTAAAGCTGATCAAAAAGTGAAGATAACAGACGTAGTTCTGTTACCTCCACCACCAGTGGATCAAACCAAGAAACCACCTCCGCCACCTCCGGAACCACCAAAACCGAAGGTAGATCAGGTACGTTTCCCACCTCCGGTTGTAAAACCGGATAATGAGGTTAAGGAGAAAGATCCGCCAACCGTAAAAGAGCTTCAGGTAGCTGACCCTGGTCAAAAAGACCAGAAAGGTGACCCTAATGCAGACATCCGTATAGATGAGCCTGTAGGTAACTCTGACGTTAAACAAGTAGTAGAAGCCGATCCTAACCAGATCTTTACTTCGGTAGAGCAAGTTCCTGAGTTTCCAGGAGGTTTGGATAAATTCGGTGCTTACCTTGGTAAAGCAATCCGTTACCCTGCTGTAGCCCGTGAAAACGGAACTCAGGGCCGTGTAATTGTAACTTTCGTTGTGGAAAAAGATGGTTCTTTGACCGACATTAAAGTTACAAGAGGTATCGGCAGCGGTTGCGACGAAGAAGCCGTTCGTGTATTGAAAAACTCACCAAAATGGAAACCAGGTATTCAAAATGGTCGTCCGGTGCGTGTACAATACAGCGTTCCAATCAGCTTTACGTTAGCGAGTGAATAATGCCATTTAATTTTAATAAAGGACAAAAATCGCCCAAAAGGCGGTTTTTGTTTATTTTGGGCTCTGTCACCTTTGTTTGTTTTGTCGTTTTAGGCATCATGATCATGTTTTGGGAGCAATTGCCTATACAATTGACAAAAAATCAGCGCTTATTATTTGGCGCCTTTATTATCGGTTACTCCATTCTGCGGTTTTCGAGGTTGTTCAAGAAGGATCAGTATGAAGATTAATTTAAACAGAAAATTCTTAATTTTTTTAGCGTTTTTGTTTGTCGGGTTAGCAGCCTGTCAACAGCAAAAAAAAACAAAATATACTGTCGATAACGACTTTAAAGCTGGTAATGCAACATTTGTTGCCGATGCATCTTTTTCGCCGATAGTTGATCAGGAGCTTTACATTTACTCCAACCAAAATCCAAATGCCAAACTAAATATTCAGTACAAAACTGAAAACGAGGCAGTAAATATGCTATTGACCGATAGTGTACGGGTAGCTATACTTTCACGTGAACTGGATACGGCAGAGGTTTCTGTTATTGCAAGGAGACAATTGTCGGTAAAATCTTTACGATTTGCTACAGATGCCGTAACGCTTATTGTAAATACAGCATCAAATGATACCCTGATCACCGTAGCTGAGCTTAAAAAAATGCTTAACGGGCAGGGTAATGGCAGCAGAACTATAGTTTTTGACAATCCGAACTCAAGTTTGGTAAGATATTTGAAGGATTTTGCCGGGAGTAAAGGTTTTACACAAAAAAACATTTACGCGCTTAAATCAAACAAAGAGGTTTTAAAATATGTTAGTGAACATCCGGACGCGTTAGGAATAATCGGCTTTAGCTGGCTTAATGATCCGGATAAGGATTATGCAGGTTACGTAGAAAAGGTGAAAGTTGTTGGTGTTAGAGATGAAGCCAATAAACAGTATCCTAATCAGTATTTTAAACCATCGCAGGAATCACTTGTCTTAAAACAGTACCCCTTGAGCCGGGGCCTATATATTATAGATTGCTCAAGCAAGGTGGGGTTAGGAATGGGTTATGCTTATTTCTTAGGTAGCCCAACCGGTCAACGTATAATTTTAAAGTCGGGCCTGTTACCCGATTCAATACCCACAAGGGAGATAAGTTTAAAAAATAAATTGAATTAAAAATATGAAAATGATCAGTAAAATAGCCACGGCATCATTAGGACTGGTATTGGTAGGTTCATCAGTTTTTGCGCAAAGTCTCGCCGACGCCAAAAAAGCTATTGACGCCGAACAGTATCAGAAAGCTAAATCGATGCTTAAGAATCTTACTGCTACGCAGGCAGATAAGGATGAAAATTTCTTTTATTTAGGATGGGTATATTTGAAACAAGATTATGCCGATTCTGCTAAAGCTGCTTTTAACAAAGGTATTGCTGTAAATTCAAAATCAGCTTTAAACTATGCTGGTTTAGGTGCCGTTGCCCGTTTAGATAAAGATAATGCAGGTGCAACAAACAACTTTAACCAGGCGGTTACCTTAGCCGGTAAAAGCTCAAAACCATTTCAGTATGTAGGTGAGGCTTATTTATTGCCGCTTACTCCTGACGGAAAAGTTACTCCGGCCGATGCTAATGCAGCTATTGCTGTATTGCAAAAAGGTAAAGTAGTGAACGCTAAAGATGCCGACCTGTTAATTACCTTAGGTAATGCTTACCGTTCACAGTTAAAAAGCAACGAAGCCTACCAGGCTTATTCTGATGCATCAACCATCGACCCTAAAAATCCGGGTGCTAAGGTGGCTACTGGTGTATTGTGGAAGTTTGCTAATAACTTTGAAGATTCTGAAAAACAATTCCAGGATGCGTTGGCCATTGACCCTAATTTTGGGCCGGCTTACCGCGAATGGGCAGAAACTGACCTGCGTTGGTCTTTAACAGATCCTAAACAGGCTTCTGCAAAAATTAAACAAGCTACAGACGAGTACAAAAAATACCTGAGCTTAACTGACCTTTCTGTGGAGTCGCAAATGCGTTATGCCGACTTCCTGATCCTGGCTGGTGATTATAAAACATTAGAGCAGGTAACAACAGATTTGTCAAAATCAGCTAACTCAAATGCACGTGTTTACCGTTATTTAGCTTATGCTGCATTTGAAAACAAAAACTACCCTGCAGGTATGACCGCGATGAACACCTGGATGCAGAAAGCCGATCCAAAACGTATCATCCCGCGTGATTACTTATACATGGGCCGTTTACAAGTTGCTTCTGGTCAGGATTCAGTAGGTATCAATACCTTAAGAAAAGCTTTAACAATGGATTCTACCCAAACTGATGTTTATGGTGAAATCGCTAAAAACCTTTACGGTCAAAAGAAATATGCGCAAGCAGGTGACGCTTACAGAACCTTCACCCAAAAAGGTGGTCATAACGTTAAATTGACCGACTACTTTTACGAAGGTATCAGCTATTACTTTGGTTACGACTCAAAAAAACCAGATGCCGATTCATTATTAGTTAAAGCCGACAGCGCTTTTAGCTATGTAATTGCTAAAACTGCTGCTACTCCATATGCCGATGCTTACCTGTACCGTGCACGTGTTAACGATTTAAAAGAAAAAGATCGTAACAACATTGTTGGTTACGCAAAACCTTACTATGATAAATACATTGAACTGTTACTTGCTAAAGGTGCAGCCGATGATAAATCAAAAAAGAACCTTGCTGAGGCTTATGTTTACTTAGGTAACTACTACACCTATAAAGAAAAAGACGCTGCCAAAGCAACCGAAAACTACACCAAGGCAAGAGACAATGATCCTACTAATAAGCAGGTTCAGGCTTATTTTGCCAAACAGGGCGGTGCCGGAAAAAGTAAATAGTAAAAATTAGTATACAATTAAAGGCCTCTTGCAAAAGAGGCCTTTTTTATTATAGTTGCATTAGTATATTTGCATCATGGAATTACAAAGTTTACCTGTTAATTATTTGCCCATCATATTTCAAATGCTGGTGGCTATAGGGTTTGTGGTAACCACAATGTTTGTAACGCATAACATTGGCCCTAAGCGTGTTACTAAAGACAAGCTTACGCCTTTTGAGTCGGGTATTGAGGTTGTAGGTAACGCCCGTACCCCAATATCTATCAAATATTTCCTGGTGGCCATACTATTTGTTTTGTTTGATGTGGAAGTAATATTCATGTATCCCTGGGCCGTTAATTTCAAAGCAATGGGCAAAGAGGGCATGATTGAAATGTTCATATTCATGGCCACACTTTTATTAGGTTTTATTTACGTAATAAAAAAGGGCGCTTTAGATTGGGATTAAGTTTAGATTGATTCTAAATACGCCTCTTGCGTACTCATAGTGTACTTTTTACATCGTTATTATTGTAAATTTGTACTCGCTATCCGGTCTTGTTGGAATAGTAAATTTCTATTAAAATAGTGCAATGAGTGATATTCAAATAGTTGATGCCCCTGCAGGAATAGAAGGCGCTGGATTTTTTGCTACCTCGCTTGATAAAGTTATAGGTATAGCACGCTCAAATTCATTATGGCCTTTGCCTTTTGCTACCTCATGCTGCGGCATCGAGTTTATGGCAACCATGGCTTCACATTATGACCTTTCCAGATTTGGTGCCGAGCGTTTAAGCTTCTCGCCTCGTCAGGCTGATCTTTTAATGGTTATGGGTACCATTGCCAAAAAAATGGCTCCTGTGTTGAGGCAGGTATACCTGCAAATGGCCGAACCCCGCTGGGTTATGGCTGTAGGCGCTTGCGCTTCAAGCGGCGGTATATTTGATACTTACTCTGTTTTGCAGGGTATAGACGAAGTAATACCGGTTGACGTTTATGTGCCGGGTTGCCCTCCCCGTCCCGAAGCTATTATTGATGGCTTTATTAATATTCAAAAACTGGTACAAACAGAATCGCTTCGCCGCAGAAACGAACCTAAGTACCAGGAATTGTTAGCTAAATACGGAATCCAATAATGGCCCAGATACCCAACGAAGAGCTTTTAAAAAGACTTGGTGAAAAATTTGACCAGCAGGTAACCGTTGTGGGCGAACCTTATGGTTTGTTAACAGTGGAAACCAGTCGTGAGCAGATCATAGACGTGCTGACCTTTTTAAAAACCGACGACGCTTTAAGGTTTATATTTTTAACTGACATTACCGGTATACACTATCCGGAGCAGGAAAAACAAATAGGCGTTATATACCATTTGCACAGCCTTACTACTAATACCCGCATACGCATTAAGGTATTTTTGGCCGATGGCGATGTGCATATCCCTACAGCCACGGTGCTTTGGGAAGGTGCTAACTGGATGGAGCGTGAAACGTATGACTTTTTCGGAGTTATATTTGACGGTCACCCGGATTTGCGGCGTGTATTAAATGTTGATGACATGACGGCTTTCCCGATGCGAAAAGAGTTTCCGCTGGAAGACCCTAACCGTGTTGATAAAAAGGATTACTTCTTCGGAAGATAACATATAGATAGAAGCAAGATATGAGAGTCAAGAAATAAGAATCAAGAGATAAGAGTTAAGACTCTTTTTTATCTTTATTCTTATCTCTTGATTCTTGACTCTTATCTCCTGGCTCTGATAAATAAAAATTATACTGATGCAAAATCATCCTGTATATACAGACAACGATCCGCAAAGCGAACTTTCAACCCTAAACCTGGGGCCAACACACCCTGCAACCCACGGTGTGTTTCAAAACGTGCTGCAGTTAGATGGTGAAAGAATTGTTAGCGGCGTATCAACCATTGGTTATATACACCGTGCATTTGAAAAAATTGCCGAACACAGGCCCTTTTACCAGATCACCCCGTTAACCGACCGTTTAAACTATTGCTCGTCGCCCATCAACAACATGGGCTGGCACATGACGGTTGAAAAACTGTTGGGTATCCAAACCCCTAAAAGGGTTGATTACCTGCGTGTGATCATCATGGAGCTTGCCCGTATATCTGACCACATCATCTGCAACGGTGTATTGGGTGTAGATACCGGCGCGTTTACAGGCTTCCTGTACATGATGGAGCACCGCGAATCTATTTATGAAATTTATGAGGAGATCTGCGGATCGCGCCTTACCACCAATATTGGCCGCATAGGAGGTTTTGAACGTAACTTTAACGCTATTGCTTTCAGCAAGCTGCGCGCGTTCCTGAAAAACTTCCCGGTAACGCTGAGAGAATTTGAATCGCTGTTTAACCGTAACCGCATTTTTGTTGACCGCACAAAAGATGTGGCCGCCGTTACTGCCGAAACCGCGTTAAGCTACAGCTGGACAGGTCCTTTACTGCGGGCTGCCGGTGTTGATTATGACGTAAGGGCCATGAACCCGTACTCATCATATGAAGATTTTGATTTTGAAGTACCTGTAGGTACCAATGGCGATGTTTACAGCCGCTTTTTGGTACGTAACGAAGAAATGTGGCAGAGCTTGCGCATTATTGAGCAAGCCCTGGTAAAACTGGAAAAAGAGCCAACGGATATTTTCCACGCGGATGTGCCCGAGTTTTACCTGCCTCCAAAAGAAGAAGTTTATAATAACATGGAAGCCCTCATCTATCACTTTAAAATTGTGATGGGCGAGATACCAACCCCTAATACCGAAGTATACCACTCGGTGGAGGGTGCAAATGGCGAATTAGGTTTTTATTTGGTAAACGATGGCGGGCGCAGCCCATACCGCTTGCATTTCCGCAGGCCAAGCTTTATCAATTACCAGATGTATGCGCCAATGAGCCGTGGTATGTTATTATCAGACGCGATTATTAACATGAGTAGTTTAAACGTTATAGCCGGAGAGTTAGATGCTTAGAGTTGAAGATGCTCAGGTACCGGTTGAATTTTCGCCGGAGCTGATTAGTAAATTAGATGATGTAGTTAGCCGTTATCCAGAAGGAAAACAAAAATCGGGCTTACTGCCTATACTGCATTTGGTACAGGCCGAGTATGGCTGGTTAAGCGTACCTGCCATGGATAAGGTTGCAGCTTACTTAAAAATATTACCAATTGAGGTTTACGAAGTGGCCTCTTTTTATACCATGTACTTTTTACGCCCGCAGGGTAAATATGTACTGGAGGTTTGCCGTACCAGCGGTTGCTGCCTGGTAGGTGCCGAAAAAATAATGGATCATATTGAGCAAAAGCTGGGTGTAAAAGAGGGTGAAGTTACTGCCGATGGCCTGTTTAGCTGGCGCGGGGTTGAATGCCTTGCCGCTTGTGGTTTTGGCCCGGTTTTACAAATTGGCCCTGAATATACTTTTTACGAAAATTTAACTAACGAATCGGTAGATAAATTGATCGGGGAGTTAACAGCAAAAGCTAAAAATTAGGACTTTAGGACCATGAGACTATAGGACTAAGGATAAAAGACAAAGGATAGGATATAAACGTGAACCTTTGAAATTTAGAGTTTAGCTTTTAGAATTTAGTAATTAGAGTTTAAAAAGTCCGGTTTTAGAATTTAGTAATTAGGATTTAGAATTTAAAAAGTCCAGTTTTAGAATTTAGTAATTAGGATTTAGAACTTAAAAAGTCCGGTTTTAGAATTTAGTAATTAGGATTTAGAATTTAAAAAGTCCGCTTTTAGAATTTAGTAATTAGAGTTTAGAATTTAACCAAAATGGGTCGCAAATTACTATTAGAACATATAAACGTACCCGGCATCAATACATTTGATGTTTACCGCTCAAAAGGTGGTTACGCGGCTGTTGAAAAAGCCATAAAAACCATGTCGCCTGATGATGTGGTAGAGGAAGTGAAGAAGTCGGGTTTACGTGGTCGTGGTGGTGCTGGTTTCCCAACCGGTATGAAGTGGAGCTTTTTGGCCAAGCCAGAAGGTGTGCCGCGTTACCTGGTTTGCAACGCCGATGAGTCAGAGCCCGGTACTTTTAAAGACCGTTACCTCATGACCTATATCCCTCACCTGTTAATTGAGGGTATGATTGTATCGAGCTTTGCACTGGGTGCCAATACCTCATACATTTATGTACGAGGCGAAATGATGCCGCAGATCAGGATTCTTGAAAAAGCTATTGCCGAAGCTAAAGCCAAAGGCTTTTTAGGCAAAAATATATTAGGCTCAGGTTACGATCTGGAGCTGTATGTACAACCGGGTGGCGGTGCATACATTTGCGGCGAAGAAACCGCTTTGTTAGAATCATTAGAGGGTAAACGTGGTAACCCACGTATAAAACCGCCATTTCCGGCTATTGCCGGTTTGTACGGCCGCCCAACAGTGGTAAACAACGTAGAGTCAATTGCAGCAGTAGTGCCTATCATTAACGAAGGTGGCGACGAATATGCCAAATTAGGTATAGGCCGCAGCACAGGTACTAAATTAATATCGGCAGGTGGTAACCTGAAAAAACCGGGTGTATATGAAATTGACCTCGGCTTACCTGTTGAAGAGTTTATATACTCTGACGAATATTGCGGTGGTATAGCCAACGGCAAACGCCTGAAAGCTGTAGTAGCCGGTGGTTCGTCAGTGCCAATTTTACCGGCCAACCTTATCCTGAAAACGGTTAACAATGAGGCTCGCTTAATGAGCTACGAATCATTATCAGACGGTGGCTTTGTGAGTGGTACCATGTTGGGTTCAGGTGGCTTTATTGCTTATGACGAGGATGCTTGTATTGTTCGTAATACCTGGAACTTCGCCCGTTTTTACCATCATGAAAGCTGCGGACAATGTTCGCCTTGCCGTGAAGGTACCGGATGGATGGAAAAAGTATTGCACCGCTTGGAGCATGGCCACGGTAAAATGAGCGATATGGACCTGTTGGTTGATGTATCTAAAAAAATTGAAGGCAACACAATTTGTCCGCTTGGTGATGCGGCAGCATGGCCGGTAGCCAGCGCAATCCGCCATTTCAGGGATGAATTTGAATGGCATGTAACAAACGGCGCCGAAGCCATCACAAGGAATTACGGTCTGGCTCATTACGCCGATCCGTTGCCGAAGTTGGAAACAGCGGGATAATAAGTCAAAATTAAAATAAAACGCTATTGTCATTGCGAGGTACGAAGCAATCGCGAATAACAATAGTGAAGAACATGCATAAAGAGATTGCCACGCTGCGCTCGCAATGACATGTAGGGTTTCTAAAGCTTAGGGTTTAGAAATTGGAATAAACAACACCGCGCGTAATTGCGAGGTACGAAGCAATCCCCGATTTACAGAGCCGCTCTGTATAGCATAGAGATTGCTTCGTTCCTCGCAATGACGGAACTCTAAAAATTAGAATTTAGAGTTTAGAAATTAGGATGACGGAACTCTAAAAATTAGGATTTAGAGTTTAGAAATTAGGATTTAGAGTTTATACACAAGGACGTTATAAAATGTCAATGAAAGTAACCATAGACGGAATACCCGTTGAAGTAGAACCAGGAACAACCATACTTAATGCCGCAAGGCAGATAGGTGGCGATATTGTTCCGCCTGCTATGTGCTATTACTCCAAGCTGGAAGGCAGTGGTGGTAAGTGCCGTACCTGTTTGGTTAAGGTAAGCAAGGGCTCTGAAAAAGACCCGCGCCCTATGCCTAAGCTGGTAGCATCATGCCGTACCACGGTAATGGATGGCATGGAAGTGCAAAATATTACCTCGCCCGAAGTTGTTGAAGCCCGTAAAGGTGTGGTTGAAATGTTATTGCTTAACCACCCGCTTGACTGCCCGGTGTGCGACCAGGCCGGCGAATGCCACCTGCAGGACTTAGGCTTTGAGCATGGCGCGGCTAAAACCCGTTACGAGTTTGACCGCCGTACATTTGAAAAAATTGACATCGGCGATAAGATACAGCTGCACATGACACGTTGCATTTTATGCTACCGCTGCGTGTTCACTGCCGATCAGATTACCAACACCCGTTTACATGGTATCCTGAACCGTGGCGATCATTCTGAAATATCAACATACATCAGCAAAGCCGTTGATAACGATTTTTCAGGAAACATCATTGATGTTTGCCCGGTAGGCGCTTTAACCGATAAAACCTTCCGCTTTAAAAACCGTGTATGGTTCACCAAACCGGTTGACGCGCACCGTGATTGTGATAAATGCTGCGGTAAAACTACCCTATGGTATAAAGGTGAGGATGTGATCAGGGTAACAGGCCGCAAGGATGTTTATGGTGAGGTAGAAGAATTTATTTGCAACACCTGCCGCTTTGATAAAAAGAAAACCGCTGATTGGGTAATTGAAGGCCCGCGCAAAATATCGCATAAATCGGTTATCAGCTCCAATCATTACGAGTTTACACCGCTGCCGGTAATTAAAAGCAATCCGGTACTGATGGAAGCTAATAAACAACAATTTGAAAGAGACACACGCTTATAATGGGATCAACTGCAGATATATTGATTAAAATTGGCCTGATACTGATCATTTTCGTTATCAGCCTTGTTATGGCCATGTATTCAACCTATGCCGAGCGTAAGGTTGCAGCGTTTTTCCAGGATAGGATAGGCCCTAACCGTGCCGGCCCATGGGGTATTTTACAACCCCTTGCCGATGGTGGCAAGATGTTCCTGAAAGAAGAGATCATCCCTACCAATGCAACGCCTTTTCTGTTTATTGTTGGCCCTTCGCTGGCTATATTAACGGCCTGTATTGGCTCGGCAGTTATTCCGTGGGGACAAAATATGGTTATCGGCGGTCATACTATTGATTTGCAGGTTACCGATATTAACGTAGGGGTATTGTATATTTTTGGCGTTGTATCATTAGGTGTATACGGCGTGATGATAGGCGGCTGGGCATCAAATAACAAATATTCGTTATTGGGCGCTATCCGTGCGGCATCGCAAAATATCAGCTATGAAATTTCAATGGGCTTATCTATCATAGCCCTGTTAATGTTAACCGGTACTTTAAGCCTGCGCGAAATTGCAGAACAACAACACGGCTGGCACTGGAATGTGTTGAGGCAGCCGGTTGGCTTTATATTGTTCATTGTTTGCGCCTTTGCCGAAACTAACCGTACCCCGTTTGATTTGCCTGAGTGCGAAACCGAGCTGGTAGGTGGTTATCATACCGAGTATTCGTCAATGAAACTGGGTTTTTACCTGTTTGCTGAGTATATCAACATGTTCATATCATCAGCAGTAATGGCTACCTTATACTGGGGCGGTTATAACTATCCGGGTATGGATTGGGTGCTGGCCCATACAGGTCCGGCTATTGGCCCGCTTATTGGCGTAGGTGTATTTTTTATTAAAATTGTCATGTTCATCTTTTTCTTCATGTGGGTTCGCTGGACAATTCCGCGTTTCCGTTATGATCAGTTGATGGACCTGGGCTGGAAGATATTGATACCATTGGCCATTGCCAACATCGTGCTTACAGGCATAATCAGTACATTATTTAGTTAGATTAGAGATTAAATCAAATGGAATCATTAAGTAATAAGCGCAAAGTATTGGAAGTAAAGCCGCTCAATTTTATGGAGCGTGCCTACCTGCCGGCTATTGTTAGCGGGCTTGCCACTACCATGAAGCACTTTTTCAGGAAACCGGTTACCATCAGTTATCCTGAAGAAAAACGCGAGTTTTCTGAAAACTTTAGGGGTATGCACTCCCTTAAGCGCGATGAAAACGGCAAAGAACGCTGCACCGCCTGCGGTTTATGCGCACTTTCATGCCCGGCAGAAGCCATCACCATGACAGCTGCCGAACGCAAACCAGGTGAAGAAAATTTATACCGCGAAGAAAAATACGCTGCTGTATATGAAATAAATATGCTGCGCTGCATTTTTTGCGGTTTGTGTGAAGAAGCCTGCCCTAAAGAGGCTATTTACCTTGACGGTGATATTGTACCTGCCGACTATCTGAGAAAAGATTTTATTTACGGTAAAGACAAATTAGTAGAGGCGCCCTTAAATCAATAAGAAGTTTTATACCTTTGCCCAACTTCTATCAAAAGGCAAAGGTATTTTGTAAATATAAACATGAGTACATTTTACTTCATCGCGTTTTTGTCCATATTCTTTTCGATACTGGTTATCTCGGCTAAAAACCCGGTACACAGTATCCTTTATCTGATACTTACCTTTTTTACGTTCACCGTACATTATATTTTAATGAATGCCCAGTTCTTGGCCATCGTTAACTTTATAGTTTACATGGGCGCTATACTGGTACTGTTCCTTTACACCCTGATGCTTATTAACCTGAACAAGGAGAGTGAGCCGGTAAAACCCTTTATGGTAAAGTTTGCCGGTGTATTTGGTGGTGGTATTTTAATTGTTGCCCTGGTTGCCTCATTAAAATCAATGGGCATATCAAACCCGGTAATATTAAAAAATCCTGACCTTGGCCTGGTGAAAAACCTGGGTAAAGTATTGTTTAATGAATTTTTACTGCCATTTGAAGTATCGTCAATATTGCTGTTATCGGCAATGGTAGGTGCTGTACTGCTGGCTACAAAAGACCCTAAAGCTGCGTAATGGAAAGTTTAACTAACACTATACAATCGGTACCGCTTAATCATTACATATTATTAAGCACTATTATTTTTTCTATCGGTGTAATGGGCGTATTGATCCGCCGCAACGCTATCGTAATTTTTATGTCGGTTGAGTTGATGCTTAACGCAGTGAATTTGCTGCTAACAGCATTTTCGGTTTACCGTGGCGATGCCAGCGGACAGGTTTTCGTTTTTTTTATCATGGCACTGGCTGCAGCCGAAGTTGCAGTAGGTTTGGCCATCATTGTAATGATATACCGTAATACAAATTCGGTTGATATCAACGTGCTGAACAGGCTGAAATGGTAAAGCCCCCGGCCCCCTGAAGGGGGAGGGTTTGAAATGTAGATTAGAATATATAATAAACCGTCACTGCGAAGTATAAAGCAAGCCCGGTAAGCATACCGGCTTTGCAAGTTTAAAGATTGCTTCGTTCCTCGCAATGACGATCAGATAAAAAACGTATAACGCATTACGTACAACGTATAACATAAAGTATGAATCATTACATCTGGCTTATTCCAATATTACCGTTAGCCGGTTTTATTATTAACGGACTTGGCCGCAATTCATTATCAAAAAACGTAATTGGCTTTATTGGCAGCCTGCTGGTACTGGTATCTTTTGGTTTAAGCCTTGCCGCTTTTGCCCAGATCAAATCAACCGGTGCGCCTATCAATGTTACTTATTTCGACTGGATCTCGGTAGGGCAATTAAAAATTCCTTTCGCTTTCCTGATCGATCAGCTGAGCTCCATTATGCTGCTCATTATTACAGGGGTTGGTTTCCTGATACACCTGTACTCCATAGGCTATATGCATAATGATAATGGCTTTGGTAAGTTTTTTGCCTACCTGAACCTGTTCGTGTTCTTTATGCTTTTGCTGGTAATGGGTTCAAACTACCTGATCATGTTCATTGGCTGGGAAGGTGTAGGTTTATGCTCATACCTGCTTATCGGTTTCTGGTATACCAATCCAAATTATGCCGATGCTGCTAAAAAAGCCTTTGTGATGAACCGTATTGGCGACCTTGGCTTTTTGTTAGGTATATTTTTAATCATCTACGGTTTTGGCAGCATATCATTTGCCGAAATATTCCCGAAAGCGGCAACCATGAAAGTAGGTGCTGCGCCGTTTTTCGCTATCACCATATTGTTATTTGTAGGTGCCGTTGGTAAATCGGCCCAGTTGCCGTTGTTTACCTGGCTGCCCGACGCGATGGCCGGCCCAACCCCGGTATCGGCCCTGATTCACGCTGCAACCATGGTTACAGCAGGTATTTACATGATAGCCCGTTCAAACATATTCTACACACTGGCTCCCGATACCATGGAGATAGTGGCCATAATAGGTTTGGCAACCGCCTTGTTTGCTGCGCTGATAGCTTTAACACAAACCGATATTAAAAAGGTACTGGCATATTCAACCGTATCGCAGCTGGGTTATATGTTTTTAGGTTTAGGTGTTGGTGACTACACCGGCGCTTTCTTCCACGTATTAACACACGCTTTCTTTAAAGCATTATTATTCCTGGGTGCAGGGTCGGTGATCCACGCCATGAGCGACGAGCAGGACATGCGCAAAATGGGCGGTTTAAAAGGTAAGATTAAAATAACCTTTGCCACCATGCTGATAGGCACTATCGCTATATCGGGTATTCCTCCATTCTCAGGTTTCTTTTCAAAAGACGAAATTCTGGCTCACGCCTATGCACATAGCACCACGTTTTATGTAGTTGGTGTATTTACCGCCATGTTAACATCGTTCTACATGTTCAGGATGTTGTTCCTTACGTTTTACGGTAAATTCCGGGGTACGCATGAGCAGGAGCATCATCTGCATGAATCACCTGCAACCATAACTATTCCGCTTATTATTTTAGCTATACTTTCCATAGTTGGCGGTTTCATAGGTGTGCCGGAAGTTTTAGGTGGTCATCATGAACTGGAGCATTTCCTGGCACCGGTTTTTGAAAAATCAAATGCTATTTTGGGCGAGCATCATTTACAGGCCAGCACTGAGTTTATACTGATGGGTATTTCAGTTGGTGTTGCACTGGTAGCTTTAATTTACGCTTATATCAAATATGGAAAAGGCGGAAGCATTCCGGTAGCTGATACCGAAGAGCGTCCGGCGCTAACCAGCCTGTCATACAACAAGTTTTACGTTGATGAACTTTATGATATGATCATCCGCAAACCATTGGATTTCCTGTCTACGTTTTTTTACAACGTGGTGGATCGTTTGGGTATTGATGGCTTGGTGAACGGAATAGGCAAGGGTACTATTGAAAGCAGCAAGGGCTTACGTTTACTGCAAACCGGTAATGTAGGTTTCTACATATTTATCATGGTGCTTGGAATTATTGCTGTATTAGCCTACAGTATATTTGGATTAACTAAAATATAAACGATAAGCGTTTACCATAAAACATGACTGTTAGTATATTAATTTTTTTACCAGTAGTTGCCGCAATTATAGTAGCCTTATTAAAAAACGAGGTTGCCAAATACGCTGCATTATTTTTCTCTGTTGCCGAACTGGTAATAGCCGGCTTATTTTTAAGCCATTTTGTTCCCGATGCCTCAACCCAGTTTGCTATTGATGTGCCATGGATAACCAAATTCGGCATTTATTTTAGTGCCGGTATTGATGGTATAAGTATGGTTATGGTGTTATTGACCACCCTGCTTGTTCCGCTTATTATTTTATCAACCTTTCAGCACAAGCATACTAATGCGGGCGCTTTTTACGGCCTGATATTGTTTATGCAAGCTGGTTTGCTGGTTGTGTTCACCGCTTTAGACGGATTTTTATTCTACGTAGGCTGGGAGGCAGCACTGATCCCTATCTACTTTATATGTGCCCTGTGGGGCGGCGAAAACCGTATCCGCATCACCATTAAGTTTTTCATTTACACCTTTGCAGGTTCGCTGTTTATGCTGGTAGGTATCATTTACCTGTACCTGCAATCGCCAGGCAAAACCTATGATCTGCATGAGTTTTACAAGATAGGTTTGGATGCTCACCGCCAATCAATAGTGTTCTGGTCGTTCTTCCTGGCATTTGCAATTAAAATGCCGTTGTTTCCCTTCCATACCTGGCAGCCCGATACTTATACCGAAGCGCCAACCGCTGGTACCATGCTGTTATCAGGTATCATGCTTAAAATGGGTATCTACGGTGTTATCCGCTGGTTAATTCCAAACGCGCCGCTTGGCTTTATACAATGGCAAAGTTTGGTAATGATATTAGCTGTAATAGGTATAGTATATGCATCGTTAATTGCCTTTAACCAAAAAGACGGTAAACGTTTAATAGCTTATTCATCCATAGCACACGTTGGCCTTATAGCCGCAGGTATTTTTGCCTGGACTTCATTAGGTTTGCAAGGCGCCATGATACAGATGCTTAACCACGGTATTAACGTGGTGGGTATGTTCTTTATCTGGGATATCATCAGCAGAAGAGTAAACACCCGCGACATCAGCCAACTGGGCGGTATTGCCAAGGTAGCTCCTAAGTTTTCAATAGCATTTTTAATTATACTGTTAGGCACAGTAGGCTTACCATTAACCAATGGTTTTGTGGGTGAGTTTTTATTGCTGGCCGGCGTGTTTCAATACAGCGCTTACCATTACTTAAATATTGCACTGGCAGCGGTAGCAGGCCTCACCATTATTTTTGGTGCGGTATACCTGTTGCGCATGTACAAGAACGTAATGTTTGGTGAGCTTAACGAATTAACAGCTACGTTTACGGATGTTTCAGGCTCAGAAAAATTAACCCTTTGCATCATCTGCGTATTGATCATAGCACTGGGCGTTTATCCGCACCCGATCATGCACATATCTGAGGCGGCTGTTAATAATTTAGTGCAAACAATAAATATTAGGGCAATAAGATAAACTCTAAAAATTAAGTTCTAAACTCTAAATAAAGGAAAACTCTAAAAGCTAATAAGGAAAAATTCTAAAAACTAAGTTCTAAACTCTAAATAAAGGAAAACTCTAAAAGCTAATAAGGGAAAAATTCTAAAACCTAAGTTCTAAATTCTATAAGAAAAAGCTTGGTTCTGCATGGATTCAGAAAGTAATATAGGTAAGAAGTTTAATTTAGAGGATAGGACATTTGATTTTGCAAATAATTGCAAAGAATTTTTAAAGCAGACAGAGAAGAACATTCATAATGTTGAATATTATAAACAGCTCATTCGTTCATCGGGTTCGGTAGCTGCAAATTTTATAGAAGCAAATGAAAGTTTTAGTCGGAATGATTTTTCACACAGAGTAAAGATCTGTAGAAAAGAGGCCAAGGAAAGCCGGTTATGGCTCAGGCTTATAGATATAAATGAACAATTGGCAGCTGTAAGAGAAGCTTTGATTCAGGAAGCAACTGAACTGATGCGGATTTTTGGAGCAATACTTGAAAAAACAAAGAATACAAACTAAAAAAATTAAGACATAAACGGTAAAATTTAAATCAAACCTGAAATTATCAACTTTTAAGGTTTTAGAAATCCAGCTTAAGATTTAGGATTTAGAACTTAGGTTTTAGAATTTCAGATTTAGGATTTAGAATTTAGTGTTTAGAATTTTAAAGCAAATGAATACTTTAATCATCATATCTGTTTTACCTATAGTGCTTTTGTATCTGGGCTTGTATAAGGCTACAAAATCGTTATTACCGGTTACTATTGTTGGGCTGTTAGCTGCCTTGGGCTTAGCTATTGCTCAATGGAATAATGTTGCCCTGCCTATATTTCATGGTATGATGATGTTCGATAATTTTGCTATCGCGTTTTCAGGCATTACCATTATTGCTACCATCCTGATCCTGATGTTATCGGGCGGATATTTTGAAAAGATCAGCAAGAACGTGGCCGAGTATTATGCCATTATCCTGTTTTCGCTGGCGGGTATCATCGTGATGGTATCATTCTATAACC
>Ga0247742_10000087_pt1 | contig 77812 bp, 84 predicted proteins | sample UWRJL208509C2_FD_180944 | JGI IMG/M metagenome (GOLD analysis project Ga0247742, IMG submission 180944) | Plant litter microbial communities from Arlington Agricultural Research Station in Wisconsin, United States - UWRJ-L208-509C-2 | ecosystem: Environmental > Terrestrial > Plant litter >...
CCCACTTCTTCCACCGCAAAATAGCTCCTCAAATGATCAGAACAAAAAAGCGACCAAGTAAAAGGTGCCTTTCTCTTGATCGCTTTTAGGTAAGCCGTATTTATTGTACTACTTTTTCAGTGCCCTCATATAATATAGCGGCCTTTTTTATACCTTTTGTTTTTGTTATCCCGATGGGGGCAAAGAATAACAAAGAAATATAATACGTAATACTGACTAACGTACCAGTGTACCAACAGCCTCACCCTGGGCTATTTTCATAAAATTGCCCGATTGATTCATATCAAATACAATAATTGGCAATTTGTTTTCGCGGCAAAGGGTAATGGCAGTCATATCCATTACGTTAAGTCCCTGATCATATACTTCCTGGAATGATATTTCATCATAACGGGTAGCAGATGGGTCTTTTTCCGGATCGGCAGTATAAATACCATCAACACGGGTACCTTTCAATACCACATCGGCCTTAATTTCAATGGCACGCAGGGAAGCAGCGGTATCAGTAGTAAAATAAGGGTTACCTGTACCGGCACCAAATATCACAATTTTACCAACCTCTAAATGATGCATTGCACGGCGGCGGATGTAAGGCTCGCAGATCTGCTCCATTTTAATGGCCGATTGCAGGCGTGTTTCAACGCCGATTGTTTCCAATGCATTTTGCAATGCCATACAATTGATAACGGTAGCCAGCATACCCATATAATCAGCCTGGGCACGCTCCATGCCAGATTTTTCGGCACTTAATCCTCTGAAAATATTACCGCCACCAACTACAATCGCAATTTCAATACCTGCATCATATACATTTTTAATATCATGGGCATATTGTAAAACCTGATTGTTGTCAATACCATATTGCCTGGTGCCCATGAGCGATTCGCCCGAAAGTTTTAGTAAGATTCTTTTGTATTTCATTGGGTGTGATTTGTTGTAAATAGAAATAGATGGAACTCGCTTGCGTGTATATCATGAATTGATAAAGCTCTGTTCATATCGGGAGTAGTTCGTCAAAAGTAAATAATAAAAGTCAGTGTTAAAATTTTATGTTGTCTTTGTTAAAAAAATACATACTAATTAGCTCTATTTTTTCAAATTTCACAAATAAAGTGGCAATTCGTGAAATTAGCTTTAATTAGTGTGCATTAATGTTTATTAAAAACTCACCGTTTAAAATGGTGTCTTTAACCTCAAAATCAGCATTAAAAATAACCAGGTCGGCATCAAACCCTTTTTCAACTTTTCCTTTTTTGGCTTGTTTTGCCAATTGTGCCGGATATAGTGATGCCATATTTACGGCCTCTGCCAAATCAATACCTACCTTTTTAACGCAGTTTTCAACTGCTTTTAACATGGTCAGGCTCGATCCGCTTAGCGTGCCGTCAGGCATTACATATTTATCGTCAACCAGGCGATGCTGGTAAGCTCCCTCGTTAGTTGAGGTTACGGCATCAGTAATTAAAAATAATTTATCGCCCAGTTCGCGTTTAGCCAGCCTGATCATTGGCCAATCCACGTGGTTACCATCGGCAACAATGCTGGTATAAGGTTTTTCCTCAAAAATAGCGGGAATATACCCTGGCTCGCGGTGATGCATTTGCGGCATAGCATTAAACAAGTGTGTTACCGCCGGGATGGGCTTATTTAAAAATGCCTTACCTTCTGCATAAGTAGCATTGCTATGGCCAGATGATATAATGATGCCGGCGTTATGCAAATAATCAATCACCTCCTGATCCTGTAATTCCGGCGCTATGGTAATCATTTTTATTTCACCATCGGCTTGTTCAACCCAGCCTTTAACTTCTGCCAGCGTAGCTTTTTTTATGAATTTTTCAGGATGCGCGCCTTTTTTAGCCGGATTTAAGTATGGCCCCTCCAGGTGGAGTCCCCAGAAAGCACCTCTCGCTTTTTTACGGAACGCTTTCGCAGCTTCAATACCTTTTTCAACAATTTCGTTGGTATTGGTACCTATAGTAGCAAAAACACCGATGGTTCCCTGGTTTAACAAATCGTTTTCCAGGCGCTCCAAAGCTTCAACACTTGGTGTTCCGGCAAATAACAAACCGCCGCTACCGTAAATTTGCAGGTCGATAAAACCGGGAGCAAGGTATTCACCCTGCAGATCAATCTTATCAGCATCCTGCGGAATAGTAGTATCAGAAATTACGTCAATGATTTGGCTGCCTGATATTAAAACGGCTTTGCCTTCGGTGATGATCCCACCTGAAATAAGTTTGAGATTGTGAAGCGCTGTTATCATAGTAATTATATTTAACCAATATGTTTTGCGGGATAAGCGTGGTAATCTTACGGCGAAAGTAGTAAACTATGCTTACCCGATCTGTAAAGTACGCAATTGCTTCGTTGTTTCTTTTCGCAATGGCACCAGTTTTTAGAAACAATATTGCAAAAAAAATCCCCCTCGTTAAAACGAGGGGGATAAAATATTTAAGCTCCTAAAGCTACTCGCTTAAAGGCGGTTACTGTAAGCCCTTTTGAAACCGAGTCAAGGAATTGTGAAACGTTCTTAGATGAATCTTTCACAAACTCCTGGTTTAACAGGGTTGAGTCTTTGTAGAATTTGTTCAATTTGCCGGCAGCAATTTTTTCAACCATTTCTTCTGGTTTGCCTTCTGCACGGATCACGTCTTTAGCAATTTCAAGCTCACGCTCAATTACTGATGAATCAACACCGTCTTTATCAACAGCGATAGGGTTCATGGCAGCAATTTGCATCGCTACGTCTTTACCTGCTTCATCAGCACCAGCTGGGTTAGCATTTAAAGCAACCAATACACCTAAACGGAAGTTACCGTGTACGTAAGCGATAATTTTTTCGCCTGTGATAACTTCAAATTTAGATACACCAATTTTTTCGCCAATTTTACCAGTTTTATCAATAACTGCTTCGCCAATAGTAGTAGTGGTGTTATCAGTATCAATAGAAAGAGCATAAAGCTCTTCGATAGTTTTTGGTTGATTTTCAACTGCTTTGTTTGCAATTTCATTTGCAAAAGCAATAAACTCAGCATTTTTAGCTACGAAATCAGTTTCGCAGTTAAGCTCAACTATAACGCCGGTTTTTCCATCGGCAGAAGTGCGTGAAATAACAACGCCTTCGTTCGACTCTCTGTCTTGACGGCTTGCTGCAACTTTAGCACCTTTTTTCCTTAAAAAATCGATAGCTGCTTCAAAATCACCGTTAGTTTCGGTCAATGCTTTTTTGCAATCCATCATACCGGCACCAGTTTGCTGGCGCAGTTTGTTTACGTCGGCTGCAGATATTTGTACTGTAGACATGTTTTTTGAATTTTAAGTTTTTGGTTATGAGTTTTAAGTTTTGAGCGAAATTAAGGTACCCTTATAACTTAAAACTATTTTTAATATTAAAACTATGGGCTGTAAATTGCAATTACAAGAAAACCTTATAACTCACAACTTACAACCCACAACTTAATTACTCTTCTGTTTCGGCAGCAGGAGCTTCAGCATCGGTTTCGGCAGCAACATCTGCTACTTCAGCAGTTTTGCGTGCTCTTTTAGCACCTTCAGCTCTGTCAGCTACTTCAGGAGCATCTGCTTTAGCTTTCGCTACAGCTGCTTCTTTTTCTGCTTCGTCTTCTTTTTCGCGTTTGCGCTCATCTAAACCTTCTTCTATAGCTTTGATGATGATGCTGGTGATCAATGAAATTGATTTAGTAGCGTCATCATTCGCTGGAATAGGGAAGTCGATGTTTGAAGGATCAGAGTTGGTATCAACCATAGCAAATGTAGGGATGTTCAACTTTAATGCCTCTGAAACTGCGATATGCTCTTTCTTAACGTCGATCAGGAATAATGCTGCAGGTAAACGGTTCAAGTCAGAGATACCACCCAAAAGTGTTTCTAATTTGATACGCTCACGTTGTATCATCAGTCTTTCTTTTTTAGAAAGGTTGCTGTAAGTACCGTCTTTAGTCAATTTATCGATGTTTGACATCTTTTTGATTGACTTACGTACAGTTGCAAAGTTAGTTAACATACCACCTAACCAACGCTCGGTGATGTATGGCATGTTTACGCTTTTTGCATAATCAGCAACAATATCTTTCGCTTGTTTCTTTGTAGCTACGAATAATACCTTACGGCCTGATTTTACAATTTGTTTAATTGCTGCAGCAGCTTCTTCAACCTTAGTTAAGGTTTTATTTAAATCAATAATGTGGATACCGTTGCGCTCCATGAAAATGTACTGTGACATTTTCGGATCCCATTTGCGGGTAAGGTGACCAAAGTGTACACCTGCATCCAGTAAATCCTGATAAGTTGTTCTTGCCATTTTGTTGTCCTCCTTTGATTAACGTTTACTGAATTGGAATCTCTTACGTGCTTTCTTACGTCCTGGTTTTTTACGCTCAACCATACGGTCATCACGGGTCATTATACCTTTAGCGCGCAGTGCTGGTTTCTTTTCAGGATCCAGTTCAACGATGGCTTTAGCAATGGCTAAACGAACAGCTTCTGCCTGTCCTTTTACACCACCACCTGCAACATTTACTTTAACATCAAATTTTCCGGTCGAACCAGAAACCTCAGTGCTCTGAGTAACGATGTATTGTAATGGCAATGTTGGGAAGTACTCTTTGTAATCTTTACCGTTTACGATGATCGCACCATTTCCTTCTGAAAGGTAGATGCGGGCAACGGCTGTTTTTCTTCTGCCTGAAGTGTTAGTTGTTGGCATTTCTTTTCTCCTTTAAAAATTAAAAGTTAAATGGTTGTTGGGTTTTGTGCTGCATGAGGATGCTCAGAACCTGCATATACATACAGATTGCCAAATAATGCTTTGCCCAAACGACTTTTAGGTAACATACCACGTACCGCTTTTTCAATTACGCGGGTTGGATGTTTCGCCATTAACTCCTTAGGAGAAATGAAACGCTGACCACCTGGATAACCAGTGTACGAAACATAAGTTTTGTCACTGAATTTGTTTCCGGTCAACTTTACCTTGTCTGCATTGATAACTATTACATTATCACCGCAGTCTACGTTCGGGGTGAAATCTGGCTTGGTTTTACCCCTGATGATCATTGCGATCTTAGTGGACAAGCGCCCCAAAATCTCGCCTTGTGCGTCAACAACAACCCATTGTTTGTTAACGGTTTTTTTGTTGGCTGAGACAGTTTTGTAACTTAACGTATTCACTTGCTTTAAATTAAATTGTTTAAACGTTTATTATACCCCGCATTTTCGGGACTGCAAAGATACAGCTATTTATTTTATAAGCAAATGGTTTTGAAGTTTTTATTGCGATATCCGTTCCCCAAACAGCCTGAAAGCTAAAAGCACACATAAAGTTTGCATAAAATCGATTTTAGTGCCGTTAAACAACCTGTACACAGGTATAAATACATCAATTATTAATAGTCATTTAGCCTGGTATCATTTTTATAATGATCATATAATTTTATATTAGCGGTAACACTAACTAATTAAACCTAATTGATCAAATCTGTTTGCAGGTATACGCTTGCCGTATTCCTCGTAACTTTAAGTGCCGCCGCCGTGTTTGCGCAATCATACGCAAACCATGCCGATTCGTTAGAGTCGCAAATGGATGCTAATGGTATCCTGAGCTCTTTTTTTAGTGGCAAAAACAAAGCTCCGAAAGTTACCGATATGACAAAAGAAGGCAGCTGGTCTGTGTTACCATCGGCAGCCTATAACCCCAGCGTTGGTTTTGCCGTTGGGGCCATATCATCAGGTGGCAAGTATTTTGGCAATCCGGCCAACACCACGCTTTCGGTGATCAATGCAGGCGTTTACATTTCAACCAATAAGCTCTCTACCTTCGAGCTCAAGCATAACGCGTTTTCCTCGCAAAATAAATGGAACCTGCAGGGTGTTTTTCAAATTGGTAAAACCATAGCTAAAGACAATGGCCTGGGCACCGGCCGCCGCAGTTTTGGCGATGGTGAACTACACATGAATAATGAACATTTTGCCAATAACCCCAATGAGTTTCCGGTCAGATACGTTTACCTTAAAGTGAATGAACGTATTTACAGAAAAATTGCCCCGGCTTTTTATGTTGGCGCTGGCTTGAGCTTTAATTTATGCAGTCATATTGACGACGATCGCAAAAACATACCAATAACCGAAACACATAATTTCAGGTACAGTATTCAAAATGGTTACCCTACAAGCGCCTACCAGGCAAACGGAGTATTGGTAAACTTTCAATTCAACAACCGGGATCAGCCCAACCGCCCGTTCAGGGGTATTTATGCCGATGTTATTTTAAAAGAAAACGAAACGTGGCTGGGCAGCAACCGCAAGGCCTTGCAATTAAAAACAGAGTTTAGGAAATACTGGAGCCTTTCAGACTCGCAGCCTGAAAATGTACTGGCTTTTTGGCATTGGGCCAGCTACCTCATTAGCGGCTCGGTTCCTTACCTTGATTTGCCCGGCACTGGCAGTGACGCCTATGGCCGTATTGGCCGCGCTTTTATTATTGGCCGCTTTAAAGGTTTATCATTTGTATACAACGAGGCCGAGTACCGCTTTCCGATTACCGATAACAAGCTACTGAGCGGAGTTACTTTTGTAAATATAGAATCGGCCGATAACCAGCGCAACATCAAGCTGCTGAGGTATTGGGAGCCAGGAGCCGGGGTAGGTCTGCGGCTGCTATTTAATAAATACACACGTTCCAATTTGTGTATTGATTATGGTAGGGGCAGCTATGGTTCCAGCGGTTTCTTTTTGGGGCTTAACGAGGTATTTTAAAAAACAAAGGGCTCTGCAAATATTTGCGGAGCCCTTTGGGTAAATTATGTTTTGAAACTGAAACTCTAATGATCCAGTTATCGGTAATTAGTCGTTAATTCCGGCCAACCCTTTGTCATAGTGATGAACAGGAGGAGTGCTAAATCTTGAACCTTTAGTAAACGCTCCCATGATTACTAATAAACCACCCATCAGAACCTGAGGCCAAAAAGTGATATGAGCATAATCATATATCCATGGTGAGCAAAATAGATACGATCCTGAAAGCACATCTAAAAAGAAATGCATTTGCATAGGGAACTGCTTCAAAAAGCCTAAGTTGTTGTTACTAAAAATAGCCATAATAAGCTGAAACCATCCTATGATCATAGGTAAAAGTAAAGCCGCACCTATTTTATGACCTTCAAAACCAAATAACCATGGTGATGCTATAAGCGTAAGCGCTATCACATAGTTTAAACCTGCATACAGTGTTGGCGAAATAAAACTTTTCATCTTAAGCGAGATATGTAATTATCTATATAAATATATGTGTATCAAAAATTGTTACAAAGCTAAGCATTTATACAAGCAGTTTCCACATAAAAATGTGCAGAATATAAATTACTCCTGTATTATATTTATTACTGATTAAAAAAGCTATCTTTAGTTAATTGCTGTAATAATTGGCCAAATATATACGTTTCAAAAATTAAAGCAATTCTTTTCTTTCAATAAGCCGGGTACTAAACTTTATAAACCCGACAAACTTCTTCGATAAATACAGACAAGGAGGCAAAATCTCCAGTCCTGTTATACTAACTTTTAAACTATTAAAACTATGAGCAAGGACAGACAAGCGGTTAAAGAAAAAAAGAAACCCGCTGCAGAAGGCAGTAAAAAAGCACCGTCAGATTATCAATCGGGCAAAAAAGATGTGGTAAAACCAATTGGTGAGGCCGCCAAAAAGAAAAAATAAAATCCGCGACAACCAACAATAAAGCCCTTTCATAGTAAAATATGAAAGGGCTTTTATTTAAACCATTTTTCAGGTTTTAGCTTTTAACTTCAGTAATTTTCACTCTCTTGGCTTTAGTAGTAATAAGCACAACGCCGTTTGCTCCTTTTGTTCCGTAAATATCAGTTGCCGCTTTATCTTTTAATATACTTATGCTTTGAATACTATTAGGGTTTATAGTACTTATATCTCCGGAAGCTAATATTCTACCATCTACTACGTATAGCGGAGCGGGTATGCTCCCCGGCTTATCCCTTAAAGCAATTTTCATATCGCCAGGATGGGTTTTATTCGTATCGGGCATAATTTTATTAGTAGTAAAGCTACTTGCATCTTTACCCGTTTCCGTATTTCCGGTTTTATTAACGCCTGGCTTTCCTGCTTTATCAACATCAGATAAAGTAAAGCTGATAGGGATAGCGTATTGAACCCTTACTGCCTTATTGTTTTGATAGCCGGGTTTCCAATGGGGTGATAATGCCAAAACTCGAAGTGATTCATCATCAATACCTTTACTAACGCCTCTGATTATTTTTACATCAGACAGGGAGCCATCTGGTTCAACTACGAAGGTAGCAATAACTCTTCCCTGAATGCCTTTTTCCCTTTCGGCTTTGGGGTATTTTATGGTAGTACCCAGGAAGCGACCTAAACCCTCAAGCCCTCCCGGAAATTCAGGTACTTGCTCAACAGAAGTAAATACAACATCTGATTTTGTTGCAGACGACTTTTCTTCTTCCTTATCAAGACTAAAATTAATTGGTACAGTATATTGAGTACGTACTTTCTCATTATCCCGTAAACCCGGCTCCCATTTTGGTGATAGTTTAAGTACTCTTACGGCTTCATCATCCAGCTCTTTATTAACCCCTCTCAAAACCTCATGCCCTGATAAAGAACCATCCATTTCCACCACAAAGCTTACAATAACCCTACCCTGGATTCTTTGTTCAAGGGCATTTTGGGGATACTTTATATTTGCACCTAAAAATTTGCCAAATGCTTCAATACCACCCGGAAACTCCGGCACCTTATCAACCGATGAGTATATTGCACCAGCCTTTGTTTTGATAGTATCAGGTACAGTAGCTATTGGTGCGCTCTTTTTAACTGTCTGCGGTTCATTATCAATAGTATTTTTTATAAAATCTGCCTGAGCTGGTGTGTTAAATAATTGATGAGCTTTAATGTTAATATCTGTGATCGGTTTACTATTATTTATTGTTGCTGAAGAGAGTATGAGCATCAGTATAAACAACGGTGCCGAAAGACCATATTTAATGAGCGATATACGCTGCGATTTATTTTTTTGTAACATGATAATACGCTGTTTTAATAAACTGTGATTATAAAATGGATTCACCAAGCGATGTGCGGGCGCTTCAAACGTCTGGCTCAGCAGCAGCAAGGCATATTCGGCTTTGTTGGTGCCAGACTGTATGGCCTGCCTATCGGCAATGTATTCATGAATGTGCTTAATAGAAATTCTGTACAGGTAAACCGCCGGATTAAACCAGTTAATGATCATAACCAATTCAATAAGCAGCACATCGGCCGAATGCCATTGTTGTGCATGCACCAGCTCATGGGCTTCAATTATTGGATTATCTGCATTGGCCTCATCAAGCCTGATCTTGCCAAAAAAAGAGTAAGCGGCAGTTGCCTGCGGTTGGTTGATCACTCTTTTTAACATCATCAATTGCCATACAAGGCGTACAGATAAACACAATATACCCGCGCCATATAAAACCGCAAGCACCTGACCAATACTAATTTGCGAGGTTTCTGCAGGCCTAAAACTGTATATCATTACCGGATTACTGTAAATGGTATATTTTACCTGCTGGGTAATAAACAAGTCCTTAATCCAATTTGCCTGTATAAGCGGAATAAAGAACGATAGTAACGCGGCCGTTACCAGGTAAATCCGGTTAAGTTGAAAAAAAGTTTCTTTCCGCAGCAGTAAAATATAAAACGCATAGAACAGTACCAGGTAAATATTTACCAGTAATAAGTATTGCCACCAGCTCATAATTATTTGTCTTTAAGTTTCTCTATCAGTTTCATGATCTCATCGGCCTCTTTCAGGTCAATCTTTTCTTTTTTCACAAAGAATGACAACATCCGGTTAACCGAGTTATCAAAGTAACCGCTCAATAACTTATCGGCAGCAAAATTCTGGTACTGATCTTTACTCACCACCGGATGATACTGATGGCTTTTGCCAAATGCCGTATGCCCCACAAAACCTTTGGTTTCCAATATTCTGATAATTGTTGATACGGTATTATAGGCCGGCTTTGGCTCAGGTAGCAGATCGATCACATCTTTTACATAGCCTTTTTCAAGCTGCCATAATACCTGCATAATTTGTTCCTCGGCGCGCGTTAACTCTTTAATTTCCATGATACTTTACGATAAAAACTTTGATGTATTAACCAACACTACATCAAACATCCAATTGGTTAAACTAAGTTAGAAAGTATAAATCAAAATAACAACTAAAGTTTTAGTTTTTATTTTTAATAAACTTTTATTGTGCATCTTAAAATCGCAAAATCCACATGTACCAAAAAAATAAAACCACTTGTACCATTTTTAAGCAACTTTAATGGCCGCTATTCTCCCGTTCATCAATGATTTCACCCATTGCTTGTATATCATCCATAGTTAATTCGCTTAGCTCATTAACATGCCCCGTCCACTCACCATCACGCTTAAATATAGCTCCACAATAGTAATTATCAATCAGAACTGTATAACGTCCAGAGCCAAACCGATCAAGAGTAATATTAACCTTCTTAACTTCCTCACCAAATACTACATTGAACTCAATAACCATAACTAAACTATTTAAACCCTCTTTAAAACACTTTTAAGGAGGGTTTAATTTAGCTTTAAAATTTGTAATTACCTGTTAGCACTTCCACTTTCCGCTTAAGGTATCCACTCTTATTATTGATAGTTACACCTTGCTCAACCGACCACATTTGCCAACCGAACTCCTTTGCATACTTGCGTAATATATCAGATGGATACGAAGACAGTAAAAATTTACCTTCAATCTTTGAAAGGGTTTTTAAAAGGTTTTCAAAGTCCATTTCAGAATAACCGTCATAGTGGCCACAATCACTATTGAAGTAAGGTGGATCGCAATAAAAGAAGCTGTTTAAGCTATCCCGACTCTTAATCACATACAACGCATCAGCGCACTCTAATTGAACGTTCTGTAGCCTTATTGCAAACTCCTCTGTAAAACGATCACGGTTATTGATAATCTTTTTAGTAGTTGTATTTCTTGATTTATCAAAACCAAAGCTCCCATCCAGTTGAGCACTGAAGCTTTGACTACTTAGCACCCACACAGCCCACGCCCTTTTGATCTCATTGAACATATCAGGGAAATTGTATATAACAGAAGCCTTCCTATGCAGGTCACGGCTATGCAATGTTATCCTGATTTCTTTCTCAAGGCTAATGAAGTCATTTTGAACCACCCTATAAAAGTTTATCAATTCCCTGTTGGTGTCGTTAAGCACTTCTATCTCTGATTTATCCTTTGCGAAAAACACCGCAGCACCCCCTATGAATGGTTCACAGTAAAGCACGTGTTCGGGGATTGATGATACTATTTTAGTAGCTAACTTTTGTTTTCCGCCGTAATAGCTAATTGGCGTTTTCATATTTATTGTACTCATTTTATATATTATATTTGCAACCTCACAAAAAACAGAATGCACAAACGCACATCCCAGGCATACCCCCGGTAATGTACTTTTGTGCATTTTTAGTTTTGTTTTTTGTGAGAAATTAACGAGCGCCGGGGGTTACTTTTTTATCTAAGGCGATCTCTTTGAGTAAATGCTATCCGTGACAGCTCCGGCCTTATTATCCATAATTACCGTATCTAAAGCAGCTTTCTCCGCTTTCCGGTATTTGGCTGCATAGCAACCCGAAAGTGCGAACGCACAAAGTATTAAAACTATATTTTTCATATTAACTGGTTTGTATCTTTTCACAGAGAGGTAATAAGTCCTGCGTTATGCCGTGCGATTTGCTGATGTTATAGACACTTTCTTTCAAATAATTACGCTGAGTGCCGTCAAGCAAAAACTCTTTATCTTCCGCCTTTAAAGCGTTCCAAAAAGTACCCTGCGCTGTTTGAGTAAATTCAATCTCTTTAGCTTCATCTGTGCTAATTTTTATAAGCTCTCTAATTGATCTTTGTACAGAGGCTTCGCTCATACTATCCTTATTCGCTGCGAAAACGCCGGGAAGTAATACCCGGTCTTTAATTGATAAAATCATATGTTTTGTTTTTTACGGGCCATTGCCCTCAGCCTCGTTTACTATAAAGCCATTAATCACTGTCAGGTGTCTATTTTCTCCACCACCACCCTTATAAACAATATTACCACTCCACCCAAAGCCGTCCCAACCGGGGCCTGTATGACCGGGTTCAATCTGCGTATAAACACGCCCTATGAACTGCACCGGGCCTTTGAAAATGGCAGCTACGTTAGCGTTCAACCCGGGCACATCTAACGCCCCCGATGCCTCAACGTACAATCCAACGTTCACATGTCGGGTTACCCCATCCGCTTCAAATTCCCGGTTTTCGTTATTAAATATGTAGGCTGCATAGGTGGCATTGGTTACCTCTCCTTGACTAAAACCTGTACCTAATTTAAACCCGGCCTTGCTGCCTCCCGTAAAGGTTTTAACTTGTTGTATATAGGCATCTACGTTTGAAATATTAGTAAGGCCATTACCATCAATATTAAAGTTTCCAATTTTACCACTGGTGGCCGTTATTACCCCTGTAATTACCGCATCGGATGAGAACATCTTTCCATTTTGCAGCACACGCCAAACGGCTGTATTCTTATTCTCATAGGATGCTCCAAAAAATGCTCTAACTGATAAATCCCCGGCATCAGTAACACCAGTGATACCGCCATTATTGACCGGGCCTGAACCAACGAGTAGCGTGCCCGCTGCAACAATTCCATGCTCTGCGTCAATTGTTACACCCCAAAAGTCAGTTATGAGTTTAACGCCATCAGCCGTTGCCTTTGCTTGCAGGGCATCATTATAAGCCCGATTTGATGTTTTGCCAATTCTCTCGACCTTTTTGGTCAGGTTCTCATTGGCAATCCTATTTGCCACTAACGGGCTAATGTTGGTAGTATCGGCAAGCGTCCCCTTGTATAAATACTCGACTTGAAAATCACGGGTAAAAGCTATCAGCCTTATTGGCTGGTCAATTTTAAAATCAACGTCATCAATAGGCAGGTAATTGCCTAATTTTAGAGTTCTGTTTTTACGAGCCAAATCAAGCGGATCAAAGTCCAATGAGTAGGCTAACGGCGGCACACTGTAGGCTGATAATTGATCTGCACCACGTGCCAAAACTTCATTTTCAGCATTAGTGATGTAGCTTTGTGGCATCGCAATATCCAACAATATATATTGATCGCCTACAGCCGGTTTTAGTACATCAGATGGCAGTACAAAATCCTTATCGCTTGTGTTGTACTTTAGCGTAAACTGTTTAGTAGTATTGTCAAAAGAGTTTAACTCAAAGGTATTGCCTGCAAGATTTCCCGTTTGAAATTGCACCTTGGCCGAAACTGCAAGCAATTGTGTATTTACATTAAAATCAATTTGACTATCGGTAAAAGTGATTTTGTCGCCTACCTGTGTAACTAATCCTAATCTTCGGGGATATATGTCTTCAAATACTACCGTATCCTCAATAACACCGTACTTCTTACCCTGTGCCGGGTCATTATTCTTATAAACATTATTCTCTAAATAAGGTAGATCGCCCGGAAGCTTTAACCTATTTGAAAAGCCTTTGTAATCAGCGGGAATGTTTCTTTCAGCGCCATAGCAGTACAAGCGAGTTACAAACTTATATGTAGTTGACGCTGACCGTTGCAAAAAATACAACCCATTCCCTTTACCAACACTTAAAGGAATGTTTTCTATCTCACCTCTTTTTGTAAAGTGTATGGTCTGACCCTCAACCCACCATTCAATCTTAAAAGCGTTGAACAATGTGGTAAGTACTGACAAACAATTTTCATCAGCGTTAAAAGTCAGTTCTTGAAAATCGGTGTCATCAATCACACCCTTTACCCATCCGCTCTGCTCAATGTTGGCATTGGTAATTAACAAATCAACAAACGTTTCGAGGTTACCCATTAGCGGTTGGCCAGTGAGGGTGTATTGGTTATTGGCATCAGGAAACTTGTAAAGTATATCTTGCAAATCATACATTTTACCTTTCAGGGTAAGAACGTAGTCATATTCGATAGATGAACTCTTTTTGAAATCCTTAGTATCCTTTAATTTGTACGTTTCGCCATACACCATAGCGTAATCACCAACCTCAAAATCAATATTGACAGGCAAGCTGAAGGTCATAGGTGCTAAATCTTCGCCCATGACCTTTTTGCTTTGCTGCCCGGTTGGTATAACGGTCGCAATAACAGTGTTTCCTCGTTTTATATCGTAGAACATACTATAGGGGTTGCGTTCGTTTTAGAGTAATTGATTGTGAATTTGAGGGAAGATATTGTCTCCCATCTCCTGATAACCCGAAGTTTGGGGATGCACGTTATTCCCATTGTATTTTTCGGTTATGCCTGCGTACCGGCTCGAAAACACAACATCTGCCTGAGCGTAACCATAAAACCTGTGTATCCCGGCATTTGCACAGCCAATTGAAACATTGGCGTTAAATGCCCCGTTATCAAAGGCAAGTACCAAAGCATTCCACAGCTTAAACATGTTTTGCATATACAGTGGGAATGAACTTGACTTAGTAAAACCGCCACCAGTATTATTACACGATGGCTCAAGTTGGATCACAACTTTACAAGCGGCATTATCAGCAAGTATTGCGTTAGCTAATGTTTTTTGGTTATTAACAAAGCCTGTGATGGTAGCATCAGATAATACATTCGTTGGTTGTTGACCAATATCATTAATGCCTAACATAACGCTCACAAGGTCGAATTTAACGCCTGCTGCAAGTCCTAATTTTGTTGTTCTATAGTAGGTGAAATTAACCGCTGAACCATCCCAAAAAGGATTACCATCACTTATTGAATAAGCTGAATAATTTAAAGTAGCATCACCACCGTTAACAACCGTTTGGGTAAGCGTTCCTGATGCGGTTGGATTACTTGACCCCGCCGACCTAACGCAATTGATATACCCGGAGCCTCCTGTAATGTTCACCTCATAGACTTGGTAGGTACTACCATTGTTGGTGTATGATGAAAATTGCGGTGGCGCAACAACTACACCCGATAATTCAAACCTGTAAAATGATCCGTCAACACCTGGGCCTTTGGTCGTAAAGTTTGCACTTGTCCATCCACTACGGCCTTCGGTTTTGGCAGGGGCTGCGCTTCTCAATCCGTTGAAGGTTGGTATAGTACCGCCCAGAGTCACAAATCCATCATAAATGGCTTTTGCGGTTGCGCCCGGCTCTGTTAAGCTATCTCCAACAAACAAAACGTTTTTGGTTGATCCTACTTGAATAGCAGCCGTTACGATTAAGGTGCTTGTTTTTTGTGCGATTATATTTTTAGAAGCATCATAAACGATTACCGTAAACGCATATGAGCCGACATTTGCAGCCGTTGGGGTTATTTTCCAAAAGTTAGTATAACCAGTACCCACCGCACAATCAACAACTACCTGATACCGGCTTTGGCCATCGCTTCCATTCTCAACAGTATATAGAATATTTTCAAAGTAAAGCGTTCTTGAAAAGCCAACTGTTGCATAATGCTTTGATGGCAAAATGATGTTGACGTTTAACGTAGCGGTAGGTATAGCAGCAACAGCAGCGGCCAATGTTGCTATTTTATTGGCAATATCAACATCTACTAAAGACAGTTTAAAAGTGGATGCGTAATAACCCGCTGTAACAAATGAAGCCGTCCAAGATAGTGTCCAAGGAGTTGCAGAAGCTAAGTAGAAAAACGAATGCCTCAAAGGAGCTGCGGGAGCATCGTTTGTGAATGCGTTTACCGTAACGTTACCGCCAACATTCGCAAAAGCGAAAACATAGAGATAGTCACCACTTGCCACCTTAACAGGCGTTGGTAGATATATCTCGGCTGGTGCAGCCGTTTGGTTAAAAGCACCTGCTGTATAGTCCAACGAGGCCAGTAAAGTCATTGATGCAGGATTAGTCTTTAAAGAACTTGCGCCTGATGAACTATATACCTTCACAGTAACCTGCGTTGAAGCCGTGCCCTTAAATGGAACTACAATCTTATTGAAAAGAGCGGCATTGGTAAGCTTTTCATATTGTCCAACGCCTTGTTGATTCCAAAATTGGTTTAGACCTGTCATTTCGGAATCACCACGGACATGAGTCCATTGAACTATAGGAACAGCAGCACCTCCGGCCACAAATCCTGTTATTGGATCGGCAACCATTGCATTTGATATTGCTTTGGTATTAGCGGCCACCGCTTCCTGAATAGCTGTTATGTTTGAATCAATATTTGCCAATCTGAATCCGGCCTGATAAAAACCTGCACTGGCTGTAAGCCATACCGCTCCCCACGGGTTGGCTGTATCGCTTTTCCATATGAAATTTGTCCTTGCACCCTGCGTATTCCAAAATTTGAAATTCATTAGGCCTGTGCTGAAAAAAGCCACATATACGTACTCATCTTTTGACGCACGTAATGATTCCCCAAACGGAATGGTTTTTATAGAATTAAGGTCTGTTGGGAATTTTCCGGGATCAAAGATTACCTCTTTAAGTAAAGTCTTGTTAAAGAAATTTATATCGTTAGAGGCTGGCGATTTATATACTCGCACAGTTACCGGACTTGTAGCATCCACGGCACAAACGCAGGTTTGAATTGCATTAAAAATGGCATCATTCGGCATTTTAGCATAGTCAACAAACCCGTAGCTTGATAACGGAACGGCTCTCGAACTCGTATTACCGCTAATCTCTGTGTCATCAACCGTTTGTCCGAACTGTATAGTTGGTACGGAAACACCAAACAGATTACCACCCGGAGCGTAAGTATTCAAATCAGCGATTACCACGTCTTGCCATTGCGGCTCATAGAAAACACCTTTCCAAACAGCCCTTGCATCTACAATCGCATGCCCCGTGGCTGCGGTAGGTATAACGAGAGGTGTGTTTGCCGCCATCAATAAGCCCGGATAACTGCCACTGGGTGTCTGCCCCATAGCGGCACCAATTAGTTTATAATTTTGATTTAATAGCGGTGGTTGAGCAGGCGCAGGGTCGGTAGTTTTGAAATTTCCGATGTTGTTTCTGGTAAGCAAGTCCAATGGATACAGTATTGTTTCGCCTGTTTCGCCAACAATTCCCAATGAATATGATTGAGATGTTATTTGTGTAGCTTTCTTGACTAAGTTTATTTCTACGTCTTCGTTTTCTGCTATCATTTTGTAGGGGGTATTAAAATTTTGTTATTCGTATTTGTAATTAATTTGCGGCCATCTTTGTCAACCAAGTATGTGAACTGCTTCCAAAAGCTCGGTACTGGCTCAATAAACTTTAATGTAAACTTGCAGGCTACCTTGTTGCCTAAGTTTGTTTTGATGCGGGTTAACCTTGTAAATGAAGTGCAGGAATCGTAATAAACATAAAAGGATCGCCCTAATTCATTTATGTAGATTCGGCGAGTGCCTGGCTCAGCAAGCTTTTTAAAGAAAGCATTGTACTTCAACCAAAAATCGGCTTCGTTTGCTGCTATGAGGGCACCCGGAACGCTAATTTCCTTAGCTTTGAAAAAAACATTGGCGGTATCTACATCAGTACCATGTTGATCAGCCCAGTCATGTTGCATAGGCGTTTTCCTATCCCACGGCTTTAAAAAATCATCACTACCTCCTTTTGCAACCGCCCAACCGTACGTCCCGTACCAGTCGTCACCATCAATTGAATAAAGTCCTACTACGCTCATAAAGTCCTCCCTGCTGCTGCCAAATCGTTGGCACTGTTTGACATCTTTTTGTTCATGTCCTGTAAGGTTTTATCTATGCTATCATTTGTATCAGCAGTACGCTTTGTATAGCCCGCTATTTGAAATTGATATAGGGTTTGCTGCCTCAATTCGGCAAGGCCATCAAGCATGGTTTTACTATTAGCTTTTGATTGATCCACAATTTGCAACACGCCTAATTGTATACCGTGGGTTGTACCCGCAAGCACTCCTGCCTCATCAGATGTGATGCCTTTTATAGCTCCCTGCAAGGTTGATTGATCAGGCGTTGGAACTGTGCCAGTGTCACCAATTGCGTTTTTAAGATCGTCGTATTCTTTCGAGCCGTCATTTATAAGCTGAGCATACAAAGCCTTTAGCTTCACCAATTCAGATGCATCAAGCCCGCCACCGCTTTCACTTAAAGCAGCAAACTGTTTATAATAGTCCGCCACCTTACCTTTGAATGAATCTTCAAACACACTATCCAATGAGTCTTGTACTGATGCACCAAAGTCATCCGAAAAATCACCGAAACCACGTTTGCCATTTTTAAGGCCATCCAGTATGCTTTTAGTTAAACTATCAGCGGTAGTACCTGTAAAGATTTGGTCTATCTCATCATTAACCTGTTGGGTGGCATCGGATACATCACCCATTTCATCATGCACCTTTTGCAACTCTTCAAACCATGCTTTAGTAGCATCGGTCAACTGTCCTTTAGTGTATAGCTCTTCTAACTTGTCGTAATCGGCACCGCCCAAACCTGCTAAATCTTGTACAACCTTTGTTTTTTTACCGATGCCTAAAAAGCCTCCGTATTTTTCCAAGTGGTCGCCCGTAATCTGTTGGCCTTGACCTTGAATTTTGGCAAGCAGACTATTGTAATCGGCTTGAGCTTGCAATTTTTGATTCGCAAGAAGTTGTTGACGAGCGGCAAGCTCCTGCAAAGTCATTCCGGTAATGTCCGCCTGTGTACGTGCTCTATCGCGCAATAATTGACTGTAAGCAAGCTCCCCGGAATACAAACTTTCCTGAATTTGTTTTAACTGGTTCTCGGCTTCTATACGGCTTTTCTTACCCGCAGAGAATATTCCAACCACATCAGAAACAACACTGGTTACACCGCTGATTATACCACCAACATCACCACTGGATATGCTTGTGCCTAAGCCAGCAACATCACCCGCAGTTTTAGCTATTTGGCTCAATGTATTAAGCGTATCAGCAAGGCCGGGGTTTATATCCTGTAATGAACTGGCAATGTTAGCGAAGCCCTGACTCGCATCATTTGCATATTTTGAAATGTCACCTAACGTTTTTACAGCAGTCTTTTGCGATTGTAGCTTTGTATTTATTGCTTCAATTTCGGCGGCAATTTTTTTCCATTCCTCGCCGTATGCTGGCAATGTGCCGAGTACTGATAATAGCTTTGCTTTTTGCTCATTTAGGTTGCCAGTGTAGTCTTTTGAAAGCCCGTTAATACCTTTTAAAGCATTTTGCAAACGTTCAACATTCTCATCTATTTTGCCGTTTTGTTCCGGTGATAGGTTTGAGTTTGCTTGTAACTCCTTTAGGGTTTGTAACTGTGCCTTTGCCTGCTCTTTTGTTAATTGCGCTACATTGCCGTTATATTCTTTAAGCACTAAAATCTTTTCAGCGTTGGTGGCTGATATCTGTTCAATTTCTGCTTTGTGCTGCTTATCCAGTTCATCAACTGCGCTGAAATTACCCTGTTGCTCTAATGCAGCACGGTCACGCTGATACTTGTCATCAGCTACGCTTAACTGCTCATAATAGCTTAGCGTACTGCCTAACAGGTCAATATTTTGAGTAGCCTGATCTTTTTTAAACTCCTGGCTATATTTTGCAAACAGATTTTTCCTTTCCTCATAAGCTTGAGGTGTAAGGTCAGATGATAGAAACAAGCTTTCAATGAGCTTTATATAAGCTCCAAAATCCTTACCACCTTCTAAAAGCTCTGCGTACTGTTGGTCAGCAGCGGCCTTACCTAACTTATCACGATAAGCATAGTACTCATCATATAAAGCCTTTTGTTGCTCTATACCCGAAGCAATATCTTTAGTCTCATTACTTTCAACCTGCGTATTTACGGCTGCGGTTTCATTGGCCTGTAAAGTACCTTTATTTATTTTTTTGGTGTTCTTTGGGTTCGCATTGTACTTATCAATGTCAACCCGGAGCTTGTCATACTCATTACGAATAGCCTGTAGCTTTTGCTCGTTATCTGTTAAAGCATTGGCGTTGTACTTTTCGTTAAGCTGATAAATTTTCTCTATCAAATCACCATAGCGTTGCGCAGCATTAAACGCACTGTCAGCGGCTTTACCATCAGCCGATAAGCTGTAGGTATCCAGTACCTTTTTTACATCGGCAAGGCGTTGTTTTAAAACACCTATTTGCTTATCGTTTGGAGCTAATGATTTTAGCTTTTCGCTCAGGCCATCACGGAGGGCTTCCAGATCGGTGGCACTTTCTGCTTCATTTATAAGCTTATTAAAACTGTCTAAAATGGATTTTACACCATTTGCAGCCAAAGCGGTTTTCAAATCACCCTGAAATTTACTTGCAACTATTGCACCGGGGCTATCAGTGCCCGATAAGCTTGATTTGATTTGTGCACCAAACAACTTATTGATATTGGCATTAGCCTTTTCGTATGAGGCAATTAGTTGATTTACGGTGTCCTGATCATCCTGCTGTCCACTAACCAAGCTTGACGCACTTGAGTTGAAAGTGAACAGCCTTTTTATGCTTAACCCGGCACGTTGAAAAGGGTCGATAGCATCAACACCTTTAGTCTTTAATTCGGCAATCTTTTTAAGATTTTCGAGCTTTTGACTATACGCAGCTTCACCCACTAACTTCTTATCCAAGTCACCCAAATAATCTTTGATGGCTTGCGATGCAGCTTTAGTGTTAGCGGTTTCAAGTGTTATATTCCCTAAATATTTTGGCGAAATCTCATTAAGCTTTTTTAATGCTCCTAAACGTTCATCCTGCGTAGCATTATGATCATTTATTATAGCAGTAAGGTCTTTTATTTTCGTCTTTTGAAGATCAACCTTTACAGATGCCTCATTGGTTATATTATTAGTTTCGGATGCAATTTGATTTTGCAATGAACTTGCATCGTGCCATGATTTTAAGGCAACTACCAATGCAGCAATTACAGCGGTATAAGCCGCCGTAGAGGCAACGGCAACAACCTTTTCAGCATTCAATAATTCAAGTCCGTCACGTAGTATTCTATATGCAACGGTTTCCAATCCGATAGCCACGGTATTAGCTAATGATGCAGCAGTTTGCAGCAACAATACGGCCCGGTACGAGCCGTAAGTAATAATGAGTACCTCGACTATATCAAGTACCTTTTGATAATTGGCCACCAGCTCAGCAGCAATGGCAATACCTCCGTTTAATGCACCTTCCGAACTTTGGCCGAGGCTGTTTAGCATTTGGGTGAAGGCATCCTGTAAGTTGCTTAACTGGCCTGTAAGCGTTTGGCTTTGCTTTTCCATCAGGTTATAGAAAATACCTGATGAACCCGTCAAGCTCTTAAACGCTTTTTCCACTTCCGGAAATCCTACCTTACCCGCTTCAACCAGTTTGTTTACCCTATCTTCTGTAACGCCAAATTGTTTAGCAAGCTCCGCTATAATCGGAATACCCCGGCCTGTAAATTGCCTTATATCCTGCGCATAAGCTCGGCCTTGAGTTTTAAGCGTGCCGTATAAGTAAACAATATCACCGATGGGGGCTGATACTCCCGCAGCTACGTTACCAAGCGTTGTGAGTACATCGGTAATATCTTTTGAGGCAAAGCCGTAGGCAAGCAACTGCTTTGTTGCGGTGGCAACTTCGGTAAGATTAAAAGGCGTAGTGGCTGCGAACTTTACCGTGGCTGCAAAAAGCAAATCGGCCTTTTCCTTGCTTTTTAAAATGGTTTGAAAAGCCACATCAAGCTGTTCAAACTGGCCACGCACTTCTATAATTTCGGAAACAAAGTTTTTAGCTGCGGTTATAGAAAAATAAGGCAGCAGCTACTGCAGCTTTTTTTGCGAAGCTTTCAATAGCGTTACCGCTTTGAGCCGCTTGCTGTTGTACGGTACGATTGAAATTCTGAAAATCACCACCCGCTTGACGCAATTGCGCAAGTATTTGGGGGTTATTTATCAAAAATTCTATTTCTAACGGGCCTAATGTATCGCTCACAACTACAGTTTTAAAAAGTCTTTAAAGTCATCCTCGCTTTCAAGCTCTTTAGCTTTAGGCGTTGTCTTTTTCATTTGGGGTGCATCAGCAAGCATCATGTGAACATTTAGCCAACTAATTTTCCAAAGCAGATACTGCCTTGTATACCCCGTTTCTTTGATTATTGAAAATTCTATTCCCCAGGGGCTATGCATGCCTGTGGCCTTTAACTCCCCTGTGTCTGTTGGCTCAAGTTTGGTGTCGTCATTATCATTTCCCCCACCAATTTGATAGTATTCGTAAAAGCCTCCCGGCCACTTACCACCTTCAATACTTGCATTATGGTTTGCAGATACAATGCGGGCATGTTTTCAAACAGCCACCAACTAAGGAGGCCTCCCAAAAACTTACCTTTCCAATACCCGTTAAGTATCGCCATCGCAGCTATTCGGCTCATAGCTTTACCATGATTTAGAAATAGTAATTCGGCATCCTTTGTCTCCTGATCCTCTGCCAACCCAGAGGCCAGATAAATTTTACTAATGCGATAAAGCGTGCCCAAATAGGGTTGCTTTACGACAAGATTAAGTTTCTGCTTGCCGAACATTTTAAAGAATAAAGGTGCCGTTACCGGCACCTTTATTCCCTCATCCAACAAGGCTTTAGCGGCTTGAAGTTCAGCAGTCATTGACATGATTAAGCTGTTTTGGTGATTGTAACAGTAGCTACGCTTGTGTAGTCGTTGCTGTCAGTTACAGCCAGTTTGAATACGTAATCGCCCGCAACGGTCATCCCTGTAATGGCTGTTGATAGCGCAGCAGGGGTAGTAATTCCCGGAGTTGCACCGTCTGGTTTAGATGTTACCGACCATAGTATTTTTGCGTTCGTACCACGGAACGGCACTGACGTACCCACGAGGTTAGCGGTTGGCGTAGCTAAGCTCTGCGCATTACCCGCATTAACTACCGGAGGTAAGTATTTGCAGAAATTAATAGGTGAAACACCGGGGGCAGTTGGTTGTAAGATGGTCGCCTTGTTATCCAATAAGGCCATCCCCTGCTTTTTCAAATCGACGTTAAATACAGAGCGCAACTTCGTGCGTGGCAATTCAAATAGTATATCACGTTTAGTGATTATCTGAATACATTTTTCAATGTTAACCACACCCGCAGGAGCTTGCCACTGGGTGTTTGGTGCTACACCTATAACAGTACCACCTTTTAGTACCGCAACCACTTCCGGGGTGTAATCCATAGTTGACCAGGCTAAAAGAGTTTGACCCATTTCATCGAATGATTCGATTGCATAATCTACCTCTTCCGCAAATTGATCGGCGGTGTTTGCATCGGCCTCCTTAAAGCTCGCAGTGTCTTTATAGGTTAAGCCAACGGGAGCCAGTACCGTACCCATTGCGCCATCCGAAGGGATGTCACCGATTTTAAGGGATTTTAAACCAAAGCTTCTTAATTCTGACATGTTTATATATTATTATGGTTTTTGTGAATTTGTTAATTGTTCAGTTTGATAGGGGGTTAGGCTTATACAGCCGGTGTTTCGGTAGCGGGTTCACCTGATGTGACAGGCTCTTTAGCTTCCTCCTTTTCAACAAGTTTTTTTTCAACTTTTGGCTTAACCTCTTTAGCAGGTTTTTCAACCTTTGGCTTAACCTCTTTAGTAGGTTTTTCCACTTTCGGCTTAACCTCTTTAGCAGCTACAGGCTTAGTGGTTTGAACTTCGTTACCTGAATTATCAGTGGTGGAAGCTGCGCCTTCTAAAACACCCTCTACAACATCCAACACGCCATCAGCAATATGCTTTTCTACCTTATCACGGGTTAGCGAGGTGATGTCTTTACAGTCGAGCGTTTGGCAATGCGCTTCGGCAAAATGCTTTTCAAAAAATGGCTGACCGTCGCTGGTAATGTGCACCTCATCCTTAGTTAGGTAGGCTCTGAAAATTTCAATTGCGATTGCTAAGATTTTCTTTAACATGATTTTTGTGATTTTAATAAACGGGCAGGCGACAGCCCATTGAGTAATTATTGCGCCTTTACAGCTATATGGTGTTTGACCTGCCTGCCCGTTTGTTTGAGTTGATTATTTGGTTAAAAACAGTTTTTGCTCTTTGGCACGGCGTTTTACCAGTGTGTCTGATACTACCTTTTTGCCAGTGTGGGGGTCGGTTATCTTATTCCAAACAAGGAATTGAACAGCAGCACCCTCATAATCCCCTACATTCAATTTTTTAAGCAGCGTGCTTTGGGCTAATGCACCGGTGTTATAATGGAAGCTATACAAGGCATCCATTTGATTTTGAGTAACTGGTACTTTTACCAATCGGTTAACCGCATTTACAAAGCTTTTAAGGGTTACTAAAAACAGATCATCAGCACATGCCCGGTTCACAAGTATATCGCCCGGTTGGACTGGCTTGCCATCGGCATAGCGAGTGCTGCCCCAACCGATAGTCCACACACCTGCTATGTCTTTATAGGCTTTTAACATTAAGCCCTCGAAGTTTTTTATAAGCGTAATACCGCTTGCTGAAATATCCATTACCCAACGAATGATTTTAGTTTATCCTTGATTTGAATTATCCATGCGGTCTTATCCTTACCGCTAATGACCGACAGGTTTTCAAGTATGCTAACGAAATTTTCAAACACGATTTGAACGATGAGAAATACGTGTAACCAACCGAAAATAACAGAGGCAATAAACTTATCGTGATGGTCAAAGCTCATGTGCATGCAGTAAGAAACTCCTATCAACACGAGGTAGCAGGCCACCTTTAAACTAAAGCGGGATAGCTTCATGCTGCTCAGCGGTTCGTTGCGGATGTGTGACGCAGTAATGCCGCTTACCAGTTCGGTTATGAATACAACCAGTAGGGCAATAAATGCCGTATTATCCAGTCCGAACACTTTGTCCAGACTTACCCAAACAGAACTAAGGATCATTAACGCTATGTTTATTTTATACTTGAAACTTGGAGCCAGGCTCAACAGAAATTCCTCTATGCTGTGCCAGTCGAATGTTTTAAGCAGCTTGGTGGCGTAGTTTTGCATTTTAAAGAGTTTTAAAAGCCTTTTAAATACCCGCCCGGCTTATCCGGGCGGGGGTTGATTTGGCTATTTGATAGGGGTTAATTATCCAGCGGGTGTGGCAGGTACAAGAAGTGCAACACCTAAATCATCGCTTCTCCTACGGCGACCACCGGCACGCAGTAATGAAGAGATAATGTCACCGTAGTACAGCGGGTTATCAGTATCATCGAATACCTTAACCTCACCAAGCGCACGTGTTACAGAGTTCTTTTGCCAAAAGATAGATGCTTGACTATCGGTAGCCAATACACCTGCACCCAGTGCAGCAACAGTGTTATCGGCTTTAGCCACGGCGATTGAGCTACGAGTCATCAGATTGAAACCGTAAAGCTTGCCTAATACCCCGGTTGTAGCATCAGCATACTCTGTGAATGTTCTGTACTGGGTGTCACTAAGGCTATCAAAAATCTGATCGGCCATATTTTCCTCAAGCAAACCATAGCGGTCTGTTTTGGTCACATTTTTAGTGTTAAAGAAAAGGTTGATTGCCCTGATGTCTTTATGAACCGCTACATTCCTGTTACCAGTTGCACCCGGCAAAGTAGCAGCAGCGGCAGCACCAGTAGTTTTAAGGAAAGAACCTGCGGGTAAGCCCGTAGCCCACTTTAACAACATATCATCAGCTACAAGCTCAGTGATTGCTGCAAGGTGATCACCGTACACATCATCAAGTTTATTATATGAAGGTTCAATTGTTTCAGCATTTTGAACGTGCGTTGGGTCAGTTGAATACTCATCAAGCGCATAAGTTATATCACCATCTGTTCTACGTACAGCAGCAGCAGGGAACGAATTTCTGTTTTTGATCACCAGTGGTTTTGCGCCTGGCTGTGGAATATGTACAACCTTACCCGCTAATACATATTGATCATCGTTATAAGCGTATTGCAAAAAGCTGTTATCCTTCCAAAAACGCTTTATGATATAATCTACCCACATCTCCTTTTCCACACCGCAAGCGTGTATAAAAGTGTTGGTATTGCGCTTTTTCTGGAATACGGCAATAAGGAGTACGCCCATTACCAGTACAGTAGCTGCTGCTACATTAGGGATGCCCGCAAAGGCTGCGAGGCCGTTGGATGCCGGAGATATTGCGAAAATGAATAGCGTTAGGCTGATTAAAAATTTAAAGAAATTTTTCATTGTTATGTTAATAGGGGTGAATTGAAAAACAGTGATTTAAAGGGTGTTTAAAAGGTTTTTAAGAGTGATTAAACTTTTGAGTGTGGGAATTTGGCTTTGTATTTAGCCTTGTAAATTTCCGGGGCAGCATCCTTTAGCTTAGTGAGCGCACCATCAATTTCAAATAATTGATCGTAGGTCATTTCTTTAAGCTTGATGATTTCGGCATCGCTTTCGGATAGATGTACACCATTTGCAAGAGTTTCCTTAATGGATGGGTTAGGCTGTTTACCTTCAAGGAATTTTTTAACCCTTTCAATCTTGCCATCAGCAAGCTCAATAAGGTTGTCGCCATCCTTACGGGTAATGATGTGCTTTTCAACGGCGTTATCCACAAGGGCAACAATTTCCTTTGATGAGCTTTCAGTAAGCAAAGTATTGTACTTTGCTTCTGCCTCGGTTGCTCTTAGTAAAGCCTTGCCGTTCGCATCTTTAAGGGTAATAATTTCCTGCATTTGGGTGTCACGCAGATTAATTAGGCCAGTGATTACCTCAATGGCTTCGTTTTCGGTTGCGGTATCCGCAAGCTTTAACATGGGTAGCAATGAGGCCACACCAATGGTTGTTAATTTTGACATATCTGATTTTTTGGTTTTGTCGGTTGGGATTAATGATTTGAAAAAATCATCTGAAAGCTGAATGACCTGATCAGCCTCATCGTAAAGTTGAACTCCGTAAGCATCAGGGTTGCCACCTATATCAACTGCACTAATTTCTTTGAGGAGCGACTTGGTAACTGTTGGGCCAGTTTGACCGGGCATCAGGTCTTCGGGTTCTAAGCTCACCTCTAAAGGCACAGCACCAATGCTGAACATGTTCAAAGTGCCGTTTTCGTACTTGTTGTAAATAGATACGGCAAAATCATCAGAACTGTCAAAGTATGGCTGTCCGGTCATTACACCATTAGCATCAATTTCAAGCTCCTTAACGTTACCGATCGGCAATACCTCATCTTTTCGGCTTCCCGAAGCCCGGTAATGCATCCATAACATTATGTCGTTATTGATATACTTTGATTTGTCTACCCCCTCACTTAAAAGCCGGAATCCCCGGTTGTTTACGGTGTTGGTATTGATAACATATCGCTTTTTGGTTTTGAGCATTTCAGCCATTGTTCTGCGTTGATTATGGCACAAACGTAATGGCTCATGACGGGCTAAAAAAACCGGGTAATTGTATGATTACCAGAGTGGTATTATATGATTGTAGTTACTGTAATCATATAAAAACCACTTTTTTTTAACCTATTATAACGGTGCACTTTTGGTTTAAAATCAACCAAAATCAATGGCAAAAACACGCAGCAAAGCTGACATCGAAAAGCTAAAGGGCTATGCGAAGCTCCTATTTGTGAGGGACAAACTATCGCAAAAGGAAATTGCCCAACGTACCGAAATTTCAGAGAAAACCATAGGAAAGTGGGTTAATGATGGACTTTGGGATAAGGAGCAAAAAAACTTCGTACTAACCCGCCAAGAGCAAATGAGCAACTTGCTTGACGAACTTACAGAGATAAATAAGTTCATTAAGGATAAACCGGAGGGACTTCGTTTTGCCGATAGCAAATTAGGAGATGTTCGCCGTAAGCTAATCAAAGACATTAAGGAACTGGAAACTAAAGCCAGTAAGCCAGAAGCGATTGGGTCATGCATAGCCCTGTTGGATTTTATACGTAAAGTGAATTTGGGGAAAGCCCAAGAGATAGCACCCCTTGTTGATGCGTTTATTAAATCTATTCTATAATGAGCACACTGGCAGAGGATAGAAAAGCACAGTTATTTTGGGATGGTTTTTTGAAAAACCTACTTCGTGCTGCTGTTGTGGATACGACAGAAACAGAGGAGGAGAAACTAAACCGCATTGCTTGGCTGGAAGCACCCGGCAATGAAGAGGAATGGAATAAATACTATTTTCCAAACTACTACAAATCAGATGCAGCACCGTTCCACAAAAAAAGCACCAAGTGGCTCTTTGCCCACATGGAGGGCTACTTAGTTAGGGCATGGAGTAGGGAGATGGCTAAGGATGTGCGCACCATGATGGAAACGACACGCCTCGGACTTACTAAAAAGAAAAAATTAGGGCTACTCGTAAGCAGTAGTGCAGACAAGGCAGTACTCCTTTTAAAACCCTATAAAATCAATTTTGAAAGCAATCCACGTATTATTAATGACTATGGCGAACAAATAACCTACGGGGCATGGACTGAAAGCGCATTTAGTTGCAAATGTGGTATAACCTGGGTGGCTATTGGTAAAGGTCAAACACCACGTGGATTACGAAACGAGGATGTTCGCCCCGACTTAGTTGTAATTACCGATATGGACACGGATGAGGATTGCCGTAACCCCGAAATGATAGCCAAAGATTGGGCGTGGTTTGAAAAAGCTGTATATGGTACTCGGTCGGTAAGTGAGCCGTTTTTAGTAATATTTCTTGGTAACATCATAGCAGAAGATTGTACTATTAACAATGCTATAAAAGTAGCCGACAGGGTTGAGGTCATCAACATTGAGGATGAGGACGGCAACTCCAACTGGCCGCAAAAGAACAGTCGTGAAATGATTGCCCGAATAAAAAGCAAAATCAGTTATGCGGCTTTTCAAGGCGAGTACATGAATAACCCTATTACAGATGGCAAGACCTTCCCGGACATCTACTTTAAAAAGATGTTGCCATTAAAGCAATACTCATTTTTAGTAAGCTATTGTGACCCGTCATACAAGAATGGTAAGAAAAACGACTTTAAAGCCGTGGCTTTGGTAGGTAAACACAAATCAGAATACCACGTCATAAAATGCTATTGCGCACAAACCACGACTGATATTATGCTACAATGGCATTACATGATTATGCGATTTGTGGCATTCATTGTCAATGTTTTTTACCTTATCGAGTGGCCGTGGATCGATGACCCTTTAAAACAGGAGATAGCAACCATTAATGCAATCGAAAACGTTACGCTACCCCTTAAAGCCGATGAGCGGGATAAGCCCGACAAATACATGAGGATTGAAAGCTTGCTTGAGCCATTAAATCGCAACGGCTATTTGTGGTTTAATATCGATGATAAAGACAACCCACACTCGGTTGCTATGCGTGCGCAGTTCAAAGCATTTGGCCCAAAGAGCCGGGCGCATGATGACGGCCCCGATGCCGTTGAGGGAGCTGTGTTTACCATTAATAGCAAAACCATTAACGACCCCTCAAAAGTAACCGTAATCAAACAGCAAACCCGTAATAACCGAAGATAAGCTATGCCATTTTTAAGCCCCGAAGATTTTAATACCAAAATCTACAAAGAGAAAGTAGATGCAATTAGCGATGGTGACACAACCCTGTTACCCACTGCAATTAAAACCGCTATTACCGAAGCTCAATTGTATTTGAGCCGCTTTGATCTTATTGACCTTTTTGGAAAAATAGGTGACGAGCGTGACCCAATTTTATTACAATGGCTGAAAGACATTAGCGTATGGCAGCTTATAGGCCTCGCCAATCCCGGCATTGACTATGAAGATAGTCTGACAAGGCGAAACAACGCAATCAAATCACTCAAGGAAATACAGGGGTCTACTGCTGTGCCAATGGGTTGGAAACTGGCAGCATCTACCGATGCAGGCGATCCAAGTACTTCATGGCACATATCAAGTGCACCTAAACGCAATACTTACCGATAACCTTTTTTATACAAATGGAAAATCAAAATATTCAGGTAACAGGGTTTATGAAGCCTGCTGACAAAACAGCGGATGGCAACCCTCAACCCATTATCCTACAAAACATCACTGTCAGGCCAATAAACAGGCAGAGTCAGGATATTAAAAAATGGAGAGCTGCGCACAGGTCAGCGGAGGGATACATACCCCGCAGGGTATTGCTTTATGACCTGTATGCAGATGTCATGCTTGATGGCCACGTTATTGCGGTTACTGGCAAAAGGGTTGATGCGGTTACAAAGGCCAAATGGCACTTTGTTGATAAAGACGGAAAGCCTGTTGATGCGGTTAATGACATCATTGATAGTATCGGATTTAGTGATTTATTAAAAGAGATTGTCAACTCCAAATTTTGGGGTTACTCAATGATTGAGTGTGATTTCTTTAAAGATTTCCGGGGCAACATGGCCATGACCGCTTATCAGTGCGATCGTAAGCACATGAGGCCTGATCTGGGCATTATTTCACAAGATCAAAACACGGATACAGGTATTAACATCCGGGATGGCATTTACCCAAGCTTTATACTTGAAGCGGGTAACCCGAAAGATTTAGGGTTACTACTTTCCGCAGCGCAATACGCCATATTGAAAGATGGTGACTTGAGCGACTATTCTGCATTTGTGCAAACTTTTGGACAGCCCATATTTGATGCGGAGTGGGATGGCTTTGATGAGAACCAACGTTTAAAACTGGTAGAATCATTAACAGGTGTTGGCCCCGGCGGAGTAGTTACTCGCCCATCAGGGACTAAGGTTAATTTACTTGAAGCAAAGGCTAACGCCGATGGCAAACTGCATACCGGCTTATTTGACATTTGTAACAAGGAAATTAGCAAAGCGTTGATTGGAAGTACCGAAGGCACAGAGTCAAGCGATAGCAGTGGATATGCACAATCACAAACTCATTTACAGGTTGAGAGCAATAAGAACGAAACCGATATTGATTTTGTTAGGCGTATTTTAAACAGCCGATGGTTAAAGATTTTAGAGGATAATGGCATTGATACCAAAGGTGGTAAAATCGTTGTTCAGGAGAGCGAAGAGCAGCTATCTAAAAAGGATGCATTTGATATTTATAAGTCAATGATGAAAGATTTGGGAATCCCTATTTCCGATGATTTTTTCTACGAAAACTTTAATGTGCCGAAACCCGATGATTACGACACCCAAAAAGCTGCATTAGAGGCTAAAAAGGCACAATTTGAGGAAAATAGCAACCCTCAAAACCCCGCTAATAATGCAGATACCCCCCCTGTTAAGTCAGGCAAAAAAAGCAAAAAGCCCGATGATGAGGGCGGTGATTCTGCACCAAAGCCCGGCAAGTTGGCAAAGCTTATTGATGCTGTTGGCTCTTTTTTTCAAGCAGCCCCGGCGCAAGTAGCGACCGGGGCGACAATGACCCCAGTGGTGATGATGGGCTGCTGTGGCAACCACCCGCAGGCTATTGAGCGGTACATATCACTTGGTGATATAAAGCAGGAAAACAGCGACCTTATAGAGCGCATGTTCAATGGTGCGGGTAACATTACTTTTGATGCCACGTTATTTCAAAACACCGCTCAAACGTTGTTGGATGGATTGCAGCAGGGTTGGATTGGCAAGCCGATGGTTGAGCTTGCCGATCTCGGTTTTACATACGGCATTGATGACCCTGCATTGTTAACCTCTTTTGAAATGAATTTATTTCGCTTTGCAGGTGTTAAGACACTGGCCGAGGCGCAAGAGCTTAACAGAATATTCAGACAGTCAAAAGGCTTTCCGGACTTTAACCAAAGAGCTAATCAGGTTACAGATACCTTTAACAAGGTATGGCGACAAACCGAATACCAAACCGCCTACCTCACAGGTGAAAGCTCCGCAACATATGTAAGGCTCATGAAGCAAACGGAACTATTTCCATACTGGGAATATAAAACCGTTGGTGACAGCAAAGTAAGGCCGGAGCATGCCGCTCTTAATGGGTTGATATTGCCCGCTAATGATCCACGATGGAATAAGATTTATCCCCCTAATGGATGGAATTGCCGTTGCTACGTTGTACCACGTACTAAAGCGGAAGTGGAAGGCATAGACGTGAAAGCAAACCGTGCTAAAGCTGATGCCTATTTTGATAGTCCGGAATTTAAAACAGCGGATGCGCAGGGATGGGGTGTTAACCGGGCGGTTACCGGGGAGGTGTTTACAGCCAATCAGCAATATATTAGAAAGTTTGAGGGTAAGGCATCTAAAACACTCAATAGCCTCGGAAGTACTGATTTTGGGTTGAAATCATACAGCCAGGCTAAAAAGATAGCGAAGGAAGCCATACCCGAATATAAGGACACCGCTGATAAGTTCTTTAAAGACCTTTTAAAAGATGGTAAAAGCATTTTAAACGACTACAACAACCGACCTATTGAACTGAATGAGGGCAATTTTAGAGCCCATACAACGGGCAAAAAAGACGTAAGGGTAAAATACCTTGAAGCGATGAAACAAACGCTTTTGAACCCGGATGAGGTTTGGCTAAACGGTGCTAAGTTGAATGATTTGGTTTACATCAAATATTATAATGATGAAACCCTTATTGTTATTGCGGATGTGACCAAAGCCAATGTTACCGAGGTTAGTACTTGGTATCCGTTAACCGAAAGCAAGGTAACTATAGAACGTGCAAGGAAAGGTCTATTGATAAAAAGCGGGGTAAAAAAATAAGCCCCGCACAAACAATGTAACGAGGCTTATGGGATTAATAATCAACTGCGCTGGTATCAGCCACCAAAGCCCCCATCATCCCGAGGTGTTGGCTCTGGCTTACCGCAGTAAACCACTTGCAATACAAATGTATAAAAAATGAGCGCAGCAAACAACAGTTTTAAAATAGCCGCCTTTTTCGCAAAACAGGAAGATAAAATCAAAGCGGTGATACCTCAAATGATAGCCGAAACCGCCGTTGAGTTTTATAAGGAGTCTTTTAGAAATAAAGGGTTTGATGGGATACCGTGGAAACCAACTAAAAAAACAGTGAGAAAAGGTTCATTGATGGTACGCTCCGGCGCACTGGTTGCCTCAATAAGGCCGGGAAGTGTTACGCCCGATAAAGTGACCATTCAGGCCGGGAGCAGTAAAGTACCTTATGCCAAAATACAGAATGAAGGTGGTAAGATTAGCCGAGCGGCAAGAACGGAAACCTTTGTACGCAACCGCTATACCACAGGAAAAAAAGGTAAAATGTTTGGTGGCATGGGGGCTTACAAAAAAGGCACTACAGCCGGGCGGGGGTTAACGTTCAAAGCTCACAGTTACAATTTTCCTGCCCGGCCATTTATGGGCCAATCCGCTTTGTTAAATCAGCGAATAATTGACAGAATTAAAAAAATCATGTAAAATATGGATGCGATCTATTTTAAAATTAAAAACCTTTTAACCGCTGTTGACGGTATTAAATATGTGGATTTTGACTTCGGGCAATTGGAAGAGGATAAACCGCCTGTAAACTTCCCCTGTGCACTGGTGAACATCGCTTACACTAAATGTGAGGACTTATTCGACCAAACGCAAAGGGTACGCTGTGTGATCACCGTAAAGCTTGGATTTAATATTAGTGTTGAAAAAACCGCTTCTATTTATAACGATGCAGCAATTCAGCAGAATTTAAGCTATTTCAATATCGTTAACGCAGTTTACAAAAGTTTGCAGGGCTATACGGATGGAAACATTGAGGAGTTAAGCCGAAGCAGCCTAACACAGCCTATTTATCCTCCTGGGCTAAAAGTTACAATAATGCCTTTTGAAACTGAATTTGATGAGAATGCATAGAACAAGAAAGCCGCTTACTGAGCGGCTTTTTGATGTTCTAATAAAATAGTTTGCTCTGATCTTACGGTTTCCCCTTTTATGTTTTCCAATTGGTGGTACTCTTCACCATTTTTAAAATATCTAAACCACTCTTCCATAAAGAATGTGTAGGTATAAATCCACTTACCACGGTAACCACATATCTTTAAATTTGGTGGCTCTACCTCACTTGAAAGTACAGGCATTTTGGGGCTTTCAGATCGCTTGACATCAAGCCGTTCAAAATAATCACTAAAAAAATCCCTTATGGTTTTTTCAAGTACTTCAAACGTCAAATCATTAGTTGTTGCCATAGCCAAATATAAATTAACTCCAATTAAAAAACGGATACTTTTTTAATAGTTGCTTGCGTGTGGTGGCTTTTAATCGAAGTTGTTTAATGAAGTCTTGCCTTGTCATTAACCGTTGAGCAATTACAGTTTCGCTCAAAAAGAACTCCTTACTAAGGTTGATTAAACACAGATCGTAACGCAACCCCACTAAGTGACCATGATAAAAAAAACGACTGGCCAAAGCATCATCCCGCTCATCTGTAAAACAACCTTTAACGTGTTTTTCAGATGCAAGTGTTAAATCATTAGAGACGATTGCCATTAAGGCTTTTTGACCACGCAGCATATTAGGTTCACAAATATACCGAGTGAGTTACAGGCTTTGCAAATTGGGATTTACTACATCGGGGTTAACTGTTCAGGCGCAGGCACCATGTCTTCTAATAAGCTACAGAATGTAGTGAGCATCAAACCATCAAGTTTGTTGTCTGGGTTTTGATTACCCAGTAAAAAGACAAGGGATTTAAAAACATTAACATAATCCTCCTTGTCACCGTTCATTGTAATAATAATCTTTCTCTCTTTTTCCTCAAAATCAACCATGCGTACGTACCCTTTTTGTTTAATCAGTGTGTCAGTTCAACGTTTAGATAGGTAGAAGCAAAAAGGCTGTTCATAAAAAAATGACGCAGCCGGTATTCTTAAAGCCCATCAAGGGGTACGAAACCCTATACACGCAGAAAGATACAGCCACGCCATTTTACTGGCGTACTTAATGGCTCGTGTTGCGTGTATCTTTGTTTTCGTACTTTAGATGATGGGCAACACTTTGATTAGTACAATATTTTTAACCTTACAAAGTTAGGCGTTTTACGATGTTAATTTAAATAAGTTACATAAATAACAAAGCCCCTTTCGGGGCTTACATAATTATTGTTGAATCATCTGTGCATTAATTTGCCTGACAATTATTTGTGGTGATTCCTTGACGATTATGCTTGTACCGTCAATGTTCTGTAATAACGTTTGATCATCCCCGGCGTCTTGAAAATTACTAATTGTAAGTTGGTTTATCCAAATTACCGTGTTATTCCCCATGTCCGTAACTTTAATAAAGTTTGCCATTTTATGATATGTTTAAGTTTATAAAAATGCTTTCCCTAATCCCTTACCTGTGGCATCAACTATTTTGATGGCCTTAACTTGGTACACCGAACTTTCAACGGCCATCCTACTAATTAAAACAGCCATTGGAGTTTTATCCCGGCCATCATCAACTACAGTAACATATAAAAATCCCGTTTCTCTTCTAAAATCAACACTACCAACACCCTGCATTTGCTCAACCTTGTTAATGAACCCAGTAGGGGTAGTTGTAACATACCTGGGCTTATCAACCTGTATGAAATGTGGCCCGATAATTAAAGCCAATACTACAACCACTGCAATAGCTATTAATATATAGGCTGCGGTATTAGATTGATTTTTTTTTGTTACTGTAGCTGCTTTCATATTAGTAAAATTTAAAGTCAAATGTAAAGTCGGTTTAAGCCTTCGTTAAAATGCACCGTGTCGCCAATAACTTTTATAGTATAACAAATTATCCTTTCAGGTGGATACAATCCACCGCAATTACTTACAATTATTCTATCTTGCTCATATCCGTTTTGAACGTTAGCACCCATAAATACGAACGAATTTTGCTCAGTAACCAATTCTTCATGGTTCCTATCAATACGCCTAATCACCCTTTCCATGAACGTTTTTAAATAGGTCGGCATAAAAATAGCTAAATGTTTGTTAGGATAATTTTTATCATTCAATAATCTGATCGCTTTGCGCATAGCTATAATAATATCAGTTACCAATTGCGCATGTTCGTCGAGTTGGTTTTCTTTACTCATATTAACTGTTATTTACTCGTAAAGGATATTTCATTAATGTATACTGCTTATTTGCATGATCGGTCAAGCACATGGAATGTTCGTCAATAGAATTTATTTCATAAGTTTCATTGATAATCGAACTTTCGACTTTTAAATAACGGTGGCCCTCGGTATGTATATCTGTATATTTAATATATTTCCCCCTGCCTTTCGTGTCATCTATTGATAATTGCAGGTCGTCATTTTTAGAAACCCACACGGCAATAAGGTCGTTGTTTTTTAGAGGTTTTACATCCTGCATTTTGGTACAGCCTGAAAAACACATCAGGCTTACCAGTGATAAAAATTTAAGGTTGGTTTTCATTTTGTAAGGCTTCAAAATTAATAATTTCTGTTTGTTATATTGATTATGGTTTTAAATAGTTTTAAATACCCTTTAAATAGTCGGTGTAAACCAATTCAAACTGTGAAACAAGCGTTGGTAACTCCGAATATTTAAATTGATCTAATGGCTTATTTTTGCCCGAAAAGCGGATGCACCAATTATTAACCCTAACCATATCAACCCGGCCATCAAGTAACTCCCAGTGCATTTCATGAGCATGGCTTAATATTTTCCTTCGCATCTTATCAGATGGGTTGCCCTCCTGGCCTAAATATGTGTTAAGATATTTAACTATCTCCTGCGCTTCTTTTTGAGTTAAGTCCGTTATGTGTACCGTGCGTTCATCGCTAAAAGAGGCTACTATATCCTCCTTTTGAGCGGTGAGCCCTGCTTTATTAAGCAAGGCCCTAATCATTCCTATTTGTCTACCTGTCATGGTTAATTAAATTGATGTTGATTTTTGTCGTATTCGATTATGTGTTGCATTACTCGTGCTAAACTCCATTCATGGGGGTAATTTATCGTAGCGGCATAATTTGCTATTGTAGATGAATTAAATATTATTAAGCATTCGAGCGTCGATATGTGGTAGTTGCCGTTCTTGCTGCTGAATTGATAGGTATTTCCGTCCATATTATTTTTCTTGTTTCCAGTCCGTTTCGTAATAAGCACCCCTTATGTAGTTTTCCGGGTCTACAATACCCCGTTTAAGCCGATAGCAAGCATCTAAGTATTCCGGCACTCTTATTATTGCAAGCATTTTATCTGCATCCTTTAAGCGGTCGTAAAGAGGCTTTGTGCGCTTTTTATTGATCTTCTTTGAATACTTAGCCCAGAATACATCAAAGCTCAAATCCTGCGGTACTTCCTTTATTACCCCCTGTATTTTTGATGCTATGGTTGCGATCCATTGTTTTGATTGAGGCAGGTTTCCTAACACCCAATCAAGCTGTTTCTCGTTCATGCCACTGCTATTTTCATATAGCACGAGCCTATCAATTTCATTGTATCCAAAAATCACTTCACCTGTAAATTTTGGAGATGTAAGTATGTACTTTGTCATAGTGTATTATTTAGTTTGAAGCCCATAGGTGCACAGGTCATGGCCATATAACCGCATAGCATCATCCCTGTTAAACTCGTTAATCAACCGTGCGCACTTTGGGCAATAATATTTGTGGGTGGAATGATTGTAAAAAACAGCCCGGCTACGGTAACAAGCACCACGGTTGCACTCTCCATTAAAGTCGCCTTTTACCGATGGCCTTACCTTTTTAGAGGCTATTTTTATTGGATTTTGAACTATTACCATTTTTGTGGGATTTTTAGTTTGTAAAAACAGCCTTTGCAGGGCTGTAAGGGATTATTTACCTTATTTATAACTGCTTTTTACTCCCAAAACAAGGGCTGAAATGTAGGGGGTATCTGCATTTACCCCCCTGCTTTGGATGGGGTTTTGCAGCAATTACCCAACCTCTAAAGCGGTAAAGTATTTAGGATTTAGAAGCTTAGCCCGCTCTTCATAGATGATATAATCACCTTCACCACCGAACCGGCTTTTCATAGGGTATGCGATAAACTTTTTCACCAGTATACCAATACCGCCATCATATTCAATCTGCTCTCCTGTGGTCTTTTTAGGCTTTTTGCCGTTGGCGTGGCTTATGAAAATTAAAGCTTTGTTTTTGATCTTAGCCAGCAGCTTCAATTCTTTATACTGGTCAAATGTGAAGTTGGTATAATCCCAACTATCAAAGAAGATAAAGTCAGGGCTGCTTCTTTTGCCTAAATAGTTCATGACATCTTCAAAAAGGGTAACGCCTTTTGGTACATCTGCAACAGGATCAATAATGATAAAGCTACCCTTAGGACAATTCTGCATTTCATTTCGGTTGACAGCCCTTTGCAAGTCGTAACCATGCCCTTGCTCATAACTTAACCAACCTACTACGCCAAATTCGGTAAGGTGCTTTGCCATCTGTATACAAAACTCTGTTTTACCGTTGCCGCTCTCCCCATAAATAATGCATATAAAATCTTTAGGGATACTACCCAATATAGCCCTGAACTTTGGGTTAATGGGTAATTTTTTAAATGTTTTCTGTTGAAATTGGAATACTCCGAGTGATTTCATTCTTGTGTGTGTCGTAAAAAAACTACTTCTGTTTCACTATTAATTGCATCCGGGTAACGTGGGTCCCTGCCATCAGGCAAGCACCACAGCGTATATGTGCGATGCTTGGTAACTTTGGGTTTATGCTCGACCATTTGCAGTACATTCTTTTTGGCATCGGTGGCTTTATAAAAGCGGTCACCGATAGCCAAAGCTTTTGCATTTGTTCTTGTACCCCGTTCCATTATAATTGAAAAAAGATTTTATAAAACGATAGGAATTTGTGTCGGGCATCGGCATGCACCCATGCATGAGGGTTGATGTTAATTTGTTGCATAAAATCAAACCACTGGGCATCATCACCAATGATGAACCTTTTATGCTCAACCTCTAAAGCCATTTTATCATATTGCTTTATTTCCAAAAGCTTACTTGCATCAAGGTTAAACTTGCGGGTTATGGCTTTCATAAAGTCATTTTCAAGCTCTTCATAAGCAATGCCTAAAAGGTTTTTTAAAGGCTTTATAACATCGCCTAAATAAGCCTCCGCAGCATCATGCAATAAGGCTTCCCGGCAAAGGTATTCCGGGGCGATTGCAGCGACAATTACACTATGCTGCGCAACGCTGTAAAACGTGCTACTATGACCGCCAAACCTGCATATTTTAGATAATGCTGCTGCAATATCTTCAATGCAAATCATATCAGGTGTAGGGCGGTTAATATCTATAAGCGTACCGCTTGCCGCATTAAATACGCCGTCTTTGTTGGCGTGAACATCGTGATATATCATATTTAAAGGGGTTTTAAAGGGTTATTGTTCAGAGTAGAGACGTAGGTGATCTATTTCATTGTAGCTTGCTGTGTCCGTATCGGTTGTGTCTATGCTTGTTATTTCCGAATGAAATTCAATCCGGTGTAGTCTGGCCTGATCGCCAACCATAGCAGCCAAGAGGTAAAGAAATGCTCCAATGAACAGCGTTGTGATTAGCAACCACCAAAAACCTTTGTTTTTGCTTTTGTTTTTCATGTTTTTAATTGATTAATTAGTTAGAACCCGCCCCGGCCTTGAACCGGGGGTGACTTCCAGTCGGGTTAGTTATTGATAAAAAAATCGAAGGGTATTAACTTGCATTCCAGTTGCTTTAGTTCAGCTTTTGGAAATTTTTTATGCACGTTGCTTATGATCTCATTGTAAGCCTTTTCACCTGCTGTTTTGGGATTTGTCGCAACTACTAAACCCTTTACCACTGATGGCTTAAATTTTACATTTGGGCTACCGGGTTCGTAAGCTTTCAGGCGAACGAAATACATATTGTTTTTTGCCATGATTATATTGCTGAAAAGTTTAACTGTACATTCTGATATTGGCCAGCATCATTGCGAACCCAAACCCGGTAATATTCTTTGCTTGTAGGGCGGTTAATGGCTTTATCAATGAAGTCCATTGCCTTTTTGTAGCGAGGGTCTGTTATGCGGGAGGCATGTTTCTTTAAGCTCAATACTTTGTCGGTATCCAACTCTCCACGGCTTTTTTCAAATGCGGACATGATAAGCGGCTCGATCCATGAAGCAACCTCTTTTAAAGAGTCTTTTAAAAGGGCATCAAGCTCCGCTTTTGCAAGTTTTATAAACTCCTCATCAAAGTGTATAGGCTCATTTATGGCTACTTCAATTTTTATTGAACGGTCGAAATTATATAGGGTAATACCTCCTTTCCCCTTGCCTTGAATCTTACCATTATTGGCAGCTACAAACGTTTTGTATAACTCTTCTGCCTGTGCTTTTACCTCACTTTTGAAGTTCAATAGCTTGACATTGATGTTAATGGCCTCTTTTGCAAGCTTTGAAATTAAGGTTTCAGCTTTCCGCTCGTAAGGCGTGGTGCGGTTATAAGGAATTACTTTTCCCTCCTCATCTAACCAGTTCTTGTCTGCGGGTTTTTGTTGTTTTACTGTTAATGTGCTCATATATTAATTTTCGTTTATGCGTAGGTTTTGTCCAATTCGGTTAAGTGATTTTCTATCATTATTTGCTCATAATGCCAAGAACTTCCGAGGTGCCTCTTTTGGAAGTACAGGTAATAAGCTTTTCCCTCTACATCCGAAAGGCTCAAGCTGTACCCGTCCTTTATTTTGCTTTCAAGCTTGTTTCTTAGCTTCTTATAAGCCTGTATCATGATGTCTTTTACAAGGCTTTCCGCAACATCTGCGGGCTTTTCGGGGATTATTATTTGGGTGAATACCTGCTCAAGCGCACAGGCTTGTTGGTAAGTGAGTTTCAGTGTCATTGTTATTCTCCTCCATATCTGCCATTCGTTTTATACAGGCCAGATATAATGTTTTAAATGGTTTGTTATTTCCGAGGTACTTGTTGATTGTTTTGAGCGATGCGTAAGGGGTAATGCGCATCATGTTGAGTGCTTGCGCTATTTCTGCAACTGGTATACCCTCTTCACGCATCATTATCATGGCTACATACCGGGCAAACGTTTCCTGATCTGAACCTCTTAAATGAATGGCTGTAACATCAATCCCAGTTTCTGCCATCACAAGCTGTATGATCTCTGCTTTGGTCATTGGTATACCTCCTTTTCCAATCTTTTAGCCAGTGCCTGGGCAAAAACTACCGAGTGGGGCGTGTACTCTATTGTTTTGGCATTGTGGGTGATCTCGTAAAACCAAATTGTTTCCTGCTGTGATAAATTTTCAATATCATTCACAAACTGGGCATCACGCCTGTGCCAGTGGTTACGCCACCATGCCCAAAATGAAGGGGTTTGTTTTAACTCATTAGCACCCCTTGCATCATCACCGATCATGAATTGTATATAAGCTTCGGCTTGCTGCATTTGGAACTCTCCGTATTGTAATTCGCTCCAATCCAATAGCTGCATTACCCGTTGCCGGGTAAGCTGCTGTATGGCTTTAATTTGTGCTACGTGACTCATAGGTTATTTTCCTTTCAATAAATTTTCTTTGTGTACAAGGCGTTTGATTCTGCGCATATCAATGCTGTTTTCATCAACTGTGCAGCTATCATTGAGTATGGTATTTATTTCAAATAGATCGGTGATGCCATTGGCTCGTAACACAGCGGCACCGTCTGCTCTTGAAGGGGATGGGATTTCAGCGAAGCGGCCACCTAAACGGCTATAAAGTTCGTTATAGCACATTTTGGTACGCTGTAAGCCGTCAACTATGCGTTTTTTCAGGTTTGGAGTACCAATAAGGCAGATACCGCATTTATCCTCTACCTCATTGTACAAATCAATGATATTGAAAAGGGTATTGTTGGGTACTTTTTCCAACTCATCGATGATGATTACCGGGCTTTCAAGGCGTTCAATAATCCTCACAACTTCGTTTAAAAGGGCATTTATTGAGCGCATTGTGTGGTTTTTTCCCATGCTTCTCAAAAGCTCCTGTAACATTTCGCTCTCACTTGTATGCCTTTTACACTTCACATAAAAAACATTCTCGTTTTGCTTCCTAAAGTTGTTAAGGGTGTGCGTTTTGCCACCGCCCGGCTGACAGATTATACCGTATGTTTCAGCGTATTTTCTTGAGTCGTTGAATATTTCAGATAAAGCCTTTGTTGGTTCGGTATCTGCATGTATCCATTGCTCATCTAACTTTATGCCTAATGCGTTTGCCATTTTACGCCACATATCATCGGCTATATCACCATGCTTATCATTCAGCATTTTGCTAATAGTTGCGCCTGATATGCGTAAGCTTGCTTGTGCCTTGTTTGCGCTACCGGCATTTACACAGTAGTTGCTTAATTCTTGAATAATCGTTTGTTTTGTAGTGTTGTCTATCATTTTATGTTAGGTTTAAGAGGTCGGAGGGTCAGAGTTCCGGCCTTTTGTGATTTTATAATGCTTGTCTCCAATCAAAGCCCCCGGTGCTTTCAGGCACGTGGCCAGTCAATACCTTTTGCGCTTTGTGGCTTACTTCTTTAATGGTTACACCCGCTTGTAATAGGCTGTTAGCGTCGATATTTGCCCGTTGTAGTATCTCATCGTAAGCGTTCATGCTATCGGCTACGTGTTGGTTAATTTGCTTTTTAAAGTCCTTTAAAACATTAAAGCGGTGCATGTCACCTTCTTTAAAATCAGCCAGTGCCGAAGGCATTTTTTGCACTTCGCCCGCAACAAACCGTAATCCTTTACCATCGCTTACAAGCACTTGACTCATATCGTAAGGATCATAGGTTATTTCAATTTTCTTGTTTACATTTTCGATGTACAAGTCATTTGATATGTCGTAAGTGAGGCGTTTGCGGTTGATTTCAACCTGTATGCCTGCTGCGGTAATTCTGTTGGCATGTGGGTGTTTGATGCCAAATAATTGCAGTCGTTTTTCGGTACTGATAGCACGTTTTTTGGCAAAATTCGACTCGTTAAAGGCTTTTAACCACTCATTTTGGCGAGTTAAACCCGTTGCCGGGTTAACGGTTTGGCGCATGTTTTCAATGAATTGTGCGATATATTGAGGGGCTTGCTCCTTAGTTGGGAAGTCTTTTCTTGCCATTTGGACCGCATCAGGGTTTCTTTTCTCTTTAGCGGTGATGTTAAATCCCGAATAATTGGGGAATAATTTGAGTTGTTGATGCCAAACTACGCCAAAGCTCCTCTCAATATATTTAGCCTGGGCTACTTTGATAGTGGCCGGGGTAAAGTGTGCCTGATCTTTAAAGAATGTAGCAAGCTCGCCCTCTTTTTTCGGGTCAATAGCCCAATTATCCGTTTGTATCTGATGCCACAAGTAGTTACCACCTGTCATTTCCTTTACATGGTTAATTGCGTTGCGGTAAGCGGCTTTTATTAGCTCAATAGTATTCGTTTCACCTACAGCATAGCCTAAAATGTAATCATTAAAGGCATCTGCTACCACGTATAGAGTAGGGCGGTAGTAATCGTTAGTGCTTTTGCCGTTTTTGAGTGTTTCTCGAAAATAAAGGTCAATTACGTTATCATCAGAATTAATGAGCATCAATGGTGATGATGGCCTTTCCCTCTGTGAGCGTTTGCTAAACTGGTTATAGTTGATAGCTGCACCATCCCGGCTAAGGGTAGTTACAATGGCCTTTTTCTTACGCCAATACCCCACTGTTTGGGGGGTAATTGCAGCATAATTATTCTTTAAAGCCCATTTGTTATAATACTGGGCGATTATAGTATCATCGTGCTTTTTATCATTGGCTATCATCTTAACCAATACCGCCTCTGCAACGCCGTCTTTAACTTTTTTACTGTTATTATTGCCGAAACGCCAAGCCTCTATCATGCAGGGGTATCCCTCCTGTTTATAGTCTTTTAGTTTATCCTTTAGCCTCCGCTCGTTAATGGGTAATGCAACGTCATTAGCCCTAATCAAATCACCCGCTAACTCCCAAAATGCAGCGATACTTATGTTTAAAGACTGTTTTAAAGCTCTTTTATCAGTTGTGAAATGGTTTATTGCATTTAACCAAGTAGCTGCTTTAGTGTATTTATCTACATACTCTTCCGGTAGTCCGAGGGTAGAATTTGGTAACACATATTTATTGTACCAGTCAGAAGCAACATAATCCCAGTTGATTTTCACATAGTCAACCAGTGGTTGCTTTGCAATGTATTCGTAGGGCTTGCCGAATTTTTGCAGTATCCCGGCTTTTCTGTCTGCGGGTAAGGTTTCATACTCTATCAACACCTCACGACCATTGCCGCCACGTCCTATGATCGTGATACGGTTACGCTTCTTGTCAGATTTGTATGTTTCTATGCCAAAGCATTCAACATACTCATCGTATTCAAGGCATAATATGTTTTTGTTATGGTACTTCATAGTTAATTTGGGTGCTCCCCCTCCGGCCTCGAACCGGAGTGATTGCCTATAGGGATATTAAAGGTTTATGCGGTTTTTGATTTCTTGAATGAGGAGACTTGAGCCGTATTCCCACATATCATGGGCTATCGCCACCTTTTGGCCTTTTCCTTTTTCGGCTTTTCGTTTACCTAATCTGACTTTCTTTACTAAGCTGGGCGAGCATTGAACTAATTCAGCAATTACCTCATCAGGGATGTCTATTACATCGTTTTTCACATTGATAGCACGATTATTTTCGGTACAAGTGGTTTTATTGTTTTTTTCTTTACTTTGCATAGTGTTTCTTTGCGAACACAATTATACAGACTATTTTCTGTAAAGCAAACAAATAATGCAGATTATTTTCTGCACATATATGAGGACAATTGATCGTTTAAAGCTATTTATTGAGTTTAAAGGACTTAGCTATAACAACTTTGACAAGTTGATAGGGGGGAGTAATGGCTATATAGGTAAGCAGATTAAGAATTTAGCCTCTATTGGTTCAGATGTAATTGAGAAAATAATCTCAATATTCCCTGATCTTAACATTATTTGGTTGCTAACTGGTCATGGAGATATGATTATTGACGTAAATACCCCTGTTATTACAGATAATAATGATAACCAAATGGGGGTACAGGTTCATATACCCCCTGCCAAAAACGAGAAAAAAATCGGTAAAACTGCCCCCCCAACTGCCCCCGCAACTACCGAATTATTGAATTTAGAGGTATACCGCACCCCTCAAGTGATCAGTATTGATAGACGTAGTAAAAAAGAGAACATAGTATATGTTCCTATTAAGGCAGCAGCGGGTTATCTTAATGGTTTTGGAGACCCGACTTATATAGAAACCTTGCCTACATTTAACCTTCCCGGACTTACAGAGGCAACTTACCGGGCGTTTGAAGTGGGAGGCGATTCGATGTACCCGACCTTACAAAATAAGGAAATGGTAATTGGTCAGTGGGTTGAAAGATTAGACTTTATACGTGAAGATCGTGTACACATAATTGTAACGAAAAGTGAGGGAGTGATAGTTAAAAGGCTATTAAACAGGATTGAAAAGTATGGATACATAGTTGCCAAATCTGATGCAGTGAATGACCGTAACCTGTACCCGAACATACATATATACCCTGATGACATTCTTGAAGTGTGGTACGCTGTGTGGCATGGAGGCTTTGAGTTTAAAGCACCAAGCGACCTGTGGAAGCGTCAAAATAACTTGGAGGCTGATTTAACCGAAGTGTTACGCAGGTTAAAAGCGGCGGGTATATAAGCCCAATGGAACTAACCCCTTTAAATACCTTTAAATAAACTAAGCGAAATGGAACATGAATTGAACCTAATTGTACAAGTCGTTTTTTATGGTAGTCTCAAAAAGTGCCTTTAATGCACAAATTTCGCACATTTTTATATTAGATATTGGTACATCTCGTTTCATCCCCCTTAATCTTCGTTAGCAATTTCTTATACCTATAATCAATGAATATAACCTTTCATGGCGCTGCCCGTAACGTTACCGGCAGTAAGCATTTGATCAAGCTAAAAGATAACACTTCTATTTTACTGGACTGCGGCATGTTCCAGGGCATGGGTGAACATTCAGAAGACCTGAATGAGCATTTTGGCTTCGACCCTAAAAAGGTAAGCTGCATGATATTATCGCACGCACACATTGATCATTGCGGCCTAATACCTCGCCTTGTAACCGAAGGTTTTAACGGCCCTATATTTTGCACGTCGGCAACTATGGACCTTGCCCGCATCCTGCTCATGGACTCGGCACATATACAAATGCAGGATGTGGCTTACAGCAACAAACACCGTGCACGTAAAGGCCAGCCGTTGCTAACTCCACTATATACCGATGAACAGGCCATGGATGCACTTCGTTTATTCAAAATTGTTGAGTACCATGAGGAACATGAAATTACCCCACGGGTTAAATTTACTTTTACGGACGCGGGCCACATTTTAGGCAGCGCTGCCGTACATTTATCTATATTGGAAGACGGTAAACTTACCCGTATTACCTTTAGCGGTGATGTAGGCCGTTATAATGATCTGCTGCTTAATGATCCGGAGAAGTTTGAGCAGTCAGATTATATCCTGCTCGAATCTACCTATGGCGATTCGCTGCACAAAGACCTGGGGCCAATTGAAGATGCCCTGTTGGATATTATTAAAGAAACCTGCGAAATAAAAAGAGGAAAGGTCATCATTCCTGCTTTTAGCGTTGGCCGCACACAAGAGCTGTTATATGCTTTAAACGAGCTTGAAATTAAGGGCCTATTGCCTGATATACCTTATTATGTAGATAGCCCATTATCGCAAAAAGCAACCGAAGTGCTCATGAACCACCCAGAGGTTTATAACCAGGAGGTTAAGGAGGTTTTAAAAACCGATCCGAATCCGTTTGGGTTTAAGGGCCTGCGGTTTATACAATCAACAGAAGAATCGAAGGCTTTGAATAACGATGAGCGCCCATGTGTTATCATCTCTTCTTCGGGTATGGCCGAAGCGGGCAGGGTAAAGCACCATATCAAAAACAATATCAACAATAGTAAAAATACCATTTTAATGGTAGGCTATGCCGAACCTAATTCGCTGGGCGGACACCTGATCAACGGCGATCATGAGGTGCATATTTTTGGCGAACTATACGAAGTTAAGGCTGAGGTAAGATCGATCAAATCAATGAGTGCCCACGGCGATTATGAAGACCTGATCCATTTTCTGGCAGGGCAAGATCCTGAGCAGGTAAAAACCATATTCCTGGTTCATGGTGAGTACGATGTTCAACAGCATTTTAGCCATAAGCTAAAAGAGAAGGGCTTCAAACATATTGAAATACCCTACCAGCACCAGAAAATGGAGCTGGAATAGGTATTTTATAAAATTTGTCATTTCGAGAGAGCATGCGTGGGACTTAAGCGTTGTGCGAAAGAGAAATCTTATACGATCTGCAAAACAACTCTGCACATTGTATAAGATTTCTCGCTACCGCTCGAAATGACAAGTTTTTATTTTCAGCGCCGCAAAATTTTACTTTGTTGCCGGCTGTGCTTGCGGCAATGCTTTCCTTGGTATCATTTCGGTTCGCTCAGATGTATTATAAACAAAAGACGCTACAATGGTTGCGGCTTGTTTAAGATCATCCTCCACTAAACGATCATAAGTATCCTGGTTGCTGTGGTGCGTGCGCGTTCCATAATCAACAGCATCCTGAATAAACTGAAAGCCCGGAATGCCAACGGCATCAAATGAAAGGTGATCTGTTCCGCCTGTGTTATTGATAGTTATCGTTGCTGCGCCCAGGTCTTTAAACGGCTCCAGCCATGATTTAAATATCGGCCTCACAGCTTCGTTTCCCTGCAGGTATATACCCCTGATTTTCCCGGTACCATTATCAAGATTATAATAGGCAGAAAGTTTAGCCTGCTCAGGCTTAAGCTGCATGGTTTTTGGATCGCCAAAGTGATTCAGCACATATCCCCGTGAGCCAAACAAACCTTGCTCTTCCGAAGTCCATAATGCTATGCGTATGGTACGTTTCGGCTTAAAGTTAATGGCTTTCAAAATGCGCATAGCCTCCATCATTACTGCGCTGCCTGCTGCATTGTCTGTAGCGCCTGTAGCCGCATGCCATGAATCAAGGTGGCCACCTATCATGATCACCTGATCTTTTAATTTTTTATCGGTACCCGGTATTTCGGCTACCACATCATACCCTTGCAAATCGTCAGTTAAAAACTGGGTTTTAATATCAGCTTCCATCTCTACCTTTTGCCCGGCTTTTGCCAGACGTAAAATACGCTGATAATCTTCACTGCTGGTTTCCAGCTCAGGTGCTACTGCTTTGGCAGTATCGGCATATGAAGCACCGTTGGTTGTAAATACAGTACCATCGGTACCGCGGGCCTGGCTTAATATAAGCGCAACTTTTTCGTCATACAGAAAAGCTCGCGCGGTTGTTTGAAAAGCACGTAATTTACGCATGGCAATAAACTGTGGAGAATTCGCATCGCCACCTCTGCGGCCATCGGCCGGCTGCGGGGTGGCATTGCCCATTTCGGCCAATTCTTCGTCGGTATAACGTGCCGCGTCCGACTTAAAGCTACGCTCCACCAGTGGTTTTACATCAAATATTACCACTTTACCCTGTAGCTTTCCTTTGTATTGATCCAGATCAGCGGCCGAATCGGCCTTTATTACTATAACATCGCCCTTAATTGCCCCATTGGTACCAGGTGTCCAGGCTTTAGGAATAGTAATAATAGCATGATAGTAGGGTACGGTAATGGCAGCGTAATTTTTTTGAACTTCCCAGCCTTTACCAAACTTACCCCATGACTCCAGCTTGGCATTTGCCAACCCCCATGTTTTCAATTGATTTACGGCCCAGTTTTCGGCACGTTTTAAACCCGGAGAACCTGAAAGACGCGGCCCCGAAACATCGGTTAAATAAAAAGCGGTTTCCATTACTTTTGAATGGTTTAAGCCTTCTTCCCTGATTTTTTGAACAATGACCGGGTCAACCGTTTCCTGTGCAAAAGCCGGGAAAGCTAAACCCGCCGAAATGAGGCACGAAAAGAGTAATTTTGATTTCATAGATAATAAATTAATGCGATCAGTTAATTGAAAGCCTAATTTATTAAAATTCCATCAGCAAACCGAAGTTAGTTAATAAGTAATTTATACCCCCTGCCATGTACGTTAATGATCTCCACATTCGGGTCATCTTTTAAATACTTGCGTATCTTGCTTAAAAACACATCCATGCTGCGGCCATTAAAATAGTTATCGTCATGCCATATGTTCAGCAAGGCTTCCTCGCGGGTAAGCACCTCGTTTTTGCGCATACACAGTAAACGGAGCAACTCAGCCTCCTTGGTTGATAGTTTTTGTTGCGCATCGCCAATAGTGATAAATTGTGTGGTATAATCAAATATATAGCGTCCTATTTTAAAGGAGGTTTGTCTTTCCTCTTCTTTTTTATCGGCGTTCTCGGTTCTTTTAAGCAGTGCATTGATACGCAGCAGCAACTCTTCAATACGGAAAGGTTTCGTAATATAATCGTCGCCGCCCAGATTAAAAGCCTGCATCTTATCCTCAATCATACCCTTGGCGGTGGCAAAAATGATAGGCACATGCGGGTTTATTTTCCTGATGTCTTTACCCAGGGTAAAACCATCTTTTTTAGGCATCATTACATCCAATATTAACAGGTCGTATACCTGTTTGGTAAAGGCGCGCAAACCTTCTTCGCCATCTTTACACAAAACAACATCAAACTTGCCTTTAAGCTGCAGATAGTCCTGTAGCAGTAAACCTAAATTGGCATCGTCCTCAACCAGTAATATTTTTTTCATGTTTGTTTTTTAGTCCGGAAGTCCGACAAGTCGGGAAGTCCGGAAGATATTTTTAAAGACTTATTTGCCAGGATCGCTTTCCGACTTATCGGACTTGCCGACTTTCAGACCCTAAAGTTTACGCCAACGAAAACTTAAGTTCAAACTCCGATCCTTTTTCCTTTTCAGATTTTACACTTATAGCGCCATTAAGCCTTTTTACTATTGTATTTACATAGCTTAACCCCAATCCAAACCCTTTAACATCATGCAAATTACCGGTGGGGATACGATAAAACTGCTCAAATATTTTTGTTTGCTGATCACGGCTCATGCCAATTCCTTTATCTGCCACCCTGATCAGCACGTGCCCGTTTTTTACCTGAGTGCTTATGGTAATTTCGGGGGTACCAACGCTGTATTTTATAGCATTATCTATCAGGTTGTACAACACATTGGAAAAATGCAGTTCATCAGCTACAATTATGGTGCTATCATCTGTAAGGTTCATGGTAGTTTTGGCATTAAACTTATGCAGTTTAAGGGCCATGCTATCCAATACAACAGCCACCATATCGTTTACATCAAGCGGCTTTTTATCCAGCTTAAAATCATTTTTTTCGATACGGGCAATATTCAATACCCGTTCAATATGGCTACCTAAGCGTGCGTTTTCTTCAAAAATAATATTGGCCAGTCGTGCTACACGACTTTTATCTTCGGTAATTTCATTGTCTCTTAAAGCTTCGCTGGCAATCATGATGGTTGATACCGGAGTTTTGAACTCATGAGTCATGTTATTAATGAAATCGATTTTCATTTCAGATACCTTCTTTTGTCTCAGAATAGAGAAGATAGTATAGGCGAAACAAAATACCAGCACCAGCAACAAACCGCCCGATGTACCTACCGTAGCCGTCATGTTTCTTAATATCAGTGAATTTTTTTGCGGGAAAGCCAGTTTGATCTTACCGGGATCATTGATCACATCTTTGCTAAATATGGGAGTTTGATAAGTGTTGGCAGCAATAAATACAGGCTTTTTACCCCCATTATCAGTAGCGCTCGAAAATATAAGCGAATCGCTGCTGGCCGTTGTAACCTCATAGCTGAAAGGTAAATAAATGCCTTTGTTGTGCAACTCAAACCGCAATAGGGAATCTATCCAGAAAGGGTTTACACGTTTATTCAGCGGCTCGCCGGTTTTGCGGTATTCTTCGGCCAGGTTTTCAATTACGGTTGTTTTACCGCTGTTTAGGTTTTGAAGCGAGTCGGTTTCCAGCATCTTTTTGATCTGGGTAACCTGCCGTTCTTTTTGCCTGCGTATCTGATCCTGCTGCCATAACGGATTAATTTGCGGTACCGATATTAACTGCTTGCCAAACTGCGGATCTATATATACATACCGCAGCGTATCGTACTTATGCAGCTTTTTAGGGCGATTCATGGTGCGGGTAATGCGGGTACGCACTATTTGCGGTGTAAAACGGCCGTGTACCACGCCAAATTCATCAGTATATTCCTCAACTCTTACTTGAAAATCAACAGTTCCTTCCTGCTGCAACAGACTGGCAAGCTCATCATCCATTTTTTTATGCATGATCATTCTTTCCAGGCTATCACGCAAAAGGGCTATTTTCTTTTCACGAATACTTGGCCTTTTTCTCTTAAACGCATACTGGCCATTGTCGTCCGTTTTTACTTCTCTTAGCCTGGTATTTACATTTATGGCATCATCGCCGGCAGCAACACTGCGCTGTGCCTTGTTGTTTAAAAAGTTAACGGCATCCTGCTTGCTAACTTTTGATACCACATTATTAAGGGCTTCATTAACAGAACGGTCAAAAAGTTCAGATTGCATCTGGTACGATTGCCTCAAAAAGTACAATTGCATGGCCATTACACCTAAAAGTGCAAAGCCCATTAGCCCAATAATCAACCCAATACTTCTTTTCTTCATTTGTTAACAAACAAAATTATTTTAAATAAGTACAACATAATTGCTTTTAACAAAATTTAACAATTACCTGTGTGAAATAACCGTTTGAAATATAACCATTTGCCGTTTTACCAAAGTAAATGCAAACACGCCATTATACAATATACAAAAATGAGATGAAAAACCGCAGAATGGAAGCAACCAGCGGGAGATATAGTGCCGGGACAAGACCGCTATAACCAAAAAAGATCCCTTTTAATTTAAAAAAGGGATCTTTTTATATTAACAATATCTTATTGTGCAGATGAATTAAAATGGCAGATCGTCATCATCACTTGATGAGCTGATATCTGCTGATGGTGCTGCATATTCTGGCGTGGTAGCACTACCGGCACCTGCTGCCAAAGCATTCACTCTCCATAATTGCAAAGAGTTAAAATAACTTTTTTTACCCATTTTGTCGGTCCACGGACGGCCTTTCAGGTTAAAGAAAACTTCAACATCGTCACCAACCTTCACATTATCCAATAAGCTGCAACGATCCTGTATAGCTTCAAACTTCAAATATTCAGGGTATTGAGGGTTCTCAATATATTCAAGTATTAATTCGCGTTTTTTAAGTGACTCAGTTACCTGCACTGTTGGCGACACTTCATATACCTTACCTTTAACTTCCATAATTATCTTCTCAAAAAAATTTAAAATGTAAAGTTAATAGATAAGAAATTAAAATCCGCTGTTTTTAATTCATAAATTCGCAAAATATCATGCAAGTTTTCCACACCGAAAGTAAAATCATCATTACCTGTAACAAAAGGCTGTCATCATACCTGCAACAGGAAGTTGAGGCTCTGGGCTTTACACCAACCCGCGTTTTTCAAACCGGCGTTGAGCTTAAAGGCACTGTAACAGACACCATTGCGCTCAACCTTAACCTGCGCTGCGCAAGCCAGGTATTATATTTATTAAAAAGCTTTAAAGCCGACGACCCCAACCAGCTTTACAATGAGCTGGTAACCATAGAATGGGAAAAACTCATTGACTTTTCGGGGTATTTCTCTGTATCGTCAAATGTTAATAACGAGCATATCCTTACCCCTTTGTTTGCCAACGTAAAGGTAAAGGATGCCATTGCCGACAGGATAAAATCAATAAAAGGTATAAGGCCTAACTCGGGTGCCGAGGCAAATAAAACCCTTATACACCTGTACTGGCAGGATAGCGACGCCGATATTTTCATTGACACATCGGGCGAAACTCTGGCCAAACACAGCTACCGTAAAATCCCTGGCAAAGCCCCAATGCTGGAAGCTCTGGCCACATCAACCATTATGGCTACCCGCTGGGACAGGCAAAGCACTTTTATAAACCCCATGTGTGGCTCGGGCACGCTGGCCATTGAAGCGGCCCTGCTGGCTACCGATAAATGCCCGGGTTTATTCAGGATGAATTATGGCTTTATGCACATTTTAGGATATGATGAAACCGTATTTTTCACCGAGCGCCGTAAACTAAAGGATAAATCAAAAAAAGAAACCAACTTTAAAATTATAGCCACAGATATATCTGCCGACGCGGTTGACATTGCTCAAAAAAACGCAAAAACCGCCGGAGTAGAACATTTGATAGATTTTAGCGTTTGTGACTTTGCGGATACCGACGTACCGGAGGATGCCGGGATAGTAATGTTTAACCCCGAATATGGCGAGCGCCTGGGTGTACACTCCAAACTGGAAGCCACCTATGCACGCATGGGCGATTTCATGAAGAAAAAATGTCTTGGGTACCGTGGCTATATTTTTACCGGCAACCCCGATCTGGCCAAAAAGATAGGCTTACGCCCGGCCCGCAAAATTGAATTTTACAACGGTAAGCTTGATTGCCGCTTACTGGAATACGAGCTGTATGAAGGCAGCAAAAGAGAACCAAAAGAAGTATAAATGAAGAAAATCCTGTTTTTTACCATAGCTATTTTATCGTCTGTTTATTGTAGGGCCCAAACCGAGCTGGCGTTCCCTTTTCAGGGCGGCGCTCCGGTTATGAACCGTTTTTTTAAAGACAGCCTGGTGGTATCGCCAGATATTATTAAAAGGAAAGCCACCGGCACAGCCGTGTTTAAGTTTACTGCCGACATCAAAGGAACCATTAAGAAGATCATTGTTTATTATGCCGATGATTACATTTTAACCGGGCCAATTATTGAGGCACTCAAAAAATCAAACCATAAATGGGTTATCCCCGATCATGAAAAATTTCATGATTTTATAATCCCATTTTCTATCAGCTTTAACCCGCCGGCTATGGCCAGCAATGCTACCATTAAGGAGGCTTATAAATTTTACAGCCAGCGCAAGCCCATTGTATCTTACAACCAGGTTCCCCTGGAGTACGCAACCCTGCTGCCAACAGTTGTGGTAAGCTACGATGTGCCTGAATAAGAAGAGCTGCAGCTAACTCATTAAAAAGTGCCATCCTGAAATACAGCTAAAGCTGCTATTTGGGATGGCATTTTTATAATACCTACTAATAGGCCAATAACCTATCCATAGTTTCCTTTAATCTTGCCTTGGCCAAAAACTGGTCCTCCAATGCTTTATTCATAGGGATAGCCGTATCCAGGCTACCGCAGCGCATAACCGGTGCATCCAGATATTTAAAACAATGTTCGGCTATATGTGCCGCAATCTCAGCACCAAAACCACTGGTTAGGGTGTCTTCATGCAAAACCAGCACCCTGCCTGTTTTTTGCACACTTGTTTCAACAGCCTCATGATCCCAGGGCAGTAAACTGCGCAGGTCAACAATCTCAATAGAGTGTTCCGGATGTTTTTCAGCATATTCCAGCGCCCAGTGTACTCCCAGCCCAAAGGTGATGATACTTACCTGCCGGCCCTGTTTTACAACATTCGCCTTGCCAATTTCTATCAGGCAATCATTATCGGGCACTTCGCCACTAATGCTGCGGTAAAGGTATTTGTGTTCAAAGTAAATGACCGGATTGGGGTCGTCTATGGCGGCCAGCAGCAAACCCTTGGCATCTGCCGGGAAAGCCGGGTAAACCACTTTAAGTCCGGGAGTTTTGGTAAACCAGGCCTCATTGCTTTGCGAGTGAAATGGCCCTGCGCCCGTACCTGCACCGGTTGGCATGCGCACCACCATATCAACAGCCTGTGCCCAGCGATAGTGGGTTTTGGCCAGGTTATTAACAATCTGGTTAAAACCACAGGTAACAAAATCGGCAAACTGCATTTCAACTATGGCTTTATAACCATTCAGTGCCAACCCCATTCCCGCACCAACCACCCCCGATTCGCATATCGGAGTATTACGTACGCGGGCCTTGCCAAATTCTTCTATAAAGCCCTGAGTTATTTTAAATGCACCACCATACTCTGCAATATCCTGCCCCATGATCACCAGGTTGGGGTGTTTACGCATACCCTGCCTTAAACCATCGCTTATGGCATCAATATAGCGCTTATTACTTACAGGTGTTGCAGCCGGCTGTGTTGCAGGAAACCGGTAGGGGTAGTACATATCCTGTATTTCGGTTGCCGCGTCAGCAACAATATCTGCCTCATTATAAACCTTTTCAAATTCGGCCTCAATAAAGGCGGTCATTTGTTTCCTAATCAAAGGCACCTCTTCGGGTTTCAGCACACCTTCACCCAGCAGGTATCGTTCAAAGTTAACTACCGGGTCTTTACCGGCCCACCACTCAAATAAATTCTCCGGAACGTATTTTATGCCCGATGCCTCCTCGTGTCCCCGCATCCTGAACGTCATGCACTCAATCAAAACAGGCCTTGGGTTTTCGCGGATGCTCTGGTTAATTTCATTGATGGTATGATAAACCTCCAATATGTTATTACCATCAATGCGGCGGCCTTCCATGCCATAACCTATGGCTTTATCTACCAAACTATGGCAACCATATTGTTCATTCACCGGGGTAGAAAGGCCGTAGCCGTTATTCTCAATCAAAAATATAACCGGTAGTTTCCAAACCGAGGCTATGTTCAGGGCTTCGTGAAAATCACCTTCACTGGTAGCTCCCTCGCCGGTAAATACCAGGGTTGATCTTTTGCGTTCAGCTAAAACATCGGCCAGGGCTATGCCATCGGCCAATGCCAGCTGCGGGCCCAGGTGCGATATCATACCGATAATTTTATACTCCTGCGTACCGAAATGGAAAGAGCGGTCGCGCCCCTTGGTAAACCCCGAAGGCTTACCCTGCCACTGCGCCATCAGGCGCGAAAGCGGGATATCTCTCGACGTAAAAACACCGAGGTTGCGGTGCATGGGTAATATATATTCGTCGTTTTGCATGGCCAGCGTACTGCCCACCGCAATAGCTTCCTGCCCAATTCCTGAAAACCATTTGCCAATGCGCCCCTGCCTCAGCAGGATCAGCATTTTCTCTTCAACCAGGCGTGGCATTAACAATTTTTTGTAAAAAAGTGTTAAATTTTCGTTATTCAGGGTTTTACGGTCAAAAATCATAACGTAAAACTACTGAAGTTTTTAAAACTTTGTATGTTTGACAATCCTATCTGAAAACTATGAAACGATTCGGTTTTTTATTGTTCGCGCTATTATTGATCATCGGCTTCGCTGCCAGTTCGCAGGACTATTTTTTGCTGCCAGAAAACTTTTATATGAAAAAGGGGCAAAAGCTTAACCTGCACCTGTTAAGCGGCAACGAGTTTCAAAAAGAGGCCGAATATAAATCTCAAACCGCCAAGATCTCTAAATTCAATTTGTACGAAGGATCGAAAAAAACTGACCTGAACAATCTACCAAAAGATACCTCTGCCAACATACTCAACTATACCCTTGAAAACAGCGGCCTTGCACTTATTGAGGTTGTAAAAACTGAAAGTATAGAATCTGAAAGGAACAAGTTTTTGAAAAACCTGAGCAACGAGGGCCTTGACAAAATTGCCGAAGATGCCAAGAATAGCAACCAGCAATATTTTGTTGAAAAATCAAACCGTTATATCAAAACACTAATAGCCATTGACAAAGCCAACGGTAAAGATTTTGATAAACCACTGGGCGAAGATTATGAGATAGTGATACAGCAAAACCCATACAAAGCCAGCTATGGCGATGATGTAACCGCACAGATATTATTTAAAGGCAAGCCTTTGAAAGATGCCGTTGTCATTGTATACACGCGCACCATAAGCGGCAATGTGTTTCCGCAAAAACTGAGTTCTGATGGCCAGGGGCAAATTTATTTCAAATTGAGCCGTGAGGGTATTTACATGATCAGTTCGGTACACATTGAGGCTTCAACTGATAAAAATGCCGATTTTGAAAGCTGGGGTGCAACCTTCACCTTCGCATTTAAAAACGCCGATAGCGCCCCTAATACTTACAGAGAGTTTGGTCTTGGCGACAAGCACTAATACTGATGTGCCGATTTGCGGATGTGTAGATGTGTGGATGAGTTTATGAATCAATTTTCCTAAAATTCTACATAACCAAACGTGGTAAGCTGTTTGCTGCTGCGGTTGGCATCGGTAATAATGAGAGCCCCTTTGCGATAAAGTGCTATACCTTCCCAGTTGTTTTTGGGTGCCGGGAAAGCCGACGTAACCTGTTTCCACTGCTTGTCTTCGCGGCTATTCAGCATTACAATGCGACCATAACTGGTGCTTTTCTGTTTCAGATAAGCGGTATCAGCATCAAGGCCCGCTTTAAGGTCGGGGATAGCTTGTTTAATGTTTTCTTCCTGGTTTTTCAGCACACCGTTGTTCAAATAAGCGTTATAATCACCGTTCCAGAAATAGTTGATACCGTAAACTTTATCATCACCGGTGGTTGCAATATCTGTGATCCTGAAATAAAGTGACGGTGTTTCTATTGGTTCAGGAGCCTTTGTAAAATCCGGATCAATTAAATAACCACGGCCTCCTTTAGGCTCTCCATTGTATTCGTAATAAGCCAGCAGTTTCTTTTCTTTAGGCAGCCAGCCAACGCTTTCAAAACCAGCGTTATCAACCCGCAGGGGGCGTTTAAGCGTTGCAAAATGCTCCGGATCGATAATTATTTCGTTTTTTGTTACATCCAGTTTACCTTTCAATAAAAAGCAGTAATCATACGTATCGTTAGTTTCAATAGATAGGTAAACCGTGTTGTTTACAATAGCAATGGCCTCAAAACCTTCATAGTACGCTTTTACAGAATCGGGCAGTTTATTGAGATTTTTAACGCTGATGGTACGGTAGCTGGTAAGTAAGGTGTCTTTCCCATCTATTACCCGGCCAATGCTATCTGCGAGCAGGCTATATAGGTAAAAATCACCATCGAGTTTGGTTTCTTTATGATTGCCATATTGAGGTTCCAGGTAAACCCGGCCCTTGTACATGGTCATGCCCGAAAATTCTTCATTTACGCCGTTTATGCTTTGCGGCAGCGGGATATTTTTGTAAGCGTTTTGCCCGTAAGCAATACCAAATGAACTTATAGCTGCGATGAACAGAAAACTAAATAAACGGGAAATATTAAACATGATACCTGGATAATGAATACAGATTTAAAAATAACGAATCTTTTTGCTTTGTATTGAAAATTAGATTGATAACCATTTTTACAGCAACTAAACGCTGTAATATGCAAATGGCAACCTAATCGCCTGCTAAAAACCTATATATTTACGGCTAACAACAAAAATTTAACACTTTTTAACAAATAAGCGGGGAATTTTTTTGGCGAAAAAAAGTTTGTGTGTTTAAGTTTGCCTACCGAATTAAAAAGATTGCATGGAAGAATTAAAAAGTAATACCGAAAATGTTTCATCAGGCGCTATACCTGGTAGCTTATCGTATTCAACCGATATCAGAGCGCTGAATGAAATGATACAAAGAGAAAGCGCATTCATCGATCTCCTTAAAATGGAGATGGATAAAGTGATCATTGGCCAAAAATATATGGTAGAGCGATTACTGATCGGCTTACTGGCCGACGGGCACATTCTTTTAGAAGGCGTTCCGGGCCTGGCAAAAACACTGGCCATCAACACGCTGGCAAAAGCCATACAGGCCGACTATAGCCGTATCCAGTTTACACCCGATCTGTTACCTGCCGATTTGCTGGGTACCATGATATATAATCAGAAAAAGGAAGAGTTCATTGTACGCAAAGGCCCGCTGTTCTCTAACTTTATCCTGGCCGATGAAATTAACCGTGCCCCTGCCAAAGTGCAGAGCGCGCTGCTGGAAGCCATGCAGGAACGCCAGGTAACTATTGGCGACAATACCTTCCCGCTGCCTAACCCGTTCCTGGTACTGGCTACACAGAACCCTATTGAGCAGGAGGGTACCTACCCGCTGCCCGAAGCACAGGTTGACCGTTTTATGCTGAAGGTGGTGATCAACTACCCGGATAAGGAAGAAGAGAAAAGAATTGTACGCGCCAATATATTACCGGGCGGCATGCCAAAACCTTCGCCAATTATTAAGCCTGACGAAATTGTGCGTGCCCGCAAAATTGTAAGGGAAGTATACATGGACGAAAAAATTGAGCAGTACATTATTGATATTGTTTTCGCAACCCGTTTCCCTGAGCAGTTTAAGCTGGCTCATTATAAAAACCTCATCACCTTTGGTGCATCGCCAAGGGCAAGCATTAACCTGGCGCTGGCTGCAAAAGCTTATGCCTTTATTAAACGCAGGGGCTATGTGATACCAGAGGATGTACGCGCTATTTGCCATGATGTATTGCGCCACCGCATTGGCTTAAGCTACGAGGCCGAGGCTGAGAACATCACCTCAGAAAACATTATTACCGGCATATTGAATGTGGTAGAGGTACCATAAGTAGAATCAAGAAATTAGAGGCAAGAACCAAGAGATAATAGTTAAGAGCTAAGATCAAGAGACAAGAAGCAAGAAAAGATATTGTGACAGAAAATTTAATTTTTTGTCTTGATTCCTAATTCTTATCTCTTGATTCTTCTTCACCAATATTATGGCTAAGGATACCAAAGAACTACTTAAAAAAGTAAGAAAGATCGAGATCAAAACCCGGGGGTTAAGTAACCACTTATTTTCGGGCGAATACCACTCGGCTTTTAAGGGCCGCGGTATGGCTTTTAGCGAAGTGCGCGAATACCAGCTTGGCGATGAGATCAGGACCATAGACTGGAACGTGACCGCCCGCTTTAACCACCCCTATGTTAAGGTATTTGACGAGGAGCGGGAGCTTACCTTTATGCTGCTTATTGATGTGAGTGGATCTGAAAACTTTGGCACCCAGAACCAGCAAAAGCAGGATATAGCCACCGAACTTTGTGCTGTACTGGCGTTTTCGGCCATACAGAATAATGATAAGGTTGGTGTGCTGTTCTTTAGCGATAAAATAGAGAAGTTTATCCCGCCCAAAAAAGGCCGCAGCCATATCCTGATGATCATTCGCGAACTGATTGCCTTTAAACCCGAAAATAAAGGCACAAATGTTGGCGAGGCACTTAAGTTTTTCACACGTGCCATCAAGAAAAAATGCACGGCTTTTATCATATCCGATTTTATTAGTCCCGGTTTTGAGGACGAATTAAAGATCGCGAATAAAAAACATGATATTATTGCCCTGCGCCTTTATGATAAGCACGAGGAAGAGTTCCCGAACTTGGGTCTCATTCCGGTAAAAGACGAAGAAACCGACGAATTGATCTGGATCAACACTGCCGATGAAGCCGTACGCAAGGCCTTTAAAGCCGAAGCCTTGAAAAGGAACGGCCAGCTAAAAGATACCTTTAGCCGTTCGGGTGTTGATTTTACCAGCATCGGCACACATGAATCTTACGTTAAACCATTAATGACATTGTTTAAAAAGCGGGAAGGCAAAAGATGATAAAGCGTTTTTTTAAATACGTACTGCTCCTTAACCTGCTGCTTACTGCGTTTGCCTATCAAAGCAACGCCCAAACAGTGCAGGCCGAAGCCAAGCTCGACCGTTTTGCCATAAAAATAGGCGAGCAAACACAGCTACACCTCATAGCGCGCTTTCACACGGCCGATAAGGTAGAGTTTCCAAAGCTGACCGATACCATAAGCGGTAAAATTCAAATTGTAAGCAGCAAGGCCGATACTCTTCTTGATAAGGATGATGCAAGCCTTAAAACCATCAGGCACAACTACACTATTACCTCTTTTGATAGCGGCGATTATGTAATACCATCATACGCATTCCACACACAGGCGGGCGATGTTCAAACACAGCCCTTGAAACTCACTGTGGCAACTGTTGTTGTTGATACCACTAAGGCTGCTTATGATATTAAACAACCGCTGGTTATTTCTTATACTTTTTGGGATTGGCTTCGCGATAACTGGGTGTTGGTAGTTAGCATATTAGCAGCCCTGTTGATCATTGGCGGCGTTATTTATTATCTGAAAAAACGGTCTAAAAATGTAGTAGTTGCTGAGCCGCCTGCACCAATTGTGCCAGCTCATATTATCGCACTGCAAAAACTAACAGCCATAAATGATAAAAAACTGTGGCAGCAGGAACAAACCAAACAATACCATACAGAACTTACCGATGTAATACGTGAGTACCTGGAAAGCCGCTATGCTATTCAGGCAATGGAACAAACCTCTGATGAGATTTTTGCCAGCTTGCGCTATATGGATATTGCCGACGAAAACAGGAATACACTTAGGCAGGTATTGATCCTGGCCGACTTAGTAAAATTTGCCAAGGAAAAGCCCGCACCTTTTGAAAACGAACAAAGCATGGATAATGCCGTGGCATTTGTAAAAAAAACACAGCCGGTTTTTCAGCCATCGGTTGTAAAGGAAGAGGATAAGAAATGAGCTGGTTTAAAGGAATAGAATTTGCCCACCCGGGATTTTTCTGGTTACTGATCATTATACCTTTAATGGCAACATGGTATATCTGGAAACAGCGCCAGCTGCAGGGTAACCTGAGCGTACCAACGTTAAAAGGATTTGCCATAGGCAGAAAGAGCAATGTAGCCCGTTTCAGGCACGCAGGCATTTTGCTGCGTTCATTAGCTTTGGCTGCACTAATAGTGGCGCTGGCAAGGCCGCAATCATCATTAAGCTGGCAGGATAGTACTACCGAGGGTATCGACATTATGATAGCCTCAGATATATCAGGTAGTATGCTTGCCGAAGATTTTAAACCCAACCGCCTGGAGGCTGGTAAAAACATCGCCATCGATTTTATCAAGAATCGCCCAAATGATCGTATTGGCCTGGTAATTTTCAGCGGTGAAAGCTTTACCCAATGCCCGCTTACTATTGATCATGATGTACTCGTAAACCTGTATGCCGATATCAAGAACGGCATGATTGAGGATGGTACAGCCATTGGTATGGGCCTGGCTACAGCGGTAAACCGCCTAAGAACCAGCACCGCCAAAAGTAAAGTGGTTATTTTACTTACTGATGGGTCAAACAACTCGGGCTCCATACCTCCTATAACCGCTGCCGAAATTGCTAAGCAGTTCGGTGTTCGGGTTTATACTGTTGGTTTAGGAACCAACGGCTATGCCCCGTATCCGGTACCTACATCAATTGGTATACAATACCAACGTATAAAGGTTGATATTGATGAAGGCACACTATCAAAAATTGCCAACATTACCGGCGGTAAGTATTTCAGGGCCACCAACAATGAAACCCTGAAGCAGATTTATTTGCAAATAGATAAACTGGAAAAAGCCAAGATTGATGTAACACAGTACCGTCGTAAAACAGAAATGTTTTTGCCATGGGCTATTATAGCGCTGTTTTTGTTATCGCTTGAATTTTTATTAAAAAACACCCTGTTTAAAGGGGCTTTAACCTAATAGGATGCTACGTTTTGCACATATAGATATTTTATGGGGACTACTGGTTATTCCGGTTTTTATCCTGTTGTTTTTATTGGTGAGCCGCTGGAAAAAGAAGGCCCTTGCCTCCTTTGGCCAAAAAAACGTGGTAAGGCTCATGATACCGCAAGTGTCGTTTTCAAGGCCATGGCTTAAGTTCATCTTTTTCCTGGTGGCGTATGCCAGTCTCATTGTAGGCATGGCCGATCCGCAGCTGGGTTCTAAAACTGAGGAAGTAAAACGCCAGGGTGCAGATATTATGATATTGCTTGACGTATCAAACAGCATGCTGGCACGCGACCTGGTGCCCAGTCGCCTGGAGAATGCCAAGCAGGCATTAGCCCAGCTGATTGATAAAATGCACGATGACCGAATAGGTATTATTGTATTTGCAGGGCAAGCTTATGTGCAGCTGCCTATTACTACAGACTACTCGGCAGCAAAACTGTTTCTAAATACCATTAATACCAATATTGTACCGGTACAGGGAACAGCTATCGGCGCAGCTATTGATCTGGGCATGAAATCTTTTGATTTTAAGAGCCGCACGGGTAAGGCAATGATCATTATAACCGATGGTGAGAACCATGAAGACAATGCCATTGCCGCTGCCGAGAGCGCTAAAAGCAAAGGAGTTACGGTTAACGTTATCGGCCTTGGCTCGCCGGATGGTTCACCTATACCTGCGGAGCCTGAAAACCCGAACAGCACAGACCGCACAGACAAGCAGGGCATTAAAATCATTACCAAACTTAACGAGGGTATGTGCCGCGATATTTCTACAGCTGGTGGCGGAGTATATGTACATGCTAATAACTCCAACAGCGGTTTAGGCATTGTAATGGACCAGATCGGTAAAATTCAACGCAAACTGTATGACAGCAAAACGTTTAAGGATTATGAAGACCGCTTTCAGTTTTTCCTGGCCATTACGCTGGTATTGCTGGTGGTGGAATTTTTTATATCCAACCGTAAAAATATGCGCTTAAGCGGGGTAAAATTATTTGAAGTAAAAAAGTCATGAAGCAACTTACCATAGCTCTGTTATTGATGCTGCAGGCCTCTGTACTTTTTGCCCAGCAGGAAAAAAAGTACATTAAAAAAGGTAACGACCTATACCAGCAGCAAAATTATAAAGATGCCGAAAAAAATTACCGGCTATCATTAGGTAAAAAGGATAAAACGGTTGAGGGTAATTTTAACCTGGGCGATGCCCTGTACAAGCAGAAAAGATTTGACGATGCAGGTAAACAGTTTGATAAAATAGCGGCTACATCAGGCAGTAATAAGGGCGTTATGGCCAAGGCCTATCACAACCTGGGTAACTCCTTGCTGGAATCGAAAAAACTGGAAGAGAGCGTAGCTGCCTATAAAAAATCACTATTGAACAATCCGCAGGATGATGAAACCCGTTATAACTTAGCCTACGCACAGGAAAAGCTGAAACAAAAGCAAAACCAGGACAAAAACAACAAGAATAATAAGAACAATAAAGACAAGAATAAGGATAAAAATAAAGACCAGAACAACAAAGACAAGGATAAGGATAAGAACAAGGACGATAAGAATAAAGACGACAAAGACAAGCAAAACCAGGACAAACAAAATCAGGATAAAAAAGACCAGGGCCAGCAAGATCAGAAACCAAACCCTAACAATGTATCAAAAGATGATGCCGAACGGATGCTGGAAGCCTTGAATAACGATGAAAAACAAACGCAGGACAAGCTTAAAAACAAAAAGATAAAGGGTGCCCGCATGCAAATTGAAAAAGACTGGTAAGCGTTACTATTGTAAATAAATGAAAAGAGTATATTCTATAGTATTGCTTTTATTGCTGCAAAGCAGCCTTCTTTTTGCTGCCGATATCAGGTTTACCGCATCGGTAAGTAAAACAGAAGTAAGCACTACCGAGCAATTTGAAGTTACGTTTGCCATTAACGGTAATGGCGATCGCTTTACTCCGCCGTCGTTTACGGGTTTCCTGGTAGTGGCCGGTCCAAATGTATCTACCAGTATGTCGGTTATAAATGGTAACGCGTCATCAAGTATGGAGTACAGTTACGTACTGATAGCCGTAAAACCAGGCACCTATAGCATTGGTCCAGCCAGCATAGTTGTAAATGGCAAGCAATTAAGCACCAAACCTATCAATATAAAGGTAGTTAAAGGGCAAGCTGTTCCGCAAAATAATAATGCGGCTGCACCTCAGCGGCAAAACGGTCCCGACAGCAGGGTTACTATGCATAAACCCGGTACCGATATATCTAAATCATTATTTATCAGGGCCGATGTTGATAAAAAGAGCGTTTACCTTGGCGAGCAGATCACGTTAACTTATAAGTTATATACCCGTGTTGCCATTGTAGGCAGCGAGCCTGAAAAACTACCCGATTTAAACGGTTTTTACAGCCAGGATATTAAAAACCCCGATCAAAATGTACATTGGCGCACCGAGGTTTACAACGGTTCTAAATTCAATGTTGCCAACATCAAGCAAACCATCCTGTTCCCAGAGCGCGGTGGCGATATTACACTTGATCCGATCTCCTTTTTCTTTGTGGTAAGGGAAGCCAACGCAGCCAGCGATGATGACATGTTCGGGCAGTTTTTTGGCTCATACAATGATGTAAAGTACCGCATTAAAAGCACACCGGTTGTAATACACGTGAAACCATTGCCACTGGCCGGTAAACCCGATGGCTTTGGTGGTGCGGTGGGCCGTTTTTCTATCAGCACGGGCATAGATAAGACAGAACTTAAAGCCAATGAGCCTCTTAATTACAAAATCAAGATCTCCGGAACAGGTAACCTGAAACTTATAAAACCGCTCAACACTGCTTTCCCGCCCGATTTTGAAAAATACGACCCTAAAACGATCGATACTATTGTCGAAAATGTGAATGGCCAGTCGGGCAGCCGCACTTATACTTATTTGCTGATACCAAGGCACCAGGGGAATTTCACAATCGACCCGGTTAAATTCTCATACTTTAACCCAGGCACCGGTAAATATGTGTCGTTACCAACAAAACCGTTTCAAATAAAGGTTAACAAAGGCCTGGCAGAAAACAATGTAACCGCCTACTCAAGTACCGACAAGCAGGATGTAAAACTACTGAACAAAGACATCCGCTACATTAAACCCGATGACGGTAACATCATTAAAAGGGGCGAAGGTTTTTATGACTCCGGCTTATACTATGGTTTACTGGCATTTGGCCCACTGCTGTTTTTAGGCGCATTGGCATATGGCAGCTGGTATGAGAGGGCCAACAGCGACATAGTGAAGGTAAAGAGCCGCAAAGCCAGTAAAATAGCCGCCAAACACCTGGCCAGTGCGCAGACACAGCTATCAGCTAAAAATTCCACTGCGTTTTATGAAAATGTGTTTAAAGGGCTGTATGGTTATTTAAGCGATAAGCTGAACATCGCCGCCGCTGACCTTAACCGTGAAAAAATTGCAACAGAACTCAAAACCAGGCAACTCGACGAGCCGCTGATTAACGAGTTGCTGGATACGCTTGACCTATGCGATATGGCCCGTTATGCCCCGGTATCGGGCATATCTGAACAGCAGATATTTGACAAAGCAAAAAATATGATCAATGAAATTGAAGATAAAATATAACATGATCAGGCGCATTTTATGCTTGTTGCTGCTTGCCCTGGTGCCGGCGCTGGCTTTTTGCGATGACGGTACATCGGCCTTGTTTAAAAAAGGCAACGAGTATTATGCCAAAGCGCAGTACGAAGAGGCCATTGCATCATACCAAAAACTGGTTGATGGCGGTTACCAATCGGTACCTGTATATTTTAACCTGGGCAATGCTTATTACAAAAATGGCGATATAGCACCCGCGTTATTGTATTATGAAAAAGCACATAAACTTTCGCCCGGCGACGATGATATTAAATTAAACCTACAGCTGGCCAATCTGAAAACTGCCGATAAGCTTGATGAGGCACCGGAGTTTTTTATCAGCAAATGGTGGCACAGCTTTATTTTAACCTTCTCTTTGGGTACGTTGGCTGTACTGAGCGTGCTCAGCATATTGGCCGGCTCGGGTGTGCTTATCCTTTACCGTTTTACTCAATCGGTAACTGTTAAAAAAGCTTCGTTCTACACGGCTATTTCACTGGTGTTTTTGGGCCTGGTATTTATTTTTATAGCAGGCAGGCAGGCTGATTATTTTGAAAGCCATCAGCAGGCTATTATTTTCAGCACATCGGTAACTATCAAAAGCGCGCCGGTTCACACCTCAAAAGACTTGTTTATACTGCACGATGGCACCAAAGTAGAGGTACTGGAACACAACAACGACTGGATAAAAATAAGGCTTGTTAACGGCAACGAAGGCTGGATAGCCGCTAACGATGTAAGAGATATATAAGGAACGGGTTAATTCCTTTTTTGTCATGCTGAGCATAGCGAAGCATCTATTTTAAGACAAGTATAGTCCAAAAACAGATTCTTCCTTACACTCAGAATGACAATTTTTATAAAGTAAAGAGATTCTCAGTAACTAAAAGTTTTCTGACCAACCTCCAGCAAATTCATCACATCATCCTTAGTACCGGTAAACGGCCCAGACGATTCAATTTTAAAGCTGGCCATAGCCGCAGCAAATTCTCCTGCTTCCTGGTACAAAGCACCTTTGGTGCGCTGGTATAAATAACCTGCCATGTAGGTATCGCCACAACCGGTAGCATCAACCACAGCGGTAGGGATATAAGCCGGCACATTGTAAAACAATCCATCGGCATAAATCACCGAACCCATACTGCCCAAGGTAACAACTACTTCCTTAACGCCCCAATCGGCCAGCACTTCGGCACCTTTTTTAATATCTGTAAGGCCGGTAAGCGCTTCCAGTTCGTGCTCGTTAACCTTTAAAATATCGATGTATTGCAAAGCTTCTTTTTTGGCGGGCCAGTCAACAGGTATTACATTTTTATCTTCTACCTTGCGTAAATACCCCTGAGCATCTAAAGATACCCTGCCGCGGCTGCTCAGCTCCCTGATCAACTCAACCGGGATATCATCAGCCAACAACGGCCCAAGATGAAATATTTTGGCGTCAATGTCAATCAGTTGTTCAACAGTAAAAGGATCAGCCTTTTGCAGAACGCGCTGCGTGCGGTGATCCTGATTACCCGAGTAAATATTTTCAAAATATACCGTATGTGCACAGGTTGAGGCATGTACCTCGGTGCCTTTGGCGCGTAAAGTTTCTACCACGTGCATTTCACTTTCGGCCAGTGAAGTAACCAAAGTATAGCTTACATCCATATTACGGATGGCGCTTGAAAAATAAAAAGATGTACCGCCGGCCATGTGTGCAACCGCCCTTGGTGTCACCACTTTATCTAACGTAATATGCCCTATGCAACAAATATCGTACATGAAGTTTCTGTTTATGATAAATTGCCCTTCCTGTTTTGGTATTTAGAGCAAACCGCAAATGTAGGTATTAAGATGCTTTTAAAATAAATAATGATGGTTTCATCACTAAAAAATGACATACAAGAGCATTGCAGCATTACCATTTGCTGTTGCGTATAGGCAAATAAGCATTAACTATATGGAATGTTTATAAAACACTCCATATAGTTAATGCGCTCATAACAATCATTAGGGCATCTTCAACAATAGTAACGGTACTCATAGGTAAATTAAATACGGCACCTAAACAAGCGCATTGAATTTTCCTTTTGTTTAAAACGCTTTGCAGCACACCTATCAGGCTTATGGTCATCACCACAAATGTGATAGTGTTCACAGCTATAGGTGCTACATTCAGCGCAAAGGCCAGACCTAAGCCCAGTTCAACAAAGGCATAAATATATCCCCATGCCCTGAAGCGTTTGGCTACAATATCATACATTGAGTAGCTATCGGCAAAGCCCTGTAAGTCGAGTAGTTTAAAAAAGGAAAATATTAGGAAAAAGCCGCTCATAAATACGCGCATGGCAGTCATGGTCATAAAGCCATGCCCCATGCTGTAACCTGCAATAACCGCTATTACCGCAATATACCCAAATATGATCAATATAGGTTTATAGGTAGCCAGCCATGACTGGCTTTCGGCATCTGGCTCCATACTCATGCTCATACTGTGGCTATGAGCCGCTTCGCTAAGTTGATATTTAGGATAATCTTTTAAAGCATCCTGCAGTATTGATGTGGGAACATGCGGAGACATGGTAATATCTGCCGTGCCTTCGGCCAGGGAAATATCAACCTTTTGAATACCTTTTATCTGCGAAAGTAAGGTTTGAACTTTATTTTGACATCCGCTGCAGGTTAAGCCGGCTATTTGATATGTGTGTGTCATGATTTAAATAATTAAATTGTTGACACAAATTTACCTGCCGGTGCCCGCCTCGGGGTTACGGAATTATTGATAGATGTTATAAGATTTTTTTACTTCGCAAAAAGATGACTTATAAATCATCAAGATTTTTGCGGCCGTGGCTTTGCAGCGTTTTAAATTTAGATGGGGTCATCCCGGTTACCTGCTTAAACTGTGCCGACAGGTAGGCAACACTGCTATAACCAAGCTGGTATGATATTTCTGATAGGCTAAGTTCATTATAAATCAGCAGCTCCTTTACCTTTTCAATTTTTTGGGCAATGTAATATTTTTCGATAGTAGTACCCTCCACCGCCGAAAACAGGTTGCTCAGGTAGCTGTAATCATGATTAAGCTGATCGGATAATATGGTTGAAAGTTTTAAGGGGGTAGCAGTATCGGTATAGTGTACCAGTTTAATGATCTGCGTTTTTATCTGCTCTATCAGGCGGCTCTTCTGGTTATCAATCATTTCAAAGCCTAAACCGTTAAGTTCCCTTGCTAATCCTTCCAATTGCAATGAGGTAGGTGCTTCTTTAAGCGTGATCTCGCCCAGCTCCATGTTCAGGGGTTCAATCCCGGCCTTATCAAGCTCGCCCTGTACCGCCATTTTGCAGCGGTTGCATACCATATTTTTTACGTAAAGTTTCACCTTTATAAATTTAATGCAAATTACGCATAAATGATTGTTCCTGCTTTGCTTAGAATTTGAGAATAATTTTTTTGACAGAGAGAAGATAACTCGTTTTAAACATCAAGCGACCATACCATAATTATGATACCGCCGCTTGATGCTTATAAGTACTTTTTAAATTATTGTTCAGATGCCAGCGCTTTGTTCGGATTTAACAGCTTGACACTTTCTGCCAGCTTAATAAACTCGGCCCGGTAACCTTCCGCGTCATCTCCCCTCGCCGCACGAGCCATTTTTATTACCTGATCATAGGTAGCCTGTTGTTTAAACTGCGAATCTCTCAGCAGCATGCCAAACTCGGCAACCGCTGCCGCAAACCTGAAATCGGTTGAGGTTGAATTTAGAGCAACAGGTTTATCATATACCTCTACATGGCTCATTTTACTTACCGATGAGGTTGGCTGTTTATAGCGAAATTTAATGGTCAGCATTTCGTCAGATGTGTTCGAGTAATGCACAGGTTTTGGTTTCTGATATTTAAGTGGATCTACACTGCCCGAATAATCGTCTTTAACCCCGGCTGGTACTATTTCATAAAATGCCGTAACTGTATGGCCTGATCCCATATCCCCGGCATCCTTTTTATCATTATTAAAATCCTCTTTATTTAATGCCCGGTTCTCGTAACCCACCAGGCGGTAAGCCTGTATTTTGGCTGGATTAAACTCTACCTGTAGTTTTACATCTTTGGCTATGGTAAACAGAGTGCCGCCAAACTCACTGATCAGTGTTTTACGGGCCTCGGTAATATTATCAATGTAAGCGTAGTTGCCGTTACCCTTATCGGCCAGGGTTTCCATTTTGCTGTCTTTATAATTACCCATGCCAAAGCCCAGAACTGACAGAGATATGCCGCTTTCCCGTTTCTTTTCAATCAGTTTTTCCATGTCATCATCGCTTGATGCCCCTACGTTAAAATCGCCGTCGGTGGCCAGCATTACACGGTTATTGCCTCCTTTCATAAAGTTTTCCTGCGCAATTTTGTAGGCGAGTTTAATACCGGCACCGCCCGCGGTTGAGCCGCCAGCCTGCAAGTTGTCAATAGCATTATTAATGGTGGTCTTTTTATCGCCTGTAGTGGCAGGCAGTACAACACCGGCAGCACCGGCATATACTACAATGGCTACTTTATCCTGCGGCCTTAACTGGTTAACCAGCATTTTTAATGACGATTGCACCAGCGGGAGCTTGGTAGGTTCATCCATTGACCCGGAAACATCTATTAAAAACACCAGGTTTGATGCCGGTAGTTTATCCGTAGCAATAGTTTTAGCCTTTAAGCCAAGGCGCAATAACCGGTGATTATTATTCCAGGGAGCTGCCGATAGTTCGGTATTAATTGCCACAGGCTCATTGTTTTCTGGCCCTGCAAGGTTGTAATGAAAGTAATTGATCATTTCTTCTATCCTTACGGCATCGGCCGGGGGCAATTGCCCACTGTTAATAAAACGCCGCACGTTACTGTACGATGCCGCATCCACATCAACAGAAAAAGTTGATAACGGTTCATTTTCTGCCGTTTTAAATCCGTTTTCAGTAATACCCTTATAGCTTTCTGTGTTTTCGGCTGGCGGTGGCATGATCATCATATCGTTGGCACTGTACCGGCGAATATTATGAGTGCCTCTTATCATTACTTTCTTAGCCTTTCCTGGTGCGCCTGCACTAAGTCCCGCAACCTTTCCCTGAAGCGCCGCCACCGGTGCGGGGTTGATACTGACTACGGCATCCGTTAACGTCTCCTTTTTTTGTGCCCCGTAGCCTATAACAACCTCTTCATTAAGCTGCATGTTTGATGTCTGGAGATAAACATCAATAGTATTGCTTTTTCCCACCTTAATAGTTTGTGTTTCAAAACCAATAAAACTATAGCTGAGACTAATTTTGCCTTCGGGAACATCAATGGTATAATGGCCTTTGGCATCGGTCAATGTACCTTTCTGCGTACCTGTTATTAGTACCTGTACGCCAGGCAATACTGATTTGTTTGCATCATAAACCGTTCCACTGATGTGACGGTTACCAGCCAATTTAAAACCTGTTAGGCCGGCCAGTATTAAAATGAATAGTAGCTGTTTCATAACCTTATCTTTTTTAATAAGGATGTAATGGCTGCTTAATTTCCATAAACGGTTTAAAAAATTTATTTTGCACTTTTTAATGACCAATTTTATCAAACCAAATAAACTGAGTTCATCAACTGACGACGAATTGCTGTCTGTTTACCGCAACAACGGCGACCTTACTGTGTTAGGTCAGCTTTATGAACGGTATATGCCTTTAGTTTACGGTGTTTGTTTAAAATACCTGAAAGACGAAGATTTAGCTAAAGACGCCGTGATGGGGATATTTGAGGAGCTGGTAATTAAGGTAAAACAGCATCAAATAAGCGTTTTCAGGAGCTGGCTATATGTACTTGGGCGCAATTATTGCTTAATGCAGTTAAGGGCTGGTAAAAAACTGGATGTAATTGCTTTAGATGAGGTTATGGAATTTACTCCTTTATTGCATCCTGATCATAATAACCGCGAAGAGGCCTATAGCGCTTTAGAACGTTGTATTGAAAAACTAACCGGCGGGCAAAAACAAAGCATTGATCTGTTTTACTTAAAAGAGAAGTGCTATAAAGAGGTAGCCGATATTACCGGATTCAGTTTAAATGAAGTAAAAAGTTATATACAAAACGGCAAAAGAAATTTAAAAATTTGCCTGGAGAAGAGCAGTGAGGAATAAAAAAGCAGACATATTGCAAATTAGAAAGTACCTGAACGGGGAACTTAATGCCCCGGCCATGCATAAACTGGAACAAGAGGCCCTTGACGATCCGTTTTTGATGGATGCACTGGAAGGATATGAAGCCCACAGTAAAGACCAGCAGATTAATCTTAACCTGTTAACCGAACGCCTGCACCAACGTACCGAACATAAAAAAGGTCGTGTTATTTCCTGGAAGGTATGGTCAATAGCGGCATCGGTTGTAGTAATACTAACCATTGGTGGCTTGTGGCTTAAAAAAACATCTACTCCTGCCGAAAAAACCGCGAACGTAATATCTGCCGATAATACAAAGGTTGAATTACGGAAAGATACATTACCAGCTCCGGCATCCGCCCCTTCTGCCGCTGTTACCGAGGCGCCATTAATTGCTCAAACAGAAAGTACGGTTAAAGAAATCGTGGTGGCAAAACCTACAGATAAACCCACTGCCTCAAAGTCAAAAGATAAATCATCTGTATATCAACAGGAAATTTCGGCATCAGATGCCAGCATGCCTGCTCCAGCTCCTGAAACCAATGTAGCCGCCGGTTATTCAGCATCGCCGCCAGCTAAGGTTCAGGATGATAAAAAAGACAATACCCAACAGCTGAGCGAGGTTGTAGTGATGAACTATACATCAAAAAGCAAACAAGACAGTATAGAGAATTTCGCGGCTAACAACAAAGCCAGGATGGCTGCTAAACCTGCCGCTACAATGATACAGGGAAAAGTGAATGGCGTTACAGCTACTCCGGCAAGCCAATCAGGGGCTCAGTATGATGCCCGCCGCATTGCCGGCCTTATACTGTCAAAAACAGATGGATCACCGGTAATTGGTGCCGCCATAAGAATTAAAGGGACCAACAAATCAACTGTAACCGATACCAAAGGCTATTTCGCACTTCCGATGGCTGCAGATAACGAAACCCTTGATATTGCCTCTATTGGGTATGAACGCAAACAGATAAGCGCAAAAAGGGGTGATAGCGTAAAGGTTGAGCTGAACGAAATACCCGGCGCGCTTAGCGAAGAGGTAACTGTTGGCTACGGCACTAAAAAGGCGGCCGGCGCTCATCCGCAAATAGGCTGGGACGACTTTAAAAAATACCTGCAAAATAATGCCGTATTAACCGATGGCACCGAGGGCACAGTGAACGTAATGTTTATAGTGAATACTGACGGTACAGTATCTGATATTAAAATAAAAAAGAGCCTTAACCCAGCTGCCGATCAAAAAGCTATGGACCTGATAAAAAACGGTTCATCCTGGATTGCGAACACCAATGGTAAATCCGAAACAGTTACCGTTAAGGTAAGATTTCAGAAACAGTAGCGGAGTAGTTACTCTTATAAGGTGTCATCTCATCATATCCCCGCGTCATTGCGAGGTACGAAGCAATCTCTACACAGGCTGGTTAAACATGCAAAGTATTGCTCTGTATAGTATAGAGATTGCTTCGTACCTCGCAATGACGCGTGAACTTAGCTATTTACAATAATCTTTCTTAGGATTTCTTTTTATCGGCGAAAGCAAATACCTTTTGCAACAGCGGGGTACTGCGGGCACCTAAGTTGGAGCGGATATTCAATTCCTCTTTGGCTATCTCTATGAATAAGCCATCAATAGCTTTTTGAGTAGCATAATCGCTGATATCGGGATTAAGTTTTTTTACAAAAGGCACTTTATTGTAAGCCTGGGCCGCATCTGTATAATATTTGGTGGCATTAGCCTTATTCAGGCTGCCTTGTATCACCGGTTTAAATTTGGCAGTTAGCTGTGTGGTAGTGGTACGCTTAAAATATTGGGTTGCGGCATCCTGCTGGCCCAATAAAATATTGCTTACGTCTTGTAAGGTCATTTGCTTAAGGGCATCAACAAAAATTGGCTTGGCTTGCTTGGCAGCGTCTTCGGCGGCGCGGTTAAGGGATAATATTACATTGTCGCAAAGTTTTCCCATGCCTAAGCTACGTAAGGTTTTTTCGGCTTTTTGTGCCTCTGGCGGGAAAAGTATTTTAACAGCAGCATTACCAAAAAAGCCATTCACAGCCGATAGCTGGTCTGAACTTTTTCCGGTAGCAATTTCAAGCGCCTGTTTAAGCCCGTTACCTATTTCTAAATTGGTTGGGATTATCTGTACTGGGGTAGCAGCCTTCGCTGTTTGATTAAGAGTACCAACACTGGCAAAAGTGATGAATGCCAGTAAGCCTGTTATTACTAAAAATTTTGATCTCATAGTGGTTAAATTTAGTAAATAAATGCAGGGGTGAAAAAGGTTATCCTATTACTCTTAATAAAGCAAATATACCGGCGGCTATCAGGGCCGAAATTGGAATGGTAATGATCCAGGCCCATACCAGGTTAATAGTTACACCCCAACGCACAGCCGAAACACGTTTGGTTAAGCCCACACCAATAATTGAACCGGTGATGGTATGCGTAGTTGAAACCGGGATACCAAAACGTTCTGTAATGAACAGGGTAATAGCACCCGCGCTTTCCGCGCTCACGCCCTCTAAAGGCGTTACCTTGGTAATTTTTGATCCCATGGTTTTAACGATCTTCCATCCTCCAGACATGGTACCCGCAGCAATGGCAGAGTAACAAGCCAGCGGAATCCACTCAGGCATAGGCGCACCGCTTTTAATTACGTTTGATGTAACCAGCGTTACGTATAGTATACCCATTACCTTTTGAGCATCATTACCACCGTGTGCATAGCTCAGGGCCGCGGCCGAAACCAGCTGTAATCTTTTAAACCAACGCTCGGCAACAGCCGGCCTCGCTCTTTTACAAATATGGAGTATCAGAATAGTTACCAGGTAGGCTATAGCCAAACCAATAAAAGGAGCTAATACAATATAAGCTATAATGGTAAGCACATAATCCATTTCAATGGCTTTTAACGGGTTTACGTGCATATAAAGCGCGTTTGCCATACCTGCACCTGCAAAACCACCTATCAGGGTGTGGGAAGAGCTTGAAGGGATACCAAACCACCAGGTAATCAAATTCCAGGATATGGCGGCTATTAAACCAGCCAGTATCACATGTATGGTTACAAAGTGTTCCAATACAATTTTTGATACCGTATTGGCTACTTTATGATCTTTAATAAAAAAGTAAGCTATAAAGTTAAATATGGCGGCCATTAAAACAGCCTGAAAGGGGGTTAGTACCTTAGTTGATACTATAGTGGCAATTGAGTTGGCAGCATCATGAAAACCATTGGTATAGTCAAATAAAAGGGCAAGAACAACAACAACTACAAGTAGGGAGGTAACCATCTATGGGGGTGATTAAGTATGCTTACGCGTTTTTAACTAAAATTGATTCCATAACATTGGCTGCATCTTCGCACATATCTGTTGCGGTTTCAAGGGCAGCAAGTATCTCTTTATATTTAATGAGGCGGATAGCGTCTTTTTCATACAGGAACAAGTCGGCTACTGCGCGGTCAAAAACATAATCAGCCTGGTTTTCCACGCTGTTTATTCTAATGCATGAATCGGCAATGTTACGTACGTTTCTAAGGTCTTTTAATTCCTTCACCGCTTTTTCCAGATCAATACTGGCTTGTAGAATCAAGTCAGATAATTTGCGGATGTGCTCGCTAAAATCATCTATTTTATAAAGGCTCATGCGGTTTGCGGCGCCATGAATATAATCGGCTACATCATCAATGGCGGTAGCCAGCGCGTGTATGTCTTCGCGGTCAAACGGGGTGATAAAGTTTTTGCCCAGTTCCAGGTATATCTGGTGGGTAAGCTCATCGCCCTTGTTCTCTAATTTATCAATTTGCTTGTACAGCTCCTCCTGCGTAGCGGGGTTGTTGGAGTTAACAGCCTCAACCAATACAGTAGCCATAATAACTACGTTGTTGGCCGCTTGCTCAAATAAAGGGAAAAATATTTTCTTATCCTTCGGTACAAAATACTGGAATATGCTGTTAAGTGACATAGTTGCTCTAAATTAAAAGTAAAGGTACGGTTGAAATGTTAAGTTAATGTTAACTTTTTAACACAGGTATATTGGGCAAATGTATAGTTTGTTTGGCAATTTGCAGCGTAAAGCCAAATGTTGAACCCAGCCCCTCGGTACTGCGCACGTTAATGGTTTGCTGATGGGCCTCAATAATATGCTTTACAATGGCCAGCCCCAAGCCCGAGCCGCCAATTTGCCTTGAACGACTGCTGTCGGTACGGTAAAACCGCTCAAATAAGCGAGAAAGGAACTTTTCTTCAATTCCAATACCATCATCCGTTACCTCAACCAGCACCTGATCATGCAGTACAAAAAGGCTTACCGCAGTGCTGCCTTCTTCCTTACCATACTTAAAGGAGTTATCGATCAGGTTAACCAAAACCTGTCTTATTTTTTCACGATCGGCATATACCAGGATGCCCTCATCGTACTTTTGTTTAAATATTAATTTAATATGGTATTGCTTGCCTTTGATCTCCAATGATTCAAAAACCTCTTTAATAAGGTCATTGATCTTGAATTTGCTGTAGTTGATCGGAATTTCCCCCGATTCTAATTTAGAAATTTCATCCAGATCTTTAATCAGGTAACTCAGGCGGTCAACATTTTTAGATGCTTTTTCTAAAAACTGGCGCGCCATTTCACGGTCCTCAAAATCATCGTCCTGCAGGGCTTCAATATAACCCTGTATGGCAAAAAGCGGGGTTTTAAACTCATGTGAGATGTTTGAAAGAAAATCGCGGCGAAACTTTTCCTGTTTGCGCAACTCGTCAATCTCAATCTTTTTTTGCTTAGCCCACTCTTTTACCTCTTGCTCCACATCATTAATGGGGTTGGCGCTTACATGCTCGCCAAGGGCATCGCGCAGATCGCGGCCCAGTTTCAGGTTGTGAATAAGCTTATATATAAGCTTTATGCGCGAGTAGATGTATTTTTCAATGAGGTAGTAAAAAACCACATAGCTCGTAATGAGTGTAGCCAAAAAGGTAACCATTACATCGTACCACTTGTGCTGAAAATAAAAGTTAACTGCTGATAGCGTTATAGCTACGCCCAGGGCGGTTATTAAAACCAGTACGCGCAAATTCATACCCGTAAAGTTACAATTTGTAGATGACTAACTGCCAACGGAATGGCCAATGCCATGTTAAATTATAGTTATCAATTCCTGCATTTTTTAATAAAGTTATCAATTCGGCCTTTTTAAATGCCCGTTTTACCGAGAGCGGACCATCATTTTGGGCCATTTTATTGCGTGTAAAAACATGGGTTATCACCCAAATGGCATAGTACAATAACCAATGCCGGTGCAGATCGGTAATGATGATACCCTTACGTGCCGAAACCCACATGCTTTTAATAAGCTGCACCCAGGCTTCGTCATCAAAATGATGGGTAAACAAACTGCTGATGATGATATCATATTCCGGGATATGGGCGGCATCGGTAATTACATCGGCCTGCAAGTAATTGATATTACTAAACCCGGCAGATGCCTCCAGGGCAAAATTGACAGCTGTGCGGGCCGCAT